>JGI12635J15846_10005585_pt1 | contig 10851 bp, 8 predicted proteins | sample BlaSpr_A8_OM2_M2_FD_15846 | JGI IMG/M metagenome (IMG submission 15846) | reverse complement strand
ATCCAGATCCCCTACCGTCTCCTTGCCCCGCCGCAGCGATCCCGCCGGCGTCACGCTCTCCACACCTTTCCCCGCTTTCTTGATATGCGCCACGATCGCAGCCGCCGCCTCTTCCCCCCGGCTGATCAAAAATCTCCCTGACGACTTCTTGAACACTTCCACCGCCTTCAAAATATTCTGCTCGCTCTTCTCTCCAAATCCCGGCAGGTCCCGCAGCTTGCCTTCCTTCGCCAGTTTCTCCACATCCGCCACGCTGCCCGCCTTGAACTTGCTCCACAAAAACGCCACCTTCTTCGGCCCCAGCGATTGCAGATTCAGCAACTCCAGAATCGTCTCCGGATATTTCTTCAACAATTTCTTCCGCAGCGAGTAATCGCCCGTCTTCACGATCTCCTGGAGATGCTCCACCATCCGGTCGCCGATCCCCGGCAACTCCGTCAACTTCTCCGGCGTCCCCACCAGTTGCTCCACCGACTCCGGCAAGCTGTCAATCAGCTCCGCTGCCTTCTCATAACTCCGGTAGCGCCCGATGATCGCCCCGTCAATCTGCAAAAGTGACGCGGTCTCCCGCAATATCCGTGCAATCTGTTTATTGTCCATGCCCGCAATTATATTCCTCTCCGCCCGTTCTATGTAGGTGCTGGCTTTTAAGCCAGCCCGCTCGGCCTTCTCCATGCTTCCTCTTCTCTGCGACCTCAGCGTTCTCAGCGACCTCAGCGTTAACTCTTCTCTTCGCCTCCTGCTATCTGTTATCTATTCGCTGCTATCCTCTTCAATAAAAAAAACGGCGGAAGCTCTCGCCCCCGCCGTCCATTAGATCCAAATTCTCTATCAGGCGCTTTTTCTTACCTCGGACGCCTGCGGTCCTTTGGGTCCCTGTACTATCTCAAATTCGACCGGATCACCCTCCTGCAACGACCGGTAGCCATCCCCGGTGATCGCCGAGTAGTGTACGAATACATCGGGCCCATCTTCCCGGCCTATGAATCCGTATCCTTTCGAATTATTGAACCACTTTACTGTTCCTTGCACTTCGTGTCTCCTTTGGACGGTGACTCTGGGGGCGGAATACCTAGACGCGCCGCCATGAGCACGAATTGCGCGGAGTGTATCAAACTGGACTGCTGAGTCAAGCAGACTCTAACGACTTTCTTTCATCCTTGTGCATATTTATGCGGTTTTCAATCGGTTCAAACCCTCAGGGAAGGGAAGCCTACCGTAAAAAAGTAAGGTAATATAAAATCCCCGCAATTGATTTCGCATCCCGCAATCGCCCACTCTTGATCATCTGCTTCAGCTCGTTCACCCGGTACGCCCGCACCTCGATCTTCTCGTCTTCCTCCGGCTGCGCCTCGCCCGCCGTCAGCCCCTCGGCGAGCAATAAATACATCCGTTCCTCCAGAAAGCCCGGCGTAGGGAACACATCCAGAAAAACTTTGAATCGTTTCGCGCGGTATCCTGTTTCCTCCAGCAACTCCCGCGCCGCTCCCTGCTTCGGCGTCTCCTCCGGCTCCTTCCGCCCCGCCACCAGCTCCCACAAATACTGCCGCGTCGCGTGACGATACTGACGAATCATTACAACTCTCCCATCCGGCAGTACTGGCAGCACCACTACCGACCCCGGATGCGTAATTACCTCGCGCGTTGTCCGCAGCCCGCTCGGCTCCAACACCTCATCCCGCCTAATCCCAAACACCCGCCCCTGATAAATCATCTCGCTGCTCAATATATTCGCCGTCTCCTTGCCCACGTTCCCCCCTTTGGAGTGCGGAAGCGAAGCTGCCGCTTTTACAATGTACTGTCCACCACAAATCTTCCCGTGCGCACCCGCGAATTTTGAAAGAAGCCTGTCATCCTGAGGCTATCCGACAAGGATAGCCGAAGGACCTCAACTCGTGCGTCTTGACACCCAAATTCCAATCGGCGCTCCTCTGCCCACCAGTCACCAGGACACCCAATCAGAAAGGACCCCGAGCGCCGTAGGTGCGACAGATATTCAATCACGTTCCATTCCGTCAAAAATACGGCTACCAACCGCTTCCTGATCGCTGCTACCTAATCGCTGCTATCTGATCGCTGTTATCCACTTTCCCCACCCTCGCGCTATACTTTCTCTTCCACCATGCCCATCAACACCATCATCGTCGATGACGAAAAGCCCGCTCGCGAAGAACTCGCCTTTCTCCTCAAAGCCTTCCCCGAAATCTCTCTCATCGGACAGGGCAAAAACGGCCTCGAAGCCGTCAGCCTAATCAAAGAACACAATCCCGACCTGGTTTTCCTCGACGTCCAGATGCCCGGCCTCGACGGCTTCGGCGTCCTCCAAAAACTAGTCGAGCGCAAACTCAAAGTCCCTCACGTCGTCTTCGCCACCGCCTTCGACCACTACGCCGTCCAAGCCTTCGATGTGAACGCCGTGGACTATGTACTAAAACCTTTCGACAAAGCCCGCCTCTCCAAAGCCATCCAGAAAGCCAAAAAGGAAATCGAAGCCCACACCAGCCCAACCGAACGCCTCGAACAGCTCGTCTCCCAGCTCTCCGCTCCTAAACCCTCCTCCACGCAACCCAGCAAAATCCTAATTCGCTCCCAGCAGCGCATGCTCCTCGTCGACGCCGAAGACCTCATCTTCGCCTCCATCGAAGGCGGCCTCATCTCCGTCACTGCCAAAGATCTCGAAGGCTCCTCCAACTACCGCACCCTCGAGGAACTCCACGCCACTCTCGACTCCGACTCCTTCTGGCGCCCCCACCGCTCCTACCTGGTCAACATCCACCACATCAAGGAAGTAGTCCCCTGGTTCAAATCCAGCTTCATGCTAAAAATGAACGACAAAAAATCCTCCGAGATCCCCGTCTCCCGCCAGCAAACCAAACGCCTCCGCGAACTCTTCAAACTCTGACCGATATTTTTGGGGAGCTAAATGGAAAACGCCACTACAAAGATTAAGCCACCGACGCCTCTGCAACGCCTCATTGGGTTTGTTGTACTGGCAGTTCTTTGGATACTACTCGATCAAGTTGTTGGCTTTCTCTTCCCATCGTGGCGCCGTAGCCTCAGTCACTCCATCAGATCAGGTTGTATTTGGGCAGCACTGATGGTTTTGTTTATGCCTGCATTGATGGGATGGACTACGCGGCTTCGATCTAAGTAGTGAATCGTCTCGGGTGCCGCACCCTGCGGTTTTCAGCGTGCGGGTTTAGATTCAATCTCAACCTCGCCCTCAACCGCAAGCAACTTGTCATCCTGAAGCCATCCGACAAGGATGGCTGAAGGACCTCAACGTAAACCGCTTCTCAACATATAATGTGGCGTGCACCAGCTTCTTACCGATTACAGATAACTGACAGCTCTTTCGCCCATGCTCACCCGCCTCCAAAAAATCCTCGCCTCCGCCGGCATCGCCTCCCGCCGCAAAGCCGAGGAAATCATCACCTCCGGCCGCGTTACCCTCAACGGCCAAATCGTCACCGAACTTGGCACCAAAGCCGATCCCGACACCGACACCATCTGCGTCGACGGCAAACCCATCAAACCCGCCCAGCGCCTCCTCTATCTCATGCTCCACAAGCCCAAAGGCTACGTCACCACCGTCAGCGATCCCGAAGGCCGCCCCACCGTCATGCAACTTCTCGGCCCACTCCCTGAACGCGTCTATCCCGTCGGCCGCCTTGACTACGCCAGCGAAGGCCTCCTCCTCCTCACCAACGACGGCGCCCTGGCTCAAAAACTCACCAAAGCCGGCTCCCACGTCCCCAAAAAATATCTAGTCAAAATCAGCGGCCGCCCCGACGAAAATTCCCTCGCTCGCCTCCGCTCCGGCGTCCACATCACCCTCGACGACAACCGCCGCGTAAAAACCTCTCCCGCCAAAATCCGTCTCCACGAAGACGCCCCGAACCCGTGGTACGAAGTCACCTTAATCGAAGGCCGCAATCGCCAAATCCGCCGCATGTTCCAATCCGTAGGCTTCCTCGTCGAAAAAATCAAACGCGTCCAGCTCGGCCCCCTCGTCCTCGACGTCCCCCCTGGCAAATTCCGCTCCCTAACCATCCGCGAAGTAGCTCAACTCAAGCACCTAGCCCCCACTCCCAACCACCAAAAATTGTCAACCTGAGGCCATCCGATAAGGATGGCTGAAGGACGCCAATGTATGGTTCGAGCACAATGCTCAATTTGCTGGCGCTTTTGTAGCGGCCGCCTTCCGAGGCGGGCGCCTTTGCTTTTTTTCGTCATCCCGACCGGAGCGGCCGGCTTTTTCCTCCGCGCCGCAGTTTGGCGCGCCGGCCGTGGAGTGGAGGGACCGTGGCAAAAAATTCGCCATGCCCAGATCTCGGTTGCCTGCGCACTTTCTGTGTGAATTCTTCTCCCCTCTTCTCGGCGCACTCAGCGTCCTCTGCGAACTCTGCATTATCTTAAACTCCTCCACACACACCCGTACCCAATCGCAAAAATCACTCAACTTGTCCCGGATTATTTCCTAACTCTTCCCAACAAATCCCGCGCAATAATCGTCCGCTGGATCTCGCTCGTCCCCTCGTAAATCGGAATCACCCGCGCGTCTCGGTACATCCGCTCCACATCCGACTCCCGCGAATATCCCTGGCTCCCATGAATCTGCACCGCCTTGTACACCACGCGATTCGCCATCTCGCTCGCATACAATTTAGCCCGCGAAGCCGCCGACCCCATCCTCCCACCCGAATCCTTCACACTAGCCGCGTGATACACCAGCCCCCGCGCCGCCTCAATCTCCGTATGCATGTCCGCCAGCATCCACTGAATCGCCTGAAACTCTCCAATCGCTTTCCCAAACGCTTTCCGCGCCCGCGCAAACTTCACCGACTCTTCCAGCGCCCCCTGCGCCAATCCCACCGCCAGCGCCGCAATTCCAATTCGCCCGCCATCCAGCGCGCTCAACGCAATCTTCAACCCCTGCCCCTCTTCTCCCAATCGCCCCGCCACCGGCACCATGCAATCATTGAACAGCAACTCTACCGACGGCGACGACCTCTGCCCCATCTTGTCCTCATGCCGCCCAACTTTAAATCCCGGATACCCCGGCTCCACCAGAAATGCGCTGATGCCTTTCCCTCCTGCCGCCGGATCGGTCTTGGCAAAAACAATAAAAACTCCCGCCGCCGATCCGTTCGTCACCCACGTCTTCGTTCCATTAATCCTGTAATTCTCCCCATCCCGTACCGCCGTCGCCTGAATCCCCGCCGCATCGGACCCCGCCGCCGGCTCCGTCAAACAAAACGCCCCAAGAATCTCTCCCGCCGCCAGCCGCTTCAAATAACGATTCTTCTGCTCCGTATTCCCAAACGCCAGCAGCGGCAACTGCACCGCCGAATTCGTCACCGAAAGCGCCGTCGCCATCGCCGCATGCACCCGCGCCACTTCCTCAATCATCAGCACATACGAAATCGTATCCAGCCCCGCCCCGCCCCATTCCTCCGGCACCAGCATCCCGCAGCAACCCAGCAACGCCAACTTCTCAATCGCCTCAACGGGGAAGTGCTCCGTCCGCTCCCACTCCTTCACGTGCGGACGCACCTCCACCTCCATGAATTGCCGCACCGTCTCCCGTATCAGTTTTTGGTGATCGCTAAACCCAAAGTCCATCGTTCCATCTGTAGCGGCCACCTTCAGGTGGCCCCTCTTCGCCTCTATTTGGAGTGCGGTAGCTCTGCCACCGCTTTTACGGATTAAACCTATCCAACAAACTCTCCAGATGCCTCAATCCCACCCAATAGCTAATTTCTATTTTCTCTTTTCTCTCTTCCTCTTCCCCCGCAACCGATCCCCAGCCTTCTCCGCCGCCTTCCCCGTCTTCAACTCTTCTGCCTCCCGCTCATCCAACAATCTATATCTTCCCCGCGGAATCCCCTCCACCGTCAACGGCCCCAATCCTACCCGCATCACCTTCTCCACAGGATGGTGCTCGCGAAACATCAAATGCCGCAACTTCTCCAGCTTCGCGCCCTTCGTCCGTACCTCATACCAATAATTCGCTACATGCCCGCGGCTTGCGTCCGGCTGCCGCAGCGTCTGCATCTTGATTCCAATCTCTTTTCCCAGGCGATCCAGATCCGTAAGCGTCAGCATCCCCTTGATCTTCACGTGGTACACCTGTTCCAACTGGTCCCACTGTTTCAAAAGCTTCGCCGCCAGATCCCCGTCATTCGTCAAAAACACCAGTCCCGTCGCCGCATACTCCAGATTACCCACCGGGTACACTCGTTCCGGAAATCCCCGCAGCAAGTTCCGCAAATTCTTCCGTCCCTCGGGATCCGCCAGTGAAGAAACCACCTCCGCCGGTTTGTGCATCAACATATAAACCGAGCGGCGTTGCTCATCCTTGATCGTCCGTCCCGCCGCCTCAATCTTGTCCTTCTCCGGATCGGCCTTGCTGCCCAGCTCCGTAACCACCTTCCCGTTCACCACCACCTGCCCGGAAAGGATCAACTGCTCCGCATGACGCCGCGAAGCAATCCCCGCTCGTGCAATAATTTTCTGTAACCGTTCCAACATTAGTCTGGATTCCTCAACACTCAGCCTTTGTAGCGGTCGCCGTCTGCGGCGGGCGCATTTTCTTTTCCGAGGGTGGCCTACCCTTTGTCCGCCGCGGCGGACAAAGGGTAGGCTCTTCCCTCTCTCTCGTTCTTGCTCAGGTCCGAACTGAAATATTCCTGTAAGGCGGCTTATTCCCCGGCCGAGGTCGTCTTCACGTTGGGTGGTGGCGGATCTTCATCCAACTGGCCGGAGGGCATCCCTTCCGCCGTTGCCAGCGCTTCATGCTCGCGAAACTCTTCCGCCTCTGAAAGTTCTTTCTCGACGTGCTCAATCGCCTCCGCCGCCGTGGCGTGCGCGTGCCTGTCCACAGCTTCCGCCGCGTGCGCCTCATCCACTTCCGGATGCAATTCCGAAACCTGCTCTTCCGTCACGTCTCCGGCGGATATCCCTTCATCCGTGCCCAGCGCTTCCCGCGCCAGTGCCTCAAACTCCTTCAAGCTCGGCAATTCATCCAGGTCGCTCAACCCAAACCGCATCAAGAACTCTTTCGATGTCTTATACAGAATCGGCCGCCCCATCACTTCCTTGCGCCCCGCGGTCGTAATCAGCTTCTTGTCCAGCAGCGTCGAAATCACGCCCGAAGTATTCACGCTGCGAATATCCGATATCTCCGGCGCCGTAACCGGCTGTTTGTACGCGATCACCGCCAGCGTTTCCAGCGCCGGCATCGAAAGCCGCAAGGGCGGCCGCAATGACTTGATGAACCGCCGCACCATATCATGGTGTTGCGGCTTCGTGTACATCTTGTATCCGCCAGCCACCGCGCGAATCTCGATCCCGCGCTCTTCCGAGGCGCAACCGGCAACTAATTCATCCAGCGCCGATTGCACCGCCAACTTTTCCTCGCCCAGCACGGTCGCCAACTGGTCAATCGTAGCCGGCTCATCCGCGGCATAAATAATCGCTTCCAATGCAGCTTTTCGTTCTTCGTTAGTCATTTACGCGCTCGTCCACCATTTATCGGGACACCAAATCATACACCATCCCCTTTGGAGTGCGGGAGCATCGCTCCCGCTTTTGCGCACCCAACCCAGCCGCCCAAACGCCAGTGTTCTCGGGTTCCGCTTGTCTTTGTAGGGGCCGGGCTCGCCCGGCCCGCTCTTGGGTCTCTCTTATATTTGTAGCGGGCGCCTTTATGCGGTAAATTCACCGCCTCATCCCATCCAATTCCCCTACCTCCCCGCCTTCTCCGAAAGTAACTGAATCAACGCTCTAGTAAACTTCTCATTATCCAAATCCGTCTGCACATGCACCAACTGCTCCCCCATCCCCGGGCGATCCTCCTCAGTCCAAACCAACGTATTCCCATACCCCGCCGTATGCGAAATATCCATGTCCATGTACAAACTCACTTCCTTCGTAATCACGCTCGGATCCAGCCACGCCACCGCCGCCAACTCATCCCACAGATACTCCTCGTCCGAATACTTCCCGATGTACACCGCCGAAGGCGTGCCCGCACTCGCAATCTTCTGAATCATCTCGTTCGTCATCCGCGTCTTCACCGAAATATCCACCGTCGTCACCGTAATCTTCTTCCATGGCGCCCGCAGCACGATGTGCACCGCCTCCGGGTCCCACCAGAAATTAAACTCCCGCCGATTCTCCGTCTTCCAAGCCAGTGGCACTTCCGGCGCGATGCTGCCGCCCATCACCACCAGCTCCTGCGCAAGTTCCGCCACCTTGGGATCCAGGCTGAGCGCCAGCGCGATGTTCGTCATCGGCCCGCCCGCGTAAATCGTCACCTCATGCGGATACTTGTGCACCATGCGGATGATGAAGTGCGCCGCGTCTTCCTCCTCCGCCTTTCGCGTGGGATTTCCTTCAGGAAGATCCGGGACCTCGTACGGCCCATGCACTTCGCCCACAAACTTTCCCGTGCCGTTCTTCGTCCACGCGCCCTGGTAGCGCACCTTTCCATACAGCCTCGACCACCGCGCAATCTCCTCCTTGCTGTTGATCAGCGGAAAGATCGCCCCCGGGTACACTTTGATTTCCGGATGGTTCGTCAACTCCAGCATCCGCAGCGTGTGCGCCACCTCTTCATCCCGCCACTGGTCGCCGCTCACGATCGTCAGCCCCAGCACCTCCGCCTGCGGCGACTGAATCAACGCCAGCATCGATTGCTGGTCCGTGGTAGCCGGCCCGCGCGCATCCTGGTCCACGATGATTTTTCGTTTTGCCTGCCCGTGAACCGAAACCGCTCCCGCCAATAGCAAGAAACAGAGAAAAACTGTTGCGCGACGAATCATTTCGAATCCTCCTGACTCTTAATGAATACGATTGCCCGTACATTGCTCGTTGGCGCGGATGAACAAAAGGGCAAAGAGACAATCTGAAGGCGGATGAGTATAGACTGACAAATTACAGCTAACAACTGACCCCACGAAGCGGTGGTGGGTCAGTTTGAATTTCTCTTTGCGGGAAAGGGTCCCAATATGAGCCTCAAGAATAGAACGAACAGCGCAAGCGAGGTAATTGCCATCCACCACGGCCTAAGCACCATCGGAAACAACAACACCAGCAGCCACACCCACCAAGGCGCTCGTGACCACCGATTGCTGTCCGATTTTGTAAGCTTCGCCTGCTCGTCCATGCAGTGGAAAGAGTACGCCCGAATTGCCGTTAGATTCAAAGGTTAAAATCCCGAGTCAATGGGCTGGAATTCCAAACTGACCCACTGTCCACGCAGCTCACTGTTTCTGTTCCTGGCCTTTCAAGCAGAAACCCGAGCCCGCTACCAGTGCAGGAATTCTCCACAATCCACAACAAGAATTCCTCTTGTATTCAATCGGTTTAATGTAAGCTATGGGCATCCGCGATTCTTTCCGCGGCTACCACTCTGACCACGAGGCCTGCCTATGTCCCGGTTTAGCTCCGCATCCATGCCTTTGTTTGCTCTCGTCCTCATTTCGGTTTTTTCGGCAAATGTGTCTGCAGATGATTCTCCCTCCGCCCCGATTTACCTTCACAGCGATTGGCGCCTCGAATCCTCCTGCAAGCTCTCCGCTAAGCCCGAAACCATCTCGCTTCCCGGCTTCAACGACTCCAAATGGCACCCTGCCATCGTCCCCGGCACCGTCGTCGGTTCTCTCGTCGCCGACAAAACTCTCCCCGATCCCAACTTCGGCAAAAATCTCAATTCCTTCCACGGCGCTTTTACCAACAACAAAATTCAAGCCGCCAATCTCGACATGCCCTCCAACAGCCCCTTCCGCTGCTCCCACTGGTTTCGCACCGAATTCGTCGCCCCCGCGGCATACGCCAACCGTGTCGTCTGGTTGCATTTCCTCGGCATCAACTACCGCGCCAACATCTGGCTCAACGGCAAGCAACTCGCCGACCGCAACGAAGTTGCCGGAGCCTATCGAGCCTACGAATTTTCCATCGGCGACCTCCTGCACAGGGAAGGGAAGAACGCCCTCGCCGTAGAAGTCTTCGCCCCCGAAAAAAATGATCTCGGCCTAACGTGGGTGGACTGGAATCCCACCCCTCCCGACAAAGACACCGGCATGTGGCGCGAAGTGTTTCTTTCCTCCAGCGGCGATGTCACGCTGCGCCATCCTTTCGTGAACTCCAAGCTCGACTCCGCTTACCGATCGGCGAAGCTTACCCTTTCCGCTGAACTCCGAAATACCACCAATCATCCGGTCCAGGCCGTCTTCCACGCCGATCTCGACGATATTTATTTGAGCCAGCCTGTGGAACTTGCCGCGAACGAAACCAAAATTGTCCGCTTCGCGCCGGAAGAGTATCCACAACTAAAATTCAACGAGCCGCATCTCTGGTCGCCGGGTGGTGGTAGCCTTTACACCGCTCATTTTCGAGTGGACCTCTCCAATACACCCTCCGATTCCGTCAATCTGGATTTCGGCATCCGTGAGGTCACCTCCGAACTTACCGAAACCGGAGGCCGCCTCTTCAATGTCAACGGCAGGCGCGTCCTTATCCGCGGCGCCGCCTGGGCTCCGGACATGCTACTCCGCTGGGACTCCGATAAACTCGACGCCGACCTCGCCTACGTCAAGCACATGGGCCTGAACACCATCCGCCTCGAAGGCAAAGTTGATCGCGACGAATTCTTCGACAAGACCGACAAGCTCGGCATCCTCGTCATGCCCGGCTGGATCTGCTGTGATGCCTGGGAACACTGGAACAAGTGGACGCCCGAAACCAAAAAAATCGCCGCCGCCTCTTTAGTCGATCAAATCTCCCGCCTCCGCAATCACCCCAGCGTCTTCGTCTGGCTTTACGGCAGCGACGGCCCCCCGCCCG
>JGI12635J15846_10005584_pt1 | contig 10852 bp, 9 predicted proteins | sample BlaSpr_A8_OM2_M2_FD_15846 | JGI IMG/M metagenome (IMG submission 15846) | reverse complement strand
ACCCGGTGGCAAGTTCAAGCGGAAGAAGAAGACGGCGGACAGGCCTGTTCTAGCCATGAAGCCGGGCGAAGTCGTCGTCAGCCGTCGGCTCTATCGCTCCGGCCAAAGCGAGTACTTGATCAACGGCCGCGTGGGAAGGCTCCGCGACATCCAAGAAATGTTCATGGGCGTCGGTCTGGGCCCGGACTCGTACGCCATCATCGAGCAGGGCCGCATCGGCCTGATACTTTCCACCAAGCCCATGGAGCGCCGCGCCATCATCGAAGAAGCCGCCGGCGTCACGAAATTCAAAACCAAAAAACGGCTCGCGGAAGCCAAGCTGGAATCCTCGAAGGTCAATCTCTCGCGCGTCAACGACATCGTGGTGGAAGTCGAAAAGCAGCTGGGCTCGCTGAAGCGCCAAGCCGCCAAAGCGCGCCGATATTCCGAAATCCGCGACCAGATGCGCGGCATCGTTCGCCAGATGCTGGCGGGCAAGGCGCGCGAGCTGGACGCCGAAGCCGAGCGCACCACGAAACAACTCGCAGAACTGACCGCCGCCGAATTGGAACGCGCAACCGCAATCCAGCAGCAGGAGGACGAGCAGGACCGGCTGAACCAGCGGATTTACGAACTGGATGCCGAGATCCGCCAGAACCAGAATGTTTTGAATCTCACGGCGCTCGAAGTCGACCGAAGCGAGAATCGCATTGCGTTCAACCGGCAGCGCGCCGAGGAGCTCGCCGGGCGTCATGCCCAGGTTGATGCAGAATTGGCACAAGCCACGGCGCAGGCCGTTGAATGGGAATCGCGGAGTGCTTCGCAGATTCAGGCGGTTACGCTGTTGCGCGAAGAATCGGGCGTTTTGATGGCCCGCGTGGAAGAGCTCGCGAAACGCGCCGTGTCCCGCGCGGCCCAGATTTCCGAATCCGAAGCGCGAATCGAAGCATTGCGCCGCTCTTCTTCGGAAGCCGGCGAAAGCCTTCTGCGCCTGCATGGCGAGCAGAAGCAAGCCGAAGAAGCGCTCGTACACCAGGCCGAAGCGCTGCGGAAGCTCGAAGCGAACGAGCACGACTTGCTGGAAACGTCGATGCACGCGCGCGATGATGCCGAACGCGCTGCTTACGATCATGAATCCGCTACCGGTCAACTTAATGCGCTAAAACAAAGCGCCGCCGAGCTTCAAGCCAAGATCGCCGGATTCCGCGAGCAGCGCGATGCTCTGTCGAAGGAGGCCGCCACGCTCCGCGATTCTTTGGCGGGGATTCGCGCGCGGCATTCCACGCTCACGCAGATCCTGAACGACCGCGCTTACACCACGGACGCGGTGCAGAAACTATTTGCCGCCAACGAGCGCGGCGGCGGGCATGATTTTCGCGCTGTCGGCGTGCTGGCCGACTACGCCGAAGTCGAGGAGCAGCACGAAGCCGCCATCGAGCAGTACTTGCGCGACGAGCTGGAATATGTCGTCGTCGAAACCTACGATCACGCGCGCGCCGGCGTTTCCATGCTGCGCGATGAAGTGGGTGGCCGGGCCACTTTCTTTGTGGATTCGCTTCGCAACCTGCGACTTTCCTCCGAATACGAGCCGATCGTGAACTTCCGGGCGGAAGACGGCGTCATCTCACGCCTCGACAAACTGGTGGAGTTCCGCGATCCGCTTGGCGCGGCGGCAAAACAATTCCTGCCGCGGCTTCGCTCCGCGTATTTGACGGACAGCGCCGCGGCTGCGGAAAAATTGTCACGGGAAAACTCGCAATACGCCTTTGTTACGCCGGACGGCACCTGCTACCAAGGCCGCATGGTCACAGGCGGCCGCCCCGACGAAGTTGGTCCGCTGGGCATGAAACGCGAATTACGGGCCCTGGACGCGGAAGTGTTGCAGCTCGATCATCAAGTGAGCGAAAAGCAGGCTGTCCTCGAAGCAGTCGCCGCCAATCTGGGTTCGACGGAGCGGGCACTCGCGGAAATCGACCAGAAGCAACGCGAAGCCGAGCGCGAAGCCATCTCCGCAATGCACCGCCATGGGCAGATGCAGAGTGAACTGGCCCGCCTCGGTCTGGAACTCACCATCTGCCAGAACGAACTAGCGCGCATCCGCCAGGACGTCGAGAGCGCGCGGCAGCGCGCCGAGCGCGCGAAGAACCAGCATGCCGCCGCCGCGCTGAGCCGCGCCGATGCCGATGCCGAAAGCGTGCGGCTTGCGGAGGCACTCGTTGAGCTTCGCGGCTCCATCCAATCGGAACAGAATGAACTTGCCACGGGCCGCGCCGAATTCGCCGCAATGCATGAAAGGCTCATGGCCGCCGAAGCACTCGCCGCCCGGCTGAACGAGGAGAGAGCGGAGCTCGGACGCCGCGAAGCCGGGCTTCAGCAGCAAGTGACTTCCATCGGCGACGAGACGGACGCCCTCTCCAAGCAAAGCGAAGGGCTCGCCCTACAGCTCGAAGGGCTGCGCGGCGAAAAACTGCGCCTGGAAATCCGCCAACGAGAACTCGAGCAGGAATGGGACGCCGCCCGCACGCGCGTCACGCAGACGGAAGATCATCTGCGCATGGGCCGGCAGTCGTTGCAGGAACTTCGCGAACAGCGCGGCCACGCGGAAGTCGACCGCGCCAAGAATGATTCCGACCGCCAGCACCTGCGCGAAACGTGCATGAACGAAGTGAACGCGCAACCCGAGGATCTGATCGCCGCGGAAGCGGCTTTCATGTCCGGCGAAGAGCTGGCCATCGCCGAAACCAACTACCGAGAAATGAAGCAGCGCATCGAGTCCATGGGCCCGGTCAACATGATGGCGCTCGAAGAATTCAATGAGTGCGAGCAGCGATTTACATTCCTGACCCGCGAGCGCGACGATCTGTTGCATTCGATTGCGGACACCCAGCAGGCCATCGCCGAGCTCGACCTCGCCACCAAGGAAAAGTTCGAGCACGCCTTCCACGCCATCAACAAGAGCTTCTCCGAAGCCTTCCACACCATTTTCGGCGGCGGGATGGCGGAGATGCGCTTGACCGAGCCGGACAGCTCCGGCGACGCGGGCATCGACATCGTGGCATCGCCGCCAGGCAAGCGCCTGCAAAACGTGCTGCTTCTCTCCGGCGGCGAAAAGGCCATGACCGCGCTGGCGCTGCTCATTGCCATTTTCCGCTACCAGCCAAGCCCGTTCTGCATCCTTGACGAAGTCGACGCGCCGCTCGATGAAGCCAACGTCGGACGCTTCACGCGCCTGATCGGTGAGATGAGCGGCCAGACGCAGTTCATCATCGTTACCCACAACCGCAAGACCATGGAGATAGGTAGCGTCCTCTATGGTGTGACGATGCAGGAACCCGGCGTCTCGAAACTTGTCAGCGTCCGCTGGGAGGAATCGGAATCATCGGCGCCAAAGCAGCAGGCCGCGGCAGCCTCCGCCGCGTAAGATCATTCCGCTTCTAACTAGCAGGGGTGCACCATGCTGCGCCCCTGCGGCATTCTCCTCAAGTGGCATAATTTTTTCTTATATCGCTTTCAAAGAAATCTTCCCGCGCGCCTTTGACTTCGCGTTGCGCTGCGCTAGAATGCTTCTCACTTTGTCGGGGGAACTTTTTCTGTGTCATCTGCTCCTGCCATGAAAGCCTTGAGAGAAACGCAATTCGAGGGATTGACGCCCCTCGCGCGTGGCAAAGTCCGTGACATCTACGATCTCGATAACAAGCTCCTGATCGTCGCCACGGACCGGCTCTCCGCTTTCGACGTCATCCTGCCCACGCCGATTCCCGACAAGGGCCGCGTCCTCACGCAGCTTTCGCTCTTCTGGTTCCATTTGTTGAAGGATATAATCCCCAACCACGTACTCAGCGCCACGGATTTCCCGCCGCCGTTCGACACGTTCAAAGAGGAACTCGCAGGCCGCTCCATGGTCGTGCAAAAGACGCAACCGCTTCCGATTGAATGCGTCGTGCGCGGTTTCGTCTCCGGCTCGGGCTGGAAGGACTATCGGACCACTGGAAAAATCTGTGGCATCCCGCTGCCAACGGGGTTGCGTGAATCGGACCGCCTGCCCGAGCCCATTTTTACTCCCGCAACAAAAGCCGCCACCGGCCATGATGAAAACATATCTTTCGAACGCGCCGCAACGTTGATCGGCGTGGAGCTAGCCGAAAAAGTCCGCGCCGTCAGCCTGGAAATCTACCGCCGCGCCGCCGCTTATGCCGAGCCGCGCGGGATCATCCTTGCCGACACAAAATTCGAGTTTGGCATTCTCTACCAGCGCGCGCGCGACCGTGCGGCGGTCGACGACTTGATGTGGATCGACGAAGCCCTCACGCCCGATTCTTCACGCTTCTGGCCCGCCGTGCATTACAGCCCCGGCGGTCCTCAAGCTTCTTTTGATAAACAGTTTGTTCGCGACTATCTCGAGCGAATGCAGTGGCCGAAAACCCCGCCCGGCCCGGAACTTCCTCCTGAGGTCGTCGATGCCACTCGTGCCAAATACCGGGAAGCCTATCGCATCCTGGCCGGGCGCGAGCTGGATTAGCACCCGGGCCCTCACACCGTAAGTTCTCGAGCGGAGCGTGCCATCGTGAAAGATCAATTGGAAGGGCTCGTCAATCAGATGGTGGAGCGCGGGATTCTGTTTGACGAAGCCGTCGGCGAATTCGAAAAGCGGTTCATCAAGCGCGTTTTGGACCGCGCGAATGGCAACCAATCCCGCGCGGCCGAAATTCTTGGCATTCACCGCAATACGTTGAGCCGCAAGATCGATGAGTACAAGCTCGATTCGAACGGCCACCGCCGGTTTGCGCGCTGACAAATCTCCGTGTCGATTGCAAGACGAAAGCGGCTCCCCGGCATGGCCGGAGAGCCGTTTTCCTGAGTACGTCAGAAACAGAAAAGACTAGCTCGGTTTTGCCGCCGGCTTTTTTGCTACCGGCTTATGCACGGGCTTCTTCGGCGCCGACTTCTCCTTCGGAATGTCCTCTTCCTTCACTTTGCCCTTTTCCCAGTGCAGGAAGAACGCCGGGTCAGGATCGTATCCCACCAGCGTGCCCGTAAAGTGGACGACGTTGTCCTTCTCGACGCGCCGCGCGTCGGGCTGGCCCACGACCTTCACATCCATGTTGGGCGTAGTCGCTTTTTCAAACTCGTCATCGCTCTTGACGAACGCAATCTTCAGCACGATGGCGTCGGCTCCGGGCACAGCTTCGATGAGCTTCCCTGGCACTTCGGGAAACTCCAGGCCACAGGACGCCAGCCAGGTTAATTTGGCTTTGTCACCGCCAGCTTTCAGGTCATCCACCACCGATGCAATGGTCATCACGGGCGGCCCGTTGCGAACGGCATCAAGATCTGCGTTGCTCGCCATTTTGTAACTTTCAGGGCGCTCCGCCGTTGAGGTTGCGAGCTGCAGGAGTTCGTTGAGCTCTCCATCGGTCAGGCTCTCGCATACGTTTCCGCCCTGATAGTTCGCTACCAGCTTTCGCAGGTATGCCTTGATCTGCCTGGACTGCGCTTCGGTCGCCCCTTTCGCTGTCACCGCCTTCGCAAAATACCAGAACGCGTCCATCTGTTGCGGAGGCGTCATCGCCTGGTAGGCCCGGCCCAGGTTGTAGTTCGTGATCGGGTCGTCCGGATTCAGGGCTAGCACCGCCTTGAAAGAAGCTACGGCGGCGGGGTAGTCCTTCATCGTCATCGCCGCGTTCCCGGCTGTGTAGTTAAACAGAATGGCAGGTTGCTGCTTCTGCTTCGTAAAGTCCTCGGCGGACATAGTTTCGGGCTTTTTCAATTCATCAAGCGTCTTCAATCCGAGCAGGGCCGCTTCCCGGGCCTTGGTCGCGAGATCTTTTGCTGAAGGATCCGTATCTTTGATGTTCAAGCCCGCGTAGGAAAGGGCTCGGGCGTAGAGCGCCTCATACCGGATTCCCGCCTCCGCCTTGTCACCCAGCGCCACAAGTTTGTCCGCGTATTCGATCACTTTTTGAGGATTCTTGAGCTGCGTGTAGGCGCGGTAGTACAGCGGATAGACATAGATGAGGAGATCGGAATTCGGATACTTCGCGACAAAATCGTCGGCACACTTGATAACCGCCGCAGGAACTTTCTCAGCCGCGCAGGCCTGCTCTGCATTGTACTCCGCCTGCGTATACTTCGGCCCTTTGGCCGCGGCGTCTTGCCCCGCTGCCGGCGCTTGTGCGAAGGTACTCAGCCCGCTCCCGGCAATCAGGAAAAGCGTTGCGATCATCGCGAGCCCCGTGAATCTTCGTGTTGCGTTCATTCCCATTTCTCCTCGCTCAAACTCCGAGCCTGAGTTTTATGCTTCCGGTGCACCCCGGAATGCTTCTGCCGGGAATCGCTTTGTTTCGGAAAACCTTGGGATTATAGGAAAATCCGCATCCTATTCGCAAGACGTTACCTTTCGCTGACTTGATGACCTGAGGAATTTCCCCATGCAGATAGCAGCTTCTCTTGATTTCCTCGCGGCCACCAAGGGATCCCAAGTACTGCGGAAAACTCTAGTGATAGGATGAGTGTCGCACAAAAAGAGTGGCCCGTACGAGGAAGAATTCTGATGGCGCAAATAAGCAGAACAAATGAAGATCCCCGGGAAAACAAACCACTGGCGGGCGGTGTGGCGCTCATCACGGGCGGGAGCCGCGGAATCGGCCGAGCCATCGCGCGCCGGCTGGCCTTGCTCGGATCTTCCGTCTCGATTTGTGGCCGGGATTACGCCGCACTCGAGGAATCCGCTCGAGGACTGGAAAAAACAGGTGTGCCCGTGCACTCCCAAATCGCCGACGTCACAAAACCAGCAGACGTTGGCGATCTCGTTGCCAAAACGGAAACGACGCTCGGCCCCATCACCATCCTCGTCAACAACGCGGGCATCGGTCTCTTCGGCCCGGCTCACGAGAAGACCGAGGCGGATTGGGATCGCGTGATGAATACTAATCTCAAAAGCGTCTTTCTCGTTTCCCGCGCCGTGGCACCTTCCATGATCCGCCGCGGCTCGGGCGACATCATTAACATCAGTTCCCTGGCCGGCAAAAACACCTTTGCTGGCGGCGGCATCTATTGCGCGTCCAAATGGGGTGTCGTCGGACTTTCCGGGTGCATGGCGGAAGATCTGCGGGAACACGGCATCCGCGTCAGCGTGATTTGCCCGGGCAGCGTCGCCACGGAGTTTTCCGGGCGCGGCGGAACGGACGCGCCGAAAGTGTTAAGCCCGGAAGATGTCGCGCACGCCCTGGAAGCCATCGTCACGCAAGGCCCGCGAAGCTTTCTGAGCGAGCTTCACATTCGGCCACTGCGGAAACCCTAGCCCAACCGCCCGGCCCCGGTCCGGAACTTTTCCTCTTGACATTAGTCGTTATAACGACTATATTCTCCCCATGAGCTCTCGTTCCAAGTCCTCCAGCTCGCACGTCTCCCTGGAGAACCTCATTTTCGTGGGGCTCTTGCAAACCGCCGACTTGCTCGGCCAGGAAGCCGAACAGTTCCTGAAAGCGGCGGGGCTCACCGGGGCGCAATACAATGTCCTGCGTATTCTTCGCGGGGCCGAGCCCGAAGGTTTGCCCTGCCGCGGCATTGGGGACCGCATGATTTCTCACGACCCGGACATGACACGCCTCCTCGACCGAATGGAAAAGCGCGGCCTGATTACTCGAGCGCGCCAGACCGACGATCGCCGCGTCGTGAAGACGCGCATCACGCCGCAAGCACTCAGTCTTCTAAAAACCCTCGACCGGCCGGTTCACGAACTTCATAAACACCAGTTCCGGCATATATCCGCCGCGCGCCTGAAGCATCTTTCTGATCTGCTGGAGGAAGTCCGCGCCCGTAAGTCTGCTTAGCAGACCTTTCGGGACGAGCTTCGAACGACCAATCAAAGACGAAGAGGAGAAAAACATGGGCTACTATCTATCTCGAATCGCAGTAACCGCCGGGGTCGCCGCCGTACTCTCGCTGCCTGCCTGTGCGGCCACATCGGAGTGGAAGATCGATCCGCAGCATTCGTCCGCGCAGTTTTCGGTCCGTCATATGGCCATCTCCACCGTGCGGGGAGCTTTCAGCAAGGTGATCGGCACGATTGTGCTGGACGACAAGGACATCACCAAATCCACCCTCGACGTCACTATTGATGTCTCGACCGTGGATACGCGAGAAACCGCCCGTGACAACGACCTCCGCAGCGACAAATTCTTTGACGTCGCCCACTTCCCCACCATGACTTTTAAATCCAAGAAAGTCGAGCAGATCGCCGCCGGAAAGCTCAAAGTCACCGGTGATCTCACCATTCGTGGCACCACCAAGGAAGTCGTCCTCGACGTGGAAGGGCCGACGGCTCCCGTGAAAGATCCGTGGGGCAATACGCGCGCTGCAGCTTCGGCAACATCCAAGGTCAACCGCCAGGACTTCGGCGTGAAGTGGAACGCCACCCTGGACAACGGCGGAGTGGTCGTCGGCGATGATGTCAATATCACCATCGATGCGGAAATGATCAAGCAAGCGCCGGCCAAATAGGCAGCTGACGGGGTTTTGTCAGCAAGGTTTGGGAAAGGGGTGGACGGTGCCAATGCACCGTCTGCTCCGCCTAAATCATCGAACAATAGATTGCAAACCGAAGGGATCAAATTCATGCAGAAACCAGCACCAAGCGATTTTCCGGTCCACGAACTGATTCGCGGGCGTTGGAGCCCGCGCGCTTTCGCCGACAAGCCTGTTCCCCAAAGCACTCTTCGCAGCATTTTCGAGGCTGCCCGGTGGGCGCCTTCCAGCAATAACGAGCAGCCCTGGGCGTATCTCGTGGCGGCGAAAGAAGACCATGACAGTTTTGAGAAAGTGCTGAGCGTTCTGGTGGAATTCAACGCCACTTGGGCCAAGGGCGCCCCCGTGCTGGCGATCGCGGTGGCAGAACTGGCCTTTGCGAAAAACAACGCCCCCAACCGCAACGCTCAATACGACACCGGCGCAGCGACGGCCTTGCTCTGCGTGGAAGCTACCGCGCATGGGTTGTCCGTCCATCAAATGGCCGGCTTTGATCCAGAAAAAGCGCGCCAGGTCTTTGGAATTCCCGCAGAATGGGAAGCCATCGCCGCGCTTGCCATCGGTTACCCGGGCGATCCAGCTTCCTTGCCACAACCCTTGAAGGATCGCGAGATGGCGCCCCGGACACGCAAGCCGATTTCCGAATTTGTCATGGCCGGTCGCTGGGGGCATACTGCTCCTTTCACAACAAGATAATCGGAGATCGCTAGCCCCGCCCCGCCATGCACCGCACGCTCGAGTTCCTCCTCCACCACGGATACGTAGTTTTGCTCGGATGGGTTTTCGCCGAGCAGATAGGGCTGCCGCTTCCCTCCATGCCGTTGTTGCTCGCGGCGGGCGCGCTCGCGGGTACTGGTCACTTGAGTTTTTTCGCCTCGCTGCTCTATGTGATGCTGGCGGCGTTGGCAGCGGATTCCATCTGGTATCAACTTGGCCGCCGCAAAGGCATCAGAGTTCTCCAGCTTCTCTGCAGGATTTCGCTCGAGCCGGACTCTTGCGTTCGCCGCACTGAAGGTGTTTTTTCAAGGCAGGGCGCTCGCTCGCTGCTGCTCGCCAAGTTTCTTCCCGGCCTGGGCACGGTCGCGCCACCGCTCGCCGGCATCTTCCACATGCGTCCGCGTCGTTTCCTGCTCTTCGATGCTTTAGGATCATTTCTCTGGGCCGGCACGTTCCTCGGCCTCGGTTATGTATTCAGTGGGGAGATCGAGCGTTTGGCGGAGCATCTCGCCTCTCTCGGCGGCTGGCTCCTGGTCCTTCTCCTGGGCGTCCTCGCCGCCTACATCTCGTATAAGTTTATCGCTCGCCAGCGTTTCCTCCGTGAATTGCGCATCGCGCGCATCACCGTCGACGAACTGAAAGAAAAACTCGACTCCGGTGAGGAACTGGTCATTGTGGACCTGCGCCACTCCGTGGACTTCGAAGCCGATCCTGAAACGATTCCCGGCGCCTTCCGCATAGACTCCAAGGAGTTGGAAGAAAAGAATGACCGTTTGCCGCGCGACCGTGAAGTAATCCTTTACTGTACTTGACCAAACGAAGCCACCAGCGCCCGTGTGGCGCTGCTCCTCAGAAAAAACGGAATCAAGCGCATCCGCCCGCTGCTGGGCGGCCTCGATGCCTGGCGCCAACGCGGCTACCCGCTCGACACCGCTACCCTAGCCACGGACACAAAATAGACACTCTCTGTAGCGCCAGCCCCTCTGCTGGCACTTTTCTCAGCCACCAGCAAGAAGCAACAAAGCCTGCAAGACGCCGACGCGAGACATACGCTCAGGAATCCACCATTCACGCCATTGGTACTCGATTGCCGGATTTCGTGTTAGAAATGCCGCCTAGAGCCGCGGCAGCACAATTCCGCTCTGCGACTGGTATTTCCCCTTCTTGTCCTTGTAGCTCACTTCACAGTCTTCGTCGGACTCAAAGAAAATCACCTGACACAGCCCCTCGTTCGCATAAATTTTCGCCGGCAACGGAGTCGTGTTGCTGATTTCCAGCGTCACGAAGCCTTCCCACTCCGGTTCGAACGGCGTCACATTCACAATGATCCCGCATCGCGCGTAAGTCGATTTGCCTACGCAGATCGTCAGCACGTTTCTCGGAATCCGGAAGTATTCCACCGACCGCGCCAGCGCAAAAGAATTCGGCGGAATGATACACACATCACCCTTGAACTCCACAAATGACCTTGGATCGAAATGCTTCGGGTCCACGATCGTCGAATTCACGTTCGTGAAAATCCGGAACTCGTCCGCCACCCGGATATCGTAGCCGTACGACGACACTCCGTAACTGATCACTCCCTCGCGCACCTGCCGGTCCGTAAACGGCTCGATCATCTTGCTCTCCA
>JGI12635J15846_10005581_pt1 | contig 10854 bp, 16 predicted proteins | sample BlaSpr_A8_OM2_M2_FD_15846 | JGI IMG/M metagenome (IMG submission 15846) | reverse complement strand
CCAATGCTGAGACCTGTCAATAACGAACATAGAAAGTGTTTCACAAGCATACCCTTTTGGTATCAATCATCCCAATGAGGGGTCGAAGTGTTCTCGGGTTCGCTCTGAAATTTCTTGCCCCATTCATGCTTGCATGCGAGGCAATGCCATTTGGGAGAATCGGGATCTGTCATGCAGCCGCCCAAAACATAGCCGCGCGGTTTCACGCCGTACGCAAGGGATGAAACATCGGGAAGGCCGTACACGATTTCCGCGCCGCGCACAGCGCCGCAGCGTGGACAGACCTGTGGCTTCCAGTTGGGGATCTCGTATTCATCCTCGGGCCAAACTAGCGGCATGGCACCCTGCCTCTTCTGGTCTATCGTCAACTAAATGGTATAGAGCGAACGTTTGGCAAGCAACGCCAGGTCGCTCCCGCTATCGAGGCTGTCCGCTATAGATCCGATAGCGCTCCGATCATTCGGCCCGCTTTGGCGTGGCAACATCAAACAGGATGCTCCCTGGGTGTATTTGAACTAACGCCTATACAGAAAACCCTACCGACTTGTGGCCTTGAAACACGCGCCGAGGTTGGGGTTGGATCCTCGGCACGCGGGAAGCGGGTAGATGCACGACGTTTTGCAATCGAACGTACCTTGCGTAGTGAATCCGCTGGCGAGCATCCAGTGGTCAAGCTCCGTAGGGAACAACTTCGATTCGATACCGCTCTTCGTCCCTCTTCGCTTGCTTGCAGTTCAACCGGGCAGGGCGCTTTGGCCACTAGCGCCTCTACCATCGCCTGGTCAGTGTTCGCACACCCCACAATCACGGCTCTTAACATGGATGGCTCATAGTCACGTGCGCAGTCATCTTCCGACAGTCTTGCAAAGGGCCGGGTGTTATAGCCTTGCCCCAGCAACCTGAACTCTCGTTCATATTCCCAATGATCGGGCTGGGACGCGGCGGATGCTGTAGCGGAAGGGTGGACGCAAAGCGAGCTTCAAACTTTCGTTGATGATCGGGCCCGCGAGGTGAATGCCGAACCTGCGCCGGCCGCAAATGAGGCCGAGCAAAGTACCGATCGCAAGGCGCGAGAGGAAGTCGCCAAGCCCACGCAGCAAGAAACAGTCGCGCCCCTCATCTCGCTCGAGCTGGCCGCATTCCTCGCGAGGTCTATTCCGCCTCGCGCCGCACTCCTCGCGCCCATCATTCTCGAGCAAACCCTCAATATGGTTCACGCCTGGCGCGGTGCAGGCAAGACGCACTTCGCACTTGGAATCGCGTATGCGGTCGCGAGCGGCGGCAAGTTTCTACGCTGGCAAGCCCCCGACCCGCAGCGAGTGCTCTACGTCGACCTGCTGAGTGGGCTGGAAAGCCGTAGAAAGAAAACCCCGGCCAAAACTACCTAGCCGGGGCAACGAGGGACTGGGCGAGCCCTTTATCCCAGGGCGATCGCGACTTGCCTTCTGTTATCGGCGGCAAAGCGGGAATATTGAGGCGCCGCAGGTGTCCAGACGCAGTCCTTTCACTACCGTGTCATTGATGAACGCATCGAAGAGAAAAGTGGTGTCACGATGAATCTAGAACCGCGAGTCATCAAGCTCGAGCGGACGATGCAAACACAGACCCAAACTCAAGTCGTACGGATCCTGCGATTCAGCTTCGCGGAAGAGGATGCGATCGGTGCCACGGTGCGGAAGGATAATCTGTTGCTAAACGTTCCGCGGTTGCCGGATGAGTCGGTGAAAGACCTGATCGAGCGGGCCATCAACTCTGTGCCGCAGGGAGGCTGCGTTGCCGTCTGGCTTTACGCCTAAACCAATCGCGGGGCCGAGGAGGGTTTGGCGCGCTTTGCAACAATCCGGCGGAGCGTTTCCCAAAACTGAGCCTCTGCGATGCCGCGGCTGGCGCACTGATATGTCTCTTCACGGGTCGTATCACCGAAGAAGTTCTTCCCGGTAAATTTTGTGGTACGGGAATGCTCTAGGCGGAATGAGGTCTCTTCGGCGCCGCTTGGCTCCGTCGTGAACTTAATAACCGACATTCCGGTACCGGCTATTGTTCTGCCATTCCATTTCCCGCAATCACAGACGTCTGGCACCAAAACCGGGCGACCTCTGGTGCGAACTAGACCCAGCTCAGGGGTGACAGACTGGATTTCGTAGCCGATCGCCTCTAGCGTGCTCTTAGTGGTGTTTGTCGCGTCGTCCGGTGAAATATTGAAGGACTGAGAGGTCGTGATGCCCGCGGTGTATGCGTTGATGTCGACCCTGTCTACGGAAGAGAAGGCACATCCAGAAACGAACGCGAATCCTAACGATAGAGACGCGAGCCTGATTATGTTCATGACGTTTTCACTGTTTTGAAAGCCCATTTCAGTAAAGCACCAATTAGGGACATGATGAACCACACGACAGGAAAGGCGAAATACCAGCTCAATCCGTAAACTTCCCACGAGAACACACCAGCAGCAAGACCTACCAAAATGCCGCCGTGCCCTCCGACTAAGAGGTTCAGGTGTAGGATCGTGAATCTGAAAGAATGCTGTCGATACGCGGGCCCGCGCCAGTCCCAACATACAAACAAAAAAGTGGGCGAAGATGAAACGGATCAAACTAATTTTCTCGGCCGGCCTTGTTCTTGGTTCGGCGCTGCTGCTTACCTTTCCAGCCGGAGCCGATTGCGTTTGCAGTTGCATAAACGGGGCGGTCCGACCCCTGTGTAGCAGTACGGTTGATCTTCCGCCCATTTGCGCCCCAAGACTCTGTCCCATCGTACCACCGTCGATTGAGCCGATTGCCCCGCCTAACTTGCCGCCGCTAGGCACGCAGCGGTGTTGGCAAGAGCAAGTGCTCAATCCGGTCACTAATCAACACGAGTGGCGAAGGATCTGTCGCTGAGGCACATAAAGGTGCGCGAGCAGATTGATTGCCATGCTTAAGTGTATTGCCTTTGTGTTCCACGTATCCTTCATAACCGGAGGTGCTCAAAGTAAATATCGGGATCGGGAAGCGCAGCAGGAGCTAATTTCGGGACGCCGGGCCTGCGAGGATCGGTTGGCCGATGGAACCTACAAGACATTGGTCAGAGCGGGCGGACTGCATCAACAGCGTGACTCTCGGCGCACTCAACAAGTTCAATCTCCCGCACGCTGATCTGGTCATGCTCGGCAATGCCTACCGCTCCGCGATCGCTGCGCGCGTAGATAGCGGACAGCTTTCGGCGGCTGATGGGGAGCTGATGCAGGCGCAGGTCCGCGCTTACCTGATTGGAGAAATACAGCAAAGGAACGCAGCGTTCGCCGGAGCGGCATCGAAGGAGCACGACGGTCTCAGCTACGTCGCCGTAATGCCAGAGAAGTGCCGGCGGTGTATCGAGTGAGAAACGACGGCGTGCTAAAGGGTTTGGACGCTGATTAGCGAGTAGGGAATCGCTTTCGCCCGGCGGCCCTCGATCTGTCGCTATCAACGACACGATCAGAGAATATGTCGCAATTACTTAGAATTTGCGACACGTTCTCTTGACGTGTCGTCATCGGGGACATACACTGCAAACGTGTCGCAAAAATCCCAAAAATCAACCACGTCTATCTGGCGCCCTGAGGAGCCCTATGACGACCTGCCGACCTTGCCTCCTGCAAGGGACTTGGAGACCAAGGTCGTCCTGAAGCTGTGCATCACAGCGCGGGCGGCGCTGGCGGAATTGAAGCAAGCTGCGGAGTTGATTCCCAACCAGAGCGTGCTGATTAACACCCTGCCTCTATTGGAAGCCCAGGCCAGTTCCGAAATCGAGAACATTGTCACCACCACGGACAGGCTCTTTCAATTCCAAAATATTGACGAACGCGCCGACCCCGCCACACGTGAGGCGCTGCGCCACAGCAGCGCACTGCTGGAAGGCTACCACGCGCTGAAGGAGCATCCACTTAACACCCGCACTGCAGAACAGGTTTGCACGCGCATCAGGGGCGTGCAAATGGAGGTGCGCCGCGTGCCTGGCACCGTCTTGGCTAGCAACAGGAACGGAGAGGTTATCTACACGCCACCGGTGGGCGAGAACCTGCTACGCACCAAGCTCGCTAATTGGGAGCAATACCTGCACGAGGTGCGGGACGTGGACCCACTGATCCGCATGGCCGTCGGCCACTATCAGTTCGAGGCGATCCATCCCTTTACCGACGGCAATGGCCGGACCGGGCGCGTGCTGAACAGCTTGTATCTCATTCAGGAACAATTGCTCACATTGCCGATCCTCTATCTCAGCCGCCACATTATCGCGAACAAGACGGACTACTACCGGCTCCTGCTAGACGTCACTCGCAAACAGGCGTGGGAGCCATGGATCATTTACATCTTGAAAGGCGTGGAAGCCACGGCAACTTGGACGACGGCCAAGATCGCCGCTATACGCGCCCTCCAGGCAATGACTGTCAAGCACGTGAGGCTGGCGGCGCCGAAGATCTACAGCCACGAGTTGGTGGACATGATTTTCGAGCTGCCTTATTGTCGCATCCAGAACGTGACCGCCCGCGGCATTGCTGAACGCCAAGCGGCGTCTCGCTATCTCAAGCGTCTCACCGAGATCGGAGTGCTGAGGGAAATCGCAGTGGGTCGCGAGAAGCTCTTCATCCATCCCAAGTTGATGCAACTGCTGACCCGGGACAGCAATGAGCTTACGGCCTATCCATGAACGAAGCCGAACCCCTCGCCGAACACGTCGAGATCAACGGCTTGCCACTTCATTGCCCGTGCCTCACTAGCAGCGAATCGCCATGCACCTCACAACACCGCAAGTGTTGGGCTTAACTGAAGATACGCTCCGGAAGTTCTTGTCTCTGGGTATCCCAGAGGGACTGTATCTCGACTACAAAGAAAGCCTACCGAAGCCTTGGGAGAAGGACGCGAAACGCGAGTTCTTGAAGGACATCACAGCTTTCGCAAACGCCGCCGGGGGGCATTTGCTGTTAGGCGTGAAGGAGCCCGCAGCAGGGCTGTCTGTTGACAGCCAACTTGTTGGAATGGATGGCGGCGACGCTGTAGCTCAAGATATTGAGCGCTTGGCTAGCAGTTCTGTCGATCCGCGAATCCCGGGCCTCCGGATCGTGCCAGTGACTCTCCCAAACGGCAAAGCTTGTATTGTCGTCCATATTCCACCCAGTCTCAGCCGTCCGCACATGGTCAACCACGCAGGACACCGGTCGTTCTATGTGCGGCACTCGGAGTCGAGCTTTCCCATGACAACACATGAGGTACGTGAAGCTGTCCTGACTTCTTCATCGGCCGAGGCGCGGGCGCGTACCTACGTCGATCACCGCTTGCTGGAGGTTCGTGAGGAATTAGGCGACCGGCAACCCGCTTTCTTTCTGCAAGCGATGCCACTGATTTCACCCGAATCCCCTTGGGATGTGCTGAGCACGCCCTTTGAAAACGTTCTGCGAGGGGATAAACGGCGCGGCAAGTATCTCAACTATACCGATCTCTCAACCAACTTCTTGCCGCGCCCGACCATTGATGGTCTTCTCGGTCACAATCAGCCGGAGTCCCCGGCGTGGGAGACAGAAGCACATCGCACCGGGTACGTATCCGTGCTGTACCGAGATATTCAAATGCAGAAAGATGGTGGCGTCGACACCTAACTCGTGCATTACGGAACCTGCGATATCTTTCGCGCGTTCTGCCATATGTTGACGGAGTTACTAGAGGTGTCGAGCACTGATGTGCCCTACCTGATGGCGTGCGCATATCTCAACGCGCGCGGAACGCGCGTTTGGACGCAATCGGGATGGGCTAACAAGTCGTCCGACCCTTATAAGAAGAGGGAGATCCTGTGGCCCGAGCACCTTCGAGCAACTGGTACGGATCCAATGTTGATTGCAGAAAACCTCTGCCTCGAGATGTTCGATGCCTTCGGGTTCAAGCAGGTCGTGAAATAACCGCACGATGCACGTAATAGCGCAGGCGATCGTGACCGGGAATACCAATGCGAAGCAGGCGTATGAAGTCGACAGCGACAAGTCGCCTCAGGGGTGCCAACTTCCGAACGGACAAAGTATGCCCCGATGGGAAAGCCCAGGGCATCTAGACTTTCGGACGGATTCAAGGAACCAAAGAAATTCTACGAGGCGAGAAACAAGCAGGCGCAAAAACTGATTTATGAACCCGCCAGAGACCAATTGATGATGAAATGACGCCTAAGCACCCCTGTGCGGCCCATCACTGACCTGCGCCTTCCTGATGGCATATCCTCACAGCGAGTCCATTTCAATCGTTATCTGACAGGAGATTTTCAGTTGTGACTGACACGGCACTAGCAGACACCGCGCAACGTGGCCGGGATACCGCCGGATTAGAGGTAAAGGTAACGCGTGCCGTGGCTATCTCACGTCGCCATGTGGGGATATTGCAGCCTCGCGCTTTCAAGTTCCTTGCCGCACTACCGCCGGACTTACGGCCACTGAAGACTGGCGAGAAGTATCCCGGCATCGTGAACCATTTAGCGCTATTGAATCGAAAGCGGGGGGCGTTTGACATCTATCTAGACAAACTTCTTATCGACGCGCGGGCCAATAGCGAAGGCTTTCCGCAGGACGTGGCAGATGAACTATACCGGTTGAGGATTTTNTGCGAAGCCGCAGCTCGTCCGTTACGTCGGAGCCATCCACGGATTGCGCTGCAACTCAGCGAGCCAAGTGACCGCGAGGCGCGCATAGGTTCGTAGACACCCCAACATCCGCCCGCAGGAAATTAAGAATCGTCCAGCGCAATCTATGCCCTGCTTTCGCCTCTGGCATCACCGCCCCAGCGGCGGCTATTTAACCCCAAAGGCCCGAGGACACACTGCGCTGAGCGGTCCCGGCCCGGCGCAATCAGACACAGCGTCGAGTCAGTGTCCGATCGCTGGTGAATACGTCCGCGGCATAGTCGATAATTACCGGGTCTCCGTTGAGATAGCCCCAATCGTCCGCCTTAGATTCGTACAACGGCTCGGGATACGGATCCGGCTTTAGCGGGTTTTCGAAGCAATTCCATTTTTCGTACTGAGCGGTAAGTGATCATCTGAACGGTGGGCATCACCAGAAACACACCCCACGGGGTTAAGATCAGATCGCCCGGTATCGCTCATTTCCGCCCCGCAGAAACCGCACGCCCATGCCCACCAACGCAATCAAGGCAAGCGCCAGTGTCGATGGTTCGGACATGCGAGTGAACGTCCCGTCGATGCCGCGCGCGAGGAGCTAGGTATCGACCCTGAGATTGACTAATGTCTCCCAAGTGCCGTCGCTATTGAACCAGAAGTGATTCGCGTGCGGGCCTTCCTTGTCGAGCCTCACAAGGTTGTTGGGGATGTCCACGAACCCGCCGATATCGACGTTCACGATCTCGCCGTTCGCCCCGATGAACTGCTTCACGCTGTCGCGGTAGAGGATGCCCACGGTGTCTTGGCATCCACCCGTACCGCAGTCGAACACGGGGGCGGGAGTGACGATGATAGCTTGCGCCATACCGGAACAGAATTGAGTACACTCGCCCGTCCAATCGTAGGTGAGAAGGTTCGCGGAAGCGGAGACGGGGATGATTGCCAAGATAATGGCAAGGATATTTGGACTCATGACTGCCTCCGATTGGTAAGTTCTCGATCCTTCCTACCGAACTGGTTTAACGCTGGCTTAGGCGACTTTTATGCGAACCCATCCGAACATTCCCAGGGCGGCTAGAGCCAAAGCCAGAGTGTTGGGCTCTGGAATGCTGTTGACTGCGAAATCCAAGAACAGTCGGGTAGTGTACGTGCGCGTTTCGTGAGGTAGGAAAGTACGGTCGTCTACCGTGATCGCGATATCTGCAATATCGTGAGCGCCATTCCGGAAGGTGTTCGTGAATGATATCGCTATACCTCCGCAGTGATTTGCAGAACTGTCGCAGTCCACAGAATAAGTGAACGAGAGAAACGCCTGATCAAACGGATTGCCGGGAGCGCAATCCCCCCGTCCCGGACAGCCGGCAATACCGGAGACGAACGTGAACGGCTCCGACTGATTAAAAGTCGCGCCAACCATAATGAAACCATCAGGCTGATGCGGGACCATGTTGGCGGTCGGGTTGGTAATCCGCAAGAGCTGGGTTACCTCTGCCGTACCGCTCGCGTGTCCTCCTTCCCCATGTGTGCCGGACATCGCACTCACTGCAATCGCACCCGTCGCGCCCGTACAGGTGGAGCTTTGAGTGCTAACTGTCAGCGACCGTGTTGCGTCTCCAACAGCGGCGGACTGCGAAGTTGAGGAGAGCGTCGGGGAATATGACAGAAGAGGATTGCAATCGAAACTCAGCGTTTGGTCGATTCTGACACCCACTATCGCTGTTGCGCCTGCCACCTGTGCTAGTCCAATGGCTAAGCATCCCAGCACTGCTACAGCTAACCGGCGAAAGATCGTTTTCATTATTTGGCCCCCAGCGTGTTTGGGCTTCGCTTAACCGCATAAACAATCGGTTTGCCGCCAAGACGAGCTACCACTACCGAGTGAGCTGTTGCTCCGAAAGGTAGCCCTACGGTAGCCCCGTCACGACAAAATCATTGCTGTCTCTCTGCAACCCATTGAATTGATGGCGCGCCCGACAGGAATCGAACCTGTGACCTGGCTTCGGAATCCAGAAAAACTCACAGTACTAAGCCGGTAGTTTTCTGCACTGTTAGATGTTAAATGGTAACAAGATAGCCTAAGTCTTTGGTTTACGGTTTCGGTTGGCCATCGCAGCCATCATTGTAACGACACCTGTCACATCGCCTGCCCACGGGAAATGACCTTTGGTGAGCGTCCCTGGGAAATCCATCGTGGATCGGCAACCGCACTTCTTCTGTCTGACAGAGAGGCACGCGCATTCATTTCGCCGGCGCACTTGACCTCCCGGTCCAATTGGTCACTCTGTTGCAGAAACCTCGCTTTGTTTGGACGTGGGCCCAAGTGCTGGATGGGTAATGCCCGCGAGTCGCCACCTGGCCGGGCTTGACTCAACCATAAACCAGGGTAATAGTATTATCTGTTAGTAACAGATAATGAGATTATCCATGCCGACCAGTGTCGCTCTAGGGCCCCATTTCGAGGCTTTCATTAAGGAACAACTTGACGGTGGTCGTTTCAACAACGCCAGCGAGGTCATCCGCGCCGGGCTCCGCCTCCTGGAAGATCACGAGAAGCTGCAAGCCTTGAAGCTGGCGGAACTGAAAGCCGCGATTCAAGCCGGAATTGACAGCGGTCCCGGGGTTCCGGCAGAGGAAGTGTTTGACCGTCTGGAGCAGAAATACGCCGCCAAGGCTAAAGGCCGTAGCGCCTGATGCGGTTGCTCTTTGCACCGCTTGCGCAATCCGATCTGGAAGAGATCGGCGATTACATCGCGCTCGACAACCGGCCGCGAGCGCGGTCCTTTGTCCGCGAACTGCGCGCCCTGTGCCGCAAAATTGTCGACAATCCCTTGGCCTTTCCTGCCCGCGAGGACCTGGGACCAGGCCTGCGTGTCGTGCCCTATGGTCAGTACTTGATTTTCTATCGCCCTATCGACACCACCGTGCGGATCGAGCGCATATTGCATAGCGCACGGGACCTCGGCATGCTATTCAACGCGAGTTGAAGCAGCATTTCCGCCTTGCCTTTTTGCGGAAAGCAACGCGCGCCCGTTAGCTCGGACGTTGTCGCGCCGAGATAAGTTTGACGCATCTTGTCCGGTGAAAGTCCCGGTCGGGCAAGGGCTAGCTACCCGTCACGCCTACACACATTCGAAATTAAATGCTGAGATATCCACCCCATAGGTTGTTCTAGGGTTAGACCCAAGCGACCACTATCCCGTTCTCTTCGCACCACATTTCGGCCAGGCGCGTATGGGCGTCATCCTGAAAGTGGAACCACGCCTCGCGCAGTTCGGGAGAATCCAGCAGTGCGTCCTTGAAGCGGCGAAATGGCTTGGGCCCGGCAAGCACACGCGAGAGACGGGCGGCTGCCACGGCGTGATCCACCGTCGCCACGAAGTCTTCCATGATGCGGAAAGATGCTTGTGACGAAATAGACTCGATCGATCGGTAGCGAGGGTTGTCCTCGATGTCCTCAGGCAACTCGTCGGTGGCGTCGCTATCGAGCAAGATGTCCCCGGTGTCGGTATCGAGATACCAGGCGGCCTCAGTCATTTCGAAATGGAAGGTGAGCGCCTGAATGAGATCCTCACGGTTGATCTTGAGTTCGAGCACAGCGCGGGAAGCGTGTCGGAGCGTTTCAGTCATCGTCGCAGCCCGGCGAGCAGCCCGCTCAGGGCACCGGCAAGGCGATGTACGGTTTCGGGTTCAGGAATCGGCAGTTTGAGGTAGGACTTGCCGGTTCGCGCGTCGGTTTCGATCCACGGGGTCGAAGCAGCGGAGTGTTCCGTTTCACCTTCGGTCCGTGCGGCGACGATGCCTTCGACGAGCTTCAGTCCGGCATCGATCAGTGTAGCCCAAGGATCCGGAGCGGGTGGTGCACCCGCCGTGCCAGTCGGTGCCTGCCGCGGCGAATGATCCGCCGCGACGGATTCCTCGTCGCGCTGCAGATCCGCCTCTGGGCCGCCATGTGCGCCTTCAGATTCGGCTTCAGCCACCGCCACCGTGTTCTCGATCGTTTCCGCCTTACCCATCGCGCCCGTTACTTGGTCGACGCTCTCCATGAACTTCGACAGGCGCGTGCCCTGCAGGAAGATTTCATTCTCGCCGCCGTCCAGCACGCCAGCGAACAGTGATTTCTTGAACGCAAGCACGGACAGCATGCCTTCCTCAATCGTGCCCTGTGCGACGAAATTGACGACCTGGACGCTCTTCGTCTGCCCAAGCCGATGGACGCGGCCGATGCGCTGTTCGAGCACG
>JGI12635J15846_10005580_pt1 | contig 10854 bp, 8 predicted proteins | sample BlaSpr_A8_OM2_M2_FD_15846 | JGI IMG/M metagenome (IMG submission 15846) | reverse complement strand
GCGAAGCCACCTCCCGCATCAGGAACCGTGCAGCCGCCCACAAGAAACTCTCCTTTTGTGCCGGGAATTTACGTCGAAGAGGGAATGCGTCGTGGTACGGCGTGCCATTTCACGGGCGCCGCGCCGCCAATGGCGAAATCTTCGACATGAATATGCTGGTAGCCGCTCACCGCACGCTGCCGTTCGGCAGCATCTTGCGCGTCACCAACTTAAACAACGGCCGCCAGATTGACGTTCGCGTTATCGATCGCGGCCCCTTCGTCGGTGACCGAGTGCTGGACCTCGCACGGGCAGCGGCGGTCAGACTCGACATGATCGGTACAGGCACGGCGCGTATCCGCATCGAGCTGCTTTCCGGCCCCCTCCCTGCGGTTGGAGATTTCACCGTGCAGGTAGCCGCGTTTTCCGATCGCGCCAACGCCGAGCGCCTGCGCGAAAGCTTGCTCGCGCGCTACCAGCCCATTTTTATCCAGGATATTGATACGCCCAACGGACGTTTTTACCGCGTGCGCGTAGGCCGTGTTCCAAATTCCGAGGCCGCGGAACAGCTCGCCGCGCAATTGCGGAGTGCGGATGGATTTCACACGTTCGTCATGCGGCTTGACCAAACAAATGATCTCGGCGGGAAATAGAAGACATTTGAAGGTCGCGAGTCTAGAGAACGTTTCTGGTAGCGCCGGCGTCTCGCCGGCGATTTTTGCAACACAGGGCAAGGAGCCGGCGAGACGCCGGCGCTACCAAACCGGCCCCCGGGGAAACCGTTGTGAGAAATATCGGCTAAACTCTCGACTGTCAACTCCGAAATCCGAGGACCCATGATGGACGACTGTTTGTTTTGCAAGATCGGCCGAAAAGAAATCCCGGCAAAATTAGTCTATGAGGATGAAGAAATATTCGCGTTTGAGGACATCCAGCCGCAAGCGCCGGTCCACGTCCTGATCTGTCCGAGAAAGCATCTGGTTTCGCTCGCCGACGCCGAGCCAGAGGACGCGGGGATGCTTGGACGTTTGCAACTGATCGCCGCGAAGCTCGCGGCGGAACGCAAGCTGACCGACGGCTACCGCGCCGTCTTCAACAATGGGCGTGGCGCGGGGCAGTCCGTTTTTCATCTGCACCTGCATTTGCTCGGTGGCCGCGAATTCCGCTGGCCCCCGGGTTAAGGAAAGTGGGGAAGTAGAGGATGCGAGGAATGTGAAGGAGATGAGAGCACAATTTATTTGTGCGTCATGACGTGGACGCCGTCCCAGTCTTGCTCGGGGCCCGCGACGTAATATTCGCGGCAGCGATTCAAGTACGTAAGCGCCGGACCGTCATCGGGCCAGCGCTCCAGAATTTGTTCAAAGACAATCTGTGCGTCCTGCCAGCGCCGCTTCCGGTAGCAAGCGCGGCCTAGCGCGAAGAGTTCGAGATGTTCCTGCAGTTCCGGCGCGTCGCCTTCCGGCGTGCCGCGCGCCGCCACTAATTCGTAGAGCGTGATGGGCTGCAGTTTTCCTTTCGCACGAATCAAATCCAGTTCACGAAAAATCAGGAGTGGATCTTCCACTTGCGCGTAAGTCGTTTCGCTCAGCAGAATGTGCGAGCCATAATCCTTGTTCATTCCTTCGAGCCGCGCAGATAGATTCACGGTGTCACCGAGCGCCGTATAGCCATAGCGCAGCGCGGAGCCCATGTTGCCCACCGACGCAACGCCGGTGCTCAGCCCTACGCCGATGTCGAGCACCGGTCTTCCCTCGGCCCTCCATTTTTTCTGCATTTCTTTTAGTCGCGCAATCATTTCGAGGGCGGCCTGGCATCCATTCGTTGCGTGCCCGGGTTCTTCAAACGGCGCGCCCCAGAATGCCATCACCGCGTCGCCAATGTACTTGTCGAGTGTCCCGTTGTGGCGGAAGACGATCTGCGTCATTTCGGTTAGATATTCGTTCAGCAAGGCGGCGAGTTCCTGCGCGTCGAGTTTTTCCGAGATAGTCGTGAAGCCGCGTACGTCGCTGAACATCACCGTGATTTCCGTTTTCCGCGGTTTCACCAGGTCGGGATTTTCCAGCAACCGCCGGATCACTTCGGCGCTTAGATATTGCTGGAACGCGCCGCGAACTCTGCGCTTTTCTTTTTCCTCGACCAGGGCGCGATAGACCGCGACAAATCCAACGTTGGCGACCAGTGTCCCGGACGGCACGATGAAGTTCAGCCACCAGCCGTGCAGGAACGCAAACCACAATCCTAAACCGAACGGCAACAGGAGCAGCAAGCCATAAAGCATCGATCGCGGCTGCGCGAACGCCAGCCACATTCCCAACGGAACACCAAACAAAAGGATCAGCAACAAGTCCACAGCCACCTGATTTGCGCCGCGATATAGGAAATGCCGATTCAAGATGTTATCGATAACGTTGGCGTGGATCTCGACTCCGGGATAGTTGATTCCCGCGAAAGGCGTGGCACGCAAGTCGCCGATTCCCTTAGCGGACGCGCCCACCAACACAATCTTTCCCCGGAATGTTCCCGGCGCAAACTTGTGGTTCACAACATCGGCGATAGAGACGTACGCATACGCGTTCACATCTCCTTCGTAATTGATCATCATTCGCCCGATCGCATCGGGATGGACGACCAGGGCGGGTCCGAACTCGAGCGCCGTGACGCCAGTTTCGCTGAAATCGAGCACCGTCTGCTGATCGGGCAAACCTTGAAACAGCCGCACTGCCTGAACGTCGAGCGACCCGTACATGTCCCAGTCATCGAAGTTCTGCGAACGGCCATAGGGAAGCACGAGTAACGAATGGCGAACAACGCCGTCAGGATCAGGTTCCACGTTGAAGAAGCCCGTGGCCCCGTGCCCCTTGCGCAGAGCGTCGCTCAGGACTTCGATGTTTGCCTGTGTGCCTTTGGGCAGCAGCCCGTACGGTTCGCGGAAGCCCTGCATGAGATGCGACAGATCGCGCGGGCCGGTCCGCGGATTCGCCGCGCGAACTTGCGGAAACGGAAAATCAGCGAGGATGTTCGCGTAGCGGTCGAGCGTCTTTCCGTCCACGCCCTTCAGGTCGGCTTCGGATAACAGGAAAAAGTTTCCGAGAACCACGTTTCCAAATCGCTCAATCGCGCGCGCGAACTGTTCGTCGCCGTCGTACTCCTCCGCCAGGCGGTCGAGATCCGCCATCACGCGGGAATCCATGCGTCCGCCCTGTTTTTGGCGCTCGGTTACGGTTCGACTCAGCTCTCGGATGGGGGCGGCCGTTTCATCGGGCCTGCTGAATGTGATGTCGAAGGCCGCGACTTTCGCGCCGTCTTCGCGCAGCGCGTCCAGCATGTGCGCGAAGTGCGTGCGCGAGAACGGCCAGTGGCCCAGGACCTCCTGCGAGCGCTGATCGATGTCCACGATGATGATGCGCGGGTCGGGATGTTTGTAACGATCCGGGAGGATGCGGAAACGGAAATCAAGAGCATCGAGCTCCAGGCGGTTGATGAAGGCAAATATGGCCGTCGGCCTGTCACCGAAAAACGTGTAGGAATAAATGAATAGCGCGAAGACGGTGAGACCGAGACTAATCAAGAACGGAACGCGACGGCGCCACCGCGCCCGAAGCAGCGCGCTCAGAGCGGGGAAAGTGCGGCGGGATTTAACATCGGTGGGAGTTCCAAGCATGATCCTGCATTTTTCTCTGGCTTCGCGGCAGCGGCTTAATCGCGATACAGGAAATTCAGCCGCACGCGGCCCACTTCGATCAAATCCCCGTCATTGAGCTTGGTCAGTGCGCCGATCTCGATCCCATTGACCTTCGGTACAAGATCCCCACGGCCCAGGTAGTAACCGTCCTCGTGTTTGTTGATCTGCGCCGCAATGCTTGGCGTGAACCAGCCTCGGAGCCGGACGGTCGCCATTTCCGAGCGGCCGATCACGGTCAGTTTCCCGGCGAGCCGGTATTCTTTTTGGTCCGTGCGCCCTCTGAGGACGGTAAGCGTCGGAACCCGCACGCGATCCGGGGAAAGCTGAGACCGCTCGCCGGCGGCCACAGCTTGTTCGAACATCTCGCGCCGCTCGCGAGTATCGAGCACCATCGTTTCATTCACGCGCGGGGCCGGCGCTTTGCGCAACCCATCCGCGGGAACGGCGGCATCGTGGACTTGGTCCACAAAAATATGATGCTTGCCGATCAGGATGGCATCGCCGTCTTTAAGCATGGCGCGCTCGACGCGTATGTCGTTCAGAAACGATCCATTGAGGCTGTTCAGGTCTTCCACCACCAACGATCCGGCTTCGACATACACGCGCGCGTGGTAATTCGAGACGGCCAGATTGTCGATGGGAATGTCGTTGTCCGGCGCTCGGCCGATGGTAACCGGGCGGGTCCCGAGTGGAATCTCCTTCAATACCGCGCCCTCAAATTGCAGGACGAGTCTCGACATCTTGTTTTGCTCTCCTCCGGCCGAAGCCGGACAAACGTTATCCGGAGTTCCGTTTCCAGATCTTCAGGCGATCGAGCACGCTTTCCTGTTTCGGAAGAATACGCAGGACGATCACACTCACGTTGTCCACACCGCCGTTTTCATTGGCCAGATCGACGAGACGGTCCGCCGCGTTCTGAGCCGAAGTGCTTGTAAGTAGCGTGCTGGCGATTTCAGGATCGGTCACCATGCGCGACAATCCGTCCGAGCAGAGCAATAGAGAGTCGCCGACAAGCAACATTTGTTCGTCAGCATCCACCTCGACGTTCTCATTCGTTCCCACAGCTCGTGTCAGCACACTTTGCAACTCGCTGGCGTCGGCTTCTTGCGGCGTCAGGATGCCGATCCGCACTTTTTCGGCCACCAGGGAGTGGTCGGCTGTAAGCTGCTCGAGCGATCCGGCTCTTAGTAGATACGCGCGGCTGTCACCGACATGCGCGAGTGAAAGCTTTTGTCCTTCGATCCACGCCGCGACAATCGTCGCCCCCATCCCTTTATGGCCGGGATTGGCGTCCGCCATTTCGAAGACTTTACGGTTAGCGAGGTGTATAGCGCTCGCCAGGCGATTCGTGCGTTCCGATACATCCGGGTGTGGTTCTCCGAATGTGGGCGTCGCTCGGCTATTTTCGGCCTGTTCGCAATGGGCCATGATTGTTTGCACCGCGAGCGTGCTGGCCACTTCCCCGTGCGCTTCGCCACCCATGCCATCCGAAAGAACGTACAAATTCAGAGCCGGCACTATTTGGTAGCAATCTTCGTTATTTTTCCGAACGCGTCCCAGGTCGGTGCGCGCTCCGGCTTCTATGCGCAAAGGTGCCTCATCCGGTTAGCCAAAAGGGTTCTACGCCTGGAATGTTCCAGGCGGTCACAAGGACGCGTCTGTCCCAATTCGAGGCGGACTTCCCCACTAAAAAGCAGGCTAACAAACCCGTGCTGCGCGTGCAATACCGTTGAGGCAAGTAGTTACGTTCTTTCACGACATCGCCTTTCTTGCTCTCCTAGGCGGTGAGTCGTGATTCCGGTATAATTCGTCTCTGCGGGAATCCGGAAAACTCACCTCTGCCGATCCTGCACCCTCTTTCATGTCGCGACTTGGAGAAATCTGGTACTTCGAACGGTCCTTGGCCGCTCCGCTGGCCCGTCCGCTCGGCCGGCGGTACGCTCTTCGCGCGCTGCCTAGTCCAACTCGCGGCCGGCCCACAGTCCTGCCGGAGTCAGGGGAAGCCCAAATTGTGTGCCTTGCGGACCTGGGGAGCAGCGGGCTACCTCTCTTGCGGCGCTTTGCGAGCCGTGAGCCCGGCATTCGCCTGATCGGCATATCACGAAACGGCGCAAATCGCGAGCACGCTGCCGGATGCTTCGCCACGCTTCCGTGCAAGGCGGCTTCGGACCTGGTCCGCAATACAGTCGCCGCGGCGTTTGACAACATCGAACTTGCCCAGCGCGAACGCGCCGCCCGCGCGGAACTCAAGCGTGCCGAGCACGAGACGGAAGAACTGAACCGCATTGGCGTGGCCCTCTCGGAGACTCGCGACGTCGGCGTCTTGCTCGACATGATTTTGGCGAAGGCCCGCCAAATAACAAGAGCCGATGCGGGTTCTCTCTACCTGGTCGAGGAGACGCGCCCCGATGCGCTCGCTGCGGGTCCGGGGGAGCGCCACCTTAGATTCATGCTTACGCAGAATGACAGTGTCCAGTTCCCCTTCGAGGAGTTTGTGCTTCCGATGCGCGAGACCTCCTTGGCGGGTTGTTCGGCGATTCGTGGAGAAGTCATCAATCTCGCCGATGCGTATCGCATCCCGCGCGGACGTCCGTACCGTTTCAACAAGAGTTATGACGAGCAAACCGGGTACCGGACGCGCTCCCTGCTTACACTTCCGATGAAGAATGGCCGTGGCGAGGTCATTGGAGTACTCCAGCTGATCAATTGCAAAACTCATAGCGCCGCGCGGCTGACTACTCCGGAGTCCGTGATGCGGGAAGTGCGGCCTTTTTCCGAGCGCGCTGCCCGTCTGGCGCTTTCGCTTGCATCGCAGGCCGCTGTCGCCTACGAAAACAGCCGCCTGTATCAAGACATCGAGGCGTTGTTTGAAGGCTTCGTGCAGGCTGCCATCACCGCGATCGAGCAACGCGATCCAACCACTTCGGGCCATTCGCAGCGCGTTTCCCAAATGACCGTCGGCCTTGCGGAAGCGGTGGACCGCACCCAAACAGGAAGCTACGCTGGAACTCACTTCACGCCGGAGCAAATGAAGGAAATTCGTTACGCCGCGTTGCTGCATGACTTCGGGAAAGTCGGCGTGCGTGAAGAAATACTGATTAAGGCGAAGAAACTTTATCCGCTGCAAATGGATATCGTCGCGCACCGGTTCGATTACCTTTACAAGGATCTCGAGGCACGCTTGGAACACGAGAAGTTTAAAGCGTTACTGGAGTTTGAGCGAGCCGAAGCGCTTTCCCGCATAAGAACTCTGGAGGAGGAATACCGCCTTCGCCGGGCTGATCTGGAGGACGCCTTCCGGGCCGTCACCAGGGCAAACGAGCCGACGGTTCTGCCCTCGGGACAGTTCGAACGCCTGTTCGAAATCGCGCGTCAAACCTATCACGACCCGCGTGGCGCCGAACGTCCGATCTTGACGCCGGACGAAGTTCGCTTTCTCTCGATCCCGCAAGGGAGCCTCGATTCCGATGAGCGCGTGCAGATCGAATCGCACGTAGTCCACAGTTTCAATTTCTTGCTGCAAATTCCATGGACCAAGGAAATCCGTGAGATCCCCCGCATTGCCCGCGCACACCACGAAAAATTGAACGGCACGGGCTACCCGTACAGATTGAAGTCCGACGAAATACCCATTCAGGCAAAGATTATGACCATCTGCGACATGTTTGATGCGCTCTCCGCCTCCGACCGGCCTTATAAGAAGGCCGTTCCCGCGGAGCGCGCGCTGGACATACTCGACATGTCTGTTAAACAGAACGAACTCGACCGCGAGCTATACCAGCTTTTCCTCGAAGCCAAAGTATTCAACCGTTCCGACAAGTCCTGAACCATTTATGGAGAAGAGACTCTCGTAGGCCTGACAAAATCCCGCGAGGTGTCTACTTCCTGGCGGGGCGCCAGTCGCGGTAGAATCCAAACCCCGTGCGTCCCGCTCTCATCCGCGTTAGGCAGTCTCTCTCTCTCGTCATCCTGCTTGTTCTTGTGGCAGCATTTCCCGTCTTTGCGGGAGCCCAGGAAGCTCCCAGGGGACCGTCCGCTACGCCGCGTACAATTGTGCTTCCCCAGAAAACGGTTGCCGGTGCGTCTGCCACGCTTGCTGTGCTCGATTCTGCCGGCCGATTGTTGCCCAACGTCGTCGTGGTACTCTCGGGCGGTCAGAAAGTCACCACGGATGCCACGGGCCGTGCCTTATTTGCTGTTCCCAGCGAAACAGGGGTACTGACCGCCCAGATTCCGGGCCAGGACATCACAGCGTCCGCGCCTGTCCTGAAATTGGATGATCCCGAGCCGCAACCTTCAGCCGAAAATCCTCCCGCAGCCGTGCGCGTGCTCGCGGTCCCGCATTTTATATCGCTTCACGATAGATTCACAGTGGAGGGCGCCGGCTTTCGCGGCGAAGCGGATGCCAATCGTGTTTTTCTATCCGACCAGGCGTGCCTTGTACTTGCGTCATCCCCGGTTTCGCTCGTGGTTCTTCCCGGGCTGCATATTCCGATCGGTGAGATAAACCTGCTTGTGACCGTTGCGGGACGCGATGCGGGACCCAATCGGGTCGTGATGGTCCTATTGGAATTCAGCGGTCCGGCGGAGGCTCCCAGTGTGGGCGGACAGGGCAAACTCTCCGTCCACGTGCACGGAACCCGGGAACGTCTGGCCGTCGAAGTTCGCAATGCGTCGCCGGAAATCATCCAGTTTCCGCGCGGAAATGTCGAGCGCGTGATTACCTCCGGAGGCGAACGGAATGCCGCCGAAATCGAAACGAAGTTTCTCACCTCCGGCGATTACATGGTGACGGCGCGTCTCATCCCCACCGATTCCGGTCTGCCCGATCTCGAAGCGGCGCGCCAGAAACTTGTCGCCGCTCGCGCCCTGGCCACCGGAAGCTGGGCCGCGCGCGCCGATCGAGTGATCCGCCGAATCGACAGGGCGCCCCAGGATGTCGCGCAAATCCGCACGGACCTCGAGGAGATGTTGCGCGACAAACCTTCTGGCCAGTTCGCATTTCTGGTGGAATCGGCCTGGCAGGAATTTCAGAAAAAAAATTAAGCGCTATTCCTTTGGAGCTTCGAGCGCCTTCGGGGACGCTTCGGGCAAGGCGCCCTGGGCCATCTGATCGAGTGCGTCTCGCGCGCGTTCCAGCTTGCGGTCCGCGTCGCCGTAACTCTGCTGAGCGTTGCGCAGATGGGTTCCCAGCTTTTCATACACCGCGGCGAAATTGTCCCACTGTGTCTTGAGCCCGGAGAGGCAGGAGTGCAAGCGCCGGGCATTTTCTTCGATCTGCAGCCCCTTTAAGCCCATCAGAATCACACTCAGGTGCGCGTACAGCGAGTTGGGTGAAACCGGAATTACGTTTTTCTGTCTGCAATAAACATCAAGGGGCACGCCCTTCGGATCGGTGGACATCAAGAGCTCGTAGTAGACGCCCTCCGAGGGAACAAACATCAGCGCGAAATCGAGCGTATTTTCTCCGGGCACGATATATTTCCTGGCAATTACGTCTGTATGACTGCGCACGGCCGCGGCAAAGCCCTTGCGCGCCTCTTCTCCTTCTACCTCCATGCGGCGAAAATCATCCAGTGGGAATTTGGAGTCGATGGGAACCAATTTGCCGTTGAAGTGCACGGCCGCGTCCACGATTTCACCGTTTGAAAAGCGGTATTGCATTTCGTATGCGTTGGCGGGGAGCGTGTCGGCGAGCATGCGTTCGAGCACAACTTCACCGAGAAGGCCGCGTGTTTTCGCGCCGCCCAACACGCTCTCTATCGCCTTCGCGGCGTCCGAAAGGTCGCGCCCGGATTGTTCCACTTTTCCAAGCTGCTGCTGCAGCGTCCCGATGATCGTCGTGGCGGATTGCAATTGCACCGACACCGCGCGCTGCGCGTCGGAAACCAGCGTCCCCGTGGACGCCATGCCGCTCTGGACCTGCTGCGAGACCTGGCCAAGCTGTTGCGTAACCGCCTGACTCAGTTGGCCGAGTTGAGCCGTGAGGCCCTGCGCCTGTGTCGAAAGGAGATTCTGGATTTCCTGTCGCAGCGCGGAAGTTTCTCTATCCGCGCGCCGCTGCGCCCAGATTGCCGTCGCCCAAGCTGCGACAGCCGCGACCAAGACAGCGATTGCAATGATGACTCCCCAATTCATCCCGCCTTCACGTCCTCCCGTATCCCATGGTTAATTTTCTACAATTCCACTCTATCGCGTTTCGCCCCATTTTCGCTTCAAAAAAAAGGCCGCGGGGAATCCGCGGCCTGCCAGTCTTAGCAAGTCTGTGAGCTACTGTTTGTCGTAGACAAAGGTGGTACTCATCTTCTTGCCGTTGGCATCAGTTCCGCTAACGGTGACAGTCCGAGTTTTACCGTCGGCCGAGACGACGACGCGACCGCTATTGATAATCTTACCGCCCTTCTTTTCGGTCAGCGCTAGGGTGTGATCGTTGATCGGCTTATACGCCCGCATATCGGACGCCGAATCACCGGTAATGGCGTAATCTTTGCCGTCGAACTTGCCCACCCATTCGTTATGTATGGGCTTGCCGTCGGCGCTGACGCCGTCCACCGTGACGTTCATACTGTCGCCCGCTGCCGCGATGACCACCATGTTATTTTTCGGGCCTCCGGGGTTGATCTTAGACTTGGCTTCGTTCAGTTTCCAGGTACCCATGTTCGCGTCGGCGGCGAAGGACAACGCGACGACGGCGAACAGTGCTGCCACGGTAAGCAAAATCGTCCTTGTTTTCATGTGATTTCCTTTCACGGCTTTCTTTCTTGAACTGGAAACGGGGAATTTCCCACGGGACTTCTGACTTGCGCATCCTACGCCTCTCTTCCACACGATACAACGACTTCCAAAAGCATCGCGTCGCGCCGCTAAGTGATAACGGCGGGCTCCGTTTTGGGCGGGGCAAAGAGTTTTCTGGAGGGATCAATGCTCAACCATAATAGCGCCCCGACGCCCAGGAAAAGCGCCATCGGAATTAAAGGAGCCTGATAGCTCCCGTAGGTCTTCACCATGTATCCGAACACCACCGAGGAAATGAAGGACCCGGCTTGGGCAGCCGTTTGGAGGAAACCCGTTACGGTCCCTGCCATCTCTCCGCCGGTCTCTACGCAGACCGCAAAAATGTTCGGCTGCTGAAACGTCATGCCCCCATACCCTATCGATAAAAAAGCTAGCGCCAGGTGATTATTACTGGTTAG
>JGI12635J15846_10005578_pt1 | contig 10856 bp, 5 predicted proteins | sample BlaSpr_A8_OM2_M2_FD_15846 | JGI IMG/M metagenome (IMG submission 15846) | reverse complement strand
CTTCGGGCGTGACGCCAACGATCGTCACGGGATGTCCGTTAATCGCGGCTTGCTTGCCGACGATATTGGGGTCGCNGTGAAAGCGCGTTTTCCAATAGCGATCGCTGATCACCACAACGGGATCGGCGCCGGCGGATTTTCCCTCGTCAGGAAGAATAAGCCGGCCCATCGCGGGTGCGATGCCGAGTAGCGAGAAAAAATTGCCGGTAACAAACGATGTTTGCACCGGCTCGGTGTGACCTTCAAACGTCAGGCCGTCCCCTTGACTCTCTGATCCGGCGAAGCCGCCGTAGACTACGCCGGCCGCGCTAGTGAAGATATCGGCCGTTTGCGTTTGAAGGTCTGACAATTCCTGGTACGAAAAGTCGTGATCGAAATGAATCGAGTCGTGCGGGAACGCGAGATAAACGACGCTGTGCGGGTCGGAGATCGGCAGCGGACGCAGCATGAAGCCGTTGATAATGCTGAAAATCGCGGTGTTGGCGCCGATGCCAAGAGCGAGCGTGAGAATCACGATGAACGTGAAGCCCGGCTCTTTCAGCAACATGCGCGCCCCGAAGCGCACATCGCGCCACGCATTTTCGATCGAAGTGAGAATGCGAACGTCGCGCGTGCGTTCTTTCACGTAGCTTACGTTTCCGAACTGTCGATTCGCGGCCTGACGCGCATCGGTCGCATCCATGCCGGCAGCGCGATTTTTATCGGTGCGCTGCGCAAGATGAAAAGAGAGTTCATCGCTGAAATCGCGATCGAGTTCGCGGCGTGTCCACAGCGCTCGAATTCTGAGCCACATGCTTCGCAAGGATTGCCGCATGGTTCGTCTCCTCTTCGCTTATTCGTAACGTAGCGCGACTAACGGATCGACGTGGGTTGCGCGCCGCGCCGGAACCAAGGCTGCGGCGGTGACAACCACGAGAACGCCAGTCGCCGCGATCGCCAGCGTGACCGGATCAGTCGGCGCAGTTTCGTAGAGCACCGACTCCATCGCGCGAGTCACTGCGAGTGCGCCGGCGAGGCCGACCCCCACAGCGAGTCCCGCAAGCAACAACGCCTCGCGCAAAACCATTCGCGTAATCTCGGAAGTGCCGGCGCCCATCGCCATGCGCACTCCGATCTCTTGCGTGCGCTGCGTCACCGAGTACGACACGACGCCATACACACCGATCATCGCGAGCACGATGGCGAGCCCCGCAAAAATGAGCAGCAGGACAAGCTGGAATCGCGCATTCGAAGCCGAATCCGCGAAAACGTGATCCATCGTCTGCACTTCGGAGATCGCCTGCCGGGGATCGTATTCGTGAATCGCAGCTTCCACCGGACGGATAACCTGGTTCGGATCATCGGCAGTGCGAACGACGAGCGTGACCGCGAACGCTGCGGCCTGCGAGTTGGCGAGGAAAATCGTCGGCATCGGATCGTCTTTCAGCCGCGTCTGGCGCGAGTCGCCAACGACGCCGACAATGCGCCCCGGATTCTTCACCGTCCAGCACACGTTCACTTGTTGTCCGATCGCGTCTTTGCCCGGCAGAAACTTCTGCACAAAAGCGCGATTCACAATTACCGCGGTCGGCGCATCGGGCGCGTCGTGCTCGTTGAAGTCGCGCCCGGCGAAAAATGGCGTGCGCATCGCGTCGAAATAGTGCGAACTGACGACCAGGAATTGCGCGTCCGGGGCGTCAGCTGTTTTTTCTGGAAGCTCCGCGCCAAGCGCGAAGCACGAGCCGGACACGCGATCCATCAACGGTAGAAAATGTGTGAAGCCCGCCGCCTCGATGGCGTGAACGTTGCGCACCGCACCAACCAAACCCTCCAGGTATTGCGCGCGTGCCGCGACCGGCGCCTCGTTGTCCCTCACGTAAACGCGCATCGTGACGAGATTGTCGGTGCGAAAGCCGAGATTCACGGAAGTCAGCCGCTGGAAGCTGCGAAGCAACAGCCCAGCGCCGACCGAAAGCATCAGAGCGAGCGCGATCTCCGCGACCATCAGGCTTTGCCGCAGGCGTCGATTGCCGCCCACTCCGGTTCGAGATGATCCTTGCTTCAGCGCATCGAGCAGATCGATGCGCGACAAACGGAGGGCGGGCAAAAGTCCGAAGAGCAGCGTCGTGCCGAATGTAAGTCCCAACGCAAATAAAAATACCGGTGTGTCGATGCGAATCGATTCCATGCGCGGCAGCGGCGCGGCCTTGGGAATCAGCGCGAGTAACGCCTGCAAGCCCCACTGAGCGATCGCAAGTCCGGCGAGAGTGCCGAGAACCGCCAGCACGAGATTTTCCGCCAGCAGTTGGCACACGACGCGTCCGCGTCCCGCACCCAGTGCAACACGCACGGCGAGTTCGCGCTCGCGTCCCGCGCCGCGCATCAGCAGAAGATTGGCGACGTTGGCGCATGCGATCAGCAAGACGAAGCCGACGGCGCCAAGCAGCAGCAACAATGGCTGCGCGACGTCCCGCGTCGCATCCTGCAGCATTGGCAGGACGACGGCGCTCCATTCGGTGTCGAAATTCGGGCGCGTTGCGGCGGTGTATTGCGCGACGCGCTTCATGTCGTCATCGGCCTGTTGTAGGGTTACGCCGGGTTTCAGCCGCGCGATCACCATCATGTAGCGGCCTTCGTTGGCAAACTCGGCGCTTCTATCGATCGCGTACGGCAGAAATATGCTGCCGCGCACATTTGGTAACGCAAAGCCGCGCGGCATCACGCCGATGATCGTTGCGGGTCGCTCGTTGTTTTGGATGTGGCGGCCGATGACGCTTGGGTTGCCGCCGAATTGCTGTTGCCAGAATTCGTACGTGAGAATCAGCCTGATTTCACCGCCTTCTTTCCCGTCGTTGTCGGTGAACGTGCTGCCAAGCAGCGGCGGAACGCCGAGCACAGAGAAAAATCGCGGCGTCACCATCATCGCGGGCACTTGCAGCGGCTCCTGGCCGAGGCCGAGTCGCGTCGAAGTGTCGACGATTGCCGCCATGCCGTTGAACGAGCGATTTTGTTCGGTCCAGTCGAGGAAATTGATCGGGTTGACGACGTTTCGCGAATACGAACGTTTGGGATTTGACTCCCACACTTGCACGAGCCGATCGGGTTGCGCGTAGGGAAGCGGCCGCAGCAGAACGCTGTTCACGACGCTGAAGATGGAGGTGCTCGCGCCGATACCGAGAGCGAGCGTCGCGATGGCGATCAGTGCGAAGAGCGGAGTCTTGATCAGCGTGCGCGAGCCGTAGCGCAGATCGTGCGCGAAATTTTCGACCGTTGGGAGCGTTCGCAGATTTCGCGTGTCTTCTTTGATCGAACCGCTGTTGCCGAGTTGGCGATGCGCGGCGCGGCGCGCTTCCGTTGTGTCCATTCCTGCTGCGTGATTCTTCTCGGTGCGTTGGGCGATGTGAAACGCGAGTTCATCGTTGAGGTCGCGGTCGAGCTGATCGCGATGGAAGAGCGAACGAANACGAAGCTGGAGTTCTCGGAACCAATTTGTGGGCACGATGTCGCTCCTTTGCGGCTTCATTCCTGACGCAAAGCCAAAGTCGGTTCGATACTCGTCGCGCGCCACGCGGGGAGAAAAGCGGAAAACGCCGTGACCGCGAGAACGCCGGCGGCTACCATCGCGAGTGTCGCCGGATCGTTCGGGCTCACTTCAAATAGCAGCCCGCGCAATGCTCGCGTGACGAGCAACGAAATTCCGCAGCCCGCCGAAATCGCCAGCAACGTGAGCAACAACGCTTCGCGCAGGACCATGCGGCCCACGTCGGAGCGGCGCGCGCCGAGCGCCATGCGGACGCCGATTTCAGACGTGCGCTGCGCGACGGTGCAGGAGAGCACGCCGTAGATTCCGATCGCGGCGAGCACCAACGCAACGACGCCGAATCCCGAAAGCAGCGACATCGTGAAGCGGCGCTGCGCCAGCGAATCGGAGAGAAGTTGATCCATCAGGATTGGATTGAAGACGAGCGTGTTTTTGTCGAGCGACCAGATTTGCTCGTTGATCGCGGGTGTGAGCGCGCTCGGCGCCACCGAACTCCGAACCAGCAATACACCGGGGTAGCTAAACGGCGACTGCGTGTAGAGAAGGTACGCTTGCGGCGTCGTGGGCGCGTCGAGGCCGTACTGATGAATATCGCCGACGATACCGACGATCTCCGCCCACGGCTTGTCGTCTTGCCGGCCGCCGAGTTGGATGCGTCTTCCGATCGGATCTTCATTGGCAAAAATCTGGCGCGCTGTTTTTTCGCTGATGATGGCGACTTGGGCTGGCGATTCGGCGTCGGCCTGCGTGAAATAGCGGCCGCGGAGGAGCGGGATGCGCGTCGTGGCGAAGTAGTTGATGCTGACGACGTAGCGATCGACGCTGGGAACCTGAGGATCAGGTAGACGGCGATCCTGAATGATGAAACCGGCTTGATCGAATCCGCCAAAATTGCCGGCCAGCGGTGGAGTGCTTGTCAGCGAAACCGACTCGACACCGGGCAGGCGGCGCACGTGTTCGAGAATTTCGGTTTGCGCTGCGAGAGTGATCTTGTCGTTTTCATATTTCTTGCCCGTCAGCGAAAAATTCGTCTCGTACAAATTGTGAGCCGAGATGCCGGGATCGACACTCCATGCGCGAATGAAACTTTTCAGAAGGAGGCCCGACGCCACCGTAAGAAGAAATGCGAGGCAAATCTGCGAGGCTACGAGAACCGCGCGGAACTTGCTTTGGCCGCCGGTGATGCCGCGAGACGCGCGCTGCAACGCCAGCCGGTGATCGATGCGAGATGCCTGCAGCGACGGAGCGAGGCCCATCACGATGCCGGTCGCAGTGCTGACGAGCAGCGCGAACAGCAGAACGCCGGTATCGACGTGAATGTCGGCGACACGCGGAATTTGGGGAGGNGCCCACTGTGCTNGCAAGCGTGTGCCCCAGATTGCGAGCAAAACTCCGGCGATTCCACCGAGTGAGCTAAGCAGCACGCTCTCAGTAAGAAGTTGGCGAACGATGCGTGCGCGTCCTGCGCCAAGCGCGGAACGGAGAGCTACTTCGCGATTCTTTTGAGCGAGGCGCGCGAGCAGAAGATTCGCGACGTTGGTGCATGCGATGAGGAGGACGACGCAGGTCGCGGCAAGCAACAGCCACAGCGTGGTTTGAACGCGGCCGTACCAGGTGTCGCGCAGCGGCTGGACCAAAATATTTTCGTGCTCGGAATAATCGTTCGGGAATTCGCGCACGAGCTGCGACGCGATCGTCGCCATTTCGGCGCGCGCTTGCGAGAAGGTGACTCCATCGCGGAGGCGCGCTACGGACTCCAGATGGTGACACGTACGGCAGGCATAGTTCTGCGACATGTCGTAGCCGAGCGGCGCCCAGACATCAGGTGGACTGCCGGCATCGGCGAAGGAGAGTGGCTCGAAATTTTGCGGCAGGACGCCGACGATCTCGAACGGCACCTGGTCGAGCACAATCGTTTTGCCGATGACGTGTTCGTCGGCGCCGAATTGCCGAACCCAATAGGGATAACTTAGAACGACGACGTGCCAACTGGACGGACGATCTTCGTCGGGCGTGAAATTGCGACCGAGGCGCGGGGCGACACCAAGCGTGTCGAAGAAATTCTGTGTCACGCGCAGGCCGAAAACCATGCGCGGATCGCCGTTGTCAGTTGCGGCGGGAGTCCAGCCCCGATAGAGCGCGATTTGCTCGAAGGAACGCGAGCGCGATTTCCAGTCGTGGACCTCACCGAAGGAAACCTTCGACGGATTGCGATCCTCTGCGTCAGCAGGCGCGACTGTGACGAGGCGCTCGGGCTCGCGATAAGGAAGGGAATCGAGCAAGACTGCTTTCACGACGCTGAAGATTGCGGTGTTCACGCCGATGCCGAGCGCGAGTGTGGCGATGGCGATGAGCGCGAAGCCGGGACTTTTGCGCAGCATGCGTGCGCCGTAACGGAGGTCTTGCAGCACGTCCTCGAACGCCGCGAATGTTCGTAGACGCGTCGTGCGTTCTTTGATTTGTGTCGCGTTCCCGAGCTGCCGATGCGCTGCGTGATGTGCGTCGATTACGTTCATTCCGGCTGCGCGATTTTTTTCTGCGCGTTGGGCGAGGTGGAATTCGAGTTCGTCGCCGAGGTCGCGGTCGAGTTGATCGCGGTGAAAGAAGGAGCGAAGGCGGGCGAGAAATTGTTTTGGCGAGTGCGGCATTTGGCGATGCTCCTTTCGCTTTACTCGTGGCGCAGGGCCAGCGTCGGCTCGATGCTGGTGGCGCGGCGCGCCGGGACGACGCAGGCGGCTACGCCTATCGCTAACAGCAAAATCGCAACGCCGAAGATCGTGAGCGGATCGTGCGCGGAGGTTTGCCAGAGTTGGCTCGCGAGAATCCGTGAAAGCGCGAGGCTGGCGACGAGTCCGATCGCGACACCGATTGCGATCACGCGAAGACCCATGCCGAGGACGAGCTTCAAAGCGTCGGAGCGCGTCGCGCCGAGCGCCACGCGAATTCCGATTTCGTGTGTGCGGCGCGCGGTGGCGTAGGCGACCACGCTATACACGCCGATCGTCACGAGCGCGAGACCGACGATCGCGAAAATCGTCATCAAGATGAAGCCGAATTGCGGGCCGGCGTAGGACTGCAAATGAATGTAATTTTCCATCGAGCCGGTGTAGGTGAGCGCGACGCTGCGATCGACGGCCCAGACTTCGCGGCGCACGGAATCCATCAGCGACATCGGATCGTTGGCGGTGCGAACGAGAATGCCGCGCTGACCGGAGCCGGTGAGCGTGTAGGGCAGCCAAACTTCGGGCTGGACTGGTTCCTGCAAGCCTTTGTTGCGGACGTCGCTGACGACGCCGACGACGTCAAACCACGGATCGGCGACTTTGTCGGGGAAATTGGCGAGATCGGAGACGCGAATGCGACGGCCAATCGGATTGGTGCGATCGAAATAGCGCTGCGCGAATGTTTCGTTGATGACGGCAACTTTGCGGGCACCAGCAACTTCGGATTCGTCGAAAAAGCGGCCGTCGCTGAGTTGAATTTTCAACACAGAGAAAAATCGTTCGCTGCAAAGTTGGAAAAGCGCGGGCCATTTTTCGGCGTGGACTGCGCCGGCGACTTCGATGTCGGTGGGGAAGCCGCCGTAGGGCGGAAGCGCGCTACTTTCGGCGACGTCGGTGACGCTGGGAAGCGATTTCAAACGCGCCAGCAGCGGGCGATAGAACCCGGCGAGTTGCGCGGCGGTTTGATAGCGCTCGCTCGGAAGCGGCAGACGCGTGACGAGGACGTGATCCGCGCGAAGTCCGAGGTTGACGCCGCGCAGCGCGACGAAGCTCCGCATGAGCAGGCCCGCGCCGACGAGGAGCGTGAACGAAAGTGCGACTTCGCAAACGATGACGGCGTCGCGGAAGCGTCCTTGACCGACCGTGCCACTGCTCGTGCCTTTGCCGGAATCGCGCAGCGGGCGTTCGAGGTCGCTGCGTGCAGCGCGCAATGCCGGCACGAGGCCGAAGATCATCGGCGTGAGCATTGCGACCGCGAGCGCGAAGGCCAGCACCGGAAGATTCAGCGAAATTTCAGTTTCGGCCGGAATTGTGATCGGCGGAATCAGCGCGACGATCGAATTGAGTCCGATCGCTGCGAGGCCCACGCCGATTGCGCCTCCGCACACGGAGAGAATCAGGCTTTCGACCAAGAGCTGGCGGACCAAACGCCAGCGGCTCGCACCGAGTGCCGACCGGACGGCGAATTCTTTTTCGCGCGTGGTCGCGCGGGCGAGCATGAGATTCGCGAGGTTCGCGCAACTGATGAGCAAGAGAAGTACGACTGCACCGAGTGTCAGTGTGAGTGTCGTGCGGAAATTGCCGACGACCATGTCGGTGGCGGAAACGATTTTCACGACGAAGCGCGGCGGGTAGCTCTTGGGATAAATTTTTGCGAGCTGATTTGCGATGACGGTGAGGTCGGCTTGCGCTTGGGCGACGCTGATGCCCGGTTTGAGGTGGCCCATCAGATACCACACCGGCGGAAATTCACCGGCGACGAACGCTTGCTCGGCGCGAACGGGTTTCACCGGCAGAAAAACATCGCCGCTGCCCCATCCAAAGCGCTTCGGCATGATGCCGATGAGCGTGCGCGCGGTGCCGTTGAGAATGTACGTTTGCCCGATGATCGACGGATCGCCGCCGAAGTGCGATTTCCACGCTTTGTAGCCGAGGATGAATGTCGGCGGCGCGCTCGGTTCATAGTCGGCGGGCTCCATCACGCGGCCATAGAGCGCGGGCAGGCCGAAGAACTCGAATGTGTTGGGCGTGCAGAGGATGCCGTGGAGACGCTCCATTCCTCCGCCGACTTGGTAGAGCACGTCCTCGCTGGCGTCGGCGATGGCGAGATCAAAAACGTGATTTTTCTCGATGTAGTCAAGAAATTCAGGCGCGGAATATTCGGCGCGTCCCGCGGCGTCGACGTTGTTGGCGTCGTGAATTTCGACGGTCATGAAACGGTTGGCGTCGGGATAGGGAAACGGCTCGATCAACACGTTCTCAATGACGCTGAAGATCGCGGTGGAGGCGCCGATGCCGAGCGCGAGCGTGGCGATCGCAACCGCGGTGAAACCAGGCTTTTTGCGTAGCGCTCGCGCCGCGTAGGCAAAGTCGCGCCAGAGTGATTCGAGCGAAGTGAGGATGCGAACTTCGCGCGTGCGCTCTTTGAGATTTGTGACGTTGCCGAGTTGGCGATGCGCGGCGTAGCGGGCTTCGGTGTCGTCCATCCCGGCAGCGCGATTTTTGTCGGTGCGGCGATCGAGGTGAAAGGCAAGTTCGTCATCGAGATCACGATTGAGCTGATCGGGACGCGATGTGGTGCGAATACGCTGCCAGATTTTGCCGAGCCATCCGTTCGCCATCGAACTCTCCTTTCTTCCCGTTTAACGTTCGCGCTGCTCCACGCTGTTTTTCCGCGACGATTATGCCGTTCGCAAAATCGCCGCGATTCTTAGCTGTCTGCAAAACGCGTCCGCAGCGACGCCGTTTGCGGCACACGATTGCGTCTACGCCGTTTGCAAAATTCGCGCGATCGCGCCTGACATGCGGCGCCAATATTCCGTCTCCTGCATGAGCTGCTTCTTGCCCATCGCGGTCAGCGCATAAAACTTCGCGCGGCGGTTGTTGTCCGAGACGCCCCACTCCGCCGAGAGCAGGCCACGCAGTTCGAGTCGATGCAGCGCCGGATACAGCGCTCCTTCTTCCACGCGCAGCACGTCCTGCGAGCTGTCGTGAATCCACTCGGCGACGCCATAGCCGTGCATCGGCCCGCGCGCGAGCGACTTCAGAATCAAAAGGTCGAGAGTGCCTTGCAATAGATCGTCTTTTTTGTCAGCCATGCCGTTCTCTTACCATAAGACGTTTAGGGAAGGGAAGTGTTTCATGTGATTTTTGGGGGACGGCCAATGGGACGGGAGGATGAAACATAGACGGCTTACACTTCGGTCGAGCGTGACGATCGGGGTGGCGCATCGTAAAACCGCCGGCAAGATGCCGGCGCTGCCGGCTCAGGACGCAACGATCATGCGGACATGGGGCGCAGCATGCTGCGCCCCTACATGATCGTGCAGGGGGCGAAGGATGGTTCGTTCGCTCGGGCGTGGCACGCGGGAATTTTGTGTAGTGCGTGTTATCGTAGGGGCGATTATGTTGAGCCAAACGTCACCGTTGCGCATCGCGCTGGTTGGCATGTCGGGCGCCGGGAAAACATTCTGGAGCAAGCGGTTAGCGGCGAATGGGCGGCCGGCGATCTCGTGCGATGACCGGATCGAGGAGCGGCTGACCGGGCCCCTGGCCGCCGCCGGGTATAGCGGGATCAATGGGGTCGCGGCGTGGATGGGGTGGCCGGATAGCGCGACGTACGCGCAGCGCGAGGCGGATTACCTCTCGGCGGAGATTGCGGCGCTGGACGAAGTGCTGAGCGAACTGGACCGGGATCCGAAGCGCGAACTGGTCCTGGATACGACGGGCAGTGTCATCTATACCGGCAACAGTATATTGATGCAATTGCGGCGGCAGATGACCGTGGTGTACCTGGCGGCTTCGCAGCAGGAGCAGGAGCTGTTGATCGAGCGGTATCTGACCGATCCGAAGCCGGTGCTGTGGCGCGGAGCGTTTCAGCCGAAGAATGGGGAGACGCCGCACGAGACGGTGGCGCGGTGCTATCCGAAGCTGGTGGCGGCGCGGCGGCAGAGTTACGAGGCGCTGGCGCATTGCACGCTGGCGGTGGCGGAGTTGCATACGTTGCCGGAAACGGATGCGGCGGGCGATGGCGGCGAGGCGTTTCTGGAGAAGATTCAGTCGCAGATCGCAAAGAAGACGGGGCGAGCGAACGGAGTTTAGAGATTTCGCGTTCGCGAAATTCAAGGATTGTGGGAGTTTTTCGCGGCACGTTTTTTCTGTGAGAATGCTGTAAGGCGGCGTTGGTCCTACCTCCGGATTCATCTTGCAGAATTTGGCGGGGTGCACAGGCAAGAATGCCTGTGCCACGCGGAGCCGCATCGAGCGAGTGCGAAATTGCTTCAAGATGAGGCGGCGGAGATTTCACCACGGAGTTCGCAGAGGGCACAGAGTTGGAAATGACTGAGATGGTGAGTTCGGAGAATATTCGAGCGTGAGATATCGGAGTACATCGCGGGAGGCACCGCTGACGTCGCTGCGCGGGGCTGTGTTGCGCGGGCTTGCGCCGGACGGCGGGTTGTATATGCCGGTGGAGATTGCGCGGCGGTCACCGGAGGAGTTGGAGGAGTTTCGGGCGCTGCCGTTTACCGAGGTTTGCTTCCGCGTTGTAAAACCGTTCGCGGCGCCGGAAGTGCCTGAGGATGTGCTGTGGCAAGTGGTCAGCGAGGCGATTA
>JGI12635J15846_10005576_pt1 | contig 10857 bp, 5 predicted proteins | sample BlaSpr_A8_OM2_M2_FD_15846 | JGI IMG/M metagenome (IMG submission 15846) | reverse complement strand
TCAGTCCCCGCCCCTATTTGAAGACGTGACTAAATCAGCAGGGCTTACCGCTCCTAATCTTGCACAGCCGGGAAATCGATACGTGATCGAGTCTACGAGCGGTGGAGTGGGGTTCATCGATTGCGACAACGACGGTCGGCTGGACATAGTGACTGTGAATGGCAGTTCAGTCGACCGCTATCGCCAGGGCGGCGACCTGATGGTTACGCTTTACCGCCAAACCGGCGATCTGAAATTCACAGACATCACCCAGGCGGCAGGTCTGACGCGCAAAGGTTACGGCATGGGGGTGACAGTCGCCGATTTTGACAACGACGGCTGGCAAGACCTCTACGTGACAGGGTACGGCGGGAATGTCCTTTATCGCAATTTGGGCGATTGCAAGTTCGAAGACGTAACTGACAAGGCAGGAGTCCGTTTGGGCGGCTACAGCACCGGAGCAGCTTGGGGAGACTTCGACCGCGACGGATTCGTCGATCTCTTCGTACCCCGGTATCTCCACGTCGACATCGACAAGCTTACAAAATACGACAGCAAGCTCTGCGATTTCCGGGGTGTGACGATGGAATGCGCCCGCCGGGGTCACACGGGTGAATCCGATTTCCTGCTGCGCAACCGCGGTAACGGCACTTTTGAGGATGTATCTAAAAAAGCGTGCGTCGATGATCCCGGCCACTATCTCGGGATGCAAGGGATTTGGGCGGACTACGATAACGACGGCTGGCCCGATCTCTACGTCACAAATGACGGCGGACCGAACTACCTTTACCACAATAAGCACGATGGCACTTTCGAAGAGGTCGGCTTGCAGTCAGGGGCGGCGCTCAGTCTCGAAGGCGATGAGCGCGCCGGGATGGGTGTTGATTTCGGCGACTTTGATCGTGACGGGCGATTAGACATCTTCGTTACCAACTTCACCGGGGAGTCTAATGCATTGTTCTGGAACCAGGGCGAGAAAGGGTTCACCGATATCGCTGCCTCGGCCGGGTTAGCCCAGCGTAGCTTTCTGCCGGTTGGATGGGGAACCGCTTTTTTTGACATGGACAATGACGGCTGGCTCGACCTTATCGTGGCGAACGGACACGTGTATCCGCAAATGGACCTGATCGAAGGCGGCGCTCCCTTCCGGGAACCGCTCCTGCTATTTCGTAACAAACAAAACCGGACGTTTGAAGACGTGACCGCACTGTCCGGACTCGACAAGCTCCCTGCTGCTTCGCGCCGAGGGCTTGCCATCGGAGATGTTAATAATGACGGAAAGCTGGACGTGCTCCTGCTCAACATCGGTGAACCCCCGACTCTTCTGATCAACCGTTCACGCAACGACAATCATGCGGTGATTTTTCGATTAGTCGGGTCGAAGAGTAATCGGGCCGCCATCGGAGCCCGTGTCACGCTCGCAGCGGGAGGAGCGAAGCAGATTCGCGAAGTGCGAAGCGGCTCCAGTTATCTTTCCCAGAATGATTTGCGCTTGCACTTCGGACTGGGTGCGGAAGCTTCTATAAGCTCAGTACAGATTCTTTGGCCGAGCGGAAAAGAAGAAACTTACAAAGACGTGACGTCTGATTTCATTTATACAATCGTAGAAGGTTCGGGAATAACAGAACGCTCTCCGTTTACTGGGAAGGAGTCAGCGGACACAAAACCAACCGGCACATCAAAACAAGCGCCGCGCCGCTGAATTGGTTTCATGAAATCAGGGATGATCAGGCGTTGTTACTGGAGGATTGCCGTTAGCGGTGTGTTCTTCTTCTTGCATCTTTCGATAGCGCTCGAAGTGTTGCTTGGCCTCTCCTGATTTCCCCAATTTGTTTAGGACCAGGGCCAGATCATACTCCGTCTTCATGTTGTACGGATCAGCCGCAGACGCAAGCAGAAATGCGCCTTGCGCTTTCTCCAACTCTCCTGCTTCAAGATACATGGTGCCCAAGCCAAACTGAGCTTGGGCATGATTAGGTTGCAACTGGACTGCCTTCTCCCAACATTTGATCGCTTCCTCCCGGTTTCCCTGTTGGGCAAGCAGGAGCCCCAGTTGATACTGGCTTTCTGCGATATCCGGGTTGATTTGAACTGAACGCTCCAGAGCTTGGCGGGCTTCCGGGTAGCGCAAAAGATTTAGATACGCAATGCCCAACCCAAGAAAAGCCTTTGCGTCCTGGGGACGCTGCGCTACGTAGTCTTCGAGAATATGCGCTGCGGGCGTGTACTGTTTTTGTTGGAGCATGACACTGGCAACCAGGTACCTGTCATCCAATTCGGAGCTCTTGCGCTGAAGGTCTTGAACGAACTGTAGTGCGCTATCATTTTTCCCAGACTGCATGGCCTCGACAATGAGATGCCGCAGTACGTCTGCGGAGTCCGGGTTTAGCGCATGGGCCTTCTCCAGCATATTGAAACTTTCCCCGTGTTTCTTTTCCGTTGCGTATATCTCGGCCATCGCGATTAGCGATGGCACTGACTTGGGATCGGACGCCAGAGCTTGGCGGAAGCTAGTCATAGCAGCCGATGTTTCTCCTTTTTGTCGAAGTGCGCGGCCTTTGAAGTAGTAAACCCTAGCTGCAATACTTCGGGCGGGAGGGTTGAGAAGGCTAAGCGTCTTCAGCGCAGCATCGGAATCATTTGCCTCGACGAACACTTCGGCAAGATCAACGGCTGCACCGGGAGAGCCCTTAAGCAGCGGGAGCAACGCTTCCGCATCTGACCTCCGACCCACACCCAGCAAGCTGGCGGCCTTGAGTGGAATAGCCGAGGCTGGGAAGTGATCTGCCTTGATCGTATTCAGAGTGGATAAGGCTCCCGCGAAGTCGCCGCGTTCCAGATCTAACCTGGCCAGCTCAAGCTTCAAGTCAGAATCCAGCGGGACAAGCCGGATCGTCTGCTCATACTGCCGGATGGCTTCCTCGGGCTTGTCTTGCGCCAGAAGAGCGGTGGCTAAATCTTTTGAAGCAACGATTGACTTTGGGTTGAGTTGCAGAACGCGCCGGAAAAGAGCCTCGGCTTCGGCATAACGCTGTTGTCGGGCACGAACGACGCCCAACATAGTAAGCGCTGGCTCATCGTTGGGCTCAGAAGAAAGGATGCTCCACAGAGTCTTTTCCCCGGATTCGAGGTCGCCATTCTCCAGCTGCGCCTTGGCTGTCGACAGCGAAGAGACCGCCTTGGACGCTGAATCAGACTTCTGCGCGCAGCAGAAAAGAGTCGCAAACGAAATCATCGCGATGGCCAGAAAATGCAGCCGCCAATCAGTCAGGTTGCGGGGCATCCCCACGACCTCGTTCGCGATTCTTAAGAGATTGATAAAGTTTGATTTCGCGTTCGGCGTCTTCGCTTCGTGACTCCCGACGATAAGCCATCGCTAGTTGGTAATGAATGTAATCAGCGTTGGGGCTCACTTTCGTGCCAGTTTCCAGACTCTGGACAGCGCCCTTGGTATCACCTTGCTCCAGTTGTATCTTACCCAGTTCATAATAAGCGTCCGCCCGGTTGGGATCCTGCTGAATCACTTCCCGCAGAAGCGACTGGCCTTCCTCTTTTTGTTGTGTCTGGATGAGAGAAAAAGCCAAGTGATACTTCGCCGAAACATCCGAAGGGTCGAGTTTGAGCGCGATGCGAAGCTCCTCCACTGCATCCTTCGGTTGTCCATTGTGAATCAGCGCCAATCCTGTCAGGTAGTGAGTTTGCTGCCGATTGGGATCGATCGCCAAAGATTTCCGGTACTCCTGCAACGCAGTGTCGTACTCGTGTTGGTCAGCATAAGCCGACCCCATCAGCATGTGAATATCTGCAGAATTCGCGCTCGATTGTTCCAGAGACTTCAAACGCCGCATGCCCTCATCATAGTCACCCGTTTTGACCAGAGACACAGCGAAGGCATAGCTGAGCCCAGGGTCGCCGTCGACTTCGCTTCGAATCGGTTTCAAAGTGTCCAACGTTCCGCTGAAATTTTGTCCCATGAACAAGCTAAGCGCAAGCGCAGCCCGGACTCGAACATCGCCTGGCTGTTTTTGGAGTTGCCGGGTGAGCGGGGGAATTGCTTCCTTGTAGTTAGTGGCGTAGAACGCCGCCATGCCCCAATTACGATCCAGAGTCTCCAGCCCAGGACTCCACTCGCCAGCTTTTTGAAAGTATTCCGAAGCGGTCGCGAACTCCTTGCGGCCCGCCTGAATTACGCCCAGATTATTGTAGGCATCGGCAATCGCGGGCTTGAGCTGATCCAGGTAGGCCAGAACTTCCTCCTTGGCCTCAGGGGGGATTTCGGGCTCGGGGGAGGGCCGGCCAACCGCTGTGCCCTGTGAAACATTTGCCAATTCCGGATCACTTTTGATCTTTTTGTCTCGCACCGTGTCCGGCCGGTTCATCTGGTCCCGAAAAGCCTGGGAGGCCGCCAGTTCCTTCTCACCCTCCTCTTTCTTGCCTGTTTTTAGGAGCACGCGGCCCAGTACGTAATGGGCTCGGCCTATCAGGTAATCGGTCTCGGAACTGTTGCCGGAAAGCGAGAGCGCCTTCCTGAGCATCGCCTCAGCTTCAGCGTCGCGATCCGCATCGGCATATATCTGACCAAGATATATAAGCGGATCGAGATTCTTTGGGTCGAGCTGAGCGGCACGTAGAAGTTCCGCTTCCGCAACCTTGGCATCGTGCTGCTTCATCGCAATGTAACCCAGCAGGTAGTGGCTGCGCGAATCCTCCGGGTTGATCTTTAGTTCAGCCTGCAGCTCCTCGGCGGTCACGGGAAAGGCTGACTCGCCGTCACGATCCATATATGCCAGCGCAAGAAGGAAGTGGGCGCGAGGCGCTCGGCTGTCCTTGGCCAGGGCTTTTTTTAGCTCTTGAATGGCATAGTCCAGAGCTTCCCAGTCTCCCTCTTTGTAGGCGCGGCCGAACATCATGTGAATCTGGGCCGTGTCCCCAAAACTGTTGACCATATCGTCGAACACGAGGCGCGCGCGGGAAAAATCGCCCAGCTTGATGTATGTCATGCCTAACAAATAGGCAATATCGAATCCGGGCGCGGCAACGACTGCCTGTTCCAGATGCTCGCGAGCTCCTTTGTATTCACCCTGGGCAAACAGAATCTGACCGAGAAGGGACTGAGCCTGCGCATTGTCGGGGAGCGAAACCGGAACCCCTTCCGCGATGGAGCGCGCAGTAGGCAACTTCCCCTGCCGATAGAGCAATTGTGCGTATTCAAGCCGAGTCTGCGGGTCCTCTGGCGACAGATGAAGTGCCTGCTCGAAGAGAGCCGCCGCCCTATCTGGCTGACCGAGTCCGACGCTGGCCTTGGCGCTGGTTCGCAAAGCTCCTACCAGAAAAGCACGGTACTCCGCGGCAGCACGATCCTGGTCGCCGCTGAGCTGAAAGGTTCGTGCCGCGTCGTAATGCTGCTGAAATGCGTCCTGGGCGACGGGCTTCGCAGCCTGGGTCTTCGTGGGCTGCGTATGAGGCGCGATTTGAGCGAAGCAGGGAACTGACAGGGGTAATAACACGAAAAGAAGGAAAGACCGCCGCAGACGCGACGTTTCACTCCCCAATTGAAGGGTAGACCGGGACAACGACGCACAACTATTGGGAAGCATGAAGACTTAGGATATAGGCTGGGACCTGAGTCTAGTCAAGTCCCAACCCGGACTCAAAGAAGGTCAGAACCGCGCCCTGATTCGGCATTAAGTCTCCGCATCTGACGACACCATTCGAGAGCCTGTCAGACTTGCCAGTTCATTCGGTTTCCCTTTGTCCGTAGTTTTGGTGGGAAGCCAACCAATTTAAAGTGGCAACCTGGGAATGTCATCAACTTCGTCGGGCGGGGGAACTGTGATGCGCCTCTGTGCGCGGTTAATGGTCGTATTTATTTTCCTCGCGCTTCTTTCCTTACAGGCAGGTGCACAGGACTTCGAATTCCTGCCTGAAATTGATATTTACGCCAAACTGGACTCGAATGTCCGTCTGAGTTTTCAGGCCAAGCGGACCAAAGAAAACGGAGAGCCAACACAGGCTGAGATTGGCCCAAGCATAGACTTTTTCGTGAAGCCACTGGTCCATCTTAAAAAAGTTTCCTTGTATGATCTGGACGAATCGAAATCGCGGTTGGTGGCATTTTCGTTCGGATATCGATACCTCCCTTCGCCTGACGCCCCTGCGGTCAATCGCTTTATTTTCCAAGCCACTCCTAACCTTCCGGTGAAGGGCGGTTTTCTGTTTTCTGACCGCAACCGCGGAGAACTGAATCTCTCTTCCGGCGATTTAACCTGGCGCTATCGCAACGAGCTGACGGTGCAACGAACAGTGGTGATTCACTCCTACCATCTGACACCATTTGGTAGCGTGGAGGTTTTCTATGACAGCAAGTATCACAAATGGAGCAGCACAGATTTGTATGCCGGTGCGCGGTTCCCGATCCGCAAACACACCCAAATTGAGCCTTATTATGAGCATCAGAACAACACCGGCAAAAAGAAGCCCCAACAAATAGAGTGCTTCGGCCTTATACTCAGCCTTCACTTTTGAGTTACGCGGGCAGGAAGAACACAATCACGCGTATCAACTCACCAGGTCCCCGCACGTAACGAAGATCGTCGCCTAGAATAATGAAATCAATGCGATTAATCTGCTATTTACAGGATATTCATCAGTTGTTAACAAATAGCCAGTACGATTTCTCGATTCCTTTCGCAACCAATTGAAGTCGTTATCGCACTTTCGCCATTTTGGAGGAGGAAAGATGAAACATGCTTTGGCTTTGCTATTTTCGTTCGTGATTGTGGCAGGTGCGCTCGCAGCACCCGCTCCGCAAGATTCGACGACGACCACTCAGACAACGAAGAAAACGACGCACAAGGCCGCATCGACGTCGGTATCAAAGCAACTCGATGAAATGAAGAGCGAGATGAAACAGGCGATTGAATCCCAGCAGCAACAGATAGAGCAACTTAGGGAGCAATTGGCGACTCGCGATCAGGCGATTCAACAACTACAGCAGCGTATCGATCAGAATCAGTCGGCCGCAACCGACGCTCAGGCAAAGGCCAGCGCAGCGGCAACCGAGGTCGGCGAGCAGCAACAGAAGGTTACTCAGCTTGACAGTGACGTTTCGGATATCAAGCTGAACAACACCAGCGTCGCATTGAGCTTGCAGGAGACACAGAAGAACTTCAACGATGCTATCGGGAGCCCTTCAACGATTCATTACAAAGGAATCACGCTCACTCCCGGGGGCTTTGCAGCTGCTGAAACAGTGTGGCGCCAGCATGGCTTGACATCTGACGTTAATACACCTTTTAACTCGGTTCCCTATCCAGGCTCTTCCCAGAATAATCTCTCGGAATTCTTCGGTACCGGTCGCCAATCGAGGCTCTCATTGCTCGCGGAGGGCAAAATTTCCAAGGCCAAGATCGGCGCCTACTACGAAGCAGACTTCCTAAGTTCCCCAATTACCGCTAATAATAACCAGAGCAACAGCTACAGTCTTCGTCAGAGGCAGGTTTGGGCGCAAGCTGCATTGAATAGCGGCTGGACCTTTACTGGTGGTCAGATGTGGAGCTTGGTTACCGAAACCAAGAAAGGCCTCGATAATAGAACTGAAGCTCCGCCCATGGTGATAGATGCGGCGTATAACGTGGGATTCAGCTGGGCGCGGCAATATGGGTTCAGGGTCTCGAAGAGCATTGGCAAGAAGATGTGGGTGGGTGGTTCGGTGGAAGACTCGCAGGTCACCGTGGGTGGACACGGACCCACGTGTACTGTGGCATCTGGCACCAGCACCATATCTTATCCCTGCAACAATTACCTTTTGGGCGCGCAAGGCACAAGCGGCGGGCTCTACAATCCAACCTCGAATTATTCCTACAATGCGACCCCCGATTTTGTTTTCAAAGTGGCGCTGGAACCGGGTTGGGGGCACTTTGAGGTCTTCGGAGTTATCAGCGACTTCCGCGACCGTCTTTTCCCCAACGCAATACCAGCAACACCTACCTCGAAGACTTCTGTAGCCGGCGCGTACAACAATTGGACGATTGGAGGCGGCATTGGCGCCAATGCACGAGGATCCATCTTGAATAAGAAGGTTGATATAGGCCTGCATTACTTGGGGGGAAACGGCGTCGGCCGTTATGGAGCCTCGGGTCTTCCAGATATCGTCATTCGACCTGACGGCGTAACGGCTCCAATCAGAAGCTATCAGGGTCTGGCTACTGTGGAATACCATGGAAAGAAACTGGATGTCTACGCCAATGAGGGTGGGGAATATGCGTCGCGAACCATATTCAACGGTGGGACTTTTGGTTACGGTTCGCCGCTTTTCGTCGATTCAGGTTGTTCGACCGAAACCCTCCCGACGGTGACTGTCGTCAATGTTTCAACTCCCGGCGGAGGTACCACGACGGTTCCAGTTGTAGGGGCTGTCGGAACCCCCCTTTCTGGCGGATTTAACCCCGGCGGACTATCAAAGTGTAGCGGAGACACGAAAAGCCTCTGGGAGACCAGCGTCGGATTCTGGTATCGCTTTTACAAAGGCGACAGAGGCACTCTGCAATTCGGAAGTCAGTATGCCCGCGTGATCCGAAACGCCTGGTCGGGCGGGGGTTTCAATCCTCAAGGCAATGACAACATGCTGTTTACCTCGTTCCGGTACTACATTCCTTAACTCCATGAAACTGCCCCCAATGCTGGGTCGAATCCCCAGCATTGGGGCAGTCACACCGGTGTTGTTCACTACGAATCATCCTCCGACAATCTTCCCGCCTCAATTGCCAGCAACGAATCTATCCAGGTTCGTGCGGGTAAACACTTTCTGTATTTCAATCTCTCTAATCGGGAAGTGAAGATGGCAATCGTGCGCCGAAAGATGGGTGCCGATGGAGCGTGCGCATCAAAGCAGACGCAACCATGATTTCCGCTCTATAGTCTCCGGTTTTGGGCCAAACAAATGAGTCGAACGTAAGTACTTTATCGCCCCCGGAATATTGGCGCTTTTACTTCTTGCTGTATTTTTTCCGGGATGTTCGCAAAGAACCGAACCGAGCCGAGCCAACGTAAGATTCGTCGGTTACGCCCGCCGCGATATGCCGGTAAGGAGCGCGACTATCTCAAACAACGTCACACTCTCGGGCGACTTTGTTCCCTTCCAAGAGGTCGACGTTCATGCCAGGGTGTCCGATTACATCCAGAAGATTTGCGTGGATGTTGGCGACCATGTGAAGACCGGTCAGCATCTTGCCGTGCTTGAAGTTCCAGAGTTGAGCGCGCAATTGCAGGGCGCGGAAGGTGCGGTTCATCGCGGCGAGGACGCGATAAAACGGGCGAAGAGCGATTTTAGCCGCGCGCAATCGCTTCACGTTGCTGCGCATTTGGATTACACCCGTCTTAAACAGGCTTCGGATGCGCGCCCGGGAATGGACCGAATTGGACCTCAGTTAATTTAGGGTGGAAAGCTAAGTGATTGGAATGATCGAGGTTATTTGGTTGCGGGGGGTGGATTTGAACCACCGACCTTTGGGTTATGAGCCCAACGAGCTACCAGACTGCTCCACCCCGCGAATTCATCATAACAACCGCGCTACACAGCGTCAAACGCAGTCGGCATGCTATTTCACAAATATCCTCTTGATAATTCTTACGGGCCTCCATCGATCGGACACGAAAAACCTTGGCTGAGATCGTGAGGTCCCTCTTTGTGACGACGGCTTTTCCTTCCTCGCTTATTTTCCGGTGTAGCTGATCCTCCAGATGGTGTTCGAACCGTCGTCGGTTACCAATAGCGAACCATCAATGGCGACAGTGACTCCCACGGGGCGTCCCCAGACGTGGCCGTTGTCTGCCACGAAGCCGGTCAGGAAATCTTCGTAGTCGCCGCTGGCGTGTCCGGTTTGATGTAGAGGTATTCGAATTACTTCATATCCGACGCGCACTGACTTGTTCCACGATCCGTGCTGGGAAGCGAAAATGTCGCCACTGTATTCGGCTGGGAATTGCTTCCCGTTATAAAAAGTAAATTGCAGCGACGCATTGTGCGGTTGAAGCAGAACATCTGGAGTGATGACTTTGTCCTTCAACTCCGGATGTTTCCCTTTATGACGTGGATCTTGATTTCCGCCCATATACCACCAGGGCCAACCATAGAAGCCGCCGTCTTGCACATGCGTGATGTAGTCGGGGACGAGGTTATCGCCGAGCGCATCACGCTCATTGACTGAACACCAGAGCTCGCCAGTGGACGGATTGATTGCGAGTCCACCGCCAGCATTTCTAATGCCGTAGGCATAGACGCGCATGCCGGCGCCGTCAGGATTGAATTCCAGGATATCTGCGCGATTCTTTTCGGCGGGCGTGGTGTCGGGATCGTCCACGTTCGAGGCGGAGCCGACGGAGACAAACATCTTCTTGCCATCTGGTGTGAACTGAATCGAGCGGGTCGAGTGGCCTCCGCCATGAGGCAAGTCAATTATGTGCTCTGCCTCGCCACGCGCCTTCAAGTCGCCATCCTGGTAAGAGAAACGCACCACGGAGTCGGTGTTTCCAAGGTAAACCCAGTGCGGATTTGGCCCCGGAGGGTAAAAGGCGATGCCATATACCAGCTTCAGTCCTGAGGCAAAGACTTCAGTCTGCTGTGGCTTGCCCTCGCCGTTGATCCCGCGAAACACTAGAATTCTTCCTGGGTTGCTTTCAGCGACGAAGTAATCTCCGTTGGGCGCGGTGGTTATGAGACGCGGATTGTCGAGGTCGGTGGCGTATTGTTCAACCTTGAAACCAGCCGGGGTTTTTGGCCATGCATCTTGGGGGCGAGGAACTACTTTGGGAGAATTTGGAGCTGACTTTGTGGCGAACGGTTGCGGCAAATCCTGCACCGTAATCTTGCGGAAAGTT
>JGI12635J15846_10005575_pt1 | contig 10857 bp, 7 predicted proteins | sample BlaSpr_A8_OM2_M2_FD_15846 | JGI IMG/M metagenome (IMG submission 15846) | reverse complement strand
GACGCGCTTCAGCGCTGATTAGCTTCTTCTTGATCGCATCTTTCGTCCAGAGCTCAGAAAATCAAGTTCTTGTGTACAAAAGGAAGTACATCATGGGCACGGTTTTCGAGATCGCTGCCTATGACCAGTCGCCTGGACATGCGACCGATGCGATCGAGAAGGCGTTTCAAGAGATCGTTCGCCTCGATGATCTGATGAGCAACTACACACCGGAGAGCGCCCTGAGCAAGCTGAACCGCTCCGGCCATTTTCATGAAGAGGAAGTTCCGTCCGACTTGTATCGCGTCATTGAGCAGGCCGTGCAGTTTTCAAGACTGTCCGATGGAAAATTCGATATCTCCGTGGCGCCGCTCGTGAATTTGTGGAAGGCTGCGCTGCGTGGTGAAAGCACACCTTCTCGGGCGCAGGAAGAGGAGGTTCGAAACTGCGTCGGCTACGAAAAGATCGAATTGACTCCGCCTGACCGAATCCGTTTTCGTTCCTCCTGTTTGCAGCTAGACTTGGGTGCCATTGGGAAAGGGTATGCTGTGGATCGGGCTGCTGAAGTCCTGCACTCCCTGGGTATCCACGATGCCGTGGTCAATGGGGGTGGCAGCACCATATTCGCGATGGGGGCGCCTCCCGGCCAGAAAGGCTGGCTTATCCACCTGCGAGATCCCTCCAACAAGGTAGATCCGCAGGTCATACTCAAGGATGAAAGCGTTTCCACATCAGAGCAGACTGAGCCTAGTTTGCTGGGAAATGATTCACCCGGGCACATCATCGATCCGGACACAGGAGTTCCACTGAAAACGGAGTTCGCCGTCAGCGTGGTTTCGAAAACCGCAACGGAATCGGACGGTCTTTCAACAACGCTGCTACTTCTTGGTCCGACGAAGGGCAGGGCACTGATCAAGGGCAGGGCGGATGCCTCCGCAGTTTGGATTTCGCATGATGCGCAAGTGGAGACTGTAATCGGCGGCCGGCAGATTCTTTTTGGCAGAAGGGAATAGTGGTTCCGATTCTGGGCTATTATGAGCATTCGTAACAGGATCCTCGCAGGGGCTTTCGTGCTCGTCTGTAGTTCCGCGTGGTGCAATGTCTTCGTACATTGGACAAGTTCTACTGTCCCGCCCGTCGCGGAACTGGGCATGAACAATTTGGTGCTCTCTTGGAACGAGAACATTTCGGCTCAGGTGAAGGCAGCTCGGAAGCAAGGCTATCAAGTGTATGTCGAAGTTCCGCTTGATCAGGCTGCAGGCGTGGCCGACACCGCGAGCGGACTGGCAGGTATCATCCTCAGCGTTCCTGCCTCCAAAAGTGGCGAGCTAGAAAAGTATTTGCCGAAACTGCAATCGGCTCACCCCAAGCTCAGATTTGTCGTTCTCGACCCCGATGGCAAGCGGCCGGAAATGCGCGGAAGTCTCGTGATCAAGCGTGACTCTGTGCTCGCGGTATCGAGTCCCACCGCTCAACCGTGGATTGACAGCAATCTCGCTCTCGTGAAGGTTGAACAACGGTCTAATCCCGCACAGGTTCCGATGTATACGTTTTCGTGGGGAGGAGATTCCGGCCAGCAACAGCCGGCACTCACAGCGGAAGATTACTCCCTGGCGGTGGCTGAAGCGGGTGCCTGTCATGCGGATTTAATCCTGGAGCTTGAGGACCGCCTGCAGAAAGGCCTCATCGATCATGATCCGCAAGCCCGAGCACTCTGGAGCCAGGTGCGATCTTACGCAGGCTTCTACTCACACGCTGCCGAGCAAGCGATGGAAGCTGCCGCCACCGTCGCAGTCGTAGTTGACGATCTTGATCCGAGTGATGAAGCCATGAATCTTCTGGCTCGTCACAACATTCCGTTCGAGGTTCTGCGTCCTGCAGACTTGCAATCGGCTGATCTGAGAGGCTTCGATGTTATAGCTGTATTCGCAAAGCCCGATAGGCCGGCGTGTGAGCGAATGGGCGAGCTTGCAAAGCTGGGCAAAACCATCGTACTGGTTGACGCGCATGGTTCTTATCCGTGGCAGAACGATCAGCCAGTTCGCGTGAATGAGCACGTACTGTCCTATGCCGTTGGGAAAGGGAAAGTGCTTGAGCTCGCAGAACCTGTCACAGATCCCGAAACGTTTGCCCAGGACATTCGCAGGCTGCTGGGAACGCAAAACGTCCTGATGAACCTCTGGAATGGATTGACTACGATTGCGGTGCCGTACAGTGAGCACAGCGGAACCGTAAAGGTGCTCGAGCTGATCAACTACTCCGGAGATCCGCTTCGACTGCAAGTGCAAGTGAAAGGAACGTTCGCTTCCATCCGCTACGAAACACCGGGACATGCATGTTGTGAGTCTCTGGTCCCGGTAAAACACAACGGATTTACAGAATTCGTGATTCCGGAACTACAAATTGCAGGACGCGTCCATCTTGAGGCCCACCCAGTGCCCGATTCCCAACCAAGTCACAGGTAAGTTTCAACTAGCGGAATCTGCGGATGAAGAGAGTGTGGCGGTCTGATCGGTAAAGTCCTAACACGTACAACGCGACCTTGCCTTTTGTAGAGTAAATCTCCTGGCGAATGCGAAGTACGGCCGACCCGGTCGGAATGTTCAGGAGGCGAGCAGTGTGGAGGTCGGCGGCGGTAGCATCGATCTCTTCGTCGGCATGCGCGATGCGGAGTCCGTAGTCGTGCTCCAGGATAGAGAATAAAGAAACGCGGTCGAGCCGCGCCCGAGTCAACTCCGCAAACTCGTCCGCGGACAGATAGCACGTCTCGATAGCAAACGGTTCGTCCCCACCGAGCCTGAGCCGTTCGACCTTGACCAGTCGGCTCGATGCGGGCAAACCGAGACGCGCAGCAACCTCCTGCTCCGTATGTATCACACCCAAAGAGAGCAATTTGGATGACACCGGCAGGCCTCGGCTGGACATCTGCTCCGTATAGCTCATCAGCTTGTTGAAATGAATCTTGGGTGGGGCGACGAACGTTCCTGAGCCACGTCGCCGTACGACCATCCCCTCGCGCTCAAGTCCCGCGAGCGCGTGGCGAGCAGTCATCAGGCTAACCCCATGAATCTTCGCCAGTTCGCGCTCAGAATCGACAATGTCACCGGGTCTTAACTGTCCCGATTCGAGTCGTTTGACAATTGTGCCCTGAATTCGCTTGTACGCGGGCAGTCCGTTTTTCCGGAGCTGTGGCATGTACGTTCCTAGGAAAGCTGACCATACTACAAAGTGCTCTAGGGCTCCAATAGAAAACTGTATTGGGAGTCCTGTTGTGAGTTAACCCTATGAGATCAATCCGGCCGGAGCTGTTGGCTCTGAGAAGTCAGCGACAAAACCTGAACTCAACTGATTCTTCTCTGCTAAGGTCATCATTTCATGGGGGTTTTAGAGTCTTCGTAGTAATCGCGAACTTGATCGATTCCATGGCGGGAGGTTTACGATCCGCATCAACGCTCTTTTTCGACTAGTACAAATCCATTAAAAAAGTGGGTGGCGATTGCATTTTTTTCTTGACGCCGGTTAGTCATCCGCTATATAGCATGACCCCATCACTCGTGTTCGGGTTCTTGAGGAGGGCTGTGATGAGACGACCGTCAACTGTGTTTTGCTGCTTACTCCTGCTGGTGGGTGTAATCGGCGCGTCCCAATTTGCGCTGAGCCAAGAGGTAACCGCCGCCATCGTGGGAACCGTTGCGGACCCAACCGGTGCGCCGATTAAGGGCGCGAAAGTCACCGCCACGGATAAAGATCGAGGCACGGTCTATGAAGGCGAGACCAACGACTCGGGCGCGTACAACGTCAATCGCATTCCCGTCGGAACTTACGAACTGAAGGTGACCGCTTCGGGATTCCAAACGTCCGTGCATGAGGCATTCACGTTGGTGCTTAACCAGACGGCACGTATCGACTTGAAGATGAAAGTCGGACAGGTTTCGGAAAGGGTGGAGGTGACGGGTGCCGCACCGATCCTGAAGACGGAGAGCACCTCCGTCGATACCGTCATCGACGCCAACACCAACGAACGGCTGCCACTCGCCTCTCGCAATTATGTTCAGCTGACGCTACTGGCACCTGGGTCCGTTACACCGAACCCGGACAGCTTTAACAACGGTGACAACACGGCAAACGGCGGACGCCCTTACATCAACGGGAACCGCGAGCAGGCCAATAATTTCGTTCTCGATGGCGTAGACAACAACCAAGTCTCGGATAACCTCGTGGGCTATACGCCAGCGCCGGATGCGATTGAGGAATTCAATCTCATCACCCAGAACGCACCCGCCGAGTTCGGCAACTATCAGGGCGGCATTGTCAACGCAACGATCAGGTCGGGGACGAATGCGTTCCACGGCGCCTTGTGGGAATTCTTTCGCAACGATAAGTTGAACGCCAACAAGTGGGAGAACGGGTTCCTGGGGCCAGGCGAAGCGATCCCAAAAGACAAACTCCGCTGGAACATGTTCGGCGGCTCGATTGGTGGCCCGATCGTCAAGAACAAACTGTTTTTCTTCTTTGATTGGCAGTCCCAGCGCTTCGATCACCCGTCTAGCACACAGAAGGTTGGTGTCTTCACGGCCGCCGAGCGTGGTGGGAACTTCGGAGATATTTGCAACAACGGATTCACGGCAGGAATTTGTAATGATAGAACGGTTTCTTCCACAGCGCCTGCCAACACCACCTGCCCCCCTGGAGTGGCGCTGACCTCTAATTGTCTTGTTACGAACCAGCTCTACGATCCCTTCGTCGCCGGAAACCCGGCCTTCCTGAACAACATGATCACAGAGCCAATCGATCCGGCCGCTCAGAAGCTCTTCTCGTCATCGCTGTACCTGTCCCCGACTGGCGCGGGTCTTCAGAATAATGCGACTTACACCCAGGTTCAGGCATTCAATACCAACCAGTACGACATAAAGATCGACTACAACGCGAGCTCGAATGATCACCTTTCCGGCCGCTACTCCCACGCCAAACAGCACAACCCGACGACCAAGTCTTTTGCTCTGCTGCCAGGCGGTTTTTCGGATGCTCCGATTGAGAACGTCGCTGTAGATTGGAGCCACACCTTCAGTCCAACTCTACTGAACGACGTGCGTTTCGGGATCAATCACGTTCGCTTACACAATGGACCGACATTTAACAGTGCCGCCGCCGCCGCGGGAACCGATCTTGGCATCGCCGGTGCGAACGCCAACCGGCCGGGGCTGCTGTTCCTGGATTTCGACACAAACAGCGGACCGCTCACCAACGTTGGCGACCGTTGGATCGAGCAGAAATTTCAGGACGCAGTAATCCAAGCATCCGACGCGGTCGTTGTTACACACAACCGCCATGTGTTCCACACCGGCTTCGAGTATTGGCGCGACCGCATCAACACGTTCTACACCGGCAACAATGGCGCCCTCGGTGAAATCCGATTCAGTGGGCTGTACACCGAGAATTCTGCCGGGCATGGAGGGTACGGCGGAGCAGATTTCTACCTCGGTAAAACCGATCTGGTTGACAGAGGCATCTCTGGTGGAGAGTGGGGACAACGAGCCAGTATCTTTGGGGTATATCTCCAGGACGACTGGAGGGCTAAAGAGCACCTGACCGTCAATCTGGGACTGCGCTATGAGGCCCACACCCCTTGGGTCGAAGAAAATAACCGCCAGGACAACTTCGACTTGCTCACTGGGCAGGTAATCGCGCCAAATTGCTCGATCGTAAACCTTGGGACGGCACCCACAACCTGTAGAAAAGGCAGTGCCGGCCTCTACAATGGCACCTACGGTGGGAAGGATTTTCAGCCTCGGATTGGCTTGGCTTGGACTCCAGGCGCTCTGGGCGGGAAGTCTGTCATCCGGTCGGCGTTCAGTATCTCCTCCTATCTGGAAGGTACGGGAACGAACTTGCGCCTCCCGATCAATCCTCCGTTTACTCCAGCGGAAACTCGAGTCGCGCTTCCTGGCACGACTACGGAACAGGGAATCATAGCTGGTGGCTCCGCCTCTGATCCCTTTGCCTCCTCGCTGGTTCGCGTTTGGGATCCGCATGTGCAACCTGCGATTACCTACCAGTGGAATTTCACTTGGCAACAACAACTTTCCAACTCAATGACGGTCCAGGCTGGCTACGTGGGACAGCACGGAATTCATGAGATGGTTCCAACTCCGTATCTGCAGAAGCGTTTGAACGGTGAAGCTGGTTGTGTTACGGCCCCCGGGACCCTGTGCCCGAGTATTTACTTCGGCCAGAATCCAGCCTTCCAGTCGGATATCTCGCAAATTTCTGGAACGGCCTCGACAGGGAGTTCCAACTATCACGCTCTCCAGGCAGTGCTGCAGAAGCGCTACGCCAACGGGTTGCAGTACCAGGTGGCGTATACCTTCTCACGCTGCAGAACCGACAACAGCGGCTATTACGGCAACTGGGGCGCACAGGCGGCTCCGGCCAACCCGTACTATCAGAACCTCTACGACCCCAGAGCGGATTGGGCGAACTGCTTCTTCGATTCCAAGAATGTGCTGTCGGCCTATGCGACCTACGAGATTCCATTCGGTCACGGAAAACATTGGGGCGGCGGATCGAATGCTGTCGTAAACGGAATCGCCGGTGGGTGGTCCGTCAACCCAATCATCTCGCTGCACTCCGGGTTCCCGGTGGCGCTGTATGACTTCAACTTCGCCAACGGTGATTCCGCTGGCACTGGTAGCCGCGGATTGCGCCCGGATTGCGGCTCCGGCGCTGGTAGAACCTTCGGAAGGAAGAAGTACTTCGACCCAAGCAGCGGCGCTTTTTCCGGCTATCAGTGGTTCGACCCAACCCCATATACTGATCCGGCCAACGTATTCGGAACTTGTCCGGCGCAGGGACCCGTAGTCGGACCCGGCTATGCGGATGTAGATCTGAGTCTGCAGAAGAACTTCCCAATCACCGAGAGAGTGAGGCTGCAGTTCCGAAGCGACTTCCTCAACGCATTCAACCACGTAAATCTGTACACGCCTAACTCCTCGTGTTGCGGCGGCACGATGGGTGTAGTCAGTACGTCATCGAGTCCGCGAAACATCCAGTTTGCGCTCAAGCTTTACTATTGAGCCCGCTGCTATGATGGGGCAGATGTTCTTCCAACATCTGCCCTTTTTTATGTTTGAATCCCAGGGTTTCGTTTTATTCGTGGCGTTGCTGGCGGTTGCCGAAGTGTTCGGCCAAGCGGCCAAACAAGCACCATTGGCTCCGCAACGCGCCATCAAGCTCGCGCAGAATGGACGTTGCGAAGAGGCATTGCCAGCTCTGAAGAGAGCGTCGCAACCGAGTACCGATAAGACTGTAAGGCGTACAGCAGCGTTTGCAGGCGTGCGGTGCGCCATGTTGATCAATCAAACCGGCGCAGCGGTCGACTTCCTGCAGATGCTGAACCGCGAATTTCCTAACGATCCTGAGGTCCTCTTCCTTTCGGTTCACACCTACTCAGATCTTTCCACCAAAGCCGCTCAACAACTGGCGATGACGGCCCCGAACTCGATCGAGGGGCACAAACTCGACGCCGAAGCACTCGAAGCGCAGGGGAAATGGGACGCAGCGGAGAAGGAGTACAAAGCCATCCTGGCTCAGAATCCCCAGCTGTCCGGGATCCATTTTCTTCTTGGGCGGCTGCTGCTTTCCAAACCCGACGCAGGCCCGACTGCTGGTGAAGATGCAAAGAGAGAGTTCCAGGCGGAACTCAAGATTGATCCTTCCAATGCCGGCGCCGAATATGTGCTTGGGGAAATGGCGCGCCAAGATAGTCAGTGGGATGATGCCATTCATCATTTTTCTCGTGCCACCGAACTGGATGCCGGATTCGGCGACGCATTTCTCGGGCTCGGCACGGCGTTGCTGTCAGCCAAACGATTTTCCGACGCGATTCCACCTCTGCAGACCGCAGTCAAGCTGGAGCCACGGAATCCGGGTGCGCACTATAATCTTGCGACCGCACTGACTCGTGCGGGACGCAAAGAAGAGGCAGAAAAAGAATTTGCGATTCACCGGCAGATGACACAGAAAGGCGATGCGGGACAAGGGCAGCAGGACGCTCAGCCGCAAAACCCGAATTAGTCAGCACAACTCTTTCTACATACCCGAGAAGCAGTGAACAGGTCATCTACACAGAAAAACCGTTCTAAGTTCTTAAACTCCCGTCGGGACTTCCTCAGAAATGCGGCAGGAGTTCTCGCGATCAGCGGACTGCCGTATCCGCTTCGCGCGATCGCAGATCCGAACTATCCGTTTGAAGAAATTCCGCCAGATAAGAGCGGTATTCGCTGGACGCACACTTCTGGAAGGTCCCCGGAAAGATTTCTTCCTGAAACGACCGGGCCGGGCTGTGCCTTCCTTGATTACGACAATGACGGATGGATGGACATTTACCTCGTCAATAGTGGGAAGTGCGACTTTTATGATCACAATCCGCCATTGCGGAATGCCCTTTATCACAACAATCGGGACGGCACTTTTACCGATGTCACGGAGAAAGCTCGAGTTCCCGGAGGGGGATACGGTCAAGGAGTAGCCGTTGGCGACTACGATGGTGACGGGTTCCCCGATATCTATGTCACGCAATATGGCAAAAGCATCCTCTATCACAATAACGGGGACGCAACGTTCACCGATGTGACGGAGAAAGCCGGCGTGGCAGCACCGGGATGGTCATCCAGTGCTGTCTGGTTTGACTATGACAACGATGGCAGGCTGGATCTGTTCGTCTGCCAATTTGTCGAATTCTCGAAAGCGTTGAATAAGTCGTGTGGCCCCGGCGAAGAAGGGAAGCACGGTTACTGCATTCCACGCCTATATAAGTCCATGTCGAGCTGGCTCTTTCACAACAATGGGGACGGGACGTTCACCGATGTCAGCAAGAGTTCCGGTATCGCCAACTCTTCCGGGAAAGGATGGGGCGTGGTTGCGACGGACCTCAACAACGACGGTCTACTCGATCTGTTTGTCAGCAATGACACCGTGCCGAACTTCATTTTCATGAACCGCGGAAAAGGTCGCTTTGAAGAAAATGGCACCTATGCGGGAGTGGCTTACAGCACCGACGGCCGGGCTCGGTCTGGCATGGGACTGGATTCCGCGGATTTCAACCAGGACGGTTGGATGGATCTGTTCGTCGCCAACATCGATTTGGAGCGCTTCTCCATTTATCAGAATAATCATGATGAGACATTCGACGATCAGGCGGGGCCTACCGGAATCGGAATGGCGACACGGCTCATGAGCGGCTGGGGGCTGAAGTTCTTCGACTATGACAACGACGGGAATCTGGACCTGTTTCTTGCGAACGGCAATCCCGACGACCTTATCGAGAGTCTACACAGTCAGGTCAAGTATCAGGAGCCGCTGATGCTCTTCCATAACACGCGCAAGGGCTTCCAGAACGTCAGTTCCCAGAGCGGTCCTGTATTCGCGAAACCTTTGTCAGCTCGTGGAATGGCGATCGGGGATTTCGACAATGATGGCGGAATCGATGTCTTGGTGGCAAACAACGATGGGCCACCTGTATTACTGCGCAATTCTGTTGGAAGTCAGAATCATTGGCTGGGCATCAATCTTGTCGGGAAGAAGTCGAATCCCGATGCCGTTGGTGCGCGGATTACCTATCAGTCCGGAGATTTGAAGCAACAGCGAATGAAGGTCGGCGGAGGCAGTTTTCTGTCGTCTCACGACCCGCGCATGGTATTGGGAATCGGCAAACGAACGAAGTTCGACTGGGTGGAAATACAGTGGCCGCAACCCAGCGGCAGAATCGAGCGTATTGCCGACCTCCCGATCGACCGTTACATCACCATCGTCGAAGGTGCCGGTAAATGGAAGTAACCGAGAAGGAATAGTTCTCCGGCGTCCACAAATCAAAACAGCTGACTCAACACGGGACGCTGGAGTGGACGCAGATTCGATGCTACCGAAGCCTCATGGGCACTGCTGATGTCATTGCAATCGGCACGTCGTTTTGCACAACCTGTGCAATGATCCCGCTTATTTTGTGGTTTGCCAGGAAGCATGAGCTCTATGACCCTTTGGGCCCGCTTAAGATCCACACGGCGCCTACTCCGCGGCTAGGAGGCATTGGCATAACCGCTGGCCTGCTGTCAGGAACCATTGTTTCTGGCGGAGTGGCGGGATCGTTAGCGGTGTACTTGTCTCTGCTTCTGGTCTGGGTGGCTGGCCTCATCGATGATCTCTTCGGCCTCTCGCCTTGGGTCCGGCTGATCATTCAGGCGACAGCAGGAGTTCTGATCTGGCTGGCGGGGTGGTCTGCGCCGGTCGGTCATGCTGGATGGAATCTGCTGGCCACCGTCCTCCTCATCGTCGCGTTCATCAATGCAATGAACATGTTGGACGGTGCCGACGGCCTCGCCGTGGGGGTATCCGGCATTATTGCGCTCGGGTTCATCTTCTCGACTTCGCATGCAGGCGCGTCGGTTAGACCTTTGGAGTTCAGTCTTGTTGGCTGTTGCATTGGCTTCTTAATGTTCAACTTCCCTCCAGCAAAGATCTTCATGGGAGATTCGGGAAGTACGGTGCTGGGTTTTGCTCTCGCAGTGCTGGCGCTGAATTTCTATCGGCAGAAACCCGTGAATCACGTGTCTGCGCTGGTTCCGCTTTTGTTTGCTGCAGTTCCTCTTCTGGATGCTGTCTTCGCGGTGATGCGACGCCTTAGGCGTGGTACGTCACCGTTCACTGGGGATCGTGAACACTCCTATGATCTCCTGTTGCAGCGTGGCTGGTCAGCGCGCAAAGTAGCGTTCTGTCTGTATGCCTTAACGGCTGCGCTGGTAACCGCAGGGCTGTTCTTCAATACCTTCTGAATATGCCTTCCATGAATAAATAGGGCATCTGTGCAGCGAGAGCAGTTAGTTG
>JGI12635J15846_10005573_pt1 | contig 10858 bp, 6 predicted proteins | sample BlaSpr_A8_OM2_M2_FD_15846 | JGI IMG/M metagenome (IMG submission 15846) | reverse complement strand
AACGGCACCGTTCCCGTGCTCCACGATTACCTCGACGCGATCGACCAGGCTCGCACCGACTCGCGCATCACTGGCCTCGTCGTTCGCGTCGCGCCGCTTGAAACCGGCTGGGGCAAACTCGAAGAAATCCGCGCGCACCTTCTTAGATTTCGCGATAGCGGCAAGCCGAGCATCTGCTACCTCGGCTATGACGGTATTCAAAACCCGGAATACTATCTCGCTAGCGCTTGCAAGGAAATCTGGCTGGTTCCCACTGCGCCGGTAAGTATTCGCGGGATGATGGCCGAAGCTGTTTTTTTTCGCGGCACGCTGGACAAGCTGAAAGTCGTTCCGGAGTTTTACCACATCGCTGAATACAAAACGGCCACCAATACTTTTACCGAAAAGAAGTTCACGCCCGCTCACAAGGAAGAAGTGGAATCCCTGCTGCGCAGCGTTTACGAACAATATTTGGTCGACACTTCCAAAGGCCGGGGGATGACTCGCGAGCAATTTGAATCCATCCTTAATCGCGCCCCGCTTTCCGGCAGCGAAGCAGTGCAAGCCAAAATCGTCGATCGCATGGCTTATTGGGACCAGGTGCAGGACTTCTTCAAACATCGCTCCGGCGACTGGAATCCGATCTCGCTCAATCAGTATCGCTCTACGCCGACGCCTCCCAATTTCGCGCTGGATAAAATCGCCGTAATCCACGCCACCGGCTTGATTGTTTCCGGTGATTCGGGCACCACCGCCGCCGGTGGATTCATCATGGGCGGCGATTCGGTCGCCGCGGATATTCGCAGAGCGCGCCAGGACTCCAGCATCAAAGCCATCGTCCTGCGCGTCGATTCCGGCGGCGGCTCGGTGGTAGCCAGCGAAGTGATTAGAAGGGAAGTGGAACTCGCCCACGCAGTGAAACCGGTAGTCGTATCGATGTCCGACGTGGCAGCCTCAGGCGGCTATTGGATCGCGTCGCCCGCGGACAAAATTGTCGCTGACCCCAATACCATCACCGGATCCATCGGCGTTCTGATTGGCAAGATGAACATGTCGGGTCTTTTCAATCTATTGGGCGTCAGCACCGATTACGTAGCCACTAGCGACAACGCCACGCTGTTTTCCGCTCAGCAGGATTTCACGCCCGCGCAGCAGGCCTACATCGAACGCTCCATGCATGAAACCTACGACGCCTTCGTAAAAGGTGTTGCCGCCGGCCGCAAAATGTCCCCGGAGGCCGTGGACAAAATCGGCAAAGGCCGCGTGTGGTCCGGCTCTCAAGCCAAAGATTTGGGCCTGGTGGATGAATTAGGCGGCACCGACCGCGCCATAGAAGTAGCCAAGCAACTCGCGCACATTCCCGCAAACGATTCCGTACGTATCGTCCGGCTCCCCGAAGAAAAAACATTCTTCCAACAACTTTTCGAGAAGCAAAAAGAGCAGATGCGCCAGTCGGAATCCCTGGAAGCCACGCTGCGTCACATCCTGGGAATGATGGAGCCGGTGCAAGCCTGCCTTCCCTACGAGCTCCACATAAAATAAGAACGAAAAACGGTGACACTCAAATACCAGAGGAAGACCGTAAGTCCAATCACAAGTTTGAGGTCGTCCGCGGGCAGGAGTTGATGGTGCAGGTGCCGTTGCAGATAGGTCTGGAGTCAATTGCAAGCGCAGGTGGAAGAGTTGACCGGGCAAGCCGGGCTGCAGATTCTGCGCGCCACCCTGGAAAACGACTCTTTGCGCCGGTCGCAGATAGTCGGCGACGAACGATCTGTTAACCAGGAACTTTGAATCCCGCCTGACGAAATAGCTTCGACAGATAGGCTCGGACCTTCTTGTGAGTACTCTCACCTGAACGAAACAGCAACCGATAGAGCATCGCTCCGGAAAACATATCGCACAATACCTCTACATCTGTACTGGGCGACAAAAGATAAGCTGCACCTAGACCACCCCGTCACACCTCGACTCCACACGTCCTGGTATGTCTGGGAGGCCCTAGCCACTCCCTAAGATCAGCCATGTTCGGTATCTACGCCTGCCTCAAGGCGTCTGCCCGCTATCCGGACTCATCATCAGGGTGCTGACGTTCACCGGCTCGAAATCCTCCAGCGTGAGGCTCGTCAGGCACTCGAGGTCGGTGTCGTTCCAGCGCGTATCGGGCGTGCCGATCAAGCCGCCGCTTTCTCCGTTATCTGCCAGGATGATCCCGTAGTTCCTGAATCCCGTGATGATGACGGCCGATTGCGGGCTAGTGCTCGCGCAGGTCGGCGTGGCCACTGAAGCTTTCAGCCGATAAATTTCTCCTGCGGGTCCGGTCAGCCCTACGCAGGAGGCCGGCGGCGATGACTGCGAAATTTCGGTGGCTGTGGGTATGATGCTCCCGTCGCTGTTCTTGCAATCTCCTTCGCCCGCCGTGCTGGTGGCAGGCCACACCCAATAGTTAAGCATGTGATTCAGCGTGAACCGCACGGGGTGCATCACAACGCCATTGGGCGAAGTGGGCGTGCCCGTTCCGATCACCTCATCCGCATTCAGAAGCAGCGGCGCGACGGGCAATCCCGCCGCGTCGGACGTCCCTTCTCCCTGAGGAGTCAGTTGATTCGAGTTGGCGTTGGGCCACAGCGCATTCGAGCCGTCGTCCCATGCGCCGCCGGCCTGCGGCACCGCATTCCACATTTCGTACAGCGCAGGATGGTTGCCTCCTCCGGCTTCCACGTAAACAAGCACGTGCATATCGCAGCAGCCGCCTTGTCCATCGGGTGTTGAGTTAGCTGTGTCCTCAATCGGCGCATAGGACGGAATCGGCCCGGACGTGAAGTATGACTGGTAAAGCAGTGTCTTCACCGGCACGTTCACCTGGTTGTAGGGAACCTCGATCGCCGGAATTCCGTTCGGGATGTTCAGGTAGTCTGCGTTTCCGAAAAATGCCTTAATCGTCGCGCTCCGGTAGCCGCTGTAAATCGGCGCGGCGGGGGAAATATCCACCGGAAGATCGGTCGTCCCAGCATCTACGCGGTGATGAAAAATCGAGTTCGATGGAAAGATCGAGGAGAGGAATGCATTGTTGCCCTGAATGGCAAAGCTGATGAGCACGCTCGCCGACTCCTGGGTGGGACTCGAATCGGTGACCACAAACTGCACTCCGTATGTTCCCTGCCCGCCGATCAGAGCGCTGGAAACCACGCCCGTCGTTGGGTTAAGAGACATCCCTTCAGGCAAGCTCGCGTAGGAAGGCGATTTCGTGACAGAGAAGTTGTACGGCGGTGTTCCTCCCGTGACCGCGATCGTGCAGCCCGCATAGGTCTTGTACTGCACGCCCGACGAGCAAGTGCTCGTCGTAATGGAGAGCACCGGCCCGGCTGTCACAGTAACGGTTGCCGTTGCAGTTACGGAGTCCACGCCATTCGTCGCCGTCAACGTGTAGGTTGTCGTCGCGCTAGGGCTTACGCTTGTCGACCCGCCAGATAAGGTCGACGTGAACGATCCCGGCGTGATCGACACGCTCGTTGTTCCAGTGGTTGACCATGTCAGCTTAGTGCTCGTCCCGGCCATAATGATTGCCGGTCTTGCGGCGAACGAATGGATCTTCAGCTGCGAAGCAGTAACCACCGTGACCGTCAGCGAGGCCGTCTTTGACCCATTCGCATTAGTCGCCGTAAGCTTGTAGGTGGTCGTTTCCGTTGGGCTCACGCTTTCCGACCCCGTTGCGGAACTCGACGAAAAGTTGCCGGGGCTGATCGAAATGCTGGTCGTGTTGCTCGATGCCCAACTCAGCGTGCTGCTTGAGCCATCCAGAATCTTCGCCGGATTGGCTTTAAACGAACTGATCGTCGGCTTCGGCGGCGCGGTCACTATCACCTTCACCGTTGCCGTCACGGTCCCTTCGCTATTCTTGGCCTTCAGGGTATAAATCGTCGTCTCCGTCGGGCTCAGGCTGGTCGATCCGCTGGCAGCGGTGGACGTGAATGTCCCGGGAACAATCGAGATGCTCGTCGCATCGCTGGTCACCCAGCTCAACTTGCTGCTCTGCCCCTTCGTAATGCTCGATGGGCTCGCGGTAAATGAACGGATCGTGGGCTTTGTCGCCGCGCGTCCCACACCGCTCAGCACCGCGCAGGCCAGCAAAGTCAGCAGGATAAAAAAAGCCCTGCCGCAGCACATCGCCACAGTCCTGCGTTCCACAGCCTCAAATTGTTGGTCTACCGCGCCGCCGATTTTCATTTTTCACCTCGGATCTACGCATGACCCATCCGTCTCGCAAGACAACTCGACCAGCAACGGTTCCCTGAATCAGCCTCAGAACAATCCTACTTTCGCCCACTTCTACATCGCGTTAACGGACCTTAACTTCTCGGCTTAGCCACTTTGCTCCGGATGATCTGTGCAGTCGAAAGCCAGCCCCGGCGGAGAGCCGCGCGCCTGCCGGGTCAGTGATTTGGCGCTCGGCGGGACTGCGAAGAAATTCGTCGCCCAAATGCTACCGTCGAGCACAGGATTTTCCGCTTAGCAGAAAGTTCGTTTCGCTCCAAAGGAACGCATCCAGCGCATCGGAACGGCATTCGTTTCCGCTGGGTTTCGTATGCACGTGCAGTTGACGGTACAACCAATTGGAAATGCGCTGTGGGTTGGGATTAAACAACGCAGATGATTCGGTCGCTTTGAATCAGAATCCTATCATAAGACGCGGTGTCCGCGTAGGGAACACTAGTTATCCGCTTAACTCACGATAATTTGGATAACGGACAAGTGACGTACTAGAACTTTCTTTGTCCGATTAGCGTTAATGAAAAACACGCATCCGCTGAACTAAGTCATGATCACTTCCGAATGAGTAGTCGTGCAGAATCACTCGATACCGCTCTGCCGTTCTGCATTCAAGTTGAGGAGGAGCTGATGCAGAGCGTCAAAGAAGACAAAACAAGACCACTCTTCGGAGTGAGTGGAGAAGTGTGCTCAGAAAAAGCTCAAAAAGATCAGAAAAAGCTCAAAAAGAGCTTGACAGAGTCAGCAGTGTTAGAGATGTCCGGTTATTCGTATCGAAGCGCAACCAAAGGATCCACGCGCATCGCTCTCCGCGCCGGAATATAACACGCCGCAGCCGCCACCAGAGTGAGTAGGATTGTAACGCCTGCGAACGTGATGGGATCCGCGGCACGAACGCCAAAAATCATCTTCGTCATGAGGCGAGTCAACGCCAGTGAAGCCACAATTCCGATCGCAACACCCAGCAGCGCGACCTTCATTCCCTCGCTTAGCACCATGCTGAAAATATCCTTTGGCTGCGCGCCTAGCGCCACTCGAACTCCGATTTCGTGCGTGCGCTGTCCAGCCAGGTATGAAATCACACCATAGATGCCAATCGCCGACAACACCAGCGCAAGCCCGGAAAACACTCCAAGCACAGTCATCGTGAACCTCTGCGTGGCGATCGAATCGGACACGATTATTTCCATCGGCCTAAAGTCATAAATGACCTGCTTGCTATCGAAATCCGTGGACGCTTTGCGAATCGCCGGCATGAAAGCATCCGGGTTTCCAGACGTGCGGACAACCATACCAACCCCGCCGGCAACGAGCGGGAAAATCTGGTCAGGAAGCTGCATTAATGGCATGTAGTATTCGGACTGCAGATTCTGATGTGCGGTATCGCCAAGGCCCCAATGGTTTACGTGTCCTACTATCCCCACTATTTCCGGCCGCCCGCCAATCAATCCCATATTGATTCGCTTGCCGATGGGATCCTCGTTCGGAAAAAATTGGCGGGCAAAGTTTTGATCAATCACCACAACCATCGGGCTTTTTTCTGTGTCTCGCTCCGAGATAAAGCGTCCCCGTATCAGAGGGATTCCCATAACTTTCAGGTAGTCGGGATCCACCGGATACCAAAGCGCAAGATTCATCTCGCTGTCGGTCGCGGGCTTGGGCTGACCGTCGAGCCAGAACGGCACTTCCGAATCACCTGTCATCGGCAAAGACCCAGCCGTTACAGAGGCCCCTTCCACGCCGGGCACTGATTTGAAACTTGCCTCCACAGCGCGCAGGCTTTGGCGGATCACGGCTGGACTAGTTAACCTTGCGGGCGATAACCCTAGCGAGAACGTAACCACGTTTCGTGGATTAAAGCCCGGCTTCACACTGCCCAGAGCCGCGAGACTGCGTATCATTAATCCCGCGCCAACTAATAAAACCAGCGACAACGCCATTTCCACCACGACAAAAACACGCTGCGTTGCGTGACGTGTTCCGCTCGAACCTCTGCCACCTTCTCTTAACGTTTCGCCCAGATTGGGACGCGCTGTTTTGATTGCAGGCGCCAGGCCGAACACAATTCCGGCCACAATAGACACCGCCAGCGTGAAGAGAAGCACTCGCGCGTCGAGATGTATCGCGTCTGCCCGAGGCAATGCCTCAGGCAGTTTAGTCAGAACAGCTTGCGTTCCCCATTTTGCGAATGCCAACCCAAACAATCCGCCGCAGACGCTGAGCAGAACGCTTTCTGTAAGGAGTTGGCGTATCACGCGCATCTGGTTCGCTCCTAACGCGGCGCGGATTGCAAATTCGCGCGAACGCCCGGCGGATCGCGCGAGGAGTAGGTTCGCCACGTTTGTGCACGCGATCAGCAGCACAAAACCTACCGCCCCCAACAGCACGAAGAGAGTTCCTTCGATATCTCCGACGATATCCTTCTTTAGCGGCACAAGTACCACGCCTGTATCTTTGTCAGCCTCAGGATAAGTAGCGGAAAGATTGCGAGCGACGGAATTCATGTCCGCCTGCGCCTGCTCCAGGTTCACGCCAGGCTTCATCCTCGCAATACCTTGCGTTCCCATGCCGATTTTGCGATCGCGGAATGTGGGATCGTTCCATTGTCCGATCGGAACGTAGACGTCCATTCCCTGGGTGCCAAACATCGGCAGGCGCCCAGGAACTACCCCGACGATTATGTATTCCGTATCGTTGAGCGTAAGGTTTTTCCCGAGAACGTCCTGAGAAGAACCGAATTTGGTTTTCCATAGGGCGTCACTGATCAGCGCAACGGGTGCGGCGCCCACTTGATCTTCTTCCGCGCGGAACGTTCGGCCCAGAATAGGCGCAATTCCCAGCGACGGAAAGAACTCGGCTGAAATTTGTTGTCCATGTAGCCGCTCAGGTTCGCCTGAGCCAGTTAAACTGAAATCGCTGCTCCGATAAGCAGCCATCGCTGAGAACGTATGGTTCTCTTTCTGCCAATCCAGGAAGTTCGGAAAAGTAATTGAACCTTTGTCAAACTGCGTCTTAGAGTACACCGCGACAAGTTGTTGCGGATTTGCGAATGGCAACGGACTCAGAATTAGCCCGTTGACCACGGAAAAAAGCCCAGTGTTTGCTCCGATCCCCAGCGCCAGCGTAAGGATTGCAATCAGCGCGAATCCTGGATTTTTCACCAGCATTCGAACGCCGTACCTAAAATCCTGCGAAAATGTTCCCATGCGCCACTCTTTCATTCACTGGTACGCGATTCATGCCGCATAGGTTCCCCGATTCTCTAATTATCTTGCATTTTAGCCATTCAAATCGCCATCCTTGACGTTTGTGCTTGATACCGCAGTACTTACCGACAGGTAATGTAATGGTCCGTAAGCTGTGCCAGGACGTGTGCGTTCGCCTGCCAGAGTTGGCGGTTTGGCTTTGGAAAAAGCTCATGAACCCGCGCCTAACGGTGCCGTCCTAACTTCGCATCCGAGTATTATCTTCTTGGACGGGCTATTTGAGCTTGGAGACAATATGCTCGCCGGGCATCAGCAGGATATTCAGGCCGAGCGGGATCGAAAGTTGGAAGCGGCGAGGGAACACCGGAAGAATCGCCGCCAGCGGGCCGCGTGACGGATGAAACGGATTACTTGCGGTTGGCCGACCACTCGCTCGGAGTATGCCCGAGCACGCGAACGCCGTTGGGCAACACCTCGCGCTTGATGGCGCGCGGCAGATGCTGGGGTTTGCGCATGCCTACTCATCATGGTAGCGCGTCCGCGCCGAGCCAAAGGTTGAAGGTGCTCAGCTCTGCGCGCCCGGCGGCCTTCAGATACAGGAACAACTGCATGCGATAGGCGGCGTAATGAGACAGCACGAGCAGAACCAGCTTCGACCCGCGGCTGGCCTTGTTCCCGAACATTTCGATTTGCGCGCGAAGATCGGCGTCGGAGCAGGGGCTCAACAATTCCTCGATCAACGCGCGCTGCCGCCCGATTGCCTCGGTGATTTGCGCGAGGTTCATGGCTTTTGCCGTTGCCTCTCCGGCCTGCCAGGCCGTCTGAAAGCCGTCGAGGCTGAAGCTGTCCGCCAACGCGGCGCGCATGTGGACCTCCGGCATGAACACCAGGTACTGGAGCAGTTCCAGCAAGCTGCGCTGCTTGGGCGACAGACGCTTGACGGAGCGGTCCATGTTAGCGACGACAGTACCGTGGGTTTCCTGTGTGGGCGCATCCTGCGAATAGGCGGTGAGCAAGGCGACGGCGAAAAGAGCGCATGCGGCGGCGTTCCGGGGCAGCAATCTAAATGTGAATCTCACTGGTAATCCCCCAAAGAGCTGCAGCTTGGGAGCCCGGCCAAGTGCGACTAAACAGCAGCCGGCCAAAGAGGGTAGCACGGCCGCCGGGTTGGTTTGTGGGCTTCAGGTAGAATTGGCACTCGCCGCCGATTGCGGGCGGATGACGGGCAAACCGGAACTAATCCTCAAGTCCTGCTAAACGCTAATCGGGAGTTGGGGTTTAATCACGCGCAGTAATATCTGACCACAGCGAAATTGTCGCGTTGTCAGATTGAGGGTTTAGATGATTGGGCGGTTCACTCCATTACGCCTGGAGGACCATGGGAAATGATCTTAGCTGACCAAGTGCCGGGAGTACCGGATTCATCAAGAAAGACACCTTGGATTCTGTCGCCACTCCGGCGTCTTCCGATGAGGGAAACCCTTGTCGATTGATTGTTCCTCATTCTAATGGTTGTGCTGAAGCCGAATTCATCGCCAAAGTTGTGGCCTTGTTTGATTTCTTTTTTCTCGCCGTCTGTGTCAGTCACATCACCTTCTTCGCAACAGCCATAAGGGAACCGGAACGTTACCTGTACATGCCCGCGAGGCCTGGTCAATTGTGCTTCCCAAATTTCCGGTTGATAACCGCCGGAGTTCCAGAGTCCGGACCGCGGGCCTCCGATACTCCCTGGAACGGCCAATATCTGCACAATGCCGGGCTTTTCAAGGAACGAGACTTCGGACTTAAGGATTCGATAGTTGAATGTCAAATTGAAATTGCCCGCCTTGTGAAAAGCGAACCACCAAGTCCGAACGTTGGCTTCTGCCGCTTGGGCCAGAAGTGGCTCGCTGCTCTCCGTAGTAATCTTCGCGACGCAATAAGTGTCCGTACTGACGCGCATTCGAACCTGCCCTTGGATTTGGGCTTCCCGCGGAAGCGAGGGATAGCCTGGCTGCCTGTGCTGGGTAATATTCGGCACTGGAATGATGCTTTCCTCGGCGGCGGTGGATGCTGCGGCACAACTTGGAGCCGGGGGTTTTGAAGGCATGGCCGTCCAGGTCCCCGACGCCCCCCATGCGTCGAGGAATATGCCTTTGATCCCCTCTCCCACCTGCTTGCCAATCAGAGAGAATTGCAGGCGTTGGCCATGGGAATCATCGAGTGCCGTATCAAAACCTAACATGTCGCCGTCCACGTGTGCATTCGCAAGCTGTCGTTCCTGATTCCGCGACCCAAGTGTGTAGCCTCGCAGCCATGGACCGTAGGTCCACGTCGTCAATGGCGCCCTTACATCATCGGTGGCGGTTTTTAGCTCCAGATCCCACGATTTGGGAAGCGTATAGCCCAGCCAATCATCGTTATTCTCGTTGTACCCTGGCGGAAGCACAGCGATGTCGACGACGCCAGGCTCCTGCAGAAATGCTGTTTTGTCGGCGAGGAGCCTAAAGTCGAAAGTCACCTCGAAAGTTCCGGGAACGTGGTCCGCGAATGTCCATGTTTGCACATTCTCGGTGGCAGCCTTGACCAGAAGCGGGGGCCCGTCTATCAACGCTATGCTGCTTACAGCGTGGCCGTCAGTCGTAATCTTCAAACGAACTGGGCCTTCAACGCGCGCTGTGAGTGCTATCGCGGGATAAATGATCGGTGCATGATCCGTCACCCTAGGTAGGACTCTTGCGGGTTCCTGTGCACTTAGTGTGACCAAGAATGGCAAAAGAAGTGCCGGCAAGAACGGAAACTGGCGAAATCTCACTATTGGCCGCGCCTTTGCAGGGAGAAAGCTGCCGATTAGCTGAAGCGATTATAGTTCCGGAAATGAGTGTTCTGATGTTGTTCTGCGAGGGGTGTCAACTCCTGGTTAACGCACTAATCGTCCATGTAGAATTTCAAGTTTCCGACTAATCAGGCAGTTGAAAGTTCAAGTCGAGGACGAAGCATGCCGTGCGCTGTAGCAGCTTCAAGGTTGATTCGAATTGCAGTGGGCGGCGTAACGTTCCATATTGGAGGGAATCGAGAGTGTCACATCGTTCGTTTTATTCGTTGCAGGATCAATGATGGTTACGGTCTCAGGGTCATAAGCGTAGACCTTGTTCGTTATCGGATTCACCGCAACTCTCAGCACGAAAGTTCCGGCCTTGATTCTGGTCATATGTTCCGTCGTGCCGTCTATGACTGTGACGCCCTGGCACTGAGCGCTGTTGGTAACATAGATTTTATTCGTAACTGAATTCACTGCAATGGAAGTAGGAAACAGGCCGACTGCAATCGTAGTCACCTTATCGGTCGCCCCGTCGATCACCGAAAGTTTTCCGTTGTAAGGGTTCGCGACGTAAATCTTGTTCGACACAGGATTCACAGCCAGAGCG
>JGI12635J15846_10005571_pt1 | contig 10860 bp, 9 predicted proteins | sample BlaSpr_A8_OM2_M2_FD_15846 | JGI IMG/M metagenome (IMG submission 15846) | reverse complement strand
ACCAGGAAAGGCTCTCGTTGCGGCGGCTATCCGACGAGGCCCATCTGAACGAAGAAGGCAGGATGCCGGCCGCGGCTACACCTCCACCCGCTTGAAATTGCAGACACCCCAATGTGCACGCCTCATCTGTGACCTCGGATTCGGCCTGTTACAATCAATCGAAATCCCTTATCGAGCAACATGAAGTGTCCTTTTTGCGGTTTCGCAAACGACAAAGTCGTGGATTCGCGCGAGAGCAAGGAAGCCGATTCCATCCGCCGCCGGCGGGAGTGTCTCAAGTGCGAGAAGCGATTCACGACGTACGAGCGAATCGATGAAATTCCGTACATGGTGGTTAAGAAAGACGGCCGTCGCGAGAAATTTGACCGTCAAAAAGTCTTGAATGGATTGTTGCGCGCCTGCGAAAAGCGTCCCGTTCCGATAGGCAAATTGGAGCAGATAGTAAACGAAGCCGAAGGATTCGTTGTCGAATCCGCCGAGCGCGAGCGCAAAACCAGCGAAGTTGGAGAGCTGATCATGAACCGCCTGCGCCGCTACGACAAAGTGGCGTACGTCCGATTTGCTTCGGTTTACCTGGATTTTAAAGACGTGCAAGAGTTCATGACAGAGTTGAAAGACTTGCTCAAGACAAAAGAACTGCAGCCCCCGGAAATTCGCGGCAAAGCAGGAGTGAAAACACAGTAAGACGGCTCTTGGCTGTTAGCTCTTAGCTTTTGGCTTAAGCCTCGTAAAATTGGATGAGTCAAGTGCTGGTAAGACGACCCGGCGATCGAAGTCTATTCTTTGGCTAAGAGCTAAAGGCCAAAAGCTAAGAGCTGTCTAAAATGGCATACAAAATCACGCTCATTCCCGGCGATGGCATCGGCCCCGAAGTCACTCGGGCTGCTGCGCGAATCCTCGAAGCTACTGGATTGAAATTTGAATGGGAAACGTTCCAGGCTGGAGCGGAAGCGTTCGAAAAATATCACGAATACATCCCCAAAGAGCTTACAGAATCTATCGAGCGGACCCGGGTCGCCCTAAAAGGCCCGGTCACAACGCCGGTTGGCGGCGGATTTGCCAGCATCAATGTCCAGCTTCGCAAGCAGTTTGAGCTTTACGCTAATTTCCGGCCGATTCAGAATCTGCCGCACGTTCCTACTCGATATCCCGACGTGGACCTGATCATCGTTCGCGAAAATACGGAGAGTCTCTATTCGGGGCTCGAGCACGAAGTCGTCCCCGGAGTGGTCGAGAGCCTAAAGATCATTACTGAGAAGGCCTCCACTCGCATTGCGCGATTTGCGTTTGCATATTCTCGCAAGCATGGTCGAAAGAAAATCCACGCCATTCACAAAGCCAACATCATGAAGCTTTCGGACGGCTTATTTCTGCGCTGCTGCCGCACGGTCGCGAAAGAGTATCCCGAAATCTTTTATGGCGAGCACATCGTCGACAACACTTGCATGCAGTTGGTGATGAATCCTTACCAGTACGACGTGCTGGTAATGGAGAATCTTTACGGAGATATTATTTCTGATTTGTGTGCGGCATTCGTCGGCGGGCTGGGATTCGTGCCGGGCGCGAATTTGGGCGACAACTGCGCGATTTTTGAGGCGGTGCATGGTTCAGCTCCCGATATCGCGGGAAAAGACCTGGCGAATCCGACGGCGGTTATCCGATCGGCATTGCTTATGCTGCAGCACTTGGGTGAAAACGAAGTTGCGGCAAAGGTCCAGTATGGCCTTGATGAGGTCTATCGGACCAAAGAGAACTGCACGCGAGACGTCGGGGGTAAGGCTGGAACAATGGCGTTTGCCGACTCGGTGATCGAAGCGATGCAATCTGAATCCGAACCTAACCCGGCGTCGACGGTTTCACAAGCCTAAAGCTCAGGAAACGAGGAATCGCTCATCGCGGTACGCCGAATCCTGAACTACAATTTTGGTTGAATGTTTTTTCCGCCCGGCCGACGTGTCTTGTTTGTAGTCCTCGCAACCCTGCTAACCCGTCTCAACGCAAATTCCGCCGCCCAAGAGCCGACTTTCAGTAGTCAATCCACGGTTGTGCTTGTGCCAACGCTCGTAAGAGATGCCAGAGGCAACGCGGTATATGGTCTGCAGTCCAAAGACTTCGTCCTCGAAGACGACGGCGTACAGCAAACAGTCCATCTGGACGAAGAAGCGGAGTCCGAGCCAATTTCAGTAGTCGTTGCCGTTCAAACCGGACGCAGAGCCATGCGCGAGTTCCCCCGGATTCGTGGTTTGGGCTCAATGCTGGAGCCGGTATTCGATCAACCGCAATCGCGAGTCGCGCTCGTCGAGTTCGACAGCAAGGTCAGTTTGATTCGCGACTTTACTCACGACGACGGTTTGATCCGTTCAGATCTCGAGCAATTGCGACCAGGCGACGGAGGAGCGGCAATTCTCGATGCAATCGACTATTCGGTGAAATTGTTGGATCAGGAACGGAAGGGGTCTCGACGAGTGCTTTTGTTGATCAGCGAAACCCGCGATCAGGGGAGCAAATCCGTTAAGGTCAACGACGCAATTGCAGAGATCGGAAATAGCAACACCGTGATTTACGCGCTGCCGTTCTCTCCATCATTGTCGCAAGTCCTCGATACCGGACGAGGTAGCAACAAGGACGAGATGCAGGCCGGCCCGGATCTTCTTGCTCCGCTGATCATGACGGCTCAATCAATGAGAAAAAATGTGGCCAAAACAATTGCTTCCATGACTGGCGGCGAATACCAGTTGTTTTCATCGCGCAAAAGCTTCGAAACCGACATGACTGGTTTCACCAATCACTTGCACAGCCGCTACCTTCTTAGTTTCCAGCCGCAAAATCCGCATCCGGGGCTCCACGAGATCAAGGTCCATTTGCCGGATCCCGGAACTTCAACCGTTCTCTTCCGAACCAGTTATTGGGCGCAAGCATCTGCTCCTTAGAATTCCATCAGGGATCGCTCTTTCCTTGGTTTTTCTTACGATGTCGCTTTGCTAAGATGTTTGGTTGCCGAAGTTTGGATTCTTAGGAGCCTCATTGAAGGCCATATCCACCCGCTACAACCCGGCGCATCACTGGTTTGCAGTTTTCGTCGCGTGCGCCACGTTCTGCCTGCTGATTGCTGGCGCGCTGGTGACCAGCAACGATGCCGGGCTTTCTATTCCGGACTGGCCGACTTCATTCGGATCATTCAACGTTCCGCCCTGGCACGGTGGGATTCAATATGAATGGAGCCATCGCGCCATCGCATTTTCGACCGGCTTGTTAACCATTGGCATCGCCATCTGGACGTGGATTTCCGATCGGCGGCGCTGGATGAAAGCGTTAGCTCTCGGCGCGCTTGCAACGATCATCGCGCAAGGAATTCTGGGCGGTCTGACAGTTCTTTACTTCCAGCCTCCGATGGTTTCTTCCGCCCACGCGGCGGTGGCGCAGACGTTCTTTTGCATCGCTTGCGCGATCGCACTTTTCACCAGCCGCGAGTGGATAGAAGAAACACCTCAGCTCGAAAGCGAGAGCGGCCACCCTCGTCTACTTACGCTTTCGCTTCTTTCAATCGTCGTTCTGTACCTTCAACTCATTTTAGGAGCAATGTTCCGTCATCACGGTATGGGCTGGTTGCCGCACGTGCTGAATGCGCCCGTGGTCGCGATTGTAATTGCATGGACTGCGGTTCGCGCTCTGTCCCGCTATTCGAGTATCGGCGCGATCCGGCGGTCGGCGATTGCCATGCTGTCCCTTTTACTTGCGCAATTGTTCTTGGGATTTTTGGCGTTCATGACGCGGGTCGAGTGGGGACGGGATGCAGCCCAGCCCGAATTTCCGATGGTGTTCTCAACGGTGGCGCACGTAGTGACTGGAGCCTTGCTGCTGGCTTCGACGGTCATTTTGACGATTCAAGTGTGGCGGCACATTCCCAGAGAGGTCACGGTGGCCGACCTTCCGCTGGCGCAGAGAGTTTCGCGCTAGCAAGCTGGGAGGGCACGACTTCCAGTCGTGCCGTAAACCGGAAACGAGGCAAGTGTTCGGTACGGCTTAAGGCCGTGCCCTTCCCGGTTGGAACTCGCCACGCATTGTCCTTGCAAACAATCTGCGAAATCCCCTCCGGCCACGATAAGGTATTCTGTCCGAGCACCGACCTAACAATATGCCCAAGAAGAAGCCTTATGGATTTGCCACGCGCGCCATTCACGCCGGTCAACAGCCCGACGAGGAAACTGGTGCTGTAGCACCGCCCATCTACGCGACGTCCACATACGTTCAACAAGAGATCGGCAAACACAAGGGATACGAATACGCGCGGGTGTCGAACCCCACCCGCGACCGTCTCGAAGAAAACCTGGCCGCCCTGGAAGGCGGCATTGGATCAAGAGTTTTCGGCAGCGGGATGGCTGCGATCAACGCCCTCTGCACCATGTACAAGTCTGGCGACCATGTAGTGTGCGGCAATAATTTGTACGGTGGTGTTCCCCGGTTGTTCAATCAAGTGCTGACAGGCTACGGAATTGAATTCACCTACATCGATACGTCAGAAGCACGAAACGTGCAGCGCGCCATCCGCAAAAATACGCGGATGATCTATGTCGAGACGCCCGCCAATCCGCTGATGTCTCTCAGCGATATTGAGGCGATCGGCAAAATATCCCGCGCCGCAAGAGTGGTTCTCGTCGTGGATAACACGTTTATGTCGCCATACTTCCAGCAGCCGATTGCTTTAGGCGCGGACATGGTCGTCCATTCCACCACCAAGTTTCTCAACGGACACAGCGACGGCCTTGGCGGAGTTGTGGTTTGTACCAGGCCGGAACAGATGGAGCAATTGGGATTCGTGCAGAAAGCCGCTGGTGCGATTCTTTCTCCATTCGAGTGCTGGCTGATTCTGCGAGGAGTGAAAACGCTCGCGGTAAGAATGGAGCAGCACGATGTTAACGGCCGGCTGGTCGCGGACTTTCTCAATGGCCACAAGAAAGTTAAGAGAGTTTTTTATCCCGGCTTGCGCGAGCATCCGCAATACGAGCTGGCGCAACGCCAGATGACCGGCTTCGGCTCGATGATCGCCTTCGAAACAGGGTCTCTTTCCAACGCTAAGAAGATGCTCAAAGAAGTTCGCGTTTGTTCGTTGGGAGAATCATTGGGAGGTGTTGAAACTCTCATCTCCCATCCGGCAACCATGACCCATGCCGCGCTCGGAGCAAAGGGAAGGAAAGAAATCGGAATCACCGACGGACTCGTGCGCCTCTCCGTTGGCATCGAGAATGTAGCAGACATCATCGCCGATCTGGATCAGGCTCTGGCTGCGATTTAGGGAACCATAACCCATTTTGTCATCCTGAGCGAAGCGAAGGACCTGTGCATCGCCGAATCAAATGCATAGGTCCTTCGCTTCGCTCAGGATGACAATTCAAACTTATACCGCGTATTTCCGGAAGACAAACTACGCGGCGCCGCTCCTCAATTCTCAATCCGGCTGCACGCCTTCGAACAAATCGGTTTCCTGAGTCGCCGCACCGAAATGAATCGAAGCTGCCAGGTGAAACATCTCCACCGGCCCGCGCTTGCGTACGCTTTGCTCGAACATGGAAGCCAGCGGCGACTGGCTAGTGTGAATCTTGAACGCCGCGATTTTCGTCTCAAGCTGCTCTTTAATATCGATACAGGTCGTGACCGGAGAAGTAGTGACCGGCTGCCGACCTGGCAGCGTAAAGTCTCCGGTTACGTAATACAGTTTCTGAGTGCGATGAGTTTTCAGACCGCCGGTTAGCTGATCTGGATAACGATTCTCGCGTCCCGCCCAATGGAGCGCCAGCGAAGCGAACACCGAAGCCATGGAGTGATCCTGGTGACCGGTCAATCCGCCCTCAGAACCGAACGTCAGCAGCACCTGCGGGCGAAAGCGACGAATATGGCGGGTGAGATCACAAACTACCCGATATAAATCCTGGCGATAAAGTTGCCCGTCAGGATAGTCGAGTATCACGCTTTCGGAAACACCGAGGATTTCGCAGGAAGCAGTGAATTCCGCTCGGCGAAGGGCGGCGAGTTCCTGATCGTTCTTGGCGGAGCCGCGGTTTGTGGCGGCCTGTCCGGAAGTGAGACAGACCACGCTGGTCTCCGCTCCGCGATCGCGATATAGCCGCAAGGAACCGCCAAATCCGCCGGCTTCGTCGTCAGGATGGGCGGTAATGCACATCAGTCGCTTCATTCCGTTAGGCCCGCTTCGATCAAGCATGCCTGATTGTACCGTCCAGGATTGTTCCAAGTTACCGTTTCAGTGTGCAAATGTTTGCGTCACGGCGGCGCTTCAACAAATTCTTCGTTCGAACCCTTCCCATTCCAAACTAAGATAGAAGCCGAGTCTGGATCCGGCTGCGGCCGCATCAGCGGGAGTTTCTGTGCACGTTCTGGTCACAACCGACACCCTAAGTGGGGTTTGGACATATACCCGCGAACTCGTCACTGGGCTTGTCAGTCGAGGTGCGCGCGTCACGCTTGTTAGCTTCGGAGAGATTCCCGTCCTCGAGCAAACTTCCTGGATGGACAATCTGCACGGTCTCGAATACCGCCCGACGGCTTTTCGCCTCGATTGGATGCAGGAAGGTCGCGAAGATTTCGAAGATTCATCCGCATACCTGGTGGCGCTGGTAAAAGAGCGAAAACCAGATCTGCTCCACTTCAATCATCTCGGCTATGGCGGCTTGGCTGTCGACCTTCCCCGCATCGTCGTTGCGCATGGAGACCTGATCAATTGGTGGAAGGCGGTGCACGGCCACGAACCGAAAGACACGCCGTGGCTTCGTTGGTACCGGCGGACGTTGAACGAAGGGCTCGCCCAGGCGGACGTCGCCGTTGCTCCAACAGTCTGGATGCTGGACGCAATTCGCACCTGCTACGCAGTGCCAAAGCGAACCGCCGTCATTTACAGCGGACGAAACCCAGTCTCGCTCAATCCATACGGAAAGAAGGATGGTTCGGTGTTGGCCATCGGACGTTTATGTGACCCAGGGAAACAACTTTGTTTGCTGACACAGCAAAAGCATTCTCTTCCCATTTCCATTGTGGTTTCCGACGCAACGGTTCGTGTTCCGAAGACTCCGATCCGCGCTGACGTCAAGCTCGCGATCGATAACACGTCCGTCTCGTTGAAAGGGGAGCAGACCGAAACGCAGCTGCGCGCGCTCTACAGCAAGAGTTCGATTTATGCGGCCACATCGCGCTATGAGCCGGCTGGAATGAACGCAGTGGAAGCCGCGTTCTCCCGCTGTGCGATTGTCGCGAACGATATTCCACCGTTCAAGGAAGCCTGGGGAGATGCCGCGCTGTATTTTCGTTCCAATGACGCTTCCAGTTTGGCTAACGTCATCCAACGGTTGAGTGAGAACCCGGAATTGGGCCGCATCCATGCGAATAAGGCTTTTCAGCGAGCCCATGACTGCTTCACGGCTAAGCGCATGCTCGATGAATATCTCGGCCTGTATGATCGAGTGCTGCGGAATGAGACGAAGAGCGTCGCCGCGTAGCGCCTTGAATTCCAGCAAAATACATTGTCATCCCGAGCGAATTCGGATAATTTGCTTGCAAATTATCCGGTGAGTCGAGGGACCTGCTTTTTTTGGGAATACCTTCGACAAATCTCAAGGAAGCAGGTCTCTCGACTCAAATCTTTCGCGTCCGCGAAAGATTCCACGTTCGAGATGACAATGTTGAGATGTTGGAACTGGCAGCTAAATGCCGGAAGCTGTTATCTTCTTAACATCAAACGGAGGCAATCATGTCAGCAGTAAAAATCACCATCAAGAAAGATGGCCCGTATCGTGTTGAAGCGCCCGAAGGTTCCGTCGAATTGGTCGACTCAGAGGGAAACAAGTACGACCTGACTGGGAAACCGGCATTTTCTCTTTGCCGTTGTGGAGGATCGGTCAACAAGCCTTTTTGTGATGGAACCCACAGCAAGATCGGTTTTCAGGGGGCACAGCTGGCAGTTAAGAAAGCAGAAGAAACTCCTGGTTCCAACCCGCCCGGGCAAGGCGATTGAACGTTGCCCCGGTTCTCAGTGAATGGTCTTCGTTTTCCGCGACATGTAATCCATTAGCAGATATTGCCCCAGCGTGTAGGGCGTGGTGAAGTAGGCCTTGCCTTTACACATCTCCGTTACTTTCTGGACGAATTGGACCAAACCATAATCCGATGCCAGCATGAAAGTATTAATCATGACTCCGGCGCGTTTGCACTTGGAAACTTCTTCCAACGTCTGACTCACAACGAGCGGATCAAGACCAAACGCGTTTTTGTAAATGCGTCCATCTTCAAGGGTGAGCGCTGAAGGTTTTCCGTCGGTGATCATTACGATCTGTTTCATGTCTTTGCGCTGGCGCTGCAGAACCCGTTGGGCCATTCGCAGGCCTTCTCTCGTATTGGTGTAATAAGGACCAACTTGCACCCGTGCCAGTTGCGAAAGCGGCACCTCTTCGGCGGAGTCATGAAACAAAATCAGCGAGAGCGAATCGCCCGGATATTGAGTGCGGATGAGATGCGACAGCGCCATCGCGACTTTCTTGGCGGGCGTAAACCGATCCTCTCCGTAAAGGATCATCGAGTGCGAACAATCCAACATCAGAACCGTGGCGCACGACGACTGATATTCGCATTGGTGGACTTGCAGATCGGAATACTCGATGTTCAATGGCAGCTTCAATCCCTCACGCTGAATGGCACTCGAAAGCGTAGCGGTGATGTCAAGATTTAAGGTGTCGCCGAACTCGTACAAACGGGATGCACCGCTCGTCTCAATGCCAGTCGCCAGATCGCGTGTGTCATGACGGCCAAAATTTGATTTGCCCAGGGACCCCATCAGGTCCCGCAAAGTTTTGTATCCCAGGAAGTCCAGACTTTTATCAGTGATCTCGAATTTCGCCTTTTGTGCAGGTCCAACCTGCCCCCCAACACTCGATCGGCTAGGATCATGCGGCTGATCGACGCTGATGTAATCTTCTTGCTGCATGCGCTCGATTAATTGGTCAATGAGTTGATCGAGTTTGCCTTCCATCTGCATCTGCTCAAGCTGCTGGCGCATTTGCTCGTCGAGCGCGTCGCTCTCGAGAAGCGCGCGTTCGATAGCGCGGCGCAGGTCATCGAGCGACTGCTCTCCATCCAGAAATTCGTCATACATGTAATCCTGGAAGCCGCTCTGGAGTAGATAGTCGGACAAAGCCCCGAGCAGATCTTCAAGGCTGATGTCACCTGCCGGATCGGGGAAGTATTTGCTGTAGCGAATGCGTTTCATGGGAACCGTCGTTGGCCATTCGTCGTTGGTCGTTGGCCAACATCACGATTGCAGACACCTAATCCGATCTTGGCGCGTCGGGGGTTTCGGCCAACGACCAACGACGAAGGACCAACGACGCTTTTAGTTATATGGCCTTCTACTCCGAACCGGCGTGTCATCACGCTCAAAGGGCTTATCCGCAGGCTTCGGCTGTTTTTCTCCGGCGGTGAAAACTCGCTCTTCATTTCGGCCAATGCGTTTATGCGCGTGCAGGCCTTCGAGCACAAACTCAGCCGCCGAGACCTGCGACTCGGCCGTGTCCTTCGGACCAACGTTTAATTTGGTGATCTTTTCCATCAACCCTTGAATACCCCGCAACGATGAAAGGGCCTCAGTCGCACTGGCCGTGTCGGACAATTGGATCTCTCCGCCAAGATCGAACCACTGCACGATCTGCTGCATGTCCACGCCTTTGAAATACACATCGTAGGTCTTGGCCACGGCGCCACGAATCAACTCGCGGCCCACGTGGTCGGCGCCCTTCATCTCGCCTTCGTATTCCAGTTCGAGTTTGCCCGTGATCGCTGGCAGGGCGGAGTACACATCGCCTATTCGTGGCACCACGGCTTTCTCGCTGTGGCGAATCGAGCGCCGCTCCGCGTTTGAAATAACATTTTCCAAGCAGGAAATCGGCAGCCTCTGGCTCACTCCCGAGCGCTTGTCGATCTTCTTATCCTCGCGAGCGCCAAAAGCAATGCGCTCGATCACTTCACGCACATACTTCGGGATTTGGCTCTTGTTGCCGTTGCGCTGGGTCCACGCTTCTTGCGTCGTGATGGCGATCCCTTCTTCGACGGAAGCGGGGTAGTGAGTACGAATCTCGGAGCCGATGCGATCTTTGAGCGGCGTAATAATTTTGCCGCGCGCAGTGTAGTCCTCAGGATTTGCGCTGAAGACCATCGCCACATCCAGCGGCAGTCGAATCGGATATCCCTTAATCTGAACGTCGCCCTCCTGCATGATGTTGAAAAGTCCGACCTGAATTTTCCCCGCCAGATCGGGCAGCTCATTTACGGCAAAAATCCCGCGATTCGAGCGTGGAAGCAGTCCGTAATGCACCGTCATCTCGCTGCTGAGTTCATGTCCGCCCCGTGCCGCTTTTATAGGATCAATATCGCCGATCAGGTCAGCGATAGTTACGTCGGGGGTCGCGAGCTTTTCTACGTAACGCTCGTCCGGAGTGAGATATGCGATCGGAGCGCTATCGCCGAGCCTTACAATCTCCTCGCGGCAGCGGGCACAAATCGGAGCGTAAGGATTGTCGTGAATTTCGCAGCCGGCAATGTATGGCATCTGCGGATCGAGCAGTGACGTCAAAGCGCGCAGGATACGGCTCTTAGCCTGACCGCGCAGTCCGAGCAGAATAAAATTATGACGAGAAAGAATTGCGTTGGTGATCTGCGGTACTACCGTATCGTCGTAGCCAACAATGCCTGGAAAAATTGAGCCGCTTTGGCGAATCTTGGCGATGAGATTGTCGCGCATCTCATCTTTCACGCGACGGGTACGCAGACTTGCTTCTGAGAATGGACTCCGGCGCAACTCGCCGA
>JGI12635J15846_10005564_pt1 | contig 10868 bp, 11 predicted proteins | sample BlaSpr_A8_OM2_M2_FD_15846 | JGI IMG/M metagenome (IMG submission 15846) | reverse complement strand
ACGAGTGCGTCGGGCGTGCAAGGTTTGGGCTCACCCAATCCCTTCACCATCTCCGATCTTTCTTACGTCTGGATCGTTTGTGACGTTTACGAAAACGATCTCGACGCCGTGCGCGTCGGTGAACATGCCGATCTTCATTTGAGCGCCTATCCCAACCAGGTTTTGAAGGGCCGGATCGATAACATTCTGCCGACCCTCGATCCGAATCTCCGCACCGCGAAGGTTCGCATCGAGGTTGCCAACCCCGGAATGATGCGCGTGGGAATGTTCGTCACTGCCACCTTCTACGGTAAGCAGGCGGAAATGAGGGCGTCCGTTCCCGCTACGGCCATCTTGCATTTGCATGATCGCGAGTGGGTCTACGCACCGCTGAGCGCGGGGCGTTTCAAACGCCTCGAAGTGGTCACGGGAAATATGCTTCCCGGCAATCAGCAGGAAGTTATTGCAGGGATCAAGCCGGGAGATCAAGTCGTGTTGAATGCGCTGGTAATGGAAAACACCTTGGAACAGTAGCTGGGAGAAATGGCTACAAACGATCAGCTGCAAACGATCCATGGAAGCATCAATGGGAGCAATGAATGATTCGCCGCCTCGTTGATTTCGCGCTCGACAATCGCCTGCTGGTGCTGGGTTTTGCCCTGCTGCTTTTCGCCAGCGGCATTGTCGCGTTTCGCGATCTGCCCATCGAGGCCTATCCCGACGTAGCCGACAACTACGTCGAGATCATCACGCAGTGGCCGGGAATTTCGGCGGAACAAGTCGAACAGCAGGTCACGATTCCTCTTGAAATCGTAATGAACGGAATACCGCATGTGGTACATCTGCGTTCATTTTCGCTCTTCGGACTCTCCGATATTAAGCTGATCTTCGACGACGAATCGGACAACGACTGGAACCGGGAACGAGTTCTGGAACGGTTGAGCGAGGTCACGCTGCCCCCAAACGTAACCCCACAAATGGGCACCGACTGGAGTCCGGTCGGCCAGATATATTTCTTCACCCTGCATAGCACTAATCCGGCGTACGACCCGATGGAGCTGAAATCGATTGAGGACTGGGTCGTAGAAAAGAGCTTCAAATCTGTTCCCGATATTGTGGACGTTTCGAGTTTCGGTGGACCCACCCGCGAATACCAGGTTCGCCTCGATCCGAACAAACTGGTCGCTTATGGCTTGAGTCTTGCCCAAGTCGAACAGCAACTCACCAATAACAATGCCAATGCAGGCGGCAGCTTCATACAAGAAGGCCTGCAACAGATCAACGTGCGTTCGGTGGGAATGGTCGACCGCTCCCAGGACATCGCCGAAACGGTGCTCCTGACCAAAAATGGCATACCGCTGCGAGTGAAGGATGTTGCCGTCGTTTCGCAAGGTTCGAAGATTCGGCTCGGCCAGACCGCGAAAGCAATTCACCGCGAGGACGGAAAGATTGTCGATAACGACGATGTAGTGTCAGGCATCGTTCTTTTGCGGAAAAATGCAGCCGCAGACACGGCTTTGCAAGGTATCCACAAGGAAGTGCAGGAACTGAACGAGCATATTCTGCCTCCCGGGGTAAAGATTGTTCCCTTCATCGATCGCAGCGATCTGGTTCACTTCACCAGTCACACGGTCCTTCATAATCTCGCGGAAGGAATGATCCTGGTATCAATCATCCTTTTCTTATTCCTGGGTAATGTTCGGGGAGCCTTCATCGTTGCGGCGACAATTCCGTTTTCGCTTTTGTTCGCGTCCATTTGTCTGGATCTGAGGCACATCCCTGCCAACCTTTTGTCACTCGGTGCGCTGGATTTTGGCATGGTGGTCGATGGCGCGGTGGTGATGGTGGAAAATATCGTGCGCCATCTAGGCCTCAAAGATGGCGTTAAGACAGCACGCGAGAAAATTAGCGAGGCGTCACACGAAGTCCAGCGACCCGTGTTTTACGCCATTGCCATCATCATTACTGCTTACCTGCCGATCTTCACGCTGCAGCGGGTCGAGGGACGGCTTTTTCATCCCATGGCATGGACGGTAGCGTTCGCGCTGCTCGGGGCGTTGCTGTTTTCGATTGTGATCGCGCCGGTCTTGGCCAGTTTCGCCTTTCAGAAGGGTGCGAAGGAATGGCACAACCCGGTCATGCACTTCCTGATCGAGCGCTATCGCGTCGCAGTGCGCTTGACCATTCGTCATCGTGCGGTAACCATCGGCGTCTGCTTGCTGCTGGCGGTGGTGGGAAATTATCTCGCCTTCAGCGGCGCTATCGGCTCCGAATTCCTGCCCCACCTCGATGAAGGCGCGCTCTGGGTGCGGGGCACACTTGCGCCCAGCACTGGACCCGACGAGGGCATCCGGGTCATGAATCAGGCGCGGATCATACTTTGTTCTTTTCCTGAAGTTCCGCAATGCTGGAGCCAAGTCGGGCGCCCCGATGACGGCACGGACACGACCGGATTTTTTAATACCGAGTTCTTCGTCGATCTCAAGCAAAAAGAAGACTGGCGGCCCGTATTTCATCAGAATAAGGACGAATTGATCGCCGCCATGAATCGCGAGCTCGACAAAGTCCCCGGCGTGGTGTGGGGTTTTTCTCAGCCCATCGAAGACAATATGGAAGAGGCCGTCAGCGGGGTGAAAGGAGCGCTGGCCACGAAAATCTACGGCGACGATTTGAAAGTTCTGGAGCAGAAGAGCGACGAAATCGTGAGCATTATGCGAAAGATTAATGGCATTGAGGATCTTGGAGTGTTTCGCGTCCTCGGCCAGCCTAACCTCAACGTGACGGTGGATCGCGCGGCAGCCGCCCGTTACCAGATCAACGTCGCCGACGTGCAGGATGCGATTCAAACTGCCGTCGGCGGGAACGCGCTAACCCAGGTTCTTAAGGGCGAAGCGCGCTACGACCTTACGCTGCGCTACCTTCCAAAGTACCGCGATACTCAAGAGGCGATCGAGAATATTCGTCTGCTATCGCCTTCTGGCGAACGGGTGTCGCTTGCACAGCTCTCCAAAATCAACGTGACCGATGGAGCTTCAGAAATTTATCGCGAGGGCAATCGGCGTTATGTAGCGATTAAGTACAGTGTCCGCGGCCGCGACCTCGGCAGCACAGTCGAAGAAGCAATCAAGAAGGTCAACGAGCAGGTCAAGCTGCCGAGCGGATACAGCATCGATTGGGAAGGCGAATACGAGAGCCAGAAAAGAGCCAACGCACGGCTGATGATCGTACTTCCCATCACCATCCTCATCATCTATGTGATTCTCTACACGATGTTCAAATCTTTTAAATGGGCGCTGTTGATTATGGCGAACGTTGCCATCGCGCCGATTGGCGGTCTGCTTGCGCTTTGGTTCACCGGCACCAACTTCAGTGTTTCCTCGGGAGTGGGCTTCCTAGCCCTGTTCGGGGTGTCCGTGCAAACCGGAGTCATCATGCTGGAGTACATCAATCAGCTTCGAGCACGACGCTTTTCCGTGGAGGACGCAGCCGTTGAAGGCGCTGTCCTAAGACTGCGACCCATCATGATGACGATGCTGGTGGCAACTCTCGGATTGCTGCCGGCGGCTCTCTCCCACGCGATTGGCTCCGATTCCCAGCGCCCGTTCGCAATCGTTATTGTCGGAGGTCTGATCGCGGCCCTTATCATGAGCATCTTTCTGCTGCCCACGCTTTATGTGTGGGTCGCGCGCGAAACCGATGTGCTGCCCGCCGCCGAAGAAGGGTTCGAGTTCGGCGAGCACGTGGATTAGATCAGACGCTCGAACCCTACTCGAACACTTTCGTTATCCCTGGACCTGGTATGCAGTTCCAACGACTGGGCATCGCCTGCCTATGCCGAAATCGCAAGCGCGCCCTTCGGAATGGACGACTCTTCGAAATGAATTCGCTCGCATTTGGGATCCTGTCGGTCGTCCTACTGCCTTGCGTTTTCGCAAGCTCCCTCTCTGCCCAAAATAGCGCGGAGACAAATCCGCAGCATACGCCGGCAAGCACAACTTCGGAGCAGCAGCTCACGCCCGACCTGCCAGAACTGCCGAAGCGCATGTTTGGGGTGATTCCGGACTTTGAGAATACGAACGATATACCCGCGAATCACCGCCCGATGACCGTCAGCGAGAAATTCGTTCTTGCGCTTCATCAGTCCTTTGACATCAGCGCGCACCTCGGAAACGCTTTTCAGGCCGCTTCACAGCAGGCGGCAAACAGCCAGCCCCATTACGGCGAGGGATGGAATGCCTACGGAAAGCGTTTTGCGCAGCCGAGGGCGATCAGATTTCAGGAAGCCTTCTGATCTATGGCGTTTTGCCCACGATCCTGCACGAAGACCCGCGTTATTTCCGGAAGGGCAGAGGATCGACGATATCGCGGATGTGGTATGCCGCCAATCGCACATTTTTTGCGCGCCGCGACAACGGCACCTCCGGATTCAATAACTCCGAAGCATTCGGTCAACTGATATCCTGCGGCACCCGCAACAGGACCGCAGCGTCGGCCACGTCTTCTCCAATTGGGGCGTGAACCTTGGCGGCAACAGCGCCTACAATGCGCTCTCGGAATTCTATCCCGACATGAAGCGCGCGCTGTTCCGGCGTCATAGGCGACCCGTGGTGCGCGATGCGACCTTCGAGCAACATCCGAATGAACCTCAATCCGGGCGCTGACGGCCGAGAACTGATGGCTGCGAGGTGACTCCGTTTCTTGCTTTTTGGGGATTCTTCGGCTAGATTTCAATTTTCCACATTTGAGAACATTGACACCAAGCAGGCGAGGCCGAAACTCGCCTCCGGGAGTGGCAGGTATGAAGCGGAGCTACATTGGGCTCGCATTGGGCGCGCTGGTGGCGGCGGGAGCGGCGTTGAGTCTGCCGAGTTGCGGCCACGACCAAAAACTGGTCAGCCTTACGGTTCAGCCTTCGGCAGGTTTTACGTTTTCGCTGGCGACTGCCGGGGCTACCGGACAATTCAGCGCGATCGCTACCTATATCCATCCGCCTGCAACGAAGGACGTCACCAATCAGGCCACTTGGGCGGTTGACGACAACGTGGTCGGGATAAATGCCGGCGTAGTGACAACTAACGGCAATTGCGGCACTGCAAACGTCTCGGCAACTATGCCCGAAGGCACGGGTGGCGCATCGAACATCGTAATCGCCTATTCGTTTGTGACAGTCGATAACCCCGCCGTTGCGACCTGCCCTGGCGGCGGTACGGAGGGCACGCTAAGCGTCCAGATCTCACCACCCGGAACTGGAACGGTAACCAGCCTGACGTACGGAATCAACTGCCCGTCGGTTTCGTGCATAACCGTGGTCCCAGTGGGAGCTTCCGTCGCACTCACAGCCACGCCCGCTTCGGGTTACAGCTTCGGGAGTTGGCAAGGCTGCACCACAACCGCGACAAATAGTTGCACGGTCACAATTCCGACAGGTGGAGCAGGATTGATCGCAACGTTCGTGCAAACCACCCCATAAAGACGATGGGTTCACTGCGCTAATCCTCAGCTTTCAATTACTCATCCGTCAGAAGCTTGCCCAGCGTGGGCTTGTGCCTTTCGGGCTTGCTTTTTTTGGCGCGGACAAGCTGGGAGGGTTTGGGGCTTCCTACGCGTTCGCGGGCCATTTCGCGGACGACTTTGGCAGCGGAGAACACTTTTTGCTTGCGCTTACGCGGCATAGTCGGGATGCCCGCATCTTCGCACACTCGATCCCCAAAAGTGCAATAATCTTAAAGTTGGCGCAGGTCGGCAGAAGCGATTCGCTTTTCGCGAGACAGAGGAATCGCGAAGGACGGACAGGCGCCGCATTAATTCGAGCTAGGGGCCTTGATATTTTATGGATGAACGCGAATTTTTTGATGAACGATCCGATAAGAAACCGGCAAATTTAAGTTGTCCTCATTGCCATCAGTCGGCGGAGTATGAAATCCAATGGCTGGTGCGCATGAAGAAGAAAAATCTGCCGCCGCGCGCCGACGACCGCGATCGGGCGAAGTTCGCCAAGGCGCAATCTTACATGCTGCGGCGCGATGACATGATGGTGTGCAAGAACATGCGCTGCCGCAAGCGCTTTGAAATTACCGGCGTGCAGAGCGTCGCGTTTCTGCAGGATGGCCTGCCCGCCGGTGGCCGTTGATCGTGTCCCCACAAAGACTGAGCGAGAGCCGGTTCACATCTGTCAAAATATTTTTATTATTTTTCGCAGCTAAATTCGCCGCGCCTAAGATTTCCTAAGGTCCATCCTGTACCGCGAATTTTCCCGAAAATGGCAGAATTTGCCTGCAAGGAATTTCCTAAAGCTCCCGACCGTCGCCTCTAAGCTGCTGACTCTGCTCGCGATATGCAGATTTGGCAGGCCGGTTGCACTTCATCATTGCGGGTGAGCTACATGCTCGCTATGACAGGAGGTTTTGTGGATATCGTAATTAAAACGAAACGATACGCTCGCACCTATTTTGCGCCGTTGCTTTCTCTCGCAATGCTGTCCTCGGCCGGTACGTCGGTAAGTGGACAGGCGACGCCGCCCATGCAGCCAAGTCAGCCGCCGGCGAACCAAGTGAATCCGGCGCCAGTGGGTCCAACGCCCAGACCGTGGACTCCGCCGCCCGACGATATCACCCGGCGAGAAATAGCCGACATGAATAATTTCCTGGATAGCCATCCGGAAATCGCCGAGCAACTCCGCAAGGATCCTTCGCTGATCGACAACCGGCAGTGGGTCGCAAATCACCCGGCTCTGCAGGAGTATGTGAAGACGCATCCCGACGTCGCCCAGGCGTTCCGCGCAAACCCGAACCTCTTTATGCGGGATGAGGATCGCGTTGCTCGGGAACAGGGCGGTTATGGCATAACTCGCCACGAAGTAACCGACATGAGCCATTTCTTGGATAGTCATCCGGAAATTGCCGAGCAACTTCGAAGGGATCCTTCGCTGATCGACAACCGGCAGTGGGTCGCGAATCACCCGGCTCTGCAGGAGTATCTGAAGACGCATCCCGACGTCGCCGACCAATTTCGCGCGAACCCTGTCGCCTTCATGGGGGATGAAGATCGCTATCAGCATCAGGAGGGCGATCGTGATCAACTGAGTGCCAGCAACCGCGACGAACGCAATCGTGGAGAACTGACCAGCTTTGGCCAATTCCTGGGCGGTCACTCCAACCTGGCGGCCGATCTCTCCACTGATCCCTCTTTGGCCAACAACAAAGAGTACCTGGCAAACCATCCGGAACTGAACGAATACCTGCAGGCCCACCCTACGGTGAGTCAGCAACTCGCGCAGGATCCGCAATCGGTGATGGCTTCAAGCTCAGTACAGCAAAGCGGCGGCTTCAGCGCGAAACCTGTTGGGCCGACGCCAAAGCCTAAGACTGAGACCAGCCCGAATCAATAGGGCTTTGTCGGATTAAGGACGCAGAAGTGAAGGCCGGTCACCCGGACTTCACTTCTGATTCTATGTTGTGGCTCGTCCGAGGTGGACTTTTTCGGGAGGGGTTATGAAGGTAAAAAAATCGCTCATCGCTGCGCTCTTGCTGGTGCTGGCTGTTCCCTCGATCGCAGTAGCAAAGGATAAGAAAGGTCAAAGAGGCATGCTGGAAAGCATGCAATCCGTTCCTTGTGGCGCCAAGGAAAGAGGGGTAACAGGCCTGGGGAGCGTGTTTGCCTCCGTGGGAGTGGAGCACGTGAATTCGCATGAACAGTTGTGCCCGCAATATCTGCTGCGCACCGATGAAATGGAATACCACATTCGTCCGCTTGATCTGAAGCACGCGGCAGTCCTTTCGGTCGGTCATGAGGCTGAGTTCAAAATTAAGAAGGATCGTTTGTTCCTGAAAACAGCCGACGGACAGGAAAAGGCACAAGCCTACCAAGTGGTTGCTATGCAACCCATTGGCGCCGAAAGTAAAGTCGACAGCGCCGCCTACCATCCGATTGAGAAGCCGGCGGAGTCTGGGCCTCCAAACCCTCCCAGCAAGAACGCGGAGAACAGCGTATCCGGGCAAGCAGTCGTTACTCCTCCGCCCCAATGAGGGCTCAGGGCGGAAAGCGACTGTTAGCTCTTAGCCGAGGAGCGGTTCGAGACAAGTGTGGCAGCGATCCTTCGGACACTATGGAGGAGCATGCCTAGCGTTTCAGACGCGGGAGCGGAAAGAGGCGAAGGTTTTTCTGGAGCGTCGCTGTAGCCCTCTTTTTCCATCTGTTTTGCGGCCGCGGCGAAACGCTTGGAGCTGGTGTCTTCCATGGCGAGAAAGCGGAAGGCTTGGGCAAGCGGGATGCCGTCGGCGCCAGTATGAAGGAATTCGATTTGTGCGCATACTTTGCCAAAGACGGTATTCATAGCGATATCGCCCATGGTTCCTTGCGGGATCGGACCCTTGGAGAGCACAGCGGAACCTCCCGTGAGGGAGAGACGCTGAAGCACTCCGACAAAACGCGACTCATCAATGGTAAATAGCGCTCGCTCGCTATTGGGCACACGGATGCGCGGGGCTCGCGAATTCCTCGGCGACTTCTGGGATTTCTTCACGACATGAAGCATGGCAAGCGAAAAGGTCCAGGTCAAGATTACCGGCGTGCAGATTACTAGCCTCGAACACCTCTCCTGACGATGGCTCATCCGCCTGGCTAGGCGGGCTCTGTCCCCGTTCCAGCCACTCGTTTATACTCTTCAGTTTGGCCTGTGTCGGCTAGCGCTACCGGGGATGGGAGTTGATTCGTGAAGATTTTGGTTTGCATGAAGCAGGTGCCGCAGAAAGATGCTCCGCTGAAGTTGAATGAAGCGGGGACGTGGATCCGCGAAGATGTTTCCTATGAAGTGAATGAGCCGGACGCATTCGCGCTCGAAGAGGCGTTGCGGCAGAAGGAAAAGCACAAGGGCGAGGTAGTGGTGATCACTGCGGGCCCGGCGCGGGCGTCGCAAGTATTGCGCGAGGCGCTGGCGAAGGGCGCGGATCGGGCGATCCATCTGGAAGATCAAGCTTTTGTTGGGCTCGACGCCTATAACACGGCGCGAGCCATCGCCGAGGCCATCAAGGACGAGAAGTTTGACCTGATCTTCACCGGTTTACAATCGGACGATTACGGATATGCGCAGACGGGAGTAATTCTGGCGCAGATTCTAGGATTGCCGCACGCCACCATCATCATGGCGATTGAAAAAACTGAGGCCGGCATCCGTGTGAAGCGAGAGCTGGAAGCCGGGTTCTTTCAGTTTGTCGACATGCCCGTGCCGGCGGTGCTGACCATTCAATCGGGCATCAACAAGCTTCGCTATGCGACGCTGATCGGGATCAAGCAGGCAAAGACGAAGCCAGTGCGCAAGGTGACGCTGGCCGAGGTGCAATCAGCCATCGGCGGAAATCTACAGAAGATCGAGAGGCTCTACGTTCCGCAGAAGTCGAAGAACACAGAGTTTCTTGAAGGCCCTCCAGCGGAAGTCGCGAAAAAGCTGGTGGAAAAATTGAAGAATGAATTGCGGGTAATTTGATGACGAGTTCTGAGCTCCCGGCTGTCAGTTCTCAATTGAAAATCGGGTGATTGCTGAGAACCGGGAACTGAAACCGAGATCTGACCTTATGGCCGATACAATCCTGGTAGTCGTTGAACAACGCGAAGGAAAACTCAACCGCGTCTCCTGGGAGACGATTGCCGCCGGACAGGCGATCTCCGCTCAGACGGGATGGACGCTCGAAGCCGCAGTGGTCGGCTCTGGCATAGCCACGATTGCAGGCGAGGTGGCGGCGAAGAAAGTCGCCAAGGTATATGACGTCGAGTCGGCCAGGCTTGAGCCCTACACTCCGGATGCGTTTGCCTATGCCTTGAAGGAGTTTCTGGAGAAGCACCCGGCGAAGCTGGTATTGATGCCGCATACGTATCAGGTGAGGGATTTTGTGCCGCAGCTGGCGACAACCCTGCAAACCACGGCCATCAGCGACGTAATCGGATACAAGTATGAAAGCGGCAAGCTATCGTTCACGCGGCAAATGTTTCAGGGAAAGTTTGTGGCCGACGTGAGTTTTGCCGGCTCGGGGCCTTGCTTTGTCACTTTTCAGAATGGCTCATTCCGCGCCGATAAAGTCGAAGCGGGTGCAACTGCGGCTCCGGTTGAAACGGTACATGTCGATATCCCGGATGGTGTGGTGCGCAATCATCCACAGGAAGTCTTCAAGGAAGCCAAGCAGGCAGTCGACTTGACGCAGGCTGAAATTATTGTATCGGTCGGCCGCGGCATCAAAGAGCAGCAAAATATCGAACTCGCCAAGCAGTTGGCTGATGCCCTCGGCGGTGAGCTCGCCGCATCGCGTCCAATCTGCGACAACGGATGGTTGCCAATGGACCGGCAGATCGGATCTTCGGGACAGACGGTCGCTCCAAAGCTCTATCTGGCTTTGGGAATCTCGGGAGCGATCCAGCACATCGTTGGCATGAAGGGAGCACGGAGCATCGTCGCCATCAACAAAGACTCCGAAGCGCCGATTTTTGAGATTTCTGATTACGCCGTCGTCGGAGACTTGTTTGACATCGTGCCGCCGCTGATTGAGGAAGTTAAGAAGGCGAGGGCGTAGCGGCAGCTTTCGTCGCGGATAGCCTCGTCATGGCCGCGGAAGCCGCCATGACGGGGGGTACTAGCTAGATCTAGAGTTTTTGAGTTTACTCGCCCGCAGTAAACCCGCCAACGTGCGCCACGGTCAGCCGTAAATACTTGTAGGGGTTTACGGGCGCATCGTTGATGCGGACTTCGTAATGAAGATGGGGGCCGGTGGAGCGTCCGCTCAGGCCGACAAATCCGATGGTGTCGCCGCGATGGATGTATTGTCCGGCGGTGACGGCAAAGCTCGAAAGATGGCCGTAGCGCGTGGTGATGCCGTGTCCGTGGTCGAGCATGATGGCGCGTC
>JGI12635J15846_10005562_pt1 | contig 10869 bp, 16 predicted proteins | sample BlaSpr_A8_OM2_M2_FD_15846 | JGI IMG/M metagenome (IMG submission 15846) | reverse complement strand
CCGGCCGTTAAGCGCGGAAGTCGTTCGATCCGGCGCGGTTCAGATGGCCGTCATTCCGCCGTCGACATTCAACTCCACCCCGTTCACGAAGCTCGAATCGTCTGAGGCAAGAAACAGCGCGACGGTGGCGATTTCCCCAGGTTGACCCATCTTTCCCCGCGGGATCAGGGATTCGAACATCTCCTTCGCCTCCTTGGTGAGAACTTCTTCCTGCATCGGTGTAGCGATCGGCCCCGGGCCCAGCACATTCACACGGATATTCCTGCCCTTCAGTTCGTTCAGCCACGTGCGTGCAAACGAGCGCAATGCCGCCTTGCTCGCCGCATACACTCCGAAACCAGGAAAACCCTTCACCGAAGCAACTGATCCGGTCATGATGATCGACCCACCATCGTTGAACAGCGGCAACGCCTTCTGAACCGTAAACAGCGTTCCGCGCGTATTCAGGCCGAAGGCCGCATCGAAGTGCTGCTCGGTGATCGCGCCGAGTTGAGCGGCTTCGCCCCTGCCGGCGCTCGCGTAAAGGATGTCGATCTTGCCCTTTACTCGCTTGACCGTATCGAAAAGACGGTCGAGGTCGTCGAGATTGGCCGCGTCACCCTGGACGCCGGTTACGTTCCGGCCGATGACCTTGACGGCTTCGTCGAGCTGCTTCTGCTTCCGGCCGGTGATGAAAACGTAAGCACCCTCTTCCACAAAGAGCTTGGCACTTGCCAGGGCCAAACCGCTTGACCCACCTGTGATAACTGCAACCTTACCTTCCAGCTTTCCCATAATTGCTCCCTTCGGAATGTGTTTAGCATCTAGTACAGAAGAGTAGATTTCTTTGACGGTGGACGAGAACTACCCAAGAGTCCTAATATTTTGTCTGCTCGTCCAGAATNATGAGGTTACCTTGGACCCAATTACAGATATCTTCAAAACGATGCACGTGACCGCTTTCGGTCTGCACAGGCTGGAAGCGACAGCTCCTTGGGGCTTAAAACAGGAGAACGAGGCCGAAGTACAAGTCACGCCTTCCACTAAAAAGATGGCGCCCGCAGATTTGGCGCACTTCGCTATGCTTTCGCGTGGCAACTGCTGGCTGAGTGCGGAAGGCATCGAGGAGCCGATTCCGCTCACCGGCGGTGATTGCTTTTTGCTGGCCCGGGGGACTTCGATTGTTCTGCGCGACAGTCCGCGAACACGTCCGAAGTTGACCTTTCGCGAGATTGGGGCCAGGGCTAACGGCAATGTCGCTCTTTGTGGCGGCGGTGGCGCACCGACGACCATCGTCTGTGGGTCCTTGAGTTTTGATCGCGCCAGTTTGAAGCCGATCACTCAACTATTGCCGAACTTCATTCTGATGAAGGCCGATCAGGCACGCACGCTTGCGCTTCACAACACCGTGCGGGCGCTGGCGTCAGAGATGGCAGAACAGGCGCCGGGATCTGAAGTCGTCGCGACTCGGTTGGCCGAGGTTCTGGTGATCCAGTTGCTCCGGGCGCATATCGCGTCGGGACCGACCCGCAACAAGGGATGGCTCCGTGCGGTCTTCGATCCTCAAATGGGCGCTGCCCTGAGTGCCCTTCACGACAAAGTGAATGCACCGTGGACAGTCGAATCGCTTGCCGAAGCGGCGGGCATGTCTCGCTCCGCATTCGCAGCGCGCTTCAAAGAGTTACTAGGACAAACACCACTGGAATATGTAACCGAGTGGCGGATGCAAAAAGCGATGCAGTTACTCCAGCAGCGTGACAAGAAGCTCATAGATGTCGCCCGGTCGGTCGGTTACGTGTCCGACGCCGCGTTTAGTAAGGCGTTCAAGCGAGTCGTCGGGGCCAACACCGGTGAATACATGAAACGTGGTTTGGAAGGCCGCGCTCACGGAATGGCGGAAGCTTTTTGAAGGGCAGGATTCTGACTTTGGCGGCGGGTCTGGGCATCATTGATGTGTGTTCTTCCAGAAGATGCAGGCTTGGTCGTGGCGAGCGGTAGTCATGGCGGCGTAACGGCTGCAGGAATGACGCGTTCATTTAGGCCACGCTTCGCTTTCTTCAACGATGCCGGCTTCGGCGTCGATCGCCCGGGTGCTGCCTGCCTTCCTATTCTCGATTCTGAGGGTATTGCCGCCGCTATGGTCGCTGCGGATTCGGCGTGTATCGGTGATGGCCAGTCAACGCTGCCACAGGGCATTATCTCGGCGGTGAATGAAACGGCATCCTGGCTCGGAAGGGGTGCGATCATGCAGGCACCGCGTTTGCCCGGCTCAAGCGCCGGCGAGAGAAAGTTTATAGCTTCTGCTTGCCGACGGCCTTCAGGCGCGGCAGTAGCACCAAGTCGGCCGCTTCCTTGGCATCCCTGAGAAGCGTCTTGCGCGGCGTGCCTATCTGCGCACGCATGGTAAGGCCACGAGCAAAATCCGTGACTTGGATCGCGCGCACGGCTACCGGAAAGTCAGGTGGGATATCTCCCGCACTGATCCCGTCCCGGAAACGGCGCTCCAAAAGCGCGGCACCGCCTGCGACCGCGCTCTGCAGGAACTGCTGAACCTCAGCGTCGTTCACAAGCGGCGCGACGCACATCATGAGGCAGCCCCGGGCGGACCCTTTCTCGGTCGCACTTTCGACGGCGTACCTCAGAAAGTCCGCGATCGAGTCGCGAAGCGTCTGTGGCGCGAGGAGTGCCTTGGTGGCCGCTGCTCCCTTGCGTTCTGCATACGCCTTAAGGGCGCGCAAGAATATCGCCCGCTTGTCCCCAAAGATGGCATACAGGCTCGGCCGTCCCACACCCATCCCTTCGACGAGATCGTCAATCGTCACCCCATCGTAGCCTTTCGACCAGAACACTTGAGTCGCCTTCTCCAGCGCCCCCGTCTCGTCGAAGCTGCGCGGTCGACCCCGCGGCCTAGCGGTTTTTGAATCATTTGGTTCAATATTCATTGACAATGGTCATCTCACCAATATATAACTGAATAGTTCGAAATTATCAAGCGCCTCGGTCTCGCGGGGCTACGACGCGACCATCATCACGGAGCTGTCCATGGAACACAATTATGGAACATAAGATCGCCCTCGTCACCGGCGCCACTTCCGGGCTCGGTCAGGCGGCCGCCCGACTTCTTGCCGAAGAGGGCTGGCGCGAGATCATCGTCACAGGGCGCAGCCTGGCCGGGGCCCAGAAAGCGGCCGCTCAACTCGCCGCTGAGCACAAAACAGTGACCTTCACGCCGATGGCGCTCGATCTGGACAAGCCGTCCAGCGTTCAGTCGGCCGTTGCCGAGCTCGTCAAGCGCGGCCAGCCGATCGATTTCCTGCTGCTCAATGCAGGGTTGGTTCCCTTTAAGAAGCGCGCTGTCACGGCGACGGGCGTCGAGTCTTCTCAGGCCCCGCTGATCGGGCATCATCAACTGACGGTTGGGTTGCTCAATGCCAACTTGCTGAGTCCCGAGGCGCGGATCGTTATCGCAGGTGCAGAACCTGCCCGCGGGGGCGTACCCATGTTCAAATACACCGACTTGCCAGCCTTCGCGGCCAAACGGTTTCAGGGTAGTCGAACCGCCGCTGTTGAAGCGCTGATACGCAACGGGCCGAACGTGAAGTACGTGCCCAACAATGCGTATGCGGACGCGAAGCTCATCGTCGCTTGGTGGACCGCGGCGCTGGCCCGCCGGCTGCCCTCCGGCATGGCCGTGTACGCCGTGTCGCCCGGTGGCGCGACCGGCACCAACGTGGTGCGAAGCGCTGGCTGGGCGTTGAAGCATATCTTTATCCCGATTGTGAACCTCATTCCCGGTATGAATCAGACGCCGGAGACCGCGGCTGGCCGATATATCCAGGCATCAAAGTTCGGAACCGATCTCTCGGGGCAATTTTTCGCCTCGGCCAAAGAGAAGTTCTCTGGCCCAATTGAGGTGCAGCGCCAACCGCACCTCCACGATCGCGCCAACCAGGAAGCCGCGTGGCAGGCCGTCGTCAAGGTCTCTGGCGTCGATTTATCGACCGTGAAGCCCGCGTCGCCGTCGGATCCGTCGATAAAAAACGGCCCGTAGACGCAGAAAATTCGTCGTCTTCCGCAGCAACGTGAGAGCGGTGTTCTGAAAGAGAGCCCGATCGCGGCTTGAACTGATTCCGGTAATCCGAATCAGCAGGCGGTTGCGGAGCCACGTATCGTCAGCGCGGGTCTTACCGCATTTTGAAATAAATAGTTCACAAATGCCTTGACCACAGCCTGGGCGCGCCTGCTTATCGTACTGAACAGTTCTAAATTAACAAAGTAACCCTAACCTGTTAAGGAGAATACGCATGGAACGGTACCGAGGTAAAAAGGTGGTGATTATCGGCGGCACGAGCGGCATGGGGCGCGCGACGGCGAAGCTGCTCATCGATGGGGGCGCGCGCGTTCTGGTGACGGGTCTCTCGAAGGCCGGGCTGGATTCGGCGGAGAAGGAGATTGGCAAGCACGCCATCGTGCTTGCGAGCGACGCGCGTTCGTTGACGGACATCGACGCCCTCGCCTCCCGGGTGAAGTCCGAATTCGACACCTTCGACCTGCTCTCCGTCAGCGCCGGCTTCAGCATTCCAACGCCTCTCGAAAACGTGACCTCGGACATCTACGACGAGATGTTCAACCTGAACGCCAAGGGACCGTTTTTCGCGGTTCAGAAGCTCGCGCCGCTGATCAACCGGGGCGGCTCTGTCGTCCTCACGACCTCCGTCGCCAACGTTAAGGGATTGCCCGGCCAGGCCACCTATGGAGCCGCCAAGGCTGCGCTGCGATCCTTGGCCCGGACGCTCGCCGTCGAGTTGCTTCCTCGGGAAATTCGCGTCAACGCGGTGACGCCCGGTCCCATCGACACGCCGATCCTCGGCAAAGTGTTTGCCGATAAAAACGCGGTTGCCCAGATCAAGGAGAAGATGTCCGGTATTGTCCCGATGAAACGCTTCGGGACGTCGGAGGAAGTCGCGAAGGCCGTCCTGTTCCTTGGGTTCGACGCGACCTACACGAACGGCGCCGAACTTCCTGTCGACGGAGGATGGTCTCAACTCTAACGTGTGGGCGATCCGGGAGGGCAAGCGGCATCGAGAACGGTCTTAAGTGACTCGCATGCCTTTGCGCATTTTATGCAACAGCGAACGCAGTGGCGGCGACTCGGTCGTCGCCACTGCGCGCTCCACCCAGGAGGAAAGAATGAAAGCGATGAAGCAGATTTTGGTAGCGGCAAGTTTGGTCGTCATCTCCGCGACCGCACCAGTAGTGGAAGCGCAGCAGGGCGTCGAGAAGGCTGCTCCAGGGACGTTGGTTGCTCCGGCTGACGCGCTCAATTCACTGGTGAAGATGACTGAGAGCCAGATGATAAGTCTGGTGAAGGCATTGCCTGCGGACAAGTATGGATTTGCACCAAGCGCGGCGATTTTTGCGCTGGGCAACAAGCTGTGAACGCGGGCTTTGAAAAAGTTGAAGCGGAGACCTCTGACGGCAGAATTCAGTCGAAGTCAACCGACCCTGGGTCCATCCATTTTCGAGAAGGCCTTTCCACTCAGTCCACCGAAGCGAATACCGTCAAGGCGGATCTCCCAAAAATCGACGAGAGTCTGCATGGAACGGAGTATGTGAATCGCACTGGTAAATTCTCGCTGACGCTGCCCCCGGAGTGGATCATCAATGCCGACCTGCGTCAGAGGCCGGTTACATTGGCAGGGCTGAGTTCTAGCGACAAGACACGCTTCGCCATCGTGAGCAAAAAGAATATCCGGGTTCACTCGCAAGCTACAAAGAGTTGACCATGGCGGCCGCGAGGATCACTTTGGGCAATTTCGAGGAACTCTTGCAGTCCAGTGCCACCATCGACGGAAAGAGAGCGATCCTCGTCCTCTATCGTGGAAACATTCCAGTACCGCCCAACACATCGGTCGAACTTGTCACCGCATTCATCAGCCGCTCCGACAACAATTTCACAAAAGTCACCGCCTGGTGCGCGGAGTCGTTATTTCACGATATGCAGCCAGCATTCGAAAAACTCGTGACTTCCTATCACAGTTCACCCCGGCCCGCGGTTGCCGGGGACCGATAGGGAAACCGGTCAGGCAGCGCCTTACCACGGAGACACCTACCGAAGGCAGTGGCGTCGGCAAGTCTCGAAAACGCTTTTTAAGGGAGGAGCAACAAGATGCACAACCTGGTAGTGAGCTGTTTGGTCGTTGCTTATCTCGCAGCGAACATTTACGCCTTCGTGACGATGCGCGTGTTTGACTTAGCCCGTTCGGGTAAGCATCTTCTAATCTACGGCGTCCCCTTCCTATTGTGGGGCTCTGTCATCCTGTTGGGATGTTGGCTCATGGAGATCATGCGCCGATTCGATGAATGGGCCGCCTAATGGCCCATTGAGATGACTTATTTTGCGGACAAAGCTCCGAACAAGTTAGCTGAGAACCGGAGTGCATTGTGAGCTCCGGATACGAGCACCGTGACCAAGTGTTCTCGACTGACGACTTCCGGCCAATGCACTCATTGACCTTGTGGGTTGTGCTCCGTTTTCAGGATTGGTCCCCGTAAACGCGCTTGGCGTCACTAAACTTCCGGTGTGGTTGGCTAGTCGGAAGCCGTTTCCGGCGGTGATCTCTAAAACAATGTCTCCGGAACGTATTCCGCGGCACAAGCTGGGTCATCGTACTGTGCCGAATTCACACGGGTACTCACGCGGTAGCGGTGCATGGAATCTGCTCGGTATGGTTTGAGCAAATCGAGTAGGTCATCGACTTGTTTGAATCCCGGATCAAGCCAGCGTTCATGGTCTTGACCCTTGAGAATGACCGGCATTCTGTCATGAATGTCTGAAAGAAGTGCATTGGCCGAAGTTGTGATGATCGAACACGTTTCGACTAGTTCCCGCTCCGGGTTCTTCCAGCGGTCCCAGATTCCAGCGAACGCAAAGATTGAGTCGTCGGCGAGAGTAAAGCAGAAGGGAGACTTCCCCTTGCTGAATTTCGACCACTCGTAAAATCCATCGGCGGGAATCAGACAGCGTCGTGATAGCAAGGGTTCGCGGAAAGCGGGCTTCTCGGCAATCGTCTCGGCCCTGGCGTTAATCATTTTGTAGCCAGCTTTGGCGTCCTTTGCCCAGAACGGGATTAGCCCCCAGCGTATCAGTGAAAAGGATCGAACGGGCTGGGTAGCGTCCTGGCGGACGACGGGCACACTCTGGCTGGGTGCAATGTTGTAACGAGGGCTCCAATCATCGTCGTCTCCAACATCGAAGACCTCGGCCAGAATCTCCTTCTTTCGGGCGAGACGATAGCGGCCGCACATGGGGACAGTATAGGACGAATGGCGCGCGTCGCATCCTGACGCGTCTTGGTTAGGCGCACTCGCGAGCTGTCTCAGCGTGGACTCGCCGAAGCGTGTTTCTATCAGCTTGCTCTTCGTCCACCGCAGATTCGGCTTCCTTCTTCATCTGTGCTTCGAACTCAGCCTGTTCTTTCTTGGCTTCCCTCACCGGCAGAAGTTCCATGTGGCTGGGGGGGAACACAAATCTCTGGACAAAGCTCAGTCGCTCGGGGTTCAACCTTCGTCCGACAATCTCCCGGCTATGTTGCTTGCAGAACTCACAAAAGGCTTCTGCGTCAATGACCTGTCGCTGAACTCCAGTCGCCTCGACGATTCGGCACTTCAAGANTCCCCGATCAATCCATCTTTGCACTTCCTCTGCNCGAACATGCAAAGCCCGAGCCAGACTATGTTTCGTAAACCAATCCTGTCCCATNCGCGCGCTGGCCCCGAGCCGATGCAACATGGCCTGCACCGAGGTCCGCGACCNTCGGAGCAGTACCGTAACNTCCTGCAGAGAGTGTGATGCGATCAAGTCAACTAGCTTCTGTTGCTCNGTTTTTGTCCATGGCCGGTAGCTTCGCTTCGAGNTGATTCCCATCTGGCGCACGAACCTCCAGCAGGCTGCNCGCGGGTTTGTCGACACTGCCGCAATTCTTGTGATCAGCCCTTGCAACGCCATTTGCGNGTTGTGCCCATCATGGCAGGAGACCTCGGATGATATGGTGCTCACATATATCCTCACCATCTCTCGCGCCGCCCCAGGCCAGCGGAAGGTACGACGGCGGGCTGCTTGATTCAATTCCCCCATGTTCGGCAAAGACTGTGGAAGCCGGACCCCACATCCCCTCCTACTTATATATGGCTTCGAAACAGGAATGTATCTCACCGGGGATTGCACTTTTTTGGCATCGTGCGATTGTGGTGTTGGTTGGATGTGCTTCCTCTTAAGGGAACGAGGAGGACGCTGAGCCGGATGTCGGGGCGTTAAGCGGCATTTTTTACCTAATCTGGAGGCAACAGCACAGACACTAAATGGGCAAGGTCGCCGTCATACTCATCGCCAACGTCGGATACGCGGCCGCATCTGTTCGACACGATAGGCGAATGCACACAAAGATTTTCATCGACACCGATCATGGCTCGTGGGATTCTGCTGAGGGCAACATGGCAGTTGGGCTTGGACCCCGTGCTCAACTGGAGCGTGCAGAATGGATTCGGAAAAAGAGCTGTTCGACGCATTTGACAGGGTAGTCCATGAAGACTTTCCCAATCCTCAGCGCATCGCCTGTCCAGGGCACGATGTCCTGCTGAAACTTGCGCAACGGCCCGCGGACGCTCAGTTCACCCCCCTGCTCGTCCACATCCGACAATGCGCTCCCTGCTTTGATGAGCTGAAAGAATTGCGGCAACAAGGGCGAATTCACTAACCCTGAAATCCCGCCCGCGCACTTTGGCATCGAGTATGACGCGTACTGTGCCCGCACGCCGTGGCCGATTCCCGGAGTCTACTAATTGGGTGAGCCCCAGACAGGCTTATCACTGGCATGTCACGTTTGCCGGCTTCAACAAGCGTCAATGTAGAACACCAGTTCCCCGTGTTTTCCGATCGAACTCCGCCATTGTTTGGACAAGCTTCGCATATTGTCGATCAAAGTGACCAGGTCATTCCCGTTAACGGCTACCCCTTGTTCCTTCATACTGTCTTTGAAACTGGCCGCACTGAAGCGCTCGTCTGCTTCTATGTAGTCCAGAACCGTTCTGCCGTTTTCGAGCCAGACGACCTGGTTGTCTCCATATTCGTGCTCGTCGCTCGCCGTCCCTACTCTGGCGGCAAGGTCGTGCAGCAGCACAATCAACTTCTCCGGTTCAATGAAGCAGGATGAGTGTGCATTCCATATTTCTTTCACTGCGCGAAAGCTATGGCTCATTTGCGGATCACCTTCCTTCTCTTACGCTTTGTTAATTCAGAATCTGCCGGCTGGGTCCTCATCCGCCGCCATAGAACCGGGTCGACAGGCAGTGAGGCTGTGCGGCCCGTTCGCACATTCACAAACCCGCCGTGGTACGAGAGGCGCCCGTATCGGAATAGCCGCGCCAGCATCGCCAGCGCCTGGTAGGCGAGCGTCTGGTTCACAAACGGCTCCTGCCTCTCCAACGCTTCTAACGCGCTGCAGGGCGGAAGTCTGTCTTTCTTGTCGAGCTTCGCGTTGATGAGTTCTGGGAAGAGTTCCGGAGCGGTGGGCAAACGTGAATCTCGTGCTTCGTTTTTCTGGTTTTCTGGCTGGCCGAGCACGAACTGCCCACTGTCGGCGTTGTTGCCAAGATCCAGCCAATAATGGCAGTTCCAGTAGGTTGGAGTGCGGGTCATCGCGTTCCGTGCAGCGCGAGTATCCACGCAGCCAATCAGAATGTCGGTCTCGTGCCCCCAACTCTCGTCGACGAAGTGCGGCACTCCTTTCCATCCGAGACCCCAAAACAAATTGATTCGGGTGGCGAGGACTGTCGCCTTGTGCAGTCCGATCTCGCTCTCACTGAAAGGTTGGCGGACGCAGTTGGTGCGGGAAATCCTGTCGCCGTCGACCAAGGTCACGTCCAGTCCGTGCGGATGTCCTGACGCAACCATGGCCTGATGCAGGTAGGGCAATCCGGCCGCAATGGCGCTTCCCGTTCCGCCACAGCCGACCACAGTGACTTGAACCTTCTTCTGCAGCAGTGCACTGGGAATCTGGTGTTCAGTCTTCGCGGCGATTGTCGTTTCGATAGCTGTGGTCATCGTTCCTCACGAATTCCCCAAGCGTCTGCGGCAGCTTGACGAGATACTTCTCTGGAAACGCTCTCTGTCCCGCGAGCGATTGCCACATCTCCAGGAAGCCGCCGCGAAACCGAACGTGTTTGCGAACGCCCGAGGCGTGCGTGAATTCGCTCTGGAAGAACGATTCCTCCCACAAGTCAATCGCCGTGACCGACTTCTCCTGTGGAATCCTCATGCTCCCGGTGCAACATACACCGTTGTCGTAGCAGTTCCAGTAGGGCGCCATGCACAGCTTGGTTTCTGTCGTTGGTCGTTCGTCTTTAGCAAGCGCGCGAACCCACAAATGAGATCCGCATGCTTTGAACAGCAATGGCGGTTGGGGATAGAGCTTGCCGTTCATGTTCTTCAAGACGCGATCGTTGCCGCGGTCACTGAAAAACATGGACTGGTCGCGGGCTGGACTCCACCACGCGATCATCTCCGCTGTNCGCACCAGCACACGCGCCGGCAAGATCTCGGCTGGAACCGATCTTCCCAGGCNGGCCATCATGTCGATCAGCATCTGCGGCGTCATCAACTGGCCTTCCGCCAGTCGCGCCACGTCGCCGTCATGGATCACTTCATGGAGAGTTACAAAAGGATAGCGATACGGGTAGCCCTGATAGCTACTCTTCCCGTACACCAGCAGCGCCCGGCTCAACCGGAAGTCCTGACTCGATCCGATGTTCACGGAGATATTCATCGTAGTCGTCCCTGATGATTTCGACGATCTTGGCAGCGGAAGCCAACGAGCGAAGCATCGCTCCGGC
>JGI12635J15846_10005561_pt1 | contig 10875 bp, 12 predicted proteins | sample BlaSpr_A8_OM2_M2_FD_15846 | JGI IMG/M metagenome (IMG submission 15846) | reverse complement strand
AAGCTCGCGACCGAGCGCGCCAGCCTCTCGCACCGCAATCAGGCGCTCCACATCGAACGGATGCTGAAGGAAAAACACGACTCGATCACGCTCGACCAGTTCAACAAGCTCGACCGGCGCGTCGATGCGTTGCTGCTGGAAGCCTCCGGCGAGCCGTTCCTGACGCATACGCTGCGGCCGCTGCATACGATTTATCGCCGCATCGGCTTCATCCATCATCGTTATATGCCGGGGCAAGCCGACCTTTCAGGCACCATCGACAATCATGTCGCGATCCTCAATGCGTTTGCGAACCGGCGCATCGATCGCGCGGTGACCGCGACCGACGCGCTGATCGACTTCATGGACAGCATGTTCGATGGCATGGAATCCGGTATCGATCCGAGCCTGCTCGACTGCAGCATCGAACCGCTGCTCGGCGTGTAACAACCGATTTACAAAAGGCTTCAGGGAGAAACCAAGATGACGACGGCAGCGCTTCCACATCAAGCGGCGATGGATAGCGCCGTCCGCTACCTCATCACCAAATATAGCCCCAAGGGCAACAAGGTCGGATGGCTGATGATGGCCTCGATCCTGGTCGAAGCCTGGGATCTCTACTCGATCGCGTTCGTCCTGATCTTCATCCGCGATCAGTTCCACCCCGACCCGTTCCTCCTGGGTCTCGCCGCGGCCGGCACGCAAGGCGGCGCGCTNATNGGNGCCCTGATCGGCGGCTGGCTGTCCGACAAGATCGGCCGGCGCATAATGTTCCTCGCCACCATGATGCTGTTCATCGTGCTGGCGCTGGCGCAGGCTTTCGTGCCCAACATCACCTGGCTCATCGTCATTCGCTTTCTTCTGGGCGTGCCGCTCGGAAGCGATATCTCGACGGGCTACACCTACATCATGGAATCCATGGCCAAGGGCGAGCGTGAGGTGATGGGTAACCGCTGGCAGTTCATGTTTGCCGTTGGCGAAGTGCTGACGCTGGCGGTGATCGCGGTCTTTCTCGTTCTCAACATCGACCACGAGACCGTGTGGCGGGTGGTGCTCGGCCTCGGCGCGCTACCGGCGCTGATCATCCTCATCATGCGTCACGACGTGCCGGAAACGGCGGTGTGGCTGGTGCAGCAGGGCCGTTTTCGCGAAGCCAAGCAGGTCGCACAGCAGATGTACAACGACAATCTCGACATGCTGCCGAACCAGGACGTCGTGCCGCCGAAGCCGCGGCCGTCGGCCTTCCTCGCCGATCTGCGCAAGGATCCGATCCGCTGGCGCGCCACGCTCTATGGCTGGATCGCCTGCTTCGCGCAGGCGAGCGAGTTTTCGACTTTCGCTTTCTATTTGCCGGTACTGTTCGCGATGGTCGGCGTGTCCTCGATCCTCGGCAACAACCTCGTCACCATGGCGCTGTTCTCCTTCGCCGCGGTCTCGGGCTGGGTCGGGCCGCTGTTGACGCCGAAGATCGGACATCGCGGCATCGGCATCGCCGGATTTTCGATCGTGCTGGTTTCGCTTCTGGTCGCGGCCGCCGCGCTCTACACGGATCACAAATACGTGCTGCCGTTCGCCGCGGCCGGCATGCTGTGGGGCCATTATTGGAGTGCCTCGAACTGCATGACCATCCCGACCATGGTGGCGAAACCCCAGTACCGCGGCACCGCGAGCGGTTTTGCCTATATGTTTGTCAAATTGCCGTCGTTCCTGGCGATCTTCCTGTTCCCGTCGCTGTTCGCGGCGATCGGCCAGGCCAACGCCACGCTGTTCGTCGCGATCTTCCCGCTGATCGGGCTGCTGGCGGCGATCTTCATCCTGCCGGAGGTCTATGGCTACGAGCACGACTGACGGCGCGGCTGGAGAACCCGCTCGTCGATAGCGGAGCAGCATGGCAGCTCTGAGTGCTCTAAGGCCGTCATGACGCAAACAGCATTGCGCGCTAGAGTGCAGGCGTTATCGACGCCCGAGCCCTGCCATGTTGCGATGCTTTTCCGCTGTCCTCGCCTTGCTGTTGCAGCTGATCTTGCCGGCTGCCGCCGAGGATGCCCCGCGCGGCAGCGAATGTCTGGCGATGGCGAACGCGCCGCCGCGCGCCACGCCGGTCGGTCTTCGCGAGGCTGCGGCCAAGGCCGACGAAGTCGCGATCACCTATGTCGGCCATTCGACCTACTACATCGACACGCCCGGCGGCGTTCGCATAGCGACCGACTTTAGCGGCGCCTACACCACGGGACGCCTGCCCGACATCGTCACCATGAATCGCGCGCACTCGACGCATTACACGCTGTTTCCGGATCAGCGTATCCCACATGTGCTGCATGGCTGGGGCGATGACGGACAACCCGCGAAAATCGCGCTGCGCGTCGGCGATGTCTACATCCGCAATGTCACGACCGACATCCGACGCTATTACGGCGACGATTCCAGCGCCGAGATGATCAAGGACGGCAATTCGATCTTCATCTTCGAGGTCGCCGGCCTCTGCATCGGCCATCTCGGGCACCTGCATCACAAGCTCGACGACAGCCATTTCGCGGCGATCGGCCGGCTCGACATCGTGATGGTGCCGATCGATGGCACCTACACCATGTCGCTCGACGGCATTTCCGATATCACGCGGCGCTTACGCGCCTCCGTCGTGCTGCCGATGCATCGTTTTGCAACGCCGCTCGAGGAATTCATGCAAAAGATCGGCCAGCAATTCGAAATCGACGTGCGGAACGAGCGAACGCTGAACATTTCACGGGAGACGCTGCCGGGCACGCCGACCGTCATTATTCTCAAAGGAGTTTGAGGCGACCGCCGGTCCGTGAAGCTCAGTCCGGATCAAGACAGCCCTTCCACCGAAATGATCCGGAAAGTTGCGCCGCTGCGCCGGATCTTTGCGGCATCCTGATTTTCCGGTGAATCGAACCAGCTCTTCGCTGCCTCCACACTCGGGAACGACAAAATGGCGATGCAGCAAGGCGTGCTGCTGTCGCCTTCGAGCAATTCGTTGTGCTGGCTTCGCGCAAGGTAGCGCCCCCCGAACTTGGCGACAATTTCGCGCGAAACCTTGCCATATTGTTCCTGGATCGACTCCGGTCCGGTCGTGCTCAAACGCTCGACAATAACAAAGGCCGGCTTATTCGCTTGTTGCGCCAGCACGCGCACCGATGCTGCAAGCGCGAGAACTCCTGAAATTGTCAGCATTGCCCCGACCCAATATGCGCGTCTCAATTTTCGCATGTTTCATTCTCCCGGTGATCTTTGCCGCTAAAGCGCCGCTGATGCGGCGGCCCGTCATGTCGGTTTGAGCCTCACGTGCTGGCCCGATCGCTCCGATGTCGATAATATCGACTGTCGCGCGACAATCTTTTCAAAAATCAGGGAGCGAACACCGATGGCCAGTACTGCACCCGCCTCGAAGAGCGGACTCTATGCCGATCCACGCGAAGACTGGCTCGCCTTGCATAAAGAAGACGTCATCGATCCCGCGCGCCCGATCGTCGACCCGCACCACCATTTGTGGGATCGCGGCGGCCAGCGCTACATGATCGAGGAGATGGCCGCCGACATCGCCTCCGGCCACAATGTGATCGCAACCGTCTACGTCGATTGCCGCTCGATGTATCGCGCACACGGACCGGAAGCGTTCCGCCCCGTGGGCGAAGTCGAGTTCGCCAACGGCGTCGCCGCGATGAGCGCGAGCGGCAGCTACGGGCCGGCCGCGATCTGCGCCGGCATTGTCAGCCACGTCAATCTGTTGCTGGGTGACGACGCGCGTCCCGTACTGGAGGCCGAGATCACCGCCGGCAACGGCCGCTTCCGCGGCATCCGGCATTCTTCCGCCTGGGATGCGGACCTCGAGGTCGCCGGCATGTATGCCGAGCGGCCAAAGGGCCTGTTGCTCGATCCGACCTTCCGTAAGGGATTTGCTTGTCTAGCGCCGCTGGGCCTGAGTTTCGATGCGTGGCTGTTTCATCCGCAGATCGGTGAACTCGCCGATCTCGCCCGCGCGTTTCCGGATACCAAGATCGTGCTCGATCATTGTGGCGGCCCGGCCGGCATCGGCAGCTACGCCAACCGCCGCGAGGAGATTTTTGCCAATTGGAGGGCGTCGATCCAGGAGATCGCGAAATGCCCCAATGTCGTTGTAAAACTCGGCGGGCTCGCAATGCGGCTACTTGGTTATGATTTTCACGAGCGCCCGATGCCGCCCTCCTCAGAGGAGGCCGCGGCAGCGTGGCGGCCCTATATCGAAACCTGCATCGAAGCATTCGGCCCCGAACGCAGCATGTTTGAGAGCAATTTTCCGCCTGACAAAGGCCAGTGCAGCTATCAGGTGATCTTCAACGCCTTCAAGCGCATCGCCGCGCAATATAGCGAAGCGGAGAAGACCGCGCTGTTCTCCAAGACGGCGATGGATTTTTACCGACTGAAACTTGGCTGAATATTTGGCGCCGCGTTTGCTCACGGCCGCTTGACAGCTTCAATGCTCATAATTATGATGATCATTATCAGGACTATCATAAGAGTGAGTAATGGCGCGACGTCGCGACCCCGCTTCCGAGGACCGTCCGGTCCAGGTTGTCACCTGGAGCGGAGGCGTGCCGATCCGGCGCGTTCCGATCGCGCTCGCCCGCCGCTTCGTCCAGATTTGCCTGGCCGTGGCCGCGGAAACTCTGGAAGGCGACGACCTGACGCCGCTGCAGTTTGCCGTTCTTGCCAATCTCAACGACGAATCGAACGTCGATCAGAACAGCCTAGCCGCCCGCCTCGGGGTCGATCGCAACACCGCGAGCGTTCTCGTCGAGCAACTCGTCAAGCGCGGTCTGATCGATCGCCGGGTCAACGGCGCCGACCGGCGTGCCCGCTTGTTGCGGCTGACACCTCTTGGAAACGAATTGCACGAGCGTCTGCGGCCTGCGATGCGCGCCGGACAGCGCAGGATCCTCGCGCCATTGGTGCCTGACGAGCGCGAGCGCTTTCTCGATCAGCTCATCCAGATCATCAAGGCCAATGAATCCTATGCAAGGCCAGGTGCGGCTCGCAGAAAGCGAGGCGCAATGACATCAACCGTGGAGACATCCCGGAACGCGTGAGATGCTCCAGCGCGCGCAAGGAGGACGCGATGACCACAGCAGTTGAAGGCACCGAGCTGACCCGGGTTGGTCCTGCGACCACGATGGGCGAATTGATGCGGCAATACTGGATTCCGTCCTGCTTGTCCTCGGAGCTCGCGCGCGACGGCGCGCCGCTCCGCCTGATGCTACTCGGAGAGAAACTGATCGCGTTCCGCGACAGCGCCGGCCGGGTCGGCGTGATGGATCATCGCTGCCCCCACCGCTGCGCCTCGCTGTTCCTCGGACGCAACGAGGAGCACGGGCTGCGCTGCGTCTATCACGGCTGGAAGTTCGACACCGAGGGCAATTGCGTCGATATGCCGAGCGTGCCGCCGTCGCAGGATTTCAAGCAGAAGGTGAAGGCGAAGGCCTACAAGGCGGTCGAACGCGCGGGGCTCGTGTGGGTCCATATGGGCGCGCGCGCCGAGACGCCGCCGATGCCGGCGCTGGAGACGCTGCTGGTGCCCGACGACGAGATCGGCGCCACCTGTATCCAGCGCGACTGCAACTATCTGCAGGCGCTCGAGGGTGACATCGACACCTCGCATTTCGGCTTCCTGCATGCCGGCCATATCAATCCTGACGACCTGCCTGAGGATCACCCGATCCGCCATACGATTACCAGCCGCGCTCCGGAGTACCACGTCGCCGACAGCCCATGGGGAACACAGTACGCAGCTTACCGTCCTGCCGGGCCGGGCCGCACTTACTGGCGCTTCGCCAATTTTCTGTTTCCATTCTGGACTCAGCAGCCGCAAGGCGAATTCGCAAGGCTGGTCCATGCGCGCGCCTGGGTGCCGCTCGATGATCACCACACGATGTTTTACTATTTGTGGTGGAAGCGCGGCTCGGCGTTACCGGCACAGCCGCGCCCGCTGTTCAAGGGTCTCAAACCGCTCGGCGGCGCGCGGCCCGACCTCGACTTCCTGCCTGACACCAGCGACTGGCTCGGCCGCCGGCGGGTAGCGGCGAACGAAAGCAACGACTGGCGCATCGACCGCGAGGCCCAGCGCACGAACGCGATCTACAGCGGGATAGACAATATTCATCTGCAGGACCAGGCAGTCACCGAAAGCATGGGCGGGGTCACCGATCACGATTTCGAACATCTTGCGCCGTCGGACCAGATGGTGACGCGCACGCGCCGTCGCCTGCTGCTCGCGGCGCGCGCGTTGCGCGATAGAGGCGCCTTACCGCCCGGCGTCGAGGACGTGGATGTATTTCGGGGTGCGCGCAGCGGCTATTTCACCAGCGAAGACAACAGCCCATGGCAGGAGATCTATGCCAAGGCGCTCGCCGCCTCGGTGCGGCCGCAGGTGCCGCGTCAGGCGGCTGAGTAGCACGACCGTTGTGCGGCTCGGCGTCAGCAGGCTGTCGGCGCCACCGTGATTTCGTCGTAACAGGAGGTTCGCCATGAAACTTCCGCGCCGTCGATTTCTGCAGCTCGCATGCGGTGCTGCCGCCCTGCCGGCCTTCTCAGGGATTGCAAATGCGCAAAGTTTTCCTGTGCGGCCTATCACGATCGTCGTTCCCTTCGCGGCTGGCGGGCCGATCGACACGCTCGCGCGCATCATGGCCGAAGGGATGCATGGGCCGCTCGGTCAACCCGTCGTCGTTGAAAACGTGACTGGCGCGGCCGGCAATATCGGCGTCGGCCGGGTCGCTCGCGCGCCGGCGGATGGCTATACGCTGGTTGCGGGGTTCTGGGGCACGCATGTGGTGAATGGCGCGGTCTACGACCTGCCATACGACGTCTTGAATGATTTCGAACCCATCCTGCTGACGACCCGAAATGCGCAGATCATCGTCGCCAAAAAAACGTTGCCAGCCATTGACCTCACCGGCCTGATCGGCTGGTTGAAGGCCAATCCGGATATGGCGGCGGCGGGGACCTCCGGCGTGGGAAGCCCACAGCATGTCATGGGAGTCTTGTTCCAAAAAATCACCGGCACGCGTTTTCGCTTCGTGCCCTACCGCGGCGGCGCGCCAGCGATGCAGGATCTGATGGCCGGACGGATCGACCTGATATTCGCCGACCAGACGACGTCCTTGCCGCAGGTTCGCAGCTGCAACATCAAGGCTTATGCGGTGACAGGCAACAGCCGCCTCGTCGCGGCACCGGAGATTCCGACGGTCGACGAGGCCGGATTACCGGGGTTTTATTGCTCCGTCTGGAATGCGCTGTTTGCGCCCAAAGGCACATCAAAAGAAATCATCGTCAGGCTCAATGCCGCCGCGATCAGCGCGTTGGCTGAACCGGAAGTGCGCCGCCGCGCCGCCGAGGCCGGGCAGCAGATCGTGCCGCACGACGAACAGACACCGGAGGCACTCGCGGCGCTGCAAAAGGCCGAGATCGCGAAGTGGTGGCCGATCATCAAGGCGGCTGGCATCAGGGCCGAATAAGCTGCCTGCTGGGCTGATTCCGCTCATGCAGAACCCACCAGGCCCGCGGGCTGGCGTTTGCCGGATGGCAGCAGGGTCCGCTTGATCTTGGAAAAGGCCCGCAGCGCGAAGCCGAGCAGCACGGGCTGGGTCTTGCGGCAGAAGGCGAGCTTTTTGACGCGTCCCTCGACATGCCATTTGGCATGCGCGCCGTCCCTGAAGAAGATGACGTCGCCGGGGCCGTAGCGGGTGGGACCCATCGTATCGCTTTCGAGCACGATGGCGCCTTCGAGGATCAGGATGGTCTCGTCGAGATCATAGTACCAGTCGAACTTGCCCTCGCTGCACTCCCAAACGATGGTCGATGCAAGCCCGTCGGCGCTTTCCGACAGCACACACGATCGCGCCACCGGATTGCCCTCGATGATCCAGGACGGCTCGATCGGCCGCGGCGTCAGATTGACGGCCAGGTTGGCAGTTTCGATGAGCGTGTGAGACATCATGTGAACCCCCGACGGCTAAGCTGAAAAATCGGCTCAAGATGCTAAGGCGGCGCAGCTTGGCAAAGCTCGGCGGCAAGCTAATAACAAACTTTTAATCCTTCCTTACGGGCCATCGCTCAATCAGAGTTAACGAGGCCGGTTCTGACGGCGGTTGCCTCATTTCGCGACAGCTATTGCTTCTTGCTTGTGTCGGCCGGCGCCGATGCGATCAGGGCTTTGAGAAAGGTGACCATGATCCGGCCGCTGCGGCTGGTCTCGCCGTCTTTCGACAGCAGCGCCATGCCGCGACCCAGCGCGTTAAAGCCGGTGGCGATCTCCACGGGATCGGCGGGCGGCTTCTTGCCGAACAGTTCGAACAATTTGGTCACCAGTGTGCCCAGCGCGCGGCGATTCCTGCGGTTCAGCTCGTTATAGGCTTTGGCGAATGAAGCGCTGCGCAGCGCCTGCAATTGGAGTTCGATCGAGAACACCGCAAAGCCGGAATCCGCGTTGATCGTGGCGGCCCATTTCTCGATGCCTGCCATTGCCTTGGCGGCATCGCCCTCCGCCTGGCTCAGCGCAGCTTCTATCTTGGTGCGTTCTTCGGACTGGTGCCGCCGCACCAGCTCCAGCAGGATCGCTTCCTTGTCCGGAAAATTCGAATAGAACGCGCCCTGCGAGAACCCCGCCGCGTCCGCAATGTCGCGAACCGAGGCCTGGGCAAAACCCTTCTTGATGATCTCGTTGCGCGCGGCCTCGATCAGGAGATTCCTGGTACGCGCCTGACTTTCCTCGCGATTTAGCCTTGGCATACGGTTGCTGCTCCAGGTTACAGATATCAGTTGATTTTCGGATAGCAATTGATATTTGTAATCCGAAACAGCCCGCAGCGGGCTTTGGGAGGACGTATATCATGAAGACCGGATCGTTGGACCGCATGCTTGCGATCCTGGCAACGCTTGCGGCGTCGACGGTGGCCTGCATGGTCGTCGCCATCATCGCCACCAAAGGTTCGCAGGATTTCTTTCAGACCGCGCGCTCCCTTGAAGCCTACAGCACCTATCTGGCGGCGCCGCTGGTCGCCCTCGGTCTGCGGCTTAATCTCGGCCTCGATAACCTCTTCATGATCTTCTACGGCGCATTCTTCATCGTGCTGAGCGTGCGGCTGCGCGAAACACTCGACCCTCGCCTCGCCGGCACCGCGCTGGCCGCGATGATGCTGACGGTGGTGCTGGATTCGATCGAGAACCACCACATCATGACGATGGTGCATTCGATCGAGAACGGGCTGCCGCTGTCGGCAACTGACGGCGAACTGCAGATGATCGCCTCCCAGGTCAAGTTTCACGCTAGCTATCTGGCGGTCCTGCTGTTCTCGTTCGGCTTCCTGCAACTGGGAAAGCTCGGCCGGATCATCGCGATCGTGCTGTGGTGCTACATTCCCTGTGGCGTGCTGATCTCAGTGATGCCGGTCGAACAGGCCAAGGCGCTGGTGCTCGGACGAACGATCTTCTTCGTCTTTGCCTTCATCCTCTCGGCCATACTGTTCCTTTCGCTGGCCAAAAAAGCCGCACCAGAGACGTCAAGCCAACCCATCCGATAAATGATCAAGGAGCACGCCATGCCCATCGCGCTCATCACGATTGTCGGCCGCACCCTGCTGGCGCTGTTGTTCATTCTCGCCGGTGCTGCGAAGATCGCGGGCCCCCAGCCGTTTCTCGATCACATGGCCGCTCACCATATTCCCGGCGTATTGCTGCCGCTGGTCATCGTGCTGGAACTGGGCGCGGGCACAGCGCTCCTGATCGGCTGGCAGCTTTCCTGGTCAGCGGGCGCGCTGGCGCTGTTTTGCGTCGTGACCGCCTTTGCGTTTCATCTCGATCTCGCCGACAAGGCGGAACGGACGCTGTTCGTAAAAGACCTCGCGATCGCCGGCGCGCTGATGGTGATCGCGGCCGGCGCGGCGCAGATGCGCGCGGTGATGTCGATCGGATAGCCAAGGCGGGGCGCGCATCGCGAGATTTCGGTACCGCCGACAGATACCCTGCCGCCGCGCTTAGATATAGAGCCCAGTTAACTTTTGAGTCCGGCGCCGGTTCATGATACCTGTTCACGCAAATGGTGAAGCCGGCCCGTCCAGCTACATCGGCCTTGGTGAACAAGACTGCTCTCGAAGGGCAAGTATGAAATCGCGCGCATTTCGGCTGGTGATGTTGGGATATTTTCTGGTCGGCATATCGAATTTCGCAGCTGCATCGGCTGATGCGGCAACGATCGTCGCGCTTGGCGCCAGCAATACCTATGGCAAGGGCGTAGCGCGCAATCAGGCCTACCCGGCGCAGCTCGAAGCGATATTGCGGGCAAAAGGATCGAACGTCCGGGTCGTGAACGCCGGCATCAACGGCGACACCACCGCGGGTATGCTGCAACGTCTGGACCGCGCCGTGCCGAATGGGACGAGCGTCGTCATCTTACAGCCCGGCGGAAATGATGCGCGCAAGCACAGTGAAGATCGTACCGCAGAAATTCAGAGCCGCCTCAGCGCCCGAGGCATTCCGGTGATCCTATTTCCCAACAATATGCTGAAGGGCATGCCGCATCAGCTGGACGGCCAGCATTTGACGCCGGAAGGATACCACATGGTTGCCGAGTACATGGCCACTCAGGTCGCCGGCGCGATCGGCCATTAGCCGGCGCTATCCGCAAGATCGCCATCCGGTTCCGGATAAAGCTGCAGGAAGGCCGCGGCAGCCTCAGCGGCGCGGCGCGCGATTTCGCGTGGGCTCGGCCGCTCGGCGACGCCAAGCAACAGGCCCGTCATCAGACTGCCCCAGACGAGCCCGGCAAATTGCTCGGCCATCACATGAGGCTCGCCGCCGAGAAGCCCGGTGGAACGGGCGCGGGTCACGATCTCGCGCAAGGCGGCG
>JGI12635J15846_10005560_pt1 | contig 10879 bp, 6 predicted proteins | sample BlaSpr_A8_OM2_M2_FD_15846 | JGI IMG/M metagenome (IMG submission 15846) | reverse complement strand
ACGAGTTTCAGCATCTGGCACGGGCGCGCTGTGCCACTCGCTGCGCGAATTCATCGCGTCCTACGCGGATGACCGGGCGTTCGCTGACCAGGGTGCGCGTACCTTTTGTGCCAATAGTAGCGTTTGTATCAATTCAGGCTTGCAGAATCAGTCACATGCGCGATCCCATTGTGGCCCCAATTTCAACAATGCCGGGCAACTTTCTGCAACTAATCAATCAATAAGTTGCGCATCAGTATGCTACGTTGCCAAAGTGAAAGCGCTAGTTTTGACATGAATAGTACGCGCTCGCCTTCTTAATGACACGATTCGACGTACAAATCCACCAGTTACTGACATGAACCTCTGGCAAAACTGACACGATCCTCTGGCAGCGAGACATGCGCAGGACCATGCGTAACAACCACGGCGCCCGGTTCGAGTCGGATTCGCCCTGGGACAGCGCCGTGCACGCCCGTCGAATGAACCGTTTCGCCTGCCGGCGGTGCCGCCGCATACGCATCATGCGTACCAAAGTGTGCGAGCAGGCGCCAGCAAGTTCCGTCCCCCAAGCGCCACCCGATACGCAGCAACCCACCATCGATCACGTAATGGCCGCCGTGCGTGATATTCGCCAGACGCGGCGCGAGATAGCGCTGGCGCAGCGCCAACAGTTCACGCACCAACGCCAGGCGCTCGCGGTGCGGCGAACGCTCGCGTTCGTCCCAGCGCAGCTTGGACGCATTGAAAGTCAGCTCGGCGTTAGGATCAGGAATCCGCGAACACGCGGCATCGTCTACAAACGCAGCGAAGCGTTTGAATTCGTGGCGCCGTCCATTCGACACGGCCTGTGCCAGTTCGGCACCGAAGTCGCAAAAAAACAGGAATGGTGTCGATGCGGCGAATTCTTCGCCCATGAACAGCATCGGCACCTCGGGTGTCAGCAACAGACACACATAAGCCGCAGCGAGAAGACGCTCGTCGGCAAAGGTGTGGATACGGTCGCCGAAAGCGCGGTTGCCGACCATGTCGTGGTTTTGTAGAAACCCGACGAAGGCAACGGGCGGTAAGTTGCTGCTGGGTTCGCCGCGCACTGCGTTGCGAAACGACGAATGCTGGCCCTGATAGGCAAATCCTTCTGCGAGTGCCCGCCCCAGGTGATCCAGTGGCGCGGCGGCGTAGTCCGCGTAATAGCCATCGGTCTCACCGGTAATCAGCACATGCAGTGCGTGATGCACGTCGTCGTCCCATTGCGCCGTGGCATACATCGGTTCACCGCCCATATCACGCTCGAGATAGCGCGACTGGTTGGCGTTATTCTCCAGCACGAGGTGTACGTGGCGCTGAATTCCCGGCCCCCCATGCAACGCGCGGGCGATCTCGCACACAATATCGGGCGTGCACTGGTCGCGTATGGCATGGACGGCATCGAGCCGCAAACCGTCAAAGCGGTATTCCTCGACCCAGAACAGGGCGTTGTGCACGAAGAAATCGCGCACCAGCCGATTGCTCTCGCCGTCGAAATTGATTGCGGCACCCCAGGGCGTGCGATGCGCCGGATTGAAAAACTGTGGGCAATATGTGTGAAGATAGTTCCCGTCGGGACCGAAGTGGTTGTAGACCACGTCGAGCAGCACCATCAATCCCAGCGAATGCGCTGTATCGATCAGCGCCTTCAATTCATCCGGACTACCATAGCAAGCTGCAGGGGCGAATGGCAGCACGCCGTCGTAACCCCAGTTGCGACGGCCGGGGAAAGCCGCCAGCGGCATCAGCTGGAGGGCGGTGATGCCAAGGTCCACCAGATCGGCCAAGCGCCGCCGCGCAGCGGCGAATGTACCTTCCGGCGTGAAGCTGCCGACATGTAGTTCATAGACTACCGCTTCGGTCCAAGGACGGCCGCGCCAGGCCTCATCGCTCCATCTGTAGGCATGCGGATCGATGACCACGCTGGCGCAGTGCACACCCTCCGGGTTGCTGCGCGATGCCGGATCGGGCACGACCAATGGCTGTGCGTCATTAGTTTGCACCACGAATTGGTAGCGTGTGCCGGCAGGCGCGTCGCTCAATATCACTTCATGCCATCCATCGCCTATGGCTTGCATTCTGTGGTGAGTCCGGTTTGAAGCTGCACTCAACTCCAGCTTCGCGAGTGCGCTGCCGGGCGCCCACAAACGAAAGCGCGTGCCGCCCCCGGGCAACAGCATGGCGCCAAACGGCATTGCATGGGCGGCATAGGCGCTCATATGCTTACCGTCGGCCGTCTCAGCAAAGCCAGCGAACGTCCGCGCGGCTCCAGTGTCTCGTGCCGCTCTCGCTCGGCGTCATCTGTCGTCGCCCTTTCGATGATGCGGCCACCAGCGCTCAAGCAGGGCGGCCGCCCAATCCTTGCCGCCAAGACCGAACGCGAGCGCCAACGCAAGGACGAGACCGGCCAGAATGATGAGAAATGTTCTTTGCACGATGTCGCCGCCGATTTCCACCTGACTCAAGGCGATCATCACGACGAAGGTCATAATGAGGTATCGCGCAATCCTGCCCAGGATGTCGGCATCCGAAATCTGCACATCAGCGCAATAGGTGTGCACGGCGTTGCCGACGAAGCGCGCGAAGTAGGAGCCAAGGATCACGACCAACATCGCCACCAGCACCTTGGGCGCGAAAAGCACTACCCGATGGAGCAGATCAGTGATGTAGGTGAGGCCCAGGCCGTTGAACGCGATGATCAGTCCCGCCAGTATGACCACCCAGTAGGCGAAGAGGCCGAACAGCGTCGTCGTATCGCCGCGCATGCCACCTTGCTGCAAAAAGTTATCGGTGCCGGCACGCTCGGTCAGCACGTTGAAATTGACGGCCCGCAACCCTTTTTCAACGGCGAAACGCGTCGCCTTAGCGAACAGCCACCCAGCGGCCACCACGGTGAGCGCCAGCGCCAGTCGTGGCAAAAAAGCAGCGATCTGGTGCAGAAACTCCCGTGCCGTTTCCAGCAGTATGTCAATGCTTTGCATGAAAGCCTCCGAGGAATTCCCAACACTGAGTCCGATTGTGAATCATTGATTGGCACCCCATTCGAGGATGCCTTGCAATGGAATACCCGCCCAGCTGGGGCGATTGCTGAGCTCGTAGCGCAGTTCGTAAAGGGCTTTCTCCAGCTCAAACAGACCGAGCAGCCCGCTACCCGGAAGGAGCGACCCGTACAGCATCGCGCCACGCGCCGCCGTATCGTAGGCTGCGAGGAAAGCACCGCGTACTTCGACCTCCCAGGCCCGCGCCAAAGGCGCCAGCCTGGTACGCTCGGCCTCATCGTGGGCGACGTTGCGCAAGGCGCCGTGGTGCACGTAGCTGAATGAGCGCAACATCCCCGCGACATCGCGCAACGGCGAATGTTTGGCGCTCCGCTGCTCGAGGCTGTGTCCGGGTTCGCCTTCGAAGTCGACGAGGACGAAATCATTGCGCGTGATGAGCACCTGACCGAGGTGATAATCGCCATGGATGCGTATCTTTAGGCCCTGCGGCGCTTCCGCCATGCAGGCCTCAATACGCGCCAATACCTGGTCGCGTTGCGCCAGCACAGCATTAGCGTTGTCGTGTTCCGCCGCCGTGAGTTGTTCCAGGTTCGATCTCAACAGGTCGAGCGCGTTGCGCGCCTCGTCCACGGCGCGCTGGCGGTAGCCATCGAGGTCGGCGCGTGTGAGTGGCTGCGGATCGAACGCGGGATCCCCGGTGCGACGCGCCAGCGTCGGTGCAGCTCGGCGGTACGTGTCGCCAGCACTCGAATCAGTGCGAGATATGCCTCGTGCGCATTGACTGGCAGCGCATCCGTGGCCGGTGCGGTGCGATGCAGCTCTAGATAGCGCTGCAAATATTCCAGCGAATTGGTCCAGCCATCGCCTTGATTGGCGACATAGGACTGCAGAAGCGCCAGCAGCTTAGTTTCGCCGTCGTTGCCTACATATTCCAGCACGCCCGCCAGCGGCGCGCAGTGGGGATAGTGTGCTACTTCGGTCAGGTACAACCCCATCTCAAGCTCCGGATTCGCACCGGCCCGCAGGCGACGGAAGCCCTTGAGCATCAACCGCTCGCCTATGGTGACGACGGTATTCGAGCTGGAGCCGCGCGGCCGCTCGGCCGGCAAATCGGCAAAATCGCTTCCGGCGAGCTGATCGAATGCGGCGGTGGGCCGGAAATGCAGTTCGCCTTGGGACATCGCAATTACCCGGCGCGCGGCCATGGCGGCAACAACGGCGCGGCAGAAGCCTTCGTCGGCAAATGCGTCACCCATCACACCGACATTGGCCTGCTGGCGCACCTTGGCTACGGCCGCCGTCGACAGATTGCGAGCGCGTTCCTCGTCGCGCTCCTCCCAGGCCAGCGCAAGCGGCATAAAGTAGTTCGAGCGTTCGCCCGCTTCGCCGAGGTCGAGAAGCGACAGCAACCAGCTCAGCTTGCCTTCTTGCCACACCACATGGTCGACGATGCGGGCGCGTTCTATGACGGTGCCTTTCGCTACGTACCAGCGTTGTGTCTCGATGTAGCGCGGCAGCGTGTCGGCCTCGAATTGCTGCCTGGTTTTCTCTGCCAATCCGATACGCCACGGCACCACGCGGTCGCGGAACAGGCTGCTCCAGCTGTCGAACAGTACCAGCACCGGCCGCTCGTCGACCGATAAGACTTGCTCATGCCACGACGGCACCTCAGCATCGGTAGTCAACTTGAACCAGTAGAAGCCGTAGGCCGAGATCGTCAGCAGATAAGGCAGTTCGCCGATGGGCGGAAACGCGGTGCGGCCCAGCATTTCGACCGGCACACGGCCTTTGAACGTGGCCAAGTTGAGTTCAACTGGTTGAGCCGAACGCGACAGATTGGCAACGCACAGGATGGTGTCTTCGCAATACTCGCGAAGGTAGGCCAGTATCTTGCGGTTGCCGGGCCTGAGAAATTGACGCGTGCCGCGCCCGAACGCCTGGCTGGTCTTTCGCACGGCGAGAACGCGCTTGGTCCAGCTCAGCAGCGAACTCGGATCGCGCAATTGAGCCTCGACGTTGGTCGACGGATAGCCGTAGACCGGGTCCATGATCGGCGGAAGATAAAGCCGCTGCGGATCGGCGCGTGAGAAGCCGGCGTTGCGATCGGGACTCCATTGCATCGGTGTGCGCACGCCGTTACGGTCGCCGATGAAGACATTGTCGCCCATACCAATTTCATCGCCGTAATAAAGAATAGGCGAGCCGGGCATCGACAACAGCAGGCTATTCATGAGCTTGATGCGATCCAGGTCATTTTCCATCAGCGGAGCCAGGCGCCGACGAATACCGAGATTGATACGCGCCCGCACGTCGGCGGCGTAGGTGCTATACATGTAGTCGCGTTCTTTGCTGGTCACCATTTCCAGCGTCAGTTCGTCGTGATTGCGCAGGAATATGGCCCACTGGCAACCTTCGGGAATGTCGGGCGTTTGCTGCATGATTTCGGTGATGGGATAGCGGTCCTCCTGCGCGAGAGACATGTAAATACGCGGCATGAGCGGGAAGTGATACGCCATGTGGCACTCGTCGCCATCGCCGAAATATTCGCGCACGTCCTCCGGCCACTGGTTGGCTTCGGCCAGTAGGAAGCGGTTCTGGTAGTCCGCATCGATCGCGGCGCGCAATTGTTTGATCAGCGCGTGCGTCTCGGGCAGGTTCTCATTGTTGGTGCCCTCGCGCTCGACCAAGTAGGGGATCGCATCGAGCCTAAAACCATCGACGCCCATGTCGAGCCAGAAGCGCATGACCTGTAGCACTGCGTTCATCACCCGCGGATTGTCGAAATTCAGATCGGGCTGATGGCTGAAGAAGCGATGCCAATAGTAGGCCTTGGCGACCGGATCAAAGGTCCAGTTAGAGGTCTCGGTATCGGTGAAAATAATGCGCGTGCCAAGATACTTCTGATCGGTGTCACTCCAGACATAGAACTCGCGCTCGGCTGAACCGGGCGGTGCGTTGCGGGCAGCCTGAAACCACGGGTGCTTATCAGAGGTGTGATTGATGATCAGCTCAGTTACGATCTTCAATCCGAGGCGATGCGCCTCGCGCAGCATGACACGAACATCGTCGAGGGTCCCGAACTGCGGATGCACGTTCTGATAATCGGAAATATCATAGCCATCGTCCTTTAGCGGCGACGGGTAGAAGGGCATCAGCCAGATTGTGTTGACGCCTAACGACTTGATGTAATCGAGCTTTGATGTCAAGCCCGTGAAATCGCCGATACCATCGTCGTTAGAATCAAAGAATGACTTGACGTTGAGCTGGTAGATGACGGCATCTTTATACCAAAGTGCATCGTCGAGTTTTCGGCCGGTAAGCGCAATGGTATCAAGAGCAGGAGATTGGGCCCCGGTCATATATCGGCGCTTTAGATGAAATAGTCGAAATCTTGCTCGCTGCGTACGTGCCGGCGCAGCCTTAGCACGTGCGCGGGGGCGCGCTGCGGATCGAGCATCACGTAGTTATGTCGGCCGCGCCAAATATAGCGCTGATCGCTGAGCAAATCGTGCATTTGATAGGGTTGCTCGGTATCGAGTTCCAATGTGGTTATGTCCAGCTCGACCCAGCCGGATTGCGGGTAATGCGGATCGAGGTTCACCACGGTCAGGATAACATTGCCGGACGCCGCATCGCTTTTCAGGTAGGCGATCAACTGGTCGTTTGTGATATTGCAGAAGCGCAGGCTTCGATCGGATTGCAGCGCCGGGTTCTCGCGGCGAATTCGGTTCACGCGTGCAATTAGGGAGCGCAGGCCGCCCGGGTGATCGAGGTCCCAATGGCGCAATTGGTACTTTTCCGAGCCGAGATACTCTTCACTGCCCGATTCGCGCGGCACGCTTTCCATCACTTCGTAAGGCGGCCCGTAGATGCCGTAATTGGCGGCCAACGTGGCAGCGAGCACAAGTCTTGCGACGTACACCTGACGCAAGCCTGACTGCAGCGATTCATGCAGGATGTCGGGCGTATTGGGCCATACGTTGGGACGGAAATAGTCGCGCCCTGGGCCGAGCGCGAGTTCGGTGAAATATTCCGTTAGTTCATATTTGGTATTGCGCCAGGTGAAGTAGGTATATGACTGCGTAAACCCCAGCTTGGCCAGTCGGTGCATCACCTTGGGTCGCGTAAATGCCTCGGCAAGAAAAATCACATCGGGATAGACGCCTTTAATCTCGCTGATCACCCATTCCCAAAAGGCGAAAGATTTTGTGTGCGGATTATCAACGCGAAAGATCCTTATGCCTTGCGCGATCCAAAATTCGATGACGCTCTTGAGTTCTTCCCACAAGGCGCGCCAGTCCTCGCTTTCGAAATCGAATGGATAAATGTCCTGGTATTTCTTAGGCGGATTCTCGGCGTATTGCACGCTGCCATCGGGGCGATGTTTAAACCATTGCGGATGCGCAGTCACGTAAGGATGATCGGGCGCGCACTGGAAGGCGATGTCGAGCGCGATCTCGATGCCGAACTCGCGCGCCTTTTCCATCAGGCGGCGGAAGTCCTCGAGGGTGCCCAGCTGCGGCAGGATATCCTTATGTCCGCCCTCGGCCGCGCCGATAGCCCAAGGACTGCCGATGTCCCCAGGCTCTCCTGCCAATGTGTTATTAGCGCCTTTGCGGCTCGTGCGCCCGATCGGATGGATGGGCGGAAAGTACAGCACGTCGAAACCCATGTCGGCCACATAAGGGAGCCGCGCCTCGACATCGCGGAAAGTGCCGTGTCGGGTCGGCTCTGCGGCAGCCGAACGAGGAAACATTTCATACCAGCTACTGAAACCGGCGCGCTTGCGATCGGCAAACAATTCAAGCGTCGCACCGGTAGTGACATTGCGGTCCGCATAACGCGCTACGATCGCCGCGCGCGCGGCGTCTAGCGCCATCGCCTTCAGTGCGGCGGAATCGGCGTGCGCATCAGCATCGGCACTCTTCCGCAATTGCGCTGCCCAGGCGCTAAGTATCGTGGCATCGCTGCTTTCGGCCCGAGCAGCCGCATTGTCGATAAGCTGCCCGCCAACCTGCAATGCAATGCGAATGTCATCCCGATCATTGCGCCGCTCAAGCTCTTGGCGCCACGATTCGAAATGATCTACCCACGCCGTCACGGTGTAGCGATAGCGACCCGGGAGCGGCGGAGTGAACTCCGCAAGCCAGACGTCATTCACCTGCGCCGCCATGTCGAGTTCGTGCGCTTCGCCTCCGTTGACGGCCTGCCAGCGAAGCACCACGCGCAGCTTGTCGTGACCATCGGTGAAACAATGCGCCTCGATACAGACGGGTTCGCCGGCGATGCGCTTGGCCGGAAACCGTCCGCCATCGACCATTGGCAGCACCACATCGATTACCGCGCGCACTCTGCCCTCCTGAATGCTCGCGGTGGCCGGGGTCACGATCGCAGGCTCCGCTTTCTTGGTCCGGTTGGGCGGATCGTTGGTGTCGAGTTTCGTACTAACGGCATTGCGCTTTGCTTTATTCATGGGTCTCCCAGCGCAACACCATGGTGGACAGCGGCGGCAGATTGAGGTTGACCGATTCGATGCGGCCATGCGCGCTCACCGGCGCTGACTCCACGGCGCCCAAATTGCCCCAGCCGGCACCGCCATATTCGCGCGCGTCGCTGTTGAGGATCTCGCGCCAAAGGCCGCGCACCGGCACACCGACCAGAAAGTTGCGGCGCGGTACCGGCGTGAAGTTGCACACCACGAGCAACGGCGCGCCATCGCCGCAGGACTTGCGCAGGAATGCGACAACGCTCAAGTCCGCACTGCCGGAGTCGATCCACTCGAAGCCCTCGGGTGAGAAGTCGACCCGGTAAAGTGCAGGCTCGCTGCGGTAAATGCGATTGAGATCGCGCACCAGGCGCTGCACACCGGCATGTTCGGGCAATGCCGCTACCTGCCACTCGAGTTCGTTCTCGTGTGTCCACTCGCGTCGCTGAGCGAACTCGCCGCCCATGAACAATAACTTCTTGCCTGGGTGCGCCCACATATACCCGTATAGCGCACGCAGGTTGGCGAATTTTTGCCAATCGTCGCCCGGCATCTTGCCGATCAGTGAACCCTTGCCGTATACCACTTCGTCATGCGACAACGGTAGCACGAAATTCTCGCTAAAGGCGTAGATCAAGGAGAACGTCAGTTGCCCGTGATGATACTTGCGATTGAGCGGNTCCTGCTTCATATATTCCAAGCTGTCGTGCATCCAACCCATGTTCCATTTCATTCGAAAGCCGAGACCCCCCAGAGCAGCAGGGCGTGACACCATCGGCCACGCGGTCGACTCCTCAGCAATCATCGCCACATCCGGATGATTGCGACAAACAGCCTCGTTCAGCGTACGCAAAAAGTCTATGGCTTCGATGTTTTCCCTCCCGCCGAANCGATTGTGGATCCATTCCCCNTGCTTGCGAGCGTAGTCGAGATAGAGCATCGATGCCACCGCATCGACGCGCAGCCCGTCGATGTGATATTTCTCNAACCAAAATAGCGCGGAAGAAANAAGGAAGCTGCGAACCTCATTTCNCCCGTAGTTGAAAATGGCCGAATTCCATTCGGGGTGGAAGCCCTGGCGAACATCGGCGTGCTCATANAGGTGGGTGCCGTCGAAGGCCATCAACCCATGCGCATCCGTAGGAAAGTGCGATGGCACCCAGTCAAGGATTATGCCGATGCCTTTCTGATGCAGGTAGTCGACGAAGTACATCAGATCCTGAGGCGTGCCGTAGCGTGAAGTCGGCGCGAAGTAACTTGTCGTTTGATAACCCCATGAACCGTAGAAAGGATGCTCGGTGATCGGCATCAGCTCGACATGCGTGAAACCCATTTCGGTCACATAATCAGCAAGCGCATGTGCAAGTTCGCGATAGTCCAAAAAGTTGCCGTCTTTGCGGCGCCACGAGCCGATGTGCATTTCGTAAATCGCCATCGGCGCATTGAGGCCGTTGTGTGCTGCGCGGGATGCCATCCAGCCAGCGTCATCCCATTCGTAATCGAGCGTCCACACACGCGAAGCGGTCGCCGGNGGCGGCTCGGAGAAAAGTCCGAAGGGATCGGCTTTGTCGACGTTATTGCCAAGGCGCGACGTAACGCGGTATTTATATGCATGGCCGCGATGCACCTCCGGCACAAAGCCCTCCCAGATGCCGGAACCATCCTCTCGTGGCGTAAGAGCATTTGCTCCGGGACTCCAGCCGTTCCAGTTGCCGATTACACACACTGCATCCGCGTTGGGCGCCCAGACGGAAAAGCGCGCGCCCTTCCCATTTTCTAGTAGGGTGCAGCCGAGCTTAGTGTGCAGCCCCGCGTGCGTGCCCTCGCGGAACAGATAAATATCGTGATCAGTCAGCACAACGTATTCAGCTCCCTCGCCGNAGAATATTCAACCCGTACTTGCCGCACTGATCAAGGGACCGAGANGGGGTCCCTTCAATTGCCGCGCTTGCGGCTGGTGGCGACCTCCGCCAGTGACCCCTGGAAACGAGTATCAATACCCGGCGCGTTCAGTTGCCGACGCGTGCGAACGCACCCCTAAGTTCATACAACAATGGTTTAATTCCAACAAAGGTACCAAAACTCTCACAGAACATTCTCTTGTTTCAGCATGCCAAACGGGGAGTAGTCCCAACACTCGTGATCAGGGGTTTGGGATGCAACGGATGCGATCCGCACGAAGGAACGCCGCTCCCTTGATTCCTCAGACGTGGATTCGGAGACCCCGAACGGGCAACCTAGGAATAATGTTTTGAGACTTCGCAGCTAGCTCAGGCGATATTCACGCCGAGCTGCTTAAGGAATCCACGATTGTCCATCTGCACCCACTCTTCGATGAGCCGGCCATCTTCGTTGTAGCGGAAGATATTGATCAGTTCGAAACTCACTC
>JGI12635J15846_10005559_pt1 | contig 10880 bp, 9 predicted proteins | sample BlaSpr_A8_OM2_M2_FD_15846 | JGI IMG/M metagenome (IMG submission 15846) | reverse complement strand
ATCAGCCACCACTCGTTGTTGACGACGTCGCGCATCCGGACGGCGGCAAAAAGCTGAAGCACGCCGATGATGATGGCCCATACCGCGATGAACGTCAGCAGCACTAGAGCGGTCATTCCGGTGTAAGCGAACGCGATGATACCGGCGAGAATACCGACGACACCGCTGATGCCAAGCCACCAGCGCGGACTGGCATCGACTCCGCGAGCGCCGCTCGTTGGCAGATTTCTCCGACGCGAGCCTCGCGCGCCTATTCTCCGGTATTTTCCAGATGCTGGGCAATCTCCCAGCTGACAGGCAACTCAACGTCGCCGTTGATGCGAATGTTGACGATCACCGGGCCGTCTTTGACGGCAAGAGCTTTGTCGATTTCGCCGAAATCGTCGGGCGAATTGACTCTAAAGCCCTTGGCGCCAAAGCCGACCGCCAATTTTTCGAAATCCGGCTGGGCGATTTCGGCATATTTGGTGGGAAAGCCCTTATGGACTAGATCGTGGCGCTCTTGTCCAACGGCATTGTCGTTGAACACGAATACCATGAGCGGCAAATTATGACTGACCGCGGTGTGAAAATCGGCGACGTTCATCATGAACGAGGCATCCGCCGTGACGTGCGTGATCCGCTTGCCGGGCCGCGCAAAACACGCCCCGAGCGCAATGCCCAAGCCTTGGCCAACCGCGCCGAAATCCGCCCCCGTTGACCAATTGTCAGCGCCGGAACTCGTGAGGGTTTGCACCGCGACCATCAGCGCATGCCCGCCGTCGAACACGAGAATACGATCGCGTTTCGGCAATTTGTCTTCCAAATATCTGGCGGCGCGGCGCGGATCGACCGACTTGCCGTCTTCGTAAGTGATTGCCGCCGGCTTTTGCTGCTGCTTTTTCTGTACCAGCTCCGCATCCGGCTGACGGCCGGGCTTGCCGCCTTCCTTCAGCTTATCGAGCAGCGCCACGACCGCCGCCTTCGCGTCGGCTTCCAGGCCGACGGTGATCCGCGCAAACCAGCCGAATGCATCGTCGCGGTCGTCGATCTGGATAATCTTCTTGCCGTTCTCGAGGATTTTGCCGAAATGCGTCGTCCACTCGTTCAAGCTCGCCCCGACGACAATCATAGCGTCGCTGTCGGCGAGCGTATCGACGGCAAGATCGGAGCCGAGGCCGCCGCTGATGCCGAGATGCAGCGGGTAGTCACGGCAAAAACCCGCCGCGTAGAGGGTGGTGGTCACCGGCGCGCCGAGATATTCGGCCAATTTCTGCACTTCTGCTTCGGCCTTTCCCTGGGCAGCGCCGAGCCCGCAAAGAATGGTCGGCTTTTTCGCGCTTGCCAGAATCTTGACAGCTTCCGCAAGATCGTCCGGTCGCGGCGGCTGCGAGGTCTTCGCTTTGTACATCGGCCGGTACCTCCAATTTTTATCCGACAGGGCGGCATGCTGGATGTCCTGCGGCATGTTGAGGACGAACGGTCCTTTCTTCGCTCTCAGTTGGCGGAAAGCTTCGCCGAGGCAGTAATCGACATTGTCGGGGTGCTCGATCGTCACAGTCGCCCCGGTCGTAAGCAGCGCCATGGCGTGTTGGTCGAGCATGCCTTGCGGGTTGTAGGGATCGCGCAGCGAAGCATGCCCGCCAAGCATCAATACGGGCGATCGATGCAGCCGCGTGTGAACAAGCGAGTGGGTGGCGTTGGCGTAACCGGGCCCTTGCGTGGTGGTGCAAAGCCCGATCTTGCCGGTGAGGCGCGAATAACCGTCCGCCATAGCGACGGCGGAGCCCTCATGGTGGGCGTGAACGTAGGTGAGCCCGTGCTTTTCGCACAGCTCCACAATCATGTCCTGGTTGGCGTCGCCCATGACGGCGAAAACGTGATCGATACCCTCGGCCGCAATCGCCGCCGCAAGCGCTTCGAGGACTTTCATAACGGCCTCCTATTGACTGATGCGATGGCACTTATCGTGAAACGGAAAAGGCAACGGGGAGCTTGCTCGGCTTACGTCAAATGCTCGAGCAGCCCCGCGGACGTCCGCAAATACTGCATCTATCCACGCCGGGATTCTGAAACTTCAGCTGCGCACGTGTCTTGAATGAAAAAGGCAATCTCTTGAAAGAAACGGTGCGCGTCAGCCGCGCAGCGTTGCAGGCGTCGTGTGCAGGTGCGCTTGGAATACGCGGGTCATGTGCGCCTGATCGGCAAAGCCACAAGCCGACGCCACCTCCTTGATCGGCAAGCTACCCTCCACCAGCAGGCGTCGGGCCCGATCGATGCGCCGCTCGATAATGTAAGCGTGCGGGGTTCGGCCAAAGGATTCGCGGAAGTGACGGGTGAAAGTCCAAACACCCATTCCCGCCACTGCGGCCAGAGTTTCGAGGTTGAGCTGTTCGTGCAGCCTGGTCTCGATACAGTCCGTCAGCCGGCGGACCTGCGTCGGCGACAGCCTGCCTTCGCCGGTCCGTTCGCGGAACGTGACACGCGCGTATTTGCGCAAAAGGTGCACAACGAGCTGCGTCGCCGCTGCCTCGACGTACAAGCCGCTACCCAACGCCTGCTGCTGCGCCTCACCGGCGATGGCAGCCATTGCCGCCGTCACGATCGGATCGCGCGTTTTTACAACGTCCTGCAGACGGACATCAGCAATGCTTCGGTCTGTCACCTCAGCACAGATTCCAGACATCAAGCTTTCACTCAGATAGACATGGCTGACATCGATTTCCTCGGTCCAGTGCCAATGCGAACGCTGCGATCTGGTCAGGAGCGAGACATCCCCCGGCGCGCAATAAGTTCTCGTCCATGCGCCTTCGCACCGCCGCTCCATGAGCGTGGCGCCTCTGAGGTAAGAGACAATGGTGAAGTCGCTCACCGGCGGCACGACGACATCCATGGCGCCATAGCGATAGCCGCGCAGCCAAACTCCATTCCAGCCTAGATTGTCGCTCGCCGCCGTTACCGCGCCGGGCACATAATTCGGCACTTCACTGGGTGTGATGATGGTGGCCATCGCGTCGTCTCCTACCTAATTCGGCTGGTACGCCAGCCACCGGAGCCGTCGTCGCCTTTTTCTGATAATTTACAGCAATTGATGCGCTACAAAGTGCCCTATGCTGATCCAGCACTAATCACGCGTCAACCGCCGGGATGCGTGTGAACCACGCCTCTCCGACGATAGCAGAACGGCATAGCGGGCCGCTGCGAGGCTTGTAGCTTTTACCGATCTACTTCTCGACCGCGCCGCCTGAATCGGCCCAATCCTTAAAGCCACCGAGATTGTAGACGCGCTCGTAGCCCAAATCCTTGAGCAACTTGCCGGCGAGCGCGGCGCGCCCACCGGAGGCGCAATAGACAATGACGTCTTTGTCCTTGGCAAAATTCGGATCGTGCGAGGGCAGATCGGGATCGGCACGGAATTCCAGCAGGCCGCGGGAGACATGCACGGCGCCGGCGATCTTGCCGCTCGCCTGCACCTCCGGGGTGTCGCGCACGTCGACGACGAGCGCGTGACCGTTGGCGATTATCTCGCGCGCCTTGTCGGGGGAAATTTTCGGCACCGCGGCATTGGCGGCTTCGAGCATTTGCTTGACGCTTGTGGCCATGGCGAACTCCCGCAAAACGCGCTAGGCGCGTCGGCGGGGACGGTACTACGCCATCCGCGCCCGCTTCAATCGCTCGACAGGATCACGTTCTTGACCAGCGGATAGACCTGGTTCTCCCAGCGCTTGCCGGAGAACACACCGTAATGGCCGACACCGGCCTGCATGTGATGGCGCTTGAGGTATGGCCGAAGCCCGGTGCACAGGTCGTGCGCGGCGACGGTCTGGCCGACCGCGCAAATATCGTCGCGCTCGCCCTCGACCGTGAGCAGCATGGTGCGGCGGATGGCGCCCGGCTCGATCTTTTGCCCGCGCCAGAGAAGCTTGCCGAGCGGCAACGCGTATTCCTGAAAGATCAGCCGCACGGTTTCGAGATAAAACTCGGCGGCGAGATCGAGAACCGCGAAATATTCGTCGTAGAACGCTTTGGTGGTCGCCGCCTTCTCGCGGTCGCCGTTCTTCAGGTTCTCGTACAGCTCCTGGTGCGCTTTGACGTGGCGCTCGATGTTCATGCTCATGAAGGCGGCGAGCTGCACGAATCCCGGATAGACGCGGCGGAAGGCGCCGGCATAACGCATCGGCACCGAAGCGGTCAGCGACCGTTCGAACCAGGCGATGTCGCGCTTGTTGGCGAGTTCGTTGACCTTGGTCGGATTGACCCGGCAGTCGATCGGCCCGGCCATCAGCGTCATTGAGCGCGGCTGGGCCGGATTTCCGCTCTGCGCCATCAGCGCGACCGCCGAGAGGACGGCAACACAAGGCTGGCACACCGCCAGCACGTGGCCGCCGGGTCCGATCACCTCCATGAACTTGATCAGGTGCTCGACATATTCGTCGATGCCGAAACGTCCGGCGATCAGCGGAATGTCCCGCGCATTATGCCAATCGGTCATAAAGACATCGTGCTCGGGCAGCATGGTGCGCACCGTAGCGCGCAACAGTGTGGCGAAATGGCCGGACAGCGGCGCCACCAACAGCACCCGCGGCTGCACCGCCGCGACATCCTTCTTGAAATGAAGCAGCGTGCCGAATGGAGTCCGGTATGCCGCCTCTTCGTGGACTTCGACTTCGCGGTTGCCGACATTCACCGAGCGAATGCCGAACGGCGGCCGCGTGTGCGTGAGCCCGACCCGCGCGATCAACTCATAGGCCGCAGTCAGGTTGCGCACCGCCGGCTGTTCGGCCAAGAGCGGCTGATGCCCGCCGGCGAGCGCCAGGGTCGCCCACGCTTTAGCCGGCGTGATCAAATCGGATTGGGCTTGATAGGCGAGGTAGAGCATCCGTTGTCCACGGGCGCCGCGGGCCGCCTGGCGCGGCTAGTCCCTCGACCCCACTGCCGGGAAGGCTAGTGCATTTCTTGTTGCGCTGCGACAAAATTGTGAACATGTTTGCACACCGGGATTTGGGCGGCGCAAGCGGGCCGGAACGTCGCGATCAGCGACCTCCGGCCTACTATTAAGCCTTTGAGTTTGCGTCATCTTTCAAGACGAGCAGGCGCATGACCCAGACCACACTGACAATTGCCAGCAAGAACTACGGCTCATGGTCATTGCGGGGTTGGTTGCTCTGCAAAATGGCGGGCCTCGAGTTCGAGGAAAAGCATGTCGGCGCCGACGACCCCTCGACGCGGGCGGAATTGCTGCTGCTGTCGCCGTCGTTTCTGGTGCCGTGCCTATTCCATGACGGCATCAAGGTCTGGGATACGCTCGCGATCGCGCAATATCTGCACGAGATTAAACCGGACGCCGACCTCCTCCCCGCCGACCGCGCGCAGCGTGCGCATTGCCGCGCCATCTCCGGTGAAATGCATTCCGGCTTCGCCAATCTGCGTTCGGCGCTGCCGATGAATCTCAAGGCGCATTTTCCCGGCTTCAAGGCCTGGGCCGGCGCGCGCGGCGACATCGAACGCGTCACCGCGATCTGGCGCGAGTGCCTGCAGCAATATGGAGGACCTTATCTGTTCGGCGAGAAACCATGCGCGGCCGACGCCATGTACGCGCCGGTATGCACGCGCTTTATCACCTACGACGTCGTGCTCGACGAAACCTCGGCCGCGTATTGCCGCACGATCATGGCGCTGCCGCTGATGCAGGAATGGATCGCCGCCGCGAAACTCGAACCCGACGAGCTGGAAGAACTCGACGTGGAGTTTTGACGAGCGCCGACCTGCCGGGCAGTCCGTGAACCGCGGCGGCAACCGCCCTGCCCGTTTCTCCCCCGCCCCAAGACGCCCGTCCCGGTAATCACATCGGCATCATGTTGCTGTTGAGGTTGCCGACGATCCAGACCGAGCCGGCGATAATGAGAAGGACGACCAGCATGCCGAAGGCAAGCGCCAAGATGTTGTTGGTGCTGTCACGGTCGCTGCCGAGATGGAGAAAGAAGACGAGATGCACGCCGATCTGCGCCAAAGCGAGCACAATCAAGCCGACCGGGATGCCGGGAGCCCAGATCAAGTTCGTCTGCGCCACGAAGAAAGAGGCTAACGTCGCTACGATGGCGAGTGCGAAGCCTACCGTATATGACAGATAACCGGCGGTAGGATCGTGCTCTTCGAGACCCGGCGCTCTGTCGTCGAACACCCCTTCGTGATCGCCGCTCAATGGTGCACTCCCATCAAATAGACCAGCGTGAATACCCCGACCCAGACGATGTCCAGCGCATGCCAGAACAGGCTCCAGCACAACAGGCGCCGCAACACGGCCGGTTGCAGACCCTTGGCGATCACTTGCGCGGACAGATAGACGAGCGCGAGCAGCCCGCTGGTGACGTGGGCGCCGTGCATGCCGACCAAAGCAAAGAAGGCGGAGAGAAAGCCGCTGCGTGAGGGTCCGGCGCCGTTCTGCACCATGCGGGCAAATTCGGTGGCCTCGATAATGAGAAACGCCGCACCGAGCAGGAATGTGAGAGCGGCGAAGACAAAGAAGCGCGTCGGCTGCCGCCGTTCGGCGGATAGCGCCCCCAGCCCGCAGGTATAGCTCGACAACAACAGACAAACCGTCTCGATGAAAACGTTCCGGAGATTGAACAGCTCGGCTCCGGTCGGCCCGCCGGCGGTATTTCCCGACAACACCGCGTAGGTCGCGAACAGCGCCGAGAACATCACCATGTCGCTGAGGATGAAGATCCAGAAACCGTAAGCGACGACGATGCGCTTTCCAGCCGGGCCGCCTCCACCCCTGCGCGTGAACTCGCTCGGAACCGCGGTCAAGGCCTCATCTGTCGCTGTTATGCTCATGGGGCCCGCCGTCTCGCCTCAGCCCGCCCGTTCCATTCGCGTAACTTCAGCAGCCGATATCTCGTGCTCACGATCGGTGCTCCATGCGGCAATCAGAACCACGATTGCGGCGGCCAAGAAGCCGAGGATGGCCAGCCACCAGATTTGCCAGATCAGCGAAAAACCCATGATCACCGCGAAGAAAGCGATGATAAAACCGGCCGGGCTGTTGCGCGGCATCTCGATGGCTTCGTAGCCGGACTTCGCCGTGGATTGGTGCGTTTGCTTCATGTGCCAGAACGCGTCGACGGTCTCTACCCTGGGCAACACCGCAAAATTGTAGGCCGGCGGTGGCGACGAGGTCGACCATTCCAGTGTTCGACCGTTCCACGGATCGCCGGTCAGGTCGCGCCGCTGGTCGCGCCCGCGGATGCTGACATAGAGCTGAGCGATCTGGCAGGCGATGCCGCAAAGAATGACGACGGCGCCGCCCTCGGCGACCAAAAGCAGCGGCTGCCAGCCCGGGTCGGGGACGTGTTCCAGCCGCCGGGTCATGCCCATCAGGCCGAGCACGTAGAGCGGCATGAAAGCGAGATAGAAGCCGATGAGCCAGCACCAAAAGCTGGCGTGGCCAAGGCGTTCGTCGAGCGTGAACCCGAACGCCTTTGGGAACCAATAATTGATGCCCGCCAGCGCTCCGAATACCACCCCGCCGATAATGACATTATGAAAATGAGCGACCAGGAACGTGCTGTTATGGAGTACGAAGTCGGCCGGCGGCACCGCGAGCAACACGCCGGTCAGGCCGCCGATGACAAACGTGATGATAAAGCCGACCGCAAACATCATGGGCGTCCGAAACACGATGCGACCGTGGAACATCGTGAACAGCCAGTTGAAGACTTTGACGCCCGTCGGCACCGCGATAATCGACGACATAATTCCGAAGAATGCATTGACGTCGGCGCCGGCGCCCATGGTGAAGAAGTGATGCAACCAGACCATGAAAGAGAGCACGCAAATCCCCAGCGTGGCCCAAACCATGGAGCGATAGCTGAACAGGGCCTTGCCGGAAAACGTCGCCACCACTTCGGAAAACACGCCAAACGCCGGCAAGATCAGGATGTAGACTTCGGGATGACCCCAAGCCCAAAACAGATTGACGTACATCATCTGGTTGCCGCCGCCGCCGTTGGTAAAGAAATGCATGCCGAGGTAGCGGTCGAGCAGCAGCATCAGAAAAGTCGCCGTCAGAACCGGGAACGCCGCAACGATCAATAAATTCGAGGCGAGCGCAGTCCAGCAGAACACGGGCATGCGGAAATAAGTCATGCCAGGCGCACGCAATTTGAGAATCGTGGTGACGAAATTGACCCCGGTCAGCAGCGTGCCGATGCCGGAAATCTGCAACGACCAGAGGTAATAATCGACGCCGACATCGGGCGAGAAGGCAAGTTCGGAGAGCGGCGGGTATCCCATCCAGCCGGTGCGCGCGAAATTGCCGATCACAAGCGACACATTGATCAACAGCGCGCCGGCCGCCGTGAGCCAAAAACTGATCGAATTGAGCACCGGAAAGGCGACGTCGCGGACGCCGAGCTGCAACGGCACCACAAAGTTCATCAACCCGATGACCAGCGGCATCGCCACAAAAAAGATCATGATCGAGCCGTGAGCCGAAAAGATTTGGTCGTAATGCGACGGCGGCAGATATCCCTGGGCGTCGCCGACTGCGACCGCCTGTTGCGTGCGCATCATGATCGCATCGGAAAAGCCGCGCAGCAGCATGACCAGGCCGAGCATCACGTACATGACGCCGATGTGCTTGTGATCGACACTGGTCAGCCACTCACGCCAAAGATAGGGCCACCAGCCCTTTACCGTGACGATGACCAGCACCGCGAGAATGACGATGCCGACGGCGGCCCCACTCAGCAGTGGCAGCGGCTCGTTGAACGGAATTGCCGACCAGCTCAGCCTGCCGAGCACCTCACCCTCCCTGCTGCGCGCCGCCCATGCCGGCGTCTCCGGGACCCGTCATGGTTCGCTCGAGAATGTGTTCGAACAGCTTCGGCTCGACCGCGCGATAGGTTTTTGGCGGCAAGGCTTTGCTTGGCTTTGCCAGCTCGGCATAGCCGGCATCGTCGAGCCCGGATCCGGTGCCGCGCGCTTGCGCAAGCCAGGCGTTGAAATCGCCCGCCGGCACCGACTTCACGACAAACCGCATCCAGGAAAAGCCGTCGCCGCTGAAATTTGCCGACAAGCCGGGATACTCACCCGGCGTGTCGGCCAGAAGGTTCAGATGCGTGATCATGCCGCCCATGGTGTAGATTTGGCTGCCGAGCTGCGGCACGAAGAATGAATTCATCACCGTCGCCGAGGTAAGTTGGAATTCGATCGGCGTTGCGGCGGGGATGACCAGTAGATTGACCGCAGCCACTCCCAGATCGGGGTAGATGAAGAGCCATTTCCAATCGAGTGAGACGACTTCGACGCGCACCGGATTGGTTTTCGCCGCGATCGGCGCTCTTGGATCGAGCTGATGAGCGCCGATCCAGATAACTCCGCTCAACAAAATCACCGTCAAGGCAGGAATCGACCAGACGACAAACTCGATGCGGCCTTCATAGGATTTGTCGGAAGCGCGGCTGGCGCGATCATTGGATGCCCGATACCACCAGGCGAACACCAAGGTCGCCACGATGACCGGAATAACGACGACCAGCATAATCGCCGTCGAATTGATCAGGATAAGGTGCTCGGCCGACGCGACGGGCCCCTGCGGGTCAAGAACGCCGGCGGGCGCACAGGACGCGAGCAGAATCGGCGCACCCCAAACGGGCCAGCGAAGAAGGCCTGAACGAAAAAAACGGTAGCGCCGATACGTTGCGCTCGTCATCAAGCCCAGATCGAGGCACAACCCTTTCCTCGATCCTCCCTATTCAGCCGTTTAAGCGATTTTAGGCGCTTTGCGAAGCACGGGCCATCGAAAACATCCTGACGGTTGCCGATTCATACCGCAGCCGAAAGCGATGTGTATGTGCCCGGCTTGCCACCGACTGATATATCGCTAGTCCGAAATTGCTGAAAGCGCGCGCCCGCGCTTAATCCCAATCCGGCCGGCCGAAGCCAGCGGGGATGAGGCGGCGGCCGGCGCCTGACAGCTTGGAAATATCCGCCATTTCGCCATCGCTGAGAGAAAAATCGAAAATCGCCGCGTTCTCGGCGAGCCGCTTAGCTTTGCTGGTGCGGGGAATGACGACAATGTTCTGCTGCACGAGGAAGCGGAGCGAAACTTGCGCGGCGGTCTTTTTGTGCGCGGCGCCGATCCGCGCCAGCACATCGTCGCCGCCGGCCTTACCCTGGGCGATCGGGCTGTAGGCGGTCATCGCCATGCCGTGCTTGCGGCAGGCCGCCAACACCTTCGATTGATCGAGATAGGGATGGCACTCGACCTGATTGCAGACCAGCGGCTCGGTGGTCGCTTTCCACGCCGCCTCGATCAACGCGACGTTGAAGTTGGAGATGCCGATGTGCCGGGTCAATCCGTCACGCTTGACCTTGCATAACGCGCCGATAGTTTCCGGCAGCGGAATTTGCGGGTTCGGCCAATGCAGCAGCAGAAGGTCGACCGCGCTCACGCCGAGCCGGGCAAGACAATCAGCAGCCGCACGCGGAAGATCGGATGCGGAGAAATGCGTCGGCCAGATTTTCGTGGTGAGGAATACGTCCTCGCGCTTGAGGCCGGAGGCCTTCAAGCCCTCGCCGACGGCGCGCTCGTTATCGTACGCTTCCGCGGTGTCGATATGGCGGTAGCCGAGACGGAGCGCTGCTTGCACCATCTCGGTGCAAACGCGGCCGCGCAGATCCCACGTGCCGAGACCGAGCAACGGTATGCGAGCGCCATGAGCGCTCACCGCCGGAACTTGGTCTTTGCTGGCACTCACTAGTGTTTCGATTCCGAAGTTCGTATCATTGTGCGGCACTCTCGTTTGCGAACTTCGGAATCGAAAGGACACTAGCAAATTATTGTCCTGGTGTGGCTTTTGGTTCAGAAGTCCGCATGACGCGTTCGCGGCAAGAAT
>JGI12635J15846_10005558_pt1 | contig 10880 bp, 9 predicted proteins | sample BlaSpr_A8_OM2_M2_FD_15846 | JGI IMG/M metagenome (IMG submission 15846) | reverse complement strand
GGGATCATCAAAGAGCTCAACCTCCGGCGGCCGCTGTTCCGCCAGACGGCGGTGTACGGCCATTTCGGGCGGACGGACATCGACGCGCCGTGGGAGTCGACCGCGCGTGCAAAGGAGCTCGGGGAAGAGCTCGCACAACGGGCTTGAGTCAGAAGAACTACGCCGTAATTCCAGCCGGTGGAGCGGGCACGCGATTATGGCCCCGCTCGCGCCGGCTCACGCCGAAGCACACGCTGCCCTTGGCGAGCGGCGGCCGAACGCTGCTTCGAGACACATACGACCGGGTGCGCGGTCTGGTTGACGAGGTCTTCGTCGTCACGGAGCTGACCCAGCGCGAAATCATCAACGCCGTGCTGCCTGAAGTCGACTCGGAACACATGATCATCGAGCCGGTAGCCCGTGGCACGACCAACGCATATGGGCTGGCGGCATTGACACTGCACCGGCTCGACGCGACGGGCGTGATGCTGGCGATGGCGTCTGATCACGTCGTAAGGGGACGAGCTGAAATATCACGCGCCCTGCGCGCAACTCTTCGTGCTGCGGACGTCACGGACAGTCTCATCGCGATCGGGCTCAAGCCGAGATACCCGTCGACGGGCCTTGGCTATTTGCATGCATCTCGGCCCGGACCGGCCGGGACTCGTCGCGTCCAACAGTTCCTTGAAAAGCCTGACTTGAAGACAGCGACGCGGTTCCTCAAATCGGGTGGCTACTACTGGAACGTCGCTTGGTTCGCATGGCGCACAAGCGTCTTCCTGGCGGAGATGCAGCTGCACGCGCCAAAGCATCTGGCTGGGCTGCGAAAGGTTCTCGAGGCACGCGCGGCAGGCAACGAGGACCTGGCGTCGGAGCTGTACAGGCGGCTGCCGGTCGAGGTCGTCGATCGCAGCGTCCTGGAAAAGACTGAGAACCTGCTTGTGATACCCGCGTCGTTCGACTGGTCGGACATTGGCAGCTGGTCTGAGCTCGGCGACCGCGTCCGGGCCGACGCCCAGGGGAACTCCGTCGACGGTGAAGCAGTTCTTGTTGACACGACCGGCAGCCTGATCTTTGGTGATCGAAGGCTGATCGCCGCGATTGGAGTCAAGGACCTGATCATCGTCGATACCGAGGACGCCCTCCTCGTGGTGCCGCGCTCTCGCGCCCAGGACGTTCGGAAGGTGGTCGAGGCGCTCAGGCGGGCGCGCAAGACCCGTTACCTTTAGGCCACTTATGACGACCCAGATCAAGTTCGGCACTGACGGGTGGCGGGGGGTGATCGCCGACGACTTCACCTACGAGAACGTACGTCGCGTCGCACAGGGCACAGCCGAGTACATGAAGTCCCGGTCGGCCGACCCGCTCGCGGTCGTTGGCTACGACTGCCGATTCGCATCTGAAGACTTCGCGCGCACCGTCGCTGAGATATTCGCGACCAACGGCGTACGGACTGTGATCTTTGACCGCCCGTCGCCGACGCAGGTCGCATCGTGGACGGTGATCGATCGCAAAGCAACCGGCGCGGCCGTGGTGACCGCCAGCCACAACCCGTACCAGTTCAACGGGATCAAGTACAAGCCGGAGACCGGCAGCTCAGCGCCGACGGAGGTGATCGCCGACCTGGAAAGCCGCATCAATGCCCTGTCGGGCGTCCCGCAGGTCGACCACCGTGCCGCGCGTGACCTCGTGTCGACGATCGACCCGCGCCAGCCTTACTACGCGCAGATCGCCCGCATGGTCGACGTCGACGCGATCCGTGATGCCGGGCTGCGGGTCGTCCACGAGTGCATGTACGGCTCGGGCTACGGGTATGTGGGCGACCTCATCGGCAGCGGGCGCACCAACGTGACCGAGCTGCACAACCAGCGGAACCCACTGTTTGGTGGAATCAGCCCCGAGCCGATCCGGCCCAACATCGATTCGGCGCTCGCCTTCATGAAGGTCGGCGGGCACGACCTTGGCATCTGCACCGACGGGGACGCCGACCGCGTGGGGATCATCGACGAGACGGGCACCTTCATCAATCAGCTGCAGGTGTTCGCGCTGCTGATGCTCTACCTCTTCGAGGTCCGCGGAATGCGCGGCCCGGTGATCAAGACCGTGAACATGACCGCCATGGTCGACAAGCTCGGCGCGGATTTCGGCGCCAAGGTTTTCGAGGTGCCAGTCGGTTTCAAGTACGTGGCCCCGAAGATGATGGAGACGGATGCGGTGCTGGGCGGTGAGGAGTCCGGGGGCTTCGCCGTCCGTGGTCATATTCCCGAACGCGACGGAATCCTGGTGGGCCTGCTGTTCGCCGACATGATCGTCAAGGCAGGCAAACCGCTCTCCGCGATCCTCGCCGACCTCGAGCGCCGCGTCGGACCCCACGCTTACGCGCGGCATGACATCCACCTTGTCCGCGAGACGTATGACACGGACCGCAAGCGGATTCTCGAGACGCTCGAGAAGAACGAACCGCAGGAGGTCGCCGGCGTGCGCGTCCAGCGCGTTCGCTCCGACGACGGCTTCAAGTTCTACCTCGAGGACGGCAGCTGGGTGCTGCTGCGGGCGAGCGGCACCGAGCCGCTGATCAGGATTTACGCAGAGGCGGTCGACAGCGCGGCCGTCGAAGCGCGGCTGGCGGCGCTGGAGGAGATAGTCGGGATAGGGCAACGTGCTGGCGCCTAATCGACGGATCTTCGGCGCCCACGCCCATCTGCGTCGTTGCGGCTTGCGCTTCTCGCTCACGCGTCGACGGATGCGCTCGGTGCGATGCTCGGCCGCGCCTAGCATCTGGGCCACCTGGTCACCGAATCTCTCGCCGATTAGCACCATCACGTTGCCAAGTGCTCATGCTCCGTCCTGAATTTGGTCGGGCGGAGATGACCAGGGTGGACAAGCCTTGGGGTCACGAGCTGCGGTGGGGAGTCACCGACCGTTACGCGGGCAAGGTCCTGCACATCAAGAAGGCCGAGGCGTTGTCTCTCCAGTACCACGAGCGCAAAGACGAGTTCCTTTACTTGATCAACGGTGCTATCGACATCGAGCTCGGCGGCCCCGATGGGGCGCTGACCAAACACCGCATGCAGGCCGGCGACACGCTCCACATCACGCCCGGGTTGAGGCACCGGATCACGGCGGTGGAGGACACGGACATCTTCGAAGTGTCGACGCCGGAATTGGATGACGTGGTACGGCTGGAAGACCGCTATGGCCGCGCCGGGACGTAGACTCTCACCGGTCCTATGAAGAACCCGCCGATTCCCGCTGAAAGGCTGGCCCCCGCCACGACGGCGACCGGGGCAGAGCGCGACCGAAGCTTCCTGTTCTTCACGGGAGTGGTGCTGGTTGCGATCGCCCTTGGCTTCAAGTCCGAGCTGCTCGGCCAGGGTCAGGTCTGGGCGCTGAGCCTCGGCATGGTCGTCGTCGCCGCGCCGGCGCTGCTCGGCTACCTCCGCGGGATGGAGGAGTTCCCTCGGGTCGAGCACTACATCCCGGTGGCCCTGGGCGCCATCACGCTGGCGGGCCTCTCGCTGCTCGTGCCTGAGCTCTGGAAGTACCTGGTGCTGACGGCCGTTTTCGGGGCGGGCTTCGTCCTGGCCGCGCGCTTGGACTATCTACGGCTGCGCAACGAGGAGAAGCGGGGGCATGTGGTGCTCCAGGAAACGATCCTCATCCTTGCGCTCGCCGGCGCCTACCTCGTCATTGTTTCGCTGCATTTCAACGCGATCCTGCAGCTCTTCTGGATCTTCACCATCACGTTCATGGCCTCGTATCGCAGCTTCCGGATCAATGGGTCGGCCATTCATCCTCGGCGTGCGTTCATCTTTGCCCTGTTCGTCGCCCAGGTCGTGACATTCCTGGCCTGGGCCATCACCGCGCTGGCGCTCTACCTGGTGGTGAACGAGGGCACGTTCGCGGTGATGCTCTTGTTTGCCTGGTACATCAACCGAGGCCTGGTCCGTCACACCGTCGAGGACAGCTTCACCCGCAACGTGGTGCTCGAATACGGGGCATTCGCCGTGGTGCTGGTCTACTTGTTCGTTTCGAGCTACCAGCCAGGACGCTGATTCTCTTCGTTCCGTCCTCAATCCGGCGCTGGCTGTCAGGCGTTCGCCCCCCACCCGTCGCTTCGCGCCACCCTACGCGCAGAGCGGCGATCAGGATGGGACTTACTGATTGCCCCCTGCGGGTGAGGGGAGACACTACATACCCAGGTACGCTTTCTGAACTTCCTCGGACTCGAGCAGCTCTCGGCCTGTGCCCGTCTGCACGATCACGCCGGTTTCGAGCACGTAGCCCCGGTGCGCGGCCTCGAGCGCCTTGTGCGCGTTTTGCTCCACGAGGAGCACGGTCATCCCCTGGGAGTTGATCTCGCGGATGATGTTGAAGATCGTTTCGACCAGGATCGGCGCGAGACCGAGGGACGGTTCATCGAGCATGAGAACCTTCGGCTTCGCCATCAACGACCGGCCCATGGCGAGCATCTGCTGCTCGCCACCAGACAACGTGCCCGCGATCTGCATGCGCCGCTCCAGGAGCCGAGGAAAGAGCTCAAACACGTGGTCCATGTCGGCGGCGATGCCGGGCTTGTCGCTGCGGGTGTAGGCACCCATAAAGAGGTTGTCGACGACGGTCATGCGCGGAAACAGACGCCGGCCCTCGGGCGATTGGCAGATACCCAACTCGACGATCTTCGACGGCCCAGTGTGCGTAATGTCGCGACCGTCGAATTGGATGGATCCTGATGCCGGATGCATCAGACCCGAGATGGTGCGCAGCGTCGTCGTCTTACCGGCTCCGTTGGAACCGATCAGTGCGACGACCTCGCCCCGCTCGACCTTCATCGACATGCCACGCAAAGCCTGGATCCGTCCATAGAAAGCGTCGACCGATTCGAGCTCGAGTAGGGCCACTGCTAGGCCGACTTGCCCAGGTACGCTTCGATGACCCGCACGTCCTTGCGCACCTCCTCGGGTGGGCCTTCGGCGATCTTCTCGCCATGGTCGAGCACGACTATTCGCTCGGAGATGCCCATGACCAGCTTCATATCGTGCTCGATCAGAAAGACGGTGACGCCGCGGGCCAGGATCTTCCTGACGAGCTCCATGAGCTCAACCTTCTCCTGAGGCGTGAACCCGGCGGCAGGCTCGTCGAGGAGGAGGAGCTTGGGGTCGGTGGCCAGGGCTCGCGCTATCTCGAGCCGGCGCTGCTGCCCGTAAGGCAGATTGCGCGCGTACTGGTTCGCCTGCTTTGCGATGCCGACAAACCGGAGCAGCTCCATTGCCTCTTCGGTGACGCGCTCCTCCTCACGCCGCTCGCGGGGCAGCTTGAACAATGAGTCCCAAAGCTTGGCGCGCATCCGGACATGGCGGCCAACCCGGACATTGTCAAGGCACGACATGTAATCGAAGAGCCGGATGTTCTGGAATGTGCGTGCGATACCCGATCGCGCAACTTCGTGCGGCTTCGAGCCGGTGATGTCGCGACCGTCGAACACGACGCGTCCCGAAGTCGGCTGGAAGAGGCCGGTAACGTTGTTGAACAGGGTGGTCTTGCCGGCACCGTTTGGCCCGATCAGGGCGAACACCTCGCCGCGCTTGATGTGCAAGCTCACCTTGTCCACGGCAACCAAGCCGCCGAAGCGCTTTGTGAGGTCGGTCAACTCGAGGATATTTTCGGTGCCGGCCGTCTGGCTGTTCACGAGGAGTGCGCCGCCTCGATGGCAGCCTCGTCTTCCTGCACGGCAGCGTGCTTGAACTCCTGCTCCCGGACGCGACTAGGAAAGATGCCCTGCGGCCGCAGAAGCATCATGAGGACCAGGATCAAGCCATAGACCAGGAAATTGATGCGTTGCGTTTCCTGGGCGAGGCCGGGCCAGTCTCCGTTCGAGGCATTCAGCGAACCGAGGCCAACTGTGTTCGCCAGCGATTCGACTGTGGGCGGAAGAGAGGGCAGGAAGGTGTTCAGGACGAAGTAGATGGCGAGCGCGCCCACTATGACGCCGGTGATGCTGCCCATGCCCCCGAGGACGACCATCACGAGCACCGTGATCGAGACGATGAAGAGGAAATCATCTGGGCTCACGAGGCCGATGCTCGCCCCATAGTAGGCGCCGGCGAAACCGCTGAACGAGGCGCCGATCGCAAACGCGAGCAGCTTGGTAGTCACGGTGTTGATGCCCATGGCGGCGGCCGCCACCTCGTCTTCGCGGATCGCCATCCACGCGCGGCCCAGGCGCGACCGGTACAGGTTGCCCACCAGGACAACCGCCGCGATGATCATGATCAAGACCAACACGTAATAGGCAATCGGATCGAAGCCGAAACTGAAGCAGGGCGCGAAACTCTTCGCTGACCCGATCACCCGGCACGTTGCGCCCTGGATGATCGAGATGCCGTTCGCCCCGGCCCAGGGACCGGTGATCCATGCCGGCAGGCTCGGCTGGTCGATGCCTCCGATCGCGTTGATGCCGCCCGTCCACTGCGGAAGGTTGTAGGACAGCTGCGGCACGATCTCGCCGAAGCCGAGCGTCACGATCGCGAGGTAGTCGCCGCGCAGCCTCAGCGTGGGGAAGCCGAGTATCACGCCGGCCGCCGCGGCCACGAACATCCCCACGAAGATCATCAGCCAGAACGGCAGGTGATAGCTGTGGTGCAGCGGCGAGGAACCGAGCTGCGAAGACGCAAAGAGCGCGTACGTGTAAGCGCCGATGGCAAAGAACGCCGCATAGCCGAGGTCCAGCAGACCGGCGAAGCCGACTACGACGTTGAGTCCGATGGCAAGCAGCACAAATGTCCCGGCGTGCCCAGCCTGCGAGATCAAGGCGGTGCTGCCCGTCGCAAACATGGCCACCATCGGGAATGCGAGGGCGATGAGTAGGAGAACTGCGTAGATCCGAGCATCGCGACCGCGCACAAGGGTCCGCAGGTTAAGGCGTGCCCTCAGCGACCGTGGCTTCGAACCGGCGCTGTTCATTTTTCGGGCACCCTCATGCCCAGCAAGCCGGTGGGCTTGAACACCAGGATCCCGATCAGGATTCCGAAGATCACGACCTCGGTCCACTTGGAACCGATGTAGTAGTCGCTATAGGCGGAAATCAGCCCAATCAGCAGCCCTCCGATGGCCGCACCGGGGATGTTGCCGATCCCGCCGAGCACCGCAGACGTGAAGGCGACGAGCCCGGTGCGGAACCCCAGGTTGTAGAAGATGTTGTTGTAGTACAGGCCCCAGATCATGCCCCCGGCGCCCGCCAGCAGCGCACCGATGAAGAACGTTGCCGCGATGGTGCGGTTGATGTCGATCCCCATCAGCTGAGCCGCGTCGCGGTCCTGCGCGGTGGCGCGCATGGCCTTGCCAAGCCTCGTGCGGTTGATGAATATGGCGAGCAGCGTCACCAGGACGACAGCCGTGACCACCACGAACACGTCCTTGAAGCCGATGAAGACCCCACCGATGGTGGTCTGGAAGCCGGGTCCGTGCGGAAGGAGGTCAGGAACATGGACGGTGGCCGGACCGTGCCAGAGGAACATGACTCCTTCGAGCACGAAGGACATGCCGATCGCGGTGATGAGGGGTGCCAGCCGAGGCGCGTTGCGCAGCGGCCGGTACGCGATCCGTTCGATGCCGATGTTGATGGCGCCCATGATCAGCATCACCACCGGGAAGACCAGCAGCAGAGCGACAAGGTTGATCGTGGTGAAGGAGTTCTCGTTAACGGCGAAGAAGCCGAGGATGGCGGTACCAATGTATGCACCCATCGTGAAGACATCGCCGTGCGCGAAGTTGATCAGCTCGATGATGCCGTAGACCATGGTGTAGCCCAGGGCGACGAGCGCGTACATCGCACCGTCGGCGATACCGAAGATCGAGATCTGGATGAATGCGGTCGGGTGAGCTATGGCCTGGATTGCCAGGGCGACCGCGGCCACGCCACAGATGATGTAGAAACCGAAGTCGGGGACGCTCATGCCGGCCACCCTCAGAGAGCGGATGCTCCTTAGAGCCGCTGCGCCCGTCCCCACCTTGCCCGCTTCCAGAGCCTCCCCTCCTTGTAGTTAAAGGACGAGGAGGCCCGGGTTGGGCCTCCTCGTGGGATTGTGAACTAAAAGACTAGGCGGCGGTTGCGTAGTTGACCTGGTCCTTCCAGACGTAGCACAAGGTCGCTGCTTTCGTCCCGCAGACGCCGGTGCTCTGGGCCGGGTCGGACACCTGCTGGACCGCGTAGATGGACACGATCTTCAGGCTCGTGTCGCCGTTGGCGTCGAAGTCATAGGTGCCGATCACTCCGACGAAGCCCTTGGTCTTGGCCATCTCGGCCCGAACCTGTTCGCGGGTCGGGACGCTGCCGTTGGCGTCGTTGACGGCTCGCCCGATGGCTGCCATCAGAGCGTTGGCGGCGTCGTATGCCTGCATGGTGTACCCGCCGAAGTCGTTCGGACCGGGGAATGCTTTGCGGAACGATGCGATCGTGGCCGTCGCGCCTGCAATCCGGGTGGCGTCAGCGCCTGCCGAAGTGGCGTAAGTGCCTACCTCGTTGCCAGACGTCTGGTCGATGCAGTTGCTGGTCTCGATACCGTCACCGCCACCAAAGGGGACGTTCCATCCGATGTCTTTCATCTGCTTGCGAGGGATGCAGATGTTCTGGTCGTCAGTGCCGCCGACGTAGACGCCCTGGGCGCCGGCGTTCTGGAACTTGAGCAGGATCGACTTCCAGTCACTTGTCGTCGCCTTCTGGTACTCGGAGTGGGTAGTGGTGCCGCCGAGCTTCTTGAACTCGGTCTCGAATGAGCCCGAGATGCCGACGCCGAACACTGTGCTGTCGTCGAGGATGCCGATGCTGTGGACGTTCAAGGTCTTGTACATGTAGTCGGCCATCGCCGGACCCTGGTAGTCGTCAGTCGTGACGACGCGCCAGTAGTTGTTGGCGTTTCCGCTCCGCAGGTCCGCGGCGTGGTAGGTGCACGGCGGTAGCGGAGGCAGCTGCTCCTTGGTCAGGCACGGGTTGGTGTTGGACGGGCTGATCATGGTGAAGTGCTGCGGCGCTGCGATCGGGATCTCAGCCTGCGCAACCGCCGAGTTGTACGGTCCGATCATGCCCAGGAACTTGGTGTCGCCCAACATCGACTGGACGTTTTCGACCCCTGCGGCAGCCGAGTATGCGGCCTGCCGGCAGTCGTCGAAGCTCTGATACGCGATGGTGTAGCCGTTGACCCCGCCTGACGCGTTCTTCTGGTCAACAGCGAACTTGACGCCGTTCGCGGTCGACTGGCCGCCGGTGGTGCAGACCGGGAGGTCTGAACCGATCTTGATCGTGCCTTTAGACGCGGTGCTTCCACCGCTCGTGCCGCCGCCGCAGGCGAATGCGACGAACGTCGCCGTTATGAGGACTGCGAGTCCTCGAGCTCGAACCATATGGTTCCCCCTTGTGTTGATAGGGAGGCCCTCAACTGACCGGACCACTGCCTCCCCTCATTCGCCGCCCTCTTCCCAACTGACAACGGTCGGGGCGAGAGTGCGCCGGCGACGAATGCGGCCACATGGGGTGGCCGAACCACTACTCCGGTCAGAACTTTGGACTCGACAGAGCCTGCAAGTCAAGCGCGAGATTGGCGAATTCGGCCCCGCCCCTCCGGAAGTGAGTGCGACTTTATATCAATATGGGAGTGCAGCGCTGTAATCGGCCGTGGCGAGCCAGGTCCACCCGGCATGGAGGTCCGGGCCCGCCGGCCGGAAGATCGATAGGAGACGAAGCGTGGTGTCGCCCTCGGGATCGAAGCCGAACACGCCGGTGGCGCCGCTATAAGCCCGGGTCGCCGCAAGCTCTGCGACGACGCTGTCACGAGCAGGCAAGTTTCCGGCCGACGCCTTGATCGCCCGATCGAGGGCGTCGTAGACGACGCCGGTCGCGTCGTACGCCGCGATGGTGCCCGGGCCGAAATCCTGGGGACGGCCATATCGCGACCTGAAGGCGGCTACGACAGGGCCCGCGCTGTCTACATGCTCAGCGTCGGCGCCGGGGAATGTCGCGTACATGCCGGTGGCTGAGGCGCCGGCGTCGCCGACGCAGGCCGGATCAAGGGCGATTCCATCGCCGCCCAGCAGAGGCGCCGCCGCGTCGGCCCCGAACACGCTCGTCATCTGGCTGCGCAGCACGCACGCGTGGTTCGACGAGGTGCCCCCGAAATAGACGCCTTGAGCTCGATCGTTCTTGGCCGCCTGCAGGAATGCCGCGGCGTCGATGGGCTTGGTCGGATCCAGGTCCATGTGTGCGACGACCGTTCCTCCCAGGTGGATGAACCTGGCNGTGAAGCTGTCGGCCAGCGCCTGCCCGTAGGCCTCGCCATCCGTGAGCACCGCCACCCTCATCAGGTGCAGCTGCCTGGTGGCGTAGTCCGCGGCCGCCGGGCCCTGGAGCTCATCGGTGGTCGAGAGCCGGAAAAAGTTGTTGACGCCCGTCGGCCGCAGCTCGGCCGGGGAGGGGAGACCCGCGGCGTGGCACGAGATGGCCGTGCGAGCAGGGTTCAGGAGTGCAGGCAGGAACGGCTCTTTGGTCAGGCAGCGGCTGCTCGTGCCTGGGCTCACCAGCGCGAGGTGCGCTCGATTCGCGACAGGGATCTGGGCGCGTGCGACGTTCGAGTCGAACGGGCCGATGATGGCCAGGACTCGAGGCTGCGCGATCAGGGATTCGAGGTTCTTGAGGCCGCCCGCGGTCGCGCGGACCGCGCCGCCTGGGTCGTCCCGCGCGTCGACGGTGATGGTGAACCCGTCCAGGACCGGGTGGCGCTGCACGAAGAAGCGGACTCCGTTGAGCGTGGCCGTGCCCGCGCGACCTTCGGCGCCGGTCAGCGGCAGGTCCACGCCGATCGTGATCGTCCTGTCGGGAGTCGCGCCGGCGCTGCCGCCAGAGCAGGACG
>JGI12635J15846_10005557_pt1 | contig 10880 bp, 9 predicted proteins | sample BlaSpr_A8_OM2_M2_FD_15846 | JGI IMG/M metagenome (IMG submission 15846) | reverse complement strand
AACTTCGAACACGGTATCGTCGACATTGGCGTAGCCACCCATCAGTGGCTGGCAGAATAATGTCCCTTCGAATTCGATCCACTCGTGACTGTTGACCAGGCGATGCTTCAGCTTTCGATGATGGATTTGCCAGCGTCCGAATAAAAAATCGAAGTCATGCAGTCCCGGCACCGCACTTTCTGCGTGACCTATCTCTACTCCCGAACCTGGGGAGGACTGCGCCACAGTGAGCCCCGACGACGCTAGGCCTATCCCCAAGCACAAGATCACAGTAATGCGCTGACGTATTTCCATGTATGACTCCTCTTCGTACCGAAATACCGCCGGGCCCCAGTTTAGCGCATGCCTAGAGCACACTCATTGAGAATCTGCCAGGTCACTGAGGGGAATGGCGATGTTACAACCGTATGCGAACTTCTTCGCTTTGCCGGGTGTTATCCTGCTTCGACTATGGAAGCCAAGGGCCTGACCCCGATATTGAACGTGTCCGACATCGCCAGCACGGTCGCGTGGTTTGAGAAGTGGGGATGGAAGAAATTGTGGGACTGGGGAACGCCTCCGACATTTGGCGCGGTTGGATCGGGTAAGGAAACTTGCATCTTTCTCTGTCAGGGGGCGCAGGGAGGCCGTGGTCGGGGCGCGAACACCACCACGTTCCAGCAGGACGGAGACGAAGAGGGCGACAAGGGCGTCTGGATGTCGGCCTGGGTGGACGACGTGGACGAGATGCACAGGCATTGCCTCGCCGCTGGATTGGAGGTCACATTCCCGCCCACCGATATGCCGTGGAACGTTCGCGAGATGCACACTCGCCATCCGGATGGCCACGTCTTCCGACTCGGCTGCGGATTCGCAGGCGATTCTACTCATTGACAACTGGCTGATTCGGGTCGATGAGCGCGAGCTCGATGTTACGCCAACAAGGCAACCCTCTTCTCCCGCGCCTTGTACTCAAGTAAAAAAGCGGAGTGAATGCGACTAGAGAGACGCATTCCGGTTGGAGATGTCCACCACGAGCCGCCACCGACCATCATCCTCACGCCGCCAAATGGTTGCGTATTTGAAATTGATCTCGCATTCTTGAGCGCCATCCTGTGGGATGTGCACTACAACAGTGCCCAGCGCGTAGCCGAGTTTGCCGGAGGCCGTGACTTCCTCAAGAGAGATTTTGCGCCGGGCATTCGCCTTCCTCGCCAGTTCGCACACGACCTTCCAGAACTGCTCGATGGCACTGCGTCCCCGGATCGGGTCCGTATCTTCGGCCATCAGTTGGGCATCGTGCGCGTAGAAGGAGGCCATGGTTGTTGCGTCGCCTGCGTAGAACAGCGATTCAAAGTCGCGGGTGAATCGCTCTACTTCCTTCTTATCGAAAGCGCTTAACGACATTGCGACCTCACTCTTCCGGGTACAAACCGCCAAACTCGAATTGCCTTTAATCGTTTACGTTCGTGATTCCAGAAATGTTCACAGTCCGCCAATTCACTGGACGCTGAACGCAACTGCTGCAACAAGCGTTAATGCTCATTGAGAATTAGCCATTCCTAACTGGAAACGAGTGTAATCGCGATGCCGCCCTGGCCATCGGCATGGTTCGCAGCCGATGATCCCCGCGGTTTTTCTCCTATACCAAAGTAACTCATGCTCTCAGCCAGTTCTGCCGAACCTTAGATCAGGAAGGTTTTCCCACCTTACCTCGGTAGCGGATTAAGGAGAGCATCTGTGGTGCAAGGCGGAAGCAGGACTCGTATCCATTGCTTGCTACTGGCGCTGGCGTTTGTTCCCGGATCGAGTCGGGCTCAGACGGCCAGCCCCACTGATCAGGAAATCAGTAATCAAAAAACCAGTGATCGAGAAATTAGCGAGCAGGAAACGATTGCCCAACTTTCGGAGCAGATCAAGCAGTTGCAGCGGCAAGACCGCGACTTGCTGGATCGGATTAAGATTCTCGAGTTGAAGCAACTGCCGGCTTCACCCGTAGCCGAAGTGGGCCCGGCCACGCAGCCCACACCAGCGCAGCCCCCACTAGCGCAGGCTGCTGAAGAAACCACGCCACTACCCACGCCGGCGTCCGCGCCGCACGACTGGCATGAGGTGCATGGCATTCAGTGGCGCGGCTTTGGCGAAGTCGACTATCAGATTCTCAACCAGCGCACGCCGGAATTCGCCAGCGGCGGGTTTGTCCCCGGTTCCGCGGGAAACTTTTATACCGACGAGTTTGGTCTATTCCTCACGGCAAGACTAACCGACAAAGCCAGTGTGCTTTCGGAGATCATTTTCCAGGAAGGCGACGCCCAGAGCTACAGCGTCGATCTGCGACGGATGCTGCTCAAGTACGACTACAACGACCATTTGAAAATGTCCTTTGGCCGTTACCAGACCAACATTGGGTATTACAACTGGGCGTTTCGCAGCGCGGCATGGCTGCAAACCGCTGCCGATCGGCCTCTGGTGATGCAATACGCCAGCGATGGCGGGTTGCTTCCCACGCAGGCCATTGGGATTTCCGTGACCGGCGCGATTCCCTCGGGAAAACTGGGACTGAACTACGTTGCCGAATACGGCTCCGCTGATACTGTTCGACCCGACCTCAACGGCGACAACCAGGTGACCGATGAAAATAATGGCAATCATGTGAATGTTGGTTTCTTCCTTCGTCCCGACGCCTATCCCGGTCTACAAATCGGAGCTTCTTATTACCACGACCAGATCAGCAATAACATCCTGGAGGCAGTTTCCGGCGATCCGGTTCCTCCAGTTCCGGGCTTTCTCCCGCCCTCCACCAGGTATGGCCAGACCATCGTCAATGCCTATGCAGTGTATGTAGCGCATGGCATTGAATTTCTGAACGAGGGCTTCCTGATCCGGCAAGTCATGATCGGTGGGTCTCTCCACTTCGACAATCCAGCGTTCTATTCGCAGTTCTCCAAACAACTCGGGAGAGTGCGGCCATTTTTTCGCTATCAATACGTGAACGCGAACTCCAACCCTAACTCGATTTTCGACGATGTCGGCTTGCGCTACGGTCCTTCTTTCGGCGCGCGCTACGACTTAAATAGCTTCATAGCCTTCACGGCTCAGTTGGACCATACCGCCCGCGGCGGCGAGCCGGATCTGAACGGCCTGCAATTGCAGTTTGCTTTTACTTTTTGAAGGAGGAGAGAGCGTGCGAGTCAAGTCGATAGCAACTCTGCTTCTCCTGGGACTGGCCGTTCTCTCCCTGATCTCCAAAGGGACGGCCCAGGACGCAGACATGGCGGTAGTGGTCAGCTCCAGCAATGCAACCACGAATCTCAGCCTGGGGGACCTGCGCAAGATATTTGCGGGTACGAAACACTCATGGCCGGGTGGCAAACCTATCAAACTCGTCACGCGCGGTTCGGGATGCCCGGAGCGTGGAGCCTTGCTGAGACTTCTGGCGATGTCGGAAGGCGAGTACAAACAATATTGGACCGCGCAGGTATTACGTGGCGAGGCCGATGCCGAGCCTTTAATCGTTCCCTCCATCGGAATACAAAAAGAGGCACTGATTCTCTATCCCGGCGCCATCAGTATGGTGAGCGTGCGGGACGTTAAGCCGGGAATGAAAGTGATTAAAATCGACGGCCAGATGCCGGGTGCAGCCGGTTACCCGCTCCGCTGATAATTGGGGCCGGGCCCACTTCGAACGCAGATCCCCGCTGAAGGTTCGCGATAAGCAGGAAATCCCCGCCCAAGCAAAGCTTGAGCGGGGCAGCCCCCAGTGCGGAGACTTCAGATGGACCGGGCCCATCCCCGATCGATCATGGGACGTATTCATAAACCAACCCAGCCGAGTACGCTCCGCCCTGGGAAGTGGCGCCGTAAAGGTTGCCCGAGTTATCGAATGTGGGAGGGGCTAACGGGGCGTTGCCGTCCTCGTCATCAAAGCTCAGGAGAACCTTCTCGGTGTAGGACTTGCCTTCAGCGACCGGAGCCACCAATTCGTATAGAACCCCGTACCCATCCTTGGGGCCGCCATACTGCGTGGTCCCATAAATGTTCCCGCTCTGATCGAGAATCACACCCGTTGGGCTTCCGCCCCATCCTTTGCCGTTAAAGGCATGCAAAAGCCTAAACGTCCACTGTCCAGGTTTCTTCGTGTTGGGACTCGCTTCAAACACCACTCCAGGCAGCCCTTCGGCAGTGCCGCCGGATTCCGACGTTCCAAAAATGTTCCCTGCGGCATCCAGCACCGGAGTGCTGAACGGCCCATTGCCATCCTTGGAATTCGTGAAAGTGTAAATAACGGTGGGAGTCCATTTGCCGCCGACCTTGTTCAGTTCAAACAAGTACCCGTAGTCCTCGCTCGTGGATCCCACGCCGTAGAGATTTCCGTCAGCATCCATGGTCAGACCGGACAAAGCTCCGTAGGGGAATGTATAAAGCGACTTCTCAGTCCACTCGCCATCGGAATTCTTTTGGAGTTCGAAAACAGACCCACCGGTACCACCAGCTTGGCCGCTGTAAGTCGTCGTGCCAAAGAGGTCGCCGTTTTTGCCGAGAATCACGCCATACATCGGAGTGCAATTATCGTCGTTTTCGTTCGCGCCGGGAGGAGCAGGAAAGCTGTACAGAGTCGATTCCGTATAGTTCACTCCATCCGGGGTAAGTTGCCAGACCACGCCGCAGCCGTTGGCCCCGCCCAACGATGTGGTTCCATAAAGCACTCCATCTTTTCCCAGCGTTACCGCGGAGTAGGCCGGTAATGCACCGTCCGACCCGCCAGTGAAGCTGTAGAGGTTGGTCTCATAACCTGGCTTACCCGCGGGCACCGAATACACTAATCCGTTGGACTCGCTTCCGCCCCTGTCCGACGTCCCAAAAAAGGTCGTGCCGTTGAAGGTGAGTGGAGATTCAGGCCCACCGGTCTCCCCGTAAGGAATTTCCGGGAAATTGTAATAAACGGTTTCATATTGTGCCTGGGCCGGGCGAGCCGCCAGAAGAAGGCCGGCGGAAAATAGTGTTAGCGTCAGAGCCCCACGGAACCCTGCGGCGGCCAGAGTCTTCCTAGCTAATCTCGTATATACGTGGTTCATAATCCCATCCTCTTTGCGGTTAAAGTAGCCGTGAGCGGGAGCGAACGATTGGCCGCGAATGAGATGTCCTCTAACAAATATCCTGTTGTGAACTACGGAATAATTTCTGGGGCCTTAAGGATTTGGAGGAGTCTGGATGTGAGTGACAACCCTACGGGACTAATTAGCGCACTTGGTGGTAGAGATACCGCTTCGGGTACAGCGGAGATTTTTGCGCTTAAATCCAGGTCAGAAGCGTGGTAGATCGAACCAGGCAAAAGCCTCCGCCATGGGAAACGGCGGAGGCCAAGTTAAGCAGAACGTCTTTAATTTCTGAACTTACTTTATTTCTTACCTTCCTTTTCTTACTTACTTCTTTACAGCGGGTGCGGGCGCGAAGGAGTCGGCGAATGCCTTCGCGTTAGGAACTCCGACACCGGTAACGTTGTCCCAGCCCACCTTGGTGTGCAGGGCCGCCGGAGTATTGCACGATGTGTAGTAGGCAACAAAGAATTGCGACTGATTGCAATCGGCATCGAAGGAAATCACATACGCCGTATCTTGCAGGTAGGGATAGTCCCAGATGGCGCTGATGAAGTCAGCGGGGCCTTCACTGCCCATGACGGAATCGGCGCTGTATGTTGTGGTGCCGGAGGTATCAATCACGGAGGCCCTGATATTGGTCTTCGAGCCAACCGGAACGATATCGTAAACGGCACCCGCCGGGAGCGAATACATATAAGGTGCGGCCTGGCCGAGAGGCGAGCCCGCTTCCTGATTGGCAATCGCCCACAGGGCAGAGAACATGGGCGTAGCAATGCTCGTCCCGCCCCAGACCTGCCAGACTTGCTCTGGATCCTGGCCCGGGACGCTCACCAGAATGGCGACTCCGGTAAAGGGGTCGGCCACCCAGGAGATATCAGGCAGAAGCCGATTTTTGCCAGGCAGCTTGCTTTGATAAGACGGTTTGGCAAAACCGGCCAGGCAAGTAGTCTGGTAGGTCGTAGGGTCAAAGTACTGGCTGACGCAATTGCTGGCGCCTCCGCCCGCGCCGGCGTAAAAGCCCTCAGCGCCTTCATAAGGCGGATCAGACACCGAACCCTGAGTGGAAACCAGCGTTATGTTGTTGCCCCAGCCGGCCTGCCAAGCGATGGAGTTATCGGAATTGAGCGCCAGTGAAACGCCGCCTATGGCTGTAGCCCAGGGCGAATCCGCGGGAGCCTGCACGGTCTGAGGGATTAAATCGTTGCTGAAGTCCCCATCGTCACCCGTGGCGAAATTGGTGGAGATTCCGGATATGGCGGCGGTTTCGGAAATCAGGTTCTCGGTTTCGATGATGTTCTGAGGAGTGAACGGTTCAGCGTTGCCATAGCTGCCCGAGATGACGTTCGCCATCCCGTAGTTGATCGCGGTGATCTCGGCTTCATCCACGTCCTGAAAGCTGGAAGACGGGGCAACAATAAGGTTAATGTTGGCGCCGGGAGCAACGGCGTGGGCCCATTCCACGTCGATGTTGATTTCAGTCTCTTCATATTGCGCGCAAAGACTAGGCGTGGGAATGTAGTGGATGGTGAAGTTGGAGGAAGTCAGCGGCGGCAAGCCAAACTTTGCGGAGAATGCATTGGCGTCGCTCTGGATGGTCAGCGAACCGCACCAGTCGACGATCCCGATGGTCTGGCCCGTGCCGTCGAATCCCTCGCCGTACAGGCCGGTGAGATTGTAGGCGGTCTGGATCTCCGGCGGGGTGTAGGCGCAACCCACGCTGGTCGTCGATTCCGCGTTCAAGATATTGCCCTTGAAAGTTGCGATAGGCTGAGCGCCAGTACCGTCGTTGGAGAACACATCGGTTCCGGTTCTGGGGAAGCAGAGGTTGCTGTAGGAGAAATCCGAGTGCGAGGCCGCGCTCCCCGCCTGGGCTGATGCGGCTGCGGCAGCCCGTTTGGTTCCGGTTAAGGCAGTTCGGCTCATCAAAGGATGTTCGTACACTCCGCTGTCCATTCCGGCTACCGAGCTCACCAGGGATGCGGCCGCTCCTTCAATGTAGGGATCGCGGTCGTTGGCGCGAATGACTGCGCCGCGGACGCTGTAGTTGTTGAGTACGACATGAAAGGCTGACTCGATGTCGCCCACCGTACCCCGGGCTCTGACCAGGAAGTTGTGCGGACCAACCCGCACGGTTTTCAAATTGCGACTTTCGAGAAAGTCACTGACCGTCTTGGCTTCGGCAGCCGTGGGAGCAAATCGCGCGGCAAACTCTGAAGGAGTCAGGAAGTGACGGTAAAGAGGAGAGGTAGGATCGTAGAGTTGCTGGGCGAGCGTGTCCATTTGGCCGCGATTATGCGGATTAAGCCAAACGCTGATCTCGATGGTTTTGGTTGGGTCTTCGGCCCCGAGATTCTTCGCAGTTGAGACGTAGGGAGGCGTGTTGTGGGCAATATACTGACCGCTGGCGGCAGCTGCCTGTAGTGCAGAACCTGCAATCAGCACTACGAGCACAATACTCAGGCAGGCAATCGGCCGACGGCGGAGACCAGTACCTCGGTATCCTATTTTGTTTTTCGAATTCATTCCCCCTCCTTCAAGATCGCATGAGGTATGCAGAATGGGCGCCATAATAGCGAGTCTTCCCGCACCTGACAAGGCTTTTGGGGATTGCTTGTTCTAGAGCTCAATCACTACGCTCGTTCATCCCTCGCGCTGCGAGGGACCCTGGTTTCTGCTTGGGCGTTCGCACTGCGTGTACTGCCGCTGCAGGCAAACACCAAAGTCCCTCGTTTCACTCGGGATGACAACAGTGGGTAACGCTGACCTATTTGAGTTTTCCGCCGCCGGGAGCGCGGACGTGGTCGAGGGCGATGGCTCCGCCGCCGAAGAAAATGAGCGCGAAGGCCAGGGCCGCGAGGGCGAGAGGGAACTCGTAGCCGTGCTCGCCCATCAATCCGTTATGGAGATGCACTTTCGCGATGGCGACCGCCATATCGACGCAGATGGCGAAGGCGGCGGCGCGGGTAAAGAGACCGATGAGAACGAGCGCCCCGCCAAAGAACTCGGCAAAGGCGGAGAGATATCCAGTCCAGGCGGGCAGGCCAAGGCTGTGAACGAATTGAGCGTGGTGCTGAAGGCCGCCGAAAACTTTGTGGTATCCGTGACCAACCATGACAGCGCCCAGAGCGAGGCGCATCACCAGCAGCGCGAGAGGTTGCAGACGATCGAGGTAGCGCACGTAATTCCTCCGGGAAAAGACAAGACAGATTACAGCAGGCAGTGGAATCCGGGGAAGTGCGCTGGAAGAGTCGGATCTGGAAAAGTTTGTCATTTCGAAGCGCGGTTTTATCGCGCGAGAAATCTGCTCTTGCCCAACCCCAGCTGATTTCTCACCCGCTGAAGCCGATTCGAAATGACAGAATGATAACGTTGTTCAAGCCGCCCACCACCCCTGAACCTGAGGAGTGATTGCACGGGGCGGAAACTTCGTGGTAACGTTTTTTCGCCCCTCAAAAGCTGTGGAGTCGGGAGTTGTCTGCGTCGGCGATAACGAAAGCGTTAAGACTTACAGGATGACCTAAGTTTTCAGAAATAGGATCAAATGGGTCTTCCGAGTCCCAGGTTTCACAAATCTTCAAAAAAGTGCTGGAAACAAGGGCTTCTGTATAAGCTACGGAACTAACGGCTGAGTTTAGGGTTCTATGATCAGGAGGCAGTCAATGATTCGCACTTCCACGATTTGTACTTCCAAGATTCAGAGTTCGCGGGTTCGCGCATCCCGATGTGGATGGATGCTACAGAAGTCATTGGTCCTTCTGCTCGCGATGACGATTCCGGCTTTCGCCATAAACCAGGAACATAAGGGAAGCGCGCCGAAGGCGGCGCCGTCGAAACCGAGTGCGCCAGCGCACAACGCTCCGCAAAACCATTCCACTCCATCGCACAACACCAACAGTGGACGCGCGACGACGCCAAGCCGATCGACGACACCAAGCCGGACGACGACGCCGAGCCGTACGAATACGGGTACGACAAACCGCGCGAATACGACGAACAATCGGCCGAATACAACTCGTCCGAATACGACGACGAACCGCACCAATCCGGGAGGGAACCGTCCGAATACGGCGGGACGGCCGAACTCAAGTGTGGGCAGACCGAACGCGGCGGGCGGACGGCCCTCTCCAGCGGCGGGCAGAGGCAATGCGGGAAACCGACCGCCTCCGGGCCGGACGGTTTCACTGCGCGGGGGAGGTACAGCGAGCGTGCGTCCCAATGGACAGATTCGCTCGATTAACCGCAATGGCATGTCCATTAACAATGGAGTCCATGGCGGCCGCACTGTGGTGAGTGTGCATAACAACGTGCGGATCGTGAATACGGGATTCCATGGTGGTGGGTATGTGCAGCGCGCTTACGTTACGCGCGGCGGAGTTTCCTTTTACTCTCGAACCTACGTCTCGCACGGATTTGTGCACGTGGGAGTTTATCGCGGATATTCCTGGGGTGGGCACGCTTATTACGGCTGGCATCCCGGCTTCTTTTTTCACCCGGGATTCTATGCGTGGGGCTGGCATCCCTGGGGCGCGCCACTGTATTGGGGCGTGGGATTGTGGGGTTGGGGCGGATCGCCGTGGTGGGGCTTCTACGGCGGATGGTGGAATCCTTATCCCTACTATGCAGCGCCAGCTTACTGGCTGACGGATTATTTAATCGCGCAGAGTTTGCAGTCGGCATATGCGGCGCGGGCTGATGCCAACGCAGATGCTATGGCAGCCGATGCTGAAGCCAGCGGTGGTGGTGGCGGTGGAGACTCAGGCGGTGGGGATGCAGGTCCCGGTCCGGCTGCGTCGAATGGGGTGATGCTGACTCCTGAGGTAAAGGAAGCTATCGCTCAGGAAGTAAAAGCGCAGTTGCAAGCGCAACAGGCGGAGGCACAGCAGCCCACGGGTGCCTCGAACAGTGGAGGACCGGCACCAGCGGCACCGGCACCATCTGATGCCAGTGCACAGGCTCCACCTCCGGCATTGGATCCCGCACAGCGCACATTTGTGGTGGATTCCAACATCACGGTGGTGGCCAATGGTCAGGAATGCGGATTGACGGCGGGCGACGTGATTACGCGCCTTACCGACACTCCGGATGCGGACCAGAACGTGAATGCCAGCATTTCCGCCACCAAGAAGGGCGATTGTCCTTCCGGGCAGACGGTTGCCGTGAAAGTGGATGATCTCCAGGAGATGTACAACCACTTCGCGGAGAACGTCCAAAACGGCATGAGCGAAATGGCCAAGAAGCAGGGCACAAACGGTATGCCAGCTGCGCCGGATACGGGCACAGCGCCCTCCGACGTCCCGGCTCCGCAGCCAGATCCTACGGCGGCGAAGGCTCTGCAAGACCAGGACCAGCAGGCCACCCAGGCTGAGACGCAGGCCCAGCAAGAGGCTTCGTCTTCGAATGGCGGCGGCACTCAATAACTAAGGCAAGCGGATCAGGAGCGCCCTCGGGGCGCTCCTGATCTTTTTAATCTTTTTTCTTCTCGACAATTTTCTTCCACTTCTGTACTTTCCCCTTGAACCTCGTAGGCTTGAATCTGGTAAGTCTGAATTTGAATCATGTCATCCCTGCGCTCTGCTTGGGATGACAAAACGTTAAGAAAGCTCAGGAGGGGTCGATGACCTCGCGCTCATTTCGCAAACTTATTGCAGTCCTGCCTCTTTTTCCTGCTGTCATGTTCACCGCATCTCTGGCCAGCGCCCAGGCCCGACCATACAGGAGCAACTCGCGGCACAATACAAACTGGTGAAAATGGGCTCCGACAGCAGCGGATATTCCGTAGTCGACGAAGGGACGCTGCTGGCA
>JGI12635J15846_10005556_pt1 | contig 10881 bp, 10 predicted proteins | sample BlaSpr_A8_OM2_M2_FD_15846 | JGI IMG/M metagenome (IMG submission 15846) | reverse complement strand
CCAACAGTCTAATGCCGAAGATCCGACGGTCGCCGCGCAGATGAACGTAAGGAGAATCGAACAGTTAATGTCGGCGGTCGAGCAAAGGGGTGCGCGGGTGCTGCTTTTTGAGCTTCCTTATTCGGAGCAACTTGAAGATTCCCGATCAGCAAAAATCACGCGCGAACTCGTTCACGCCAAATTTCCCGATGCCGCGCGATGGCTGCGCATCGATTTGACGCGAAGAGAGTTGCGCTGGGCGGACGGCGTTCATCTGGATGAGCGGTCCGCCGTAATCGTGACGCAATCGATGGACAGGGCTCTTTCTTCGCTTCTCAGTCAGAGGTAACGGCGCCGTGAAGAAATCCGAGCTTTCCGATTGTAAATTCCGGGATAGCCGTCTGTTGTATGCTGCTCAGCCGGCCCCGGCGCCAGGCACGTACTTCCCTAGCGCTGCAACTTGTCGAGTGTAATCGGCAGGTCGCGCACACGTTTTCCGGTTGCGTGATAGACCGCGTTGGCAATTGCGGCCGCAACGCCGACGATGCCAATCTCACCGAGCCCTTTGATTCCCAGCGGATTGATAATATCGTCCGGTTCGTCGACGAAGATCACCTTGATATCCCGCACGTCCGCATTCACCGGCACATGGTACTCGGCGATGTTGGCATTCATGATCCGACCGAACCTGTGGTCGAACTGCGTCTCCTCATGCAGCGCCATGCCGATGCCTCCCACGACACTGCCTATGATCTGACTGTGCGCCGTCTGGGTGTTGAGGATCCGCCCGGCCGCGATCGCGCTGACGACGCGGGTAACGCGGATGACGCCCAGCTGCTCGTCCACCTTCACCTCGACAAACACCGCCGAATGCGTGTTGCGCGCATGAGAGCTGTCATCCGGGAAACTGTTGGTCTTTTCCTTTTCGATCCGGTCTATCGCGCCATGCCGCATCGCATCGGCGATCGAGACCGCGCGGCCGGTGTCGTGCTTGCTGACGACCTTGCCTTCCGTGAGCACGACGCCTTCAAGTTTTGCACCTGCCAGCGGTGAATCCTTCACTGCTTTCGCCAAAGCCAGCAGTTCCTTGCGAACCTCTTTGGCCGTCGTCGCGACCGCGTGCGATGCCGAGGCCGCCATCCACGATCCGCCTTCCACTGGGGCTTGCGGCAGGGTGGAGTCGCCGAGCTTGATGGTTATGTTCTCGAGCGGGAGGCCGAGCGTGTCGGCCGCGACTTGCGCCATGATCGTGTATGTGCCGGTGCCGATATCGGAAGCCGCGCAGGATACCTCCGCGTGTCCGTTCGCGGTCAGCACGATGCGAGCGGCCACGGGCATCTGCAGTGCTTCCCAGACGCCGGTCGCCATGCCCCAGCCTACAAGCTCGCTGCCGTCGCGCATCGAGCGCGGTTCCGGCTTCCGCTTATCCCAGCCAAAGGCTTCTGCGCCCTGGCGGTAGCATTCGCGCAGCTGCTTGCTGGTGTAGGGAACGTCCTCGTTCTGGTCCCGATCCGAATAGCAGCGCAGCCGCAGCTCGATCGGGTCGAGTTTTAAGGCCACCGCAAGCTCGTCCATCGCGCTTTCGAGAGCATAAACGCCGGTCGCGGCGCCAGGCGCGCGCATGTCGCTGGAGGTAGGAACGTCGAGCCGTGCCAGCCTGTGCACGTACTTCGCGTTGGCCGACTTGTAGAGCAACGCCGCCCAACCGGTATCGTTGCGGGAGAAATCTTCGAATTGCGAGGTGACGGCGATCGCCTCGTGGGTGATCGCGTCAAGCGTTCCATCCGCCTTCGCACCGAGCGCAAGGCGCTCAATGGTGGCTGGCCGGTAGCCGAGCCCGTACATCTGCTGGCGCGTCAGCACCAGACGCACCGAGCGTTTCAGCGCCAGCGTCCCCAGCACGGCCAGCACTACTTGATATTGCGGGCGGAGCCCTGAGCCGAATGCGCCGCCGACGAACGGCGAAATCACGCGCAAATCGTCGGCCTTCTTGTTGAATACGCTGCACAGATAGCGCTGCACGTTCTGCACGCCCTGCGTTTTGTCATAGACCGTGAGCTTGCCACCACCCTCCCACATCACGGTGGAGGCGAACAATTCCATCGGGTTGTGATGTTCGGTCGGGATGAAATATTCGGCCTCGTGACGCACGTCAGCTGCCGCATAGGCTTTCTTGACGTTGCCGCGCGGCTTATCGGGTTTCTTGACGACAAACGCCTCATCGCGCTGCTTATACAAATCGGTGGCGAACGCCTGCTTTTCGTACTCGATGCGTACGAGCGAGGCAGCGTAGCGCGCGATCTCCCATTCCTCCGCCAGCACCAGCGCGATGGGCTGGCCGCTGAACCTGATCCTGTCGTCGTAGAGCGGACGGAACGGCGAACCCTCTTCCGGTGCAGTCTCATCCTTGTAGGCATCGTCTGTGTGGGCCATACGCGGCCGCTTTTCGTGGGTGAGCACGTCGAGCACGCCTTCGACGCGCAACGCCTCGCTGGTGTCGATGCGCGCGATGCGGCCCTTCGGGACGGTCGACTCGACAACGCTGCCATAGGCGAGGCCGGGAGCGCTGAATTCCCCGGCGTATTTGGCTTCACCAGTGACCTTGGCGCGGCCGTCGACGCGTGGGGTGGCAGTGCCGATGTAATTCACCATGACATGCTCATCGAATTTTCTTGTCGGACTGGGATTGTGGCGTCGCCTGCGCAGCCTGGGTCAGCGCCCGAACGATGCTGCGGCGCGCCAGCTCGATCTTGAAGGTGTTGTGCGTGAATCCCTTGGCGTCGCGCAAGAGAAGATCTGCCGCATGCGTGAAGGTCGCCTGGCTTGCCGGCTGCCCGCGTAGCGCGGCTTCGGCCGCTGCGTCCCGCCATGGCTTATGTGCGACGCCGCCGAGCGCCAGGCGCGCCTGCCTGATCGTGTCGCCTTCGAGTTCCAGTGCGGCGGCGACCGAAACCAGCGCGAAGGCATAGGAGAGGCGATCGCGGATCTTCAGGTAGGAGTAGTTCTTTGCAAAGCCCTGCGCCGGAAGTTCGACCGCGATGACGATCTCGTTCGGTTGCAGATTGGTATCGAGGTGCGGCGTGTTTCCGGGCAGCCGATGGAAATCGTTGAACGCGATCACGCGTTCTCCTTTAGGACCTGCTACATGCACCCTGGCTTCAAGCGCGGCGAGCGCGACGCACATATCGGAAGGATGCGTCGCGATGCAGGCCTCGCTGGTCCCGAGGATTGCGCTGATCCGATTGATGCCGTCAATCGCCGAACATCCAGAGCCCGGCTTGCGTTTGTTGCATGGCGTCGCCGTGTCGTAGAAGTAGAAACAGCGCGTGCGTTGCAGCAGATTTCCGCCTGTTGACGCCATGTTGCGCAACTGCTGCGACGCACCCGCCAGGATCGCGCTCGAGAGCAGGGGATAGCGCCGCTCTATCAAAGGATGCCAGGCCAGATCAGAATTCGGCACAAGCGCGCCGATGCGAAGTCCTCCGTCCGACGTCTCCTCCACGGATTTGAGCGGCAGTCGAGAGATGTCGATCAGCCGGGAAGGGCGTTCGACATCCTCTTTCATCAGATCGATGAGGTTGGTGCCGCCTGCGACGAATTTGGCCGTCGGGTCGGCGGCGATCCGGCGAACCGCGTCGGCCACGTCGTCGGCTCGCGCGTACTGGAAATTGATCATGGCGTGCCGCCCATTTTGCCCATCGCCTGCTGGATCGCCGCCACGATGTTTGGATAAGCGCCGCAGCGGCAGATGTTACCGCTCATCAATTCGCGAATTTCGTCGGCGCTTTTCGCCTTGCCTTCGGCGATCAAGCCCGCCGCCGAGCAGATCTGGCCCGGCGTGCAATAGCCGCATTGGAATGCATCATGGTCGATGAACGCCTGCTGAAGGAGATGCAGCGCGCCTTCCGTCGCCAGCCCTTCGATTGTGGTGACCTTGGCGCCATCCTTCATCACGGCGAGCGTGAGGCAGGAATTGATGCGCCGTCCGTCTACCAGCACCGTGCAGGCACCACACTGGCCGTGGTCACAACCCTTTTTGGTGCCAGTCAAGTTGAGATGATCCCGCAATGCGTCCAGCAGAGTGGTCCACGGTGCAACTTCGAGTGTGGTTTCGACGCCGTTGACGGTTATCGCCACCGAAATCTTGTGCGGTACCGGGATAGGATTCCCGCTTCGTTTCGCCGTACTTGTTTGAACCATCTGAATCTCCGCCCACCTGCAACGAAGTTCGCCCGCTGAAGTTTCGGAACTGAGGCGAATTTTTGAGGCAATGCGCCGGTTCCCGCCGGTGTCTGCCGATATGGGATTGAGGCATAGCCAATACGTGCGGCCTATCAGCTTTGCGCAAGAAAGAAGCAGAGCGTTGTCTCTTTGCACCTCGCCCTCCGGCACGCGGCCATCATCTCAGCAATCCAGTATCGTCAGGAAGCGCTACGCGGCGCTGGTTTCGGTGCGGGAGGAAAAAATCAGCGCAGTTGCAAGTCGGGATGTTGTGGCCGATGTACAGGATCCGCGAGGTTGACGGCCATGATGAAGAAATCGCGGATACGCTCGCAGACCTTCACCGCCTGACATTCTTTGACGGCGCTTCCATTCCGGAATTCGATCAGGGGCATTGGTGGCTCGCTTTTCACGAGACAATGCCGGTCGGCTTTGCCGGCGTCGTTGCGTCCACGCACGCATACAACGCGGGATATTTCTGCCGTGTCGGCGTGTTGAAAAAGCACTGCGGCAACGCCCTTCAATTGCGTCTGATGCGCGCGCTGGAATCGCGTGCGCGACACAATGGATGGTGTTGCATCGTTTCGGATACCACCGACAATCTCGCCTCCGCCAACAACTTTATCCGTGGTGGCTATCGGCTCTACCAGCCGCAATATCCATGGGCCTGGCCCAGTACGCTGTATTGGCGTAAATCCATTAGATGAGGGCGCGCGATCATTCGATAATGGGCTGCTGGCGCTTTTGGATAACAGCGGCTGGGATCATGTCTTGCAGCCTGCTCTGGATACGAGGCGATGACTTGAGCTTTTGAACCGTGCCCTCGTGGGGCGGCATAGTGCGTAGCATACTCCCAAAATTACAAACCTCGCCCGGTGGCCTGATGGCCATCGGGCTTTTTTTCGTTTTTAGGGGCCGTGGGTATTTGACGCTTGCGTGTCGCAGCGCAGGGCGCCCCGTGAAGAAGGAGCAGGGCTGCTAACTCGCCCGCATCTGATCCGCCGCCACCTTGCATTTGCCGTTCAGCCTCGCCGTTGAGCTTGCAGGAGCGGATCGGGCCCATATGCGTTGGACCCGGCGGTGCCGCGCAGGAATCCGATTTCGACAAATCCCCAGATTGTGAGCGCAAAACCGGCCAGAGCCAGGATGTAATGGAACACCGCGCCTGCTGCTCCGGCAAACCATGCGGCTTTCGCAAGCTGGCCGAGCACCGCCGGCAGCCCATAAAACACCACGAGCCACCACGCGCTCTTGTTGCGGTCATGCAACCGCTCCGTGGTGATGGAGAATCCCCAAAGTAGCCAGGGGATGAGGACGACGACGACCATGATGATGAAGAGCGGCGCGGCGATGCCGGCGGCAGTGAGGAGAATGACTCCGGCGAGCAACCCTGCGACGATATAGATGAGGAACGAGCGCCAGTATTTGGCCCGGTTGATGCGCCCGCTGGCGCCGAACAGAAATTCGAACAGGTCTTCCATGGTACCACTGCATGCAAATGCACCGGCTGACCCGGCACGCGGAGGATGTGTCGCTCCGAAGTGGATAAGGGTTCAAGGCGGAGTTGCACGACTAGGTCGCCGAGGCGACCCGTGTCCTGTCAAGGACAGCGCTTTCGGCCGTGATCTGGCGGCTGCAGGCCTATCTGTTGCGCTGGCAGCAGCATAATATGGTGGAGTAGACGGAAGCCGAATATTGAACAAGTAAGGGTCTCCCGATGGGCATACAAGTCTACGGATTTTGGCGGTCGATTGCATCATTTCGTGTGAGAGTTGCCCTTAGGCTCAAGGAACTGCCGTTCGAGGAAATTCCGATCGACATTCTTTCCGGCGAACAATTCAAGCCGGGTTATGAAGCAGTAAATGCCGAGCGTGTGGTGCCGACGTTTATTCACGACGGCCATTCCGTGTTTCAGTCGCTGGCGATCATCGAATATCTTGACGATATCCAGCCCACACCGCGGCTGATACCCGAGGACGCAAAGGAGCGCGCCTATGCGCGCTCGCTGGCGCTGATGACGGTTGCCGATGCGCATCCGCTGGTAGTGCCGCGCGTCCGCAATCATCTCGCCAAAGCGTTTGGCGCCGATGCCAAAGCGATCGAGGATTGGGGCAAGCACTGGACGACTGAGGGTCTTGCGACATACGAGCGGCTTCTCGCGCGCCGGGCCCCGGCGCCTTTTGCCTTAGGCGCCGAGCCTGGCCTTGCGGATATCTGCATTGCCGGCCAGGTCGTGGGTGCGCATTTTCTCAAACTTGAGCTGAACGCTTTTCCGATGGTGGCTCGTCTCGCTGACCGCTGCTTCGAGATGCCGGCTTTCGCGACATCTCATCCGTTCGAGCAACCNGGGTACAAGACGGCAAGCGCGCATTGATCGCGCCTACGCTTCAGACGTCGAGTCCGAGAACTCTGACGGCATTTCCACCTGCAATCTGGGCCAACGTTGCCTCGTCCATCCCGTGCACCCCCGCGACGTGTCCGATCGGGTTATATTCGGCCATGTCGAACGGGTAATCGGTACCCATCACAATACGATCGGGGCCGAACACGTCGATCAGGTACGCCAGCTGGTGATAGGTAAAAACCACGGTGTCGAGATAGACCTGCCGCAGATAGGTCGTCGGCGGTAATGGCAACTCACCATGCGAATCCTGCCGCGCGCCCCAGGCGTGATCGATCCGCCCCGAGTAGCCGGGAAGATAGCCGCCACCGTGTACGGCCATTAATTTCAGATCGGGGAAGCGCGCCAGCGTTCCCGAAAAGATCAGGTTGTGAAGTGCGAGCGTCGTATCAAGCGGATTTCCGAGAACATTGTTGAAATAGAAATGGGTCAGACGTTCGCCATGGGTAAATCCGTTCGGATGCATCATGATGAACGCTCCGAGCTGCTCGGCCCTTGCAAAGAACGGCCGGAATTTCGGATCGGACAATTCCTGGCCATCGACGTTGGTCAGGATCTCGACGCCCTTCAATTTCAGCTCGGTCATGATGTAGTCGAGCTCGCGGACCGCGATTTCCGGCTCCTGCAGCGTAACGACGCCGAGCCCGACGAACCGGTCCGGCTTGCGCGAGCAATATTCCACTACACCATCATTTGCGAGGCGATGGGCGGCTTCCGCGATTTTTGGATCGATTGAATAGTAACACTGGCCGGGGGCGGGGGCTACGACCTGAATATCGATGCCCATGCGGTCAAGATCGAACAGACGGCGGTCGATCGTAGTCATGACTTCGCGAACGTCATTCTCCTGCTGCGCATTGATTTCCTTGCTGGCGGCATCCGAAAAATACGCGAGCGGGATCCGGCTGGTATCGACATGCGGTTGCGCCAGTTTCGCGGCCTGGGGAACTATGATGTGCGCGTGAATATCGATCGTGGCCGACGACGGGCGCCGGGCTAGGCCGTCGGCGTCGTGGATACGTGCAGCGGTGCGGCCATAGCGATTCTTGCGATCGATCATTTAATTGTCTCTGCTGTTGGGTTGATTGTTCAGGGGGCGTGATGACGACAAAGTCCGATGTGACTTAAGATTTAGGTGCGGCAGCCGGGCGTTGGGTCCAGCGCACGGAAACCGCGGTTGCGTCGGCATCGCCTAGGCCCGCAGCTTCCGCTTCCTCAAAGCAGGCAAGGGCGCTTGCCGTGACGGGGAGCTCGGCATGGATTGAAACGCCGAATTGAACCGCGGTCGCCAGATCCTTTTTTGCTGCGCTAAGGCCGAACGCGGCTTCGCCCATCGGCGCTCCGCCCAATACCCTGGCGATAGCAGCGCCGCGCCCTTTCATGGCGGTCGGCGTGCCGGCGGTGTCGGACAAAATATCGATTAGCCGGTCGGCGGGAAGATTGAGCGGCTTGCAGATCGCCAGGGCTTCGCCAAGCGCCTGCCAGTACACCAGCAGCGGCAGATTGACCGCAAGTTTCATCGTCGCGCCCGACCCGAGCGCTCCGACATGTTCGATGCGGCGGCACAATTGTTCAAGAACCGGCATCGCCCTGGTTACATCTGCCTTCGCACCCCCGACCAGGCCGAACAGCTTACCTTCCTTCGCCGGACCGGTACTTCCGCCTACCGGACATTCGACAAAGGCAGCGCCCTGCTGCGACACCGAAGAACCGTTCGATTTCATCGTGTCCGGGCGCACTGTGCTCATATCGATCACAAGCCTGCCCGTGAGTGTGGATCTCAGAATGCCGTTTGGCCCCCGGTAAACTGCCTCGGTAGCAGCGTCATTCAGCAACATCACGATCACGACTTCGCAGCCCTTCACGAGTTCGGCCGGAGATGCGAACAGCTTTGCACCCGCATCGATCAGGGGCTTTGTCTTCGCTGAATTACGATTCCAGACGCCGACTTCATGTCCGACCGACATCAACCGCTGCGCGATCGATGACCCCATCCGTCCAGTTCCGCATACGCCTATTTTCATGGGGTTGACCTTAATTCAATGGTGGATTGTTAGCCTATTGAGCATGAAAAACGCCGAGATTTTGCGCAATCAGCTCCTCATTATTCAAAATGTCGTTGGCGCTGCCGGCGAACACGCAGCGTCCGGTGTTGAGGATGACTGCCTGATCGGCAACGTCGAGCGCCAGTTTGAGATTTTGTTCGACGAGAACGATGGATTGTCCTTCCTCCTTCAGGCGCCTGATGGTGCGGCCAACCTCCGCCACGATCAGCGGCGCAAGGCCTTCCGACGGCTCATCGAGCAAAAGCACCCGCGGATTGCCCATCAGCGCCCGCCCGATCGCCAGCATCTGCAGTTCGCCGCCAGACAGCGTGCCGGCAAATTGCGCGTGGCGCTCGCGCAGCCGCGGAAACATGCTGTAAATCCGCTCGACGTTCCATGGTCTTCCGGCCGTGCTCTGGCGTTGCTGCGCCACCACCAGGTTTTCCCGAACCGTGAGAGACGGAAAGATGCGACGCCCTTGCGGCACGAGACCGATCCCCAAATGCGAAATGCGTTCGGGACTGAGCCCTTCGATCGATTCTCCAAATAGCCTGATTTCGCCGTCCCGGGGCTTCAGAAAACCGATGATCGTCGAGATGCAGGTGGTCTTTCCCGCCCCATTGCGCCCCAACAGCGCCAGCACGCCGCCCGGCTGCAACGAAAAGCTTACGCCGTGCAATATATGGCTGTCGCCATAGAATGTATGCACATTGGTCAAACTGAGCGCGTCAGACGCCAAGATACACCTCACGCGTTCGCTCGTCCGCGATCACGGCATCGCGATCGCCATCGACGATCACGCGGCCGTAATTCAGCAGCGTCACGGTCTCCGCGAGGTCAAGGGCAGTATCCATGTCATGTTCGATCATGATCACGGTGGTCTCCCGCGGTATCGACGCAATCAGCGACTTCACGGTGGATCGCTCGGTGTTTGAAAGACCCGCCAGCGGCTCGTCCAGCAGCAGCACGCGCGGCTTTTGCGCAAGCGCCATCGCCAGCTCAACGCGCCGCTTTTCCCCATAAGCAATATCGGACACCGGATGTTCGGCCAAATGCAAGAGTCCGACCGCATCGAGGACTCGATGGGCTTCGGTTGCGAGATCGCCGTAAAATGACAACGGCCGCCACATCTGCCAACGCGAAGGCCGCAAACCGAGCAGGCCGAGCGTGACATTGTGTTCGAGCGTATCGCCTGAAAACAGCGTAATGATCTGGTATGTACGCGACAATCCAAAATGCGCGCGTGTGTAGGGCGCAAATTGCGTAACATCCGTGCCGAACAGTTGGATCTGTCCCGAATTCGGCCGCATGTCGCCGCTGATCTGATTAAACAGCGTGGTCTTGCCGGCGCCATTTGGGCCGATGATCAGACGGCGTTCGCCCGGCCGTATCGCGAGAGATACGTCTTGTGTTACCGAAAGGCCGCCGAACGCCTTTTTGAGGTTGATGACCTCAAGTGCATAGTTCGACATCAGCGGGGTCATCGCGGCCCCCTGCGCAATCCCGTCGCAAGCCTGCTCAAGCCGGGAACGATTCCGGTCGGCATTACGAGAACGATGAACAGGAACACCAGGCCCAGCAGCATGTTCCACCGTTCGATATAGGCCGAGGCGTAGTTCTTCAATAGCAGCACGAGCGCCGCGCCGACGACCGGACCGCCAAGCGTTCCCGAACCTCCGGCAATAACGCCGAGTAATGCCTCAGCCGAGCTCGTGGTCGAGAGTGAAGTCGGGTGGATATATTTATTGTAATATACATAGAGCAGTCCGGAAATGCCGCCCCAAAAGCCAGCATAGATGAACGTGATCCATCGGATCATCCACGGATTGAAGCCGAGGGCGGCCATCCGGCGCGGCTGATCGCGTACGCCTTTCAACGACGATCCGAATGACGACGACACGAAGATCGCCATCATCAGATACGCAAACGATGCCACAGCCAGTGCGAACCAGTAAAACGATGCTGCGCTGTCGAGCGAAATGCCGAAGGGCATCGGCCTGGTCAGGCCGGCTATTCCATTGTCACCGTTGGTCACATTGGACATGCGATAGGCGAGCCCCCACAGCACTTGCGACAAAGCCAGCGTGATCATGAGAAAGCCTAAGCCGGTGGCGCGAAGCGCGATGACGCCGAAGAAGGCGGCCGTCGCAGTTGTGCCGGCGATCGAGATGACGGCGGCCGGCCCGTGTCCGAATCCGTAGCGGCTTGTCAGCAGCGCGGAAATATAGGCGGCGA
>JGI12635J15846_10005553_pt1 | contig 10884 bp, 6 predicted proteins | sample BlaSpr_A8_OM2_M2_FD_15846 | JGI IMG/M metagenome (IMG submission 15846) | reverse complement strand
CGACTGCTAACCAGAAGCCATACCGCAGGAAACGCCGGGTCATCGGATGATTCTAGCAGGAAGAGCGGGTCCCGCTTACACGCGTCTGCCATTCGGTGAACAGAGAGCTGCGGCCAAGACCGACGCCGACGGNCCTATATGGCTGGATCGGAAACCGTCGCCGCGGCAGTAATGTTCGCCCGAATCACGGCCGTCGAATCCGTAAAAAAATACCTGCGGCCGCTATAGCCCGGATTCAAAGGATTCGCGTTCAGCGTGAAGTTCTGGTAGTGAGTGGCAGCGTCAGGATTTAAAGGAACGTAGACAAAGGAATACCCGCCCTTGCTACCGGCAGCCAGGACCGAATCTATCAGGCCGGCACTCGTGGAGGAAACGGCCCCAGCGTCGCCGAGATAAGTCAGTTGAGCGGCAAATCCAATATTGTATTGTGTACTGTAGACCACTTCGGCCGTGGTGATGGCCCTCGTCTGTTGACCTGCCGACGATTCATTCGCAGCCATACGGGAAGCCATGAGGTTGGGGATGGCGATCGCGGCGATAATTAGAATTATGGCCACAACGATCAGAAGTTCGATGAGAGAGAATCCAGATTGTTTTCTTTTGTTCATTGGAATTCCCCGAACGACTACACCCTCTCCAAGATTTTCAAACCTAAACAAGCTCGCCTAATAAGAGAGCATGTTGTTGGCCAATCCGAGGCCAAGGGAAACCACGTAAGTCATTGATTTTGCATGCCTTGCATCGGTAGGAGAACTATGAACAGGCCAGCTATCCTGCCTTCCCGACAGAAAATGTCAATGAAGGCGCGTTCGCGACACTAAACGGCAACCCGAAAAGTGAGTGCATTGCGGTGGACTTGCTTGCTGGGGTCGGTCGCAGAAGTTGATGGGGCAAAAAAAAGAGCACGGGACAAAAGTCCCGTGCTCTTTCGATACAGGCTGCGGCCAAGAAGCAGGCCGCAGTGGCACTACTACAGTGCCGGGTCCGTGTTCGCGCAGGTCGTGCCAGCCGCGTTGTAGCGGATGACGCCGGACTGGTCGGAGCAGAACGCACGCTGACCGCTCTGGCCCACTGCACTTGGCTTGGCCAAAGAGGAATAGGTGACGTTCGGTGTGCCGCCAGCTGCCGTAGCTGAGAAGCTATAGCCGCTCTTGGTGCCCACGGTGGCCAAAACGTCATCGATCAAGCAAGCGCCAGTGGAAGTTGCACCAGTGGCCGTCGCGCAAGTCGCTGCCGCTCCGCCAAGGGCTGCCAAATTGGCAAACCCGAGTGAAGGATACGTGGTGGAGAAAGTGACTTCCGCTGTGTTGATCGTGCGGAGAGAACCAACTGCCGAAGCCTCGTTTGCGGCCATACGCGACCGGAGGAGGTTCGGAATTGCAATGGCCGCGATGATCAGAATGATCGCCACGACGATGAGCAATTCGATAAGAGAGAAACCCTTTTGCTTCTTCATGATGCTATATCTCCTTGAGAGTTTTTATGGTGCCAGAGCACACCATACATATCGCAAGCTGGAGACCAATGCTGAGGCCGAGGCTGATTCGCGTCTCCCTTCTCGTATCTTATTGATACTAATAGACATAACGTGTGGAGAGGAGTTTGGACCAGAGATCCACCTGCCCAAGAATGGGCAATTTCACCTGAAATTGACCTTTAGTGTCCACCCAACTAAGCACAAACCGTCACCAGCAAAGGTGCTTGCCCGGGCGATGGCTGATAATTCAATGTCGGAGCTTTGACCATGGGTGAGTCTAAAGGTTGTGTTTCTTGGCGTAATGGCGGAAGGAACGGTAGCTGATTTTCAGGAATTCGGATGCCTTTGTCCTAACCCCACCCGCTTTCTCCAACGCGGCTTGCAAATACCTTCGTTCGGTTTCGGCGATTTCCTTTTCAAAATCGACCCCCTCGGCCGGAAAATCCGCCGCATGAGTTCCTAACGCTCCTGTGGAGGAAGCCCCCGAATAGCCGGCGATGCGATCCGGCAACACTCTAAGTGAAATCTCCCTGCCGGACTCCAAGGCCACCGCACGTTCCATCGTGTTTTCAAGCTCGCGAACGTTTCCAGGCCAATCGTAGGATTCGAGGCGCGTCATCGCTTCCGGGGAGATGGCCTCAATGGGTTTTTCCATGGTCTTACGGAAACTCTCAAGGAAGTGGCGCGCGAGAAGTGGAATATCGTCGCGGCGTTCGCGCAAGGGCGGCACCTGTATGGGAATCACGCTGAGGCGATAATAGAGATCCTCGCGAAAGCGGCCCTCCGCGATCTCCTTTTCGAATTCCTTGTTCGTGGCAGCGATGATACGGACATCCACGTCTGATTCCTCGGTGCTGCCGATCGGACGGACCTTGCCTTCCTGAAGAACGCGGTAGAGCTTCACTTGCATGGTCAGGCTCATGTTTCCGATTTCATCCATGAAGAGGGTGCCACCATGGGCGGCCTGGAAGAGACCCAGGCGATTTTCGTTAGCGCCCGTGAAAGCACCTTTCATGTAACCGAAAAGCTCTGATTCCAAGAGAGTTTCAGGGAATGCACCGCAGTTAATCGTGATAAAAGGTGCCTGTGACCGGCTGCTGTTTTCATGAATGGCGCGGGCAACCAGCTCTTTACCGGTTCCGCTCTCCCCAGTAATAAGAACGCGGCTCGATTGAGGAGCGACGGTTTGGATCATGTCGAAGATGGCACGCATGCTCGGAGCTTGTCCGATGATGTTATCGAGCCCGGTGAGGCGCCGAAGCTCGCGCCGCAGATATCCGGCTTCCTTTTTCCATTTCAGGCTCTCCGACACTTCATGGACAGCGAGCCGCAATTGATCGACCAGGGAATCTCCCTTGACAACATACCGGTCGGCGCCTGAATTGAGTGCCGCGATGGCGGTATCGAGGGCAGGCAGTGCGGTCATCAGGAGGAAAAATGATCCCGGAGCGATTTCCTTGGCGAATTTCAGGAGATCCACGCCACTTTCACCAGGCATACGGACATCCGAAATGATGATGTCGAAGATCTGCGATTCGAGCTTGCGCTTCGCGGCCTCCACGCTGTGCACCACCTCGACGCGGTGACCTTCCTTGCGAAAGGTGATCTCTAGCAGCTCGCCAATCGATTTCTCGTCATCCACAACGAGAATATGCGGCATCTCGCGACCGGCATCCTTGATTGCGGCTTTTGTTCCCTGCATAGCGCCTCACGCAACTCGCGGCAGCTCGACGATAAACTCAGCACCACGGTCTTTCTCGGATATCACGCTGATCTTTCCACTGTGGGCATGCACAATTTGATAGACAATGGAGAGCCCCAGCCCGGTGCCGCCTTCGAAACCCGATTGCAGAGGCTCAAAAATCTTGGCCCTTTGCTTCGGGTCGAGGCCAATACCGGTGTCTTGAAAGGCGATGCGCAGCCAGAACGGGCGCTGTTCCAGCTTTACGGTTAGAGTGCCGCCATCGGGCATCGCCCGAAGCGCGTTGTCGCAGAGATTCCAGAAGACCTGCTTGATTTTGTTGGCGTCCACCCGCGCTTGCAATTCGTTGCCATTGAATGCGCGCACAATATGATATTTGGAGCCGATCTCCGGCTTCTTCTCCATCAGCATCAGCGTTTCATCCAGCAGGCCGCGAACATCGGCTTGGTGAAACTCGTAGGTCTTTTCGCGGGAATAGTTGAGAAAGTCGGTGATGATATTGTTGAGCCGCTCGGATTCCCTGCTCACGATATTGACAAGATGCTTCTCGTCTTCTTCGAGCGGCACGAGACGCGCCAGTTCCTTTACCGCGCCGGCCATGGCCGTCAGAGGCTGCCGAATTTCGTGGGCGATGGCGGCGGAAAGACGGCCCAGGGCGGCCATGCGATCTTTGGTCGCGACTTCCTGCTCCAGCCGGCGGAGATCCGTCAAGTCCTGAAAGTTGAAAACGTAACCATCGCGTTGAGAATCGCGTGAGCGCAATGGCGAAATACTGATGCCAAGATAGCGGACATCGCCGGAGGGGGTGCGGAAGTCGATCTCTTTTCTGAGCGAGAGCCTTTCGCTATTGTCGTAATGACCGGGGAGCCAGAAATCGTCGTTCAGTTCCTGGAGCTTTTTGCCGCGCAGGTCGGCAAAGCGATGTCCGAGGATTTCCTCGCCAGTACGATTCAGCAGCAAAATGCGTCCTTCCAAGTCCGTGGTGATCAAACCACCACGCATCGAATGAATGATGTCTTCGGTGAAGTCCTGAAGGCTGAGAAGTTCCTCGCGCTTCTCTTCGAGCTCCACGCCCTTCTTGCGAAGAGACTGGGCCAGGAAGCTGGCCAGATAGGCCACCGCAAGAAACCCCAGAAGATTCATGACCAGCCACGTGCGAAGGCTCTCTGGCGTGGGCAGGCTGGCGAAGGTACGCGGAATCCTCTCCGCGAAGGCCAGCACCGTCATGCCCGCAAGGAGGAGAAAGCAGGTCGCCGCCGTTACAAAGGCGATGCGCCGGGAGAACAAAATGCTGGCGACGATAATCACCAGCAGATAGAGCGAGATGAAATAGCTCTCCTGTAGGCCGGTCGAATACACCAGCAGCGAAATCATCACCACATCGCCGGCAACCTGCAGTCCCCCATGCCAACGCGCTTGCGGGAGCCACCGCAAAAGGATGAGGTGGAGGATTCCGAGAGTGATCCAGAAGATGATCAGCGGCAGAAAAAAGCGATTGGTGCTGAAGCCCGGGATGTACTGCGGCCAGACCACTCCGATGGTGAGGATGAGCGTGATTGTCAGCAGACGAACACGCGTCAACCAGTCCAGCCATTCCCTAGTTGCGAAGCTCTTATCCATTGCACGCCCGCGCCTTCATTCCGGCGTCCGGGCATCCTCAAGTCCAGGCAGGAATAGCGAAAGACGGAGGGAACCTTCCCCGTCCTCCGCAAAGTGGACAATGCCGAGCGGGCGGAATCCCGATTAGTGCATCGAGCTCAGCTTGCCGATGAGCGAGAACAGCGGCAAGTACATGGAAATGACCACGCCGCCGACGATCACGCCGAGAAAGACGATCATGACGGGCTCAAGGGCGGTCAGCAAATCTTTTACCGCTGCGTCAACTTCCTCTTCGTAGAAATCGGCGATTTTCTGAAGCATGGCATCCATTGCGCCGGTCTGTTCGCCGACGGCAATCATCTGTGTGACCATGCCCGGAAACACTTCGGACTCTTTCAGAGGCTCGGTGAGCGACTTGCCTTCTTCGAGCGACCTCCTCACCTTTTGCAAAGCCCTCTCGACGACCGCATTTCCAGCCGTCCTGGCTGTGATGTCCAGGCCTTCCAAGATGGGCACGCCGCTGGAGATCAGCGTGCCAAGGGTTCGCGTGAACCGCGCCACGGCAATCTTTCTCATCAGGATGCCCAGGACCGGCAGCTTCAGGACGATGGTATCGAGCACAAAGCGCCCCTGCGGAGTGCCATACCAGACTTTCAGACCAAAGATGGCGCCGCCGAGGGCCACGAGAATGAGGAAACCAAAAACGCTGCCGATGAAATTACTCAAGGCAATGACGATTTTCGTGGGCAGCGGGAGATCCACGCCAAGGCCCGCGAACAACGTGGCGAAAATCGGCACGACCTTCCAGAGCAGCAGGGTGATAACGCCGCCAGCAACGGTCAAGACGCCAACCGGATAGACGAGGGCGGACTTGACGGCGCGCTGCAACTTAACGTTTTTTTCGATGTAGGTCGAGAGACGTTGCAGAATGGTGTCCAGAATACCGCCCGTCTCACCCGCTTCGACCATGTTTACGTACAAAGCGTCGAAGACCTTCGGCGAGCTGCGCATCGCGGCGGAAAGCGTCGCGCCACCTTCGACCTGGCCGCGCGTCCCGGTCAAGACTTTTTGAAAGAATTTGTTCTCCTGCTGGCTCGCCAAAATCTCAAGGCACTGAACGAGCGGCAGACCGGCATCGATCATGACCGAAAACTGGCGCGTGAAGATCGCGAGTTCCTTGGCCTTCACGCTGCCGCCGAAAGTGGGCATATTGAATTCCTTGCCCTTTTCGGTCATTTTCGTCGCAGTGATCTGCTGTCGCTTCAGCAGGCTCGCCAGTTCGGTCTTGTTCGAAGCTGTCATCACCCCGCTGACGCTGCCGCCGGAGCGGCTGGTTCCCTGATATTTATAGTCCGGCATTTGTTTGCCTCCTCAGTCCTTCAATTTCTTGGGCATCTGGCTGTTCAGCCAAAGTCGTATCTCCTAGCGTTTGCTGCCAACCGGGGCTTTGGTCCCATTCCCCGGTGTTGAAACTCCACGGTTAATCATGTCCTGCAACTCATCAGCATTCGAGGAACGCGAAAGGGCCATATCGAGCGTGATCATCTTTTGAAAGTAGGCGTTCGCGAGCCCCTGGTTAAAGGTTTGCATCCCCGTTTGACCCGTGCCGGTCTGCATCGCGGAATAAATCTGGTGAATCTTGTCCTCGCGGATCAGGTTGCGGATGGCGGGCGTGGGCACGAGCACTTCCATGATCATGGCACGGCCGCGGCCATCGGAGCGCGGAAGCAGCGCTTGACACAGAATGCCTTCAATCACCATCGAGAGCTGGGCGCGAATCTGGGGCTGCTGGTGCGAGGGAAAAACGTCAATAATACGATTGATGGTGGATGCTGCCGAATTGGTGTGCAGCGTGGCAAAGGTCAAGTGGCCGGTTTCCGCGATGCGCAGGGCCGACTCAATCGTTTCGAGGTCGCGCATTTCGCCGATGAGCACGACGTCAGGATCTTCGCGAAGCGCCGCGCGAAGTGAATTCGAGAAGGAATGTGTGTCCGCGTGAACCTCACGCTGGTTCACCAGGCACTTCTTGTGATTGTGAAGAAACTCGATGGGGTCCTCGATGGTGATCATGTGCTCTTCACGTTCGCTGTTGATCCTGTCGAGCATGGCCGCGAGCGTGGTGGACTTGCCGGAGCCCGTCGGTCCGGTCACGAGGACGAGTCCACGGGGCTTGTCGCACAATCCCTTTGCGACTTGCGGCAATCCGAGAGCATCGAAGCCTTTGATTTCCCATGGAATCGTGCGGAAGACGGCGCCGACGGCTCCCCGCTGGTTGAAAACATTGCCGCGGAAGCGCGCCAGGTTTTTCAAACCGAAGGAGAAGTCCAGCTCCAGGTTTTCTTCGAAGCGGTGTTTTTGCGCGTCCGTCAAAACGCTGTAAGCAAGAGATTTGGTGTCCGCAGCCGTCAGTGGTGGCATGTCAAGAGGGCGGAGCCGGCCGTGCACGCGTACGCGCGGCGCGCTGTTCGTCGTGATGTGAAGGTCGCTGCCTCCCATCTCGATCATCTTCTTCAGCAATTCACTAAGCGTGATTCCAGCCATCGGTCACCTTCAATTCTACAAAACCGTTTCGCGCAGGACTTCTTCCATGGTGGTCTGTCCGAGCGCAACCTTTATCAAGCCACTGCGCCGCAGCGTGATCATGCCCTGCTCAATCGCCTTCTTCTTCAATTCCAGCGCCGAGGCGCCAACAAGAATCAATTCTCGGAGCTCATCATTGATTTCCATGACCTCATAGAGACCGGTACGGCCCTTGTAGCCGCGTTTGTTGCAGGTCGTACAGCCTTTGCCGTGATAAATCTTGGTGGTCTTGGACTCTTCCGCGGTGTAACCGGCGTCGATCAATGCCTGCTGCGGGACTTCCAGCTCTTCCTTGCAATTCGAACAGATGCGCCTCACGAGGCGCTGGGCGCAAATCAGGTTCACTGATGTGGCAACTAGAAACGGCTCGATACCCATGTTCATCAAGCGGCTGATAGTCGAAGGCGCGTCGTTGGTGTGGAGCGTGGAGAGCACCAAGTGGCCGGTGAGCGCGGCTTTGACTCCGATTTCCGCCGTTTCAAAGTCGCGAATCTCGCCGACCAGAATAATGTTGGGGTCCTGGCGCAGGAAAGCGCGGAGCGCGGCCGCAAAGTTCAGGCCGATCTGCTCCTTCATCTGCACTTGGTTGATGCCCGCCAATTGGAACTCGACGGGGTCTTCCGCGGTCATGATGTTGGTGTCAACAGTGTTTAACGTCGCCACGGAGGAATAGAGTGTGTTCGTCTTGCCCGAACCAGTCGGTCCGGTTACCAGCACCATGCCGTAAGGCTTCAAGATGTTGCGTTCGAATTTCTTCAGTGACTCGGGCTCAAACCCAAGCTTGGTCATATCCAGCCGGAGATTTTCCTTGTCCAGCAGCCGCATAACGACTTTTTCGCCGTAGAGGGTCGGCACGGTCGAAACGCGGAAGTCCAGTTCCTTTTTCTTCCCATCCGCCTTGTACTTGATCATGATGCGGCCGTCTTGCGGCAAACGCTTTTCCGCAATGTCCAGTTTGGCCATGATCTTCAAGCGGCTGGTAATCGCGTCCTTCAAGCGCAAGGGCGGGGTCATCACCGTAGCAAGTTGCCCGTCAACGCGGAACCTCACGCGCATTTCGAGCTCGTAAGGCTCGATGTGGATATCGCTCGCTCCGCGTTTGACGGAGTCCGTCAAAATCAAATTGACGAGCTTGATAATGGGAGCTTCTTCCGCGGCCTTCTCCAGCGTAGCGGTGTCCAGCTCCGATTCTTCGGCGGCCAACTCCAGCTCGTTGTCTTCGTCAACGAGGTCTTTCATCAAATTACTGATCTCTTCTTGGTTCGTTGAAGACCCGCCATAAAAGCGCGTGATNGCGTCGCCGATGGCCGACTCCGAGGCCACCACCGGCTCAACGTTGAACCCCGTCATGAACTTGATGTCATCCATCGCGAAGACGTTGGTGGGATCCGTCATGGCGATGGTCAGCACAGAGCCGACGCGCGACAGCGGGATCACCTGGTAACGCGAGGCGGTGTCCTGCGGAATAAGCTTTATTACGTTGGGATCGATTTCGTAATACTTCAGGTTGATGGAAGGAACGCCGTACTGGCGGGAGAGCACGCCGGTGATGTCATCATCGGTTATAAAGCCCATCTTGGTCAGGCAGCTTCCCAGCTTGCCTCCATTGGCGCGCTGAAACTCGAGCGCCTTTTGGAGCTGGTCCTGCGTGATCAGGCTTTCTTTAACTAATATTTCGCCCAGACGGACGGACATCCGCAGTACTCCCGGTGGGTTTGCACCCAGCGCTCACCTTAACAAATGCGGCAGTGGAAGGTAGCCAGAATTTCGTGAGCCGTTCTGAAATGGCTAACCCCTGCCCAGAAGGGCAGGTCCTGTGAGGTAAGGACAGGTAGAAATCTTGACTTGCCTCCGTGCGCTGGCTATCGTGCCAGAGAGATGTCTGCGCGAACCACACGGACACATTCTGTCCAAGAGCTGACGCCGCTGACGAAAATTGTCTACCGTGCGTTCGGCGCATGCGCGGTTCCATCCCCGATGTGGATTTCGCCACGCGATTTAATGATAGCCAAATCATGAGCCGAATGGACAACAAACAGCGCTGGGGCCTCGCCATCGGCGGAATACTTCTGACGTTGCTTCTCGCCGCCGTCTTCACCTTTGGATCGCTCAACGTACCATTTGAGCCGAAGAGTTGGCGTGCCGTGATGGTGCTCTACGCTGTCTCCAGTTTTATCACCGCTGCCTTTCTCGTGTTTGGTCTCATCCTCGCGCGCACCATCCTGCGACTCTGGGCGGAACGCAGCAGAGATCAGCTCGGCGCTCGCTTTAAAACAAAGATGGTCGTCGGTGCGATGGCTATTTCCCTTCTGCCGATTATCTTTATGTTCATCGTCAGCTATTCGTTGATCAATCGCAGCCTGTTGCTGTGGTTCCCGAAACCACTCGAGATCGCTTCCGACGAGACGCAGAAGCTCTTGAACGATCTGGGGCGGGCGCAATTGCCGCGGCTTCGCGGACTGGCTTTGATGGCGCGGGCAGAGGCGCCTCGCCCTAGCACAGATTTTTTGCAACATGTCTTCGCGAAGGGCGCGGATGCCGTCTGGATTCTGGATCGGGATGGGAAAGTGACGCGCGGGGGCATCATCTGCGACGACCAGCCCGAGGATCGCACCGGCGCGATTTGTGTGCAGCCGGATGTTCCGGGGCAGTTTTTGCGATCGTTGCCGAGTGGCGTGGAAGTTTGGGTGGCCGGTGGAAGGAGCTACTTCGCCGCTCGCGTTCCGGCTTCGCAGGAAAGCCAGGCGGGAGGATATGTCGTAGCCGCCTATCGTACCAGCCCCGACGTTCTCGGGCGGTTGACGGCCATTCAATCTCAGACGCGCGAGTATTACCAGGAAAAGCAGGATCTGCGCGCGCTGAAGCGGCAGATGCTTCTGATTCTCCTTCTTTTCACCGTGCTGCTGCTGTCCGCGGTTATGTGGGTGGCGTTGTTTCTGGCCAAGCAGGTCACCGTCCCTATTCAGGCGCTCGCGGAAGGGACGCGGGAGGTTTCCTCCGGCAACTTTGATTACCAGGTCCCGGAGCAGGCTCAGGATGAGTTAGGAATCCTGGTGCGCTCCTTTAACACCATGACCACGCAGTTGCGCGACAGCCGCTCTCAAATCGATCAGTTCACCCGTAACCTCCAGCAAGCGGTGCAGGAACTCGAGCGCCGGCGCCAGCTCATGGAAACCGTACTGGAGAACATTCCCACGGGAGTTATTTCGCTGGATGCCGCTGGGGCCATTCTTCGAGTGAACAGTTCCGTTTCTAGGATGTTTGGGGTAGGCAGCAGTGAGCCTCAATCTCTCGAAGGACTCCTCGGAGCGGATGCGGCCCGCATCGTGCATTATCTGATGCGCAGATCCCTGCGCATGGGAGTGGTCTCCCGGGAGATTGAGACGGTCGCTGCCGGACGCGTCTGTCACCTCGCGGTCACCGTGAGTTCGCTGGGGCCGCGCCGCGCGAACACCGGCTACGTCCTGGTTCTCGACGATCTCACAGAAGTGCTCCGCGCGCAGAAATCGGCGGCGTGGCAGGAAGT
>JGI12635J15846_10005550_pt1 | contig 10885 bp, 5 predicted proteins | sample BlaSpr_A8_OM2_M2_FD_15846 | JGI IMG/M metagenome (IMG submission 15846) | reverse complement strand
CTCGGGGAGTTTGCGATTGCGTGCATGTGCCGGGGAGGGCAAAAGGTGAGTGCGGCAGAGCCGAGCACGAATTCGCGTCTTGTCGTCTTCACTTCTTATCCCTCGAGTTTTAATGCACAGAGTTTGGCTACTTCCAGCGTAGTTCGATCAAGGTCGATTCGGAGGCCTGGAGTTCAATTGTAAGATCGGGATTAGGAGACTTGAGTAGTGCGCCGGATGCGACGTCGACTACGGCAACGGATGGCGAGTTGGCAAGGCTCTTATCGATACGGCTCAGTGGCACCGTGAGAGTTCGAGGGTGTCTCTCGTCGTAGTTGAAAAGTGCGAGATAGGCTCCGTGTACAGAAGGGCGGATAAAAGCATCTGTGGCCTTGTCGCCAGTATCGCCTTCGATAGGACGGAAGGTTTTATTCTGCGCGGCGACTGTGAACCAGGGGCGATTGTTGTAGACCGATTGCGCCAACTCGCGGCCCTGGGGATCGTCTGCCAGACGGCTACTGTCGAGGATCATGCCGCCGCTGATAATCGCGGAGAGGAGCCGGCTCTTACCTTCGGCCACGCTGCGTGCGCCCTGGTCCGCCTTATCGCCAAGGACCACGTGGTCGGGATCCGTGATGTAAAGATTCTTACTTGCCCACCAGCCATAGGTGAGCGAGTTGAGCATGTATTCGGTCGACTGGTCTCCGCTGATGTGGCCTTTGGTATCGCAGGATAGTCGACGTGCATGTCCGTAACCTGAGGGAAAGAGTGGTGCGATGGAGAGACTTAGAAACATGCGGTTCGCGGTCTCGTCGACGATCTGTTTCATGCCTGCGTTGTAGGCCTGGATGCCGGTTTGAATTGCGGGGTCAAAGTGGACGCCCTCTAGCGCGCCATGGGAGAGAAAATCCAGCTTCAAATATTGAAAGCCGAGCCGTTGAAATTGCTGAAGAAAATAAGTGATTCGCGCTTTCGCGGCAGGGTGCGATGGATCGATGGCTAAGCCACTATCTACTTTGGGGAGTATCGAGCCGTCCGGTGCTTTCAGCAGGATGTCGCGATAGCGGTACTTCATGTTTGTGCCTTCGACGTAGGCATCGAGATCGTCGGACCAATAGGCGAAGGGAGTCCAGTAGATTCCGGCGGCGAAGGTCGTGCCGTCCGCGCCGTGCATGCCTTTGATGATGGCGACTGCGTCGCTCAGCTGTACTGCGTCCAAGTTCGACCAAAAGGCATCGAGGTTGACGTAGATGACCTTGTGATTGCCGAAGCCTTGCGGGACGAGCGTGTCGCGCACGAACGCGGCCGAGGCAAGATAGCGGTGGTCGTTGATTTTTTCTGCATAGGAGGCCCAGCTGTTCCATCCCATCGGCGCTCCCGCCGCCCATTTGAGAGGCGGATGGATTGCAGCGTTAGCGGCGCCGTAGGCTTCGAGTCCGTCGCGCCAATCCGCAAAGGAACCGATATAGATACGGGGTGAGTTGACGTGATCGCCATGCACGATGCCGTGCGGAATGGTGTCGTGCGTGTCGGTCCGCACACCGGTTGGCGAAGAGATGCCGCCATAGAGATCAAGGCCGCTGATTTGCCCGTCTGCGACGTGGGCTTCTATCGTCGTCTTCCACGTATCGTGCGTGATGGAGCCGAGTATCAAGGCCTGGCGAGTCGAGTTGTCATAGATGGCTGTAACTTCGTTGCTCGTGATGGTCTGGGTGGGCTTGACGTCTGCGATCGCGACACTGTCGTAACGGAACCACATGTCGTTGTCGAAGGGGACATGAAGCAACTGTAGGGACTTCGACCCTCCGATGTCGATGCTTGTAGCGCCATTGAGAAGGACGGCGTCAAAGTGCCTGGTGCCGACCGGTTGTGCTTTCGAGACGAGCTCTGCCTGGATTGCGATCGAGGGTTGGTTGTTGTAGAGCCAGATGTGTTGGAGGAGGTCAGGCAGGCCGGAGGCTGTGCTGCGGATCGTGTACTTACGGGCTGCGGTGTTGTTTGCGACGGGCTGCGACTTCTCGAGTTCGTGTGTTGTGTATGTCGATGTGGAAAGCTGTCGTCCGTCGTCGAGCAGTGCGCCGCTGCTGAGGCCGAGAAGTCTGTGGCCGTCGCGCCACTCAATATCCATCAGGCCGGTCGCATGGTGGTAGTGAATGGTAAGCGATTGGCTGTGGAGCGTGAGGTCCTGCGGTGCGACCGGGGAGTTTGTCTGGGCAACTGCTTGGAGAGGCGATGAAGATGCGAGCAGGACAAGAGCCAGCCTGATGGCGACCGCTGAAATTGGCGACAGAAATAAAGCACTTTTCATTAAGGATCCCATGGCGAGCAAAGAAGGAACAGCGACAGAACGGAACTGGTCCGCTCTGTCGCCGCAGGGGTGCTTAGAATGCGTACTTCAACGAGAGTTGCAGGAAGCGAGCGTCGGGCGTGTTTTGCTGGAAGAACTTCGGCCCGGTGATTTGTCCACCGTTCGAGTTGTTGTTAGTGGTGGAAGGATTGGCGAGTGTCGGGTGGTTCAGGATATTGAATGCATCCGCACGGAATTGCAGATACTGCTCGCGGAAGGTGGTGAAGTTTTTGAAGAGTGACATGTTGACGCCGTAGTAGCCGGGACCGTAGACCGTCAATGACCTGCCACCGAGCAGCGCAATCGCCGTTGGCTCATCCGTTACCGGCGATGGGAGCAGAGTCCCTATATCACTGCCAGGAAGTGGATTGGCGAAGGCGCAGGGGTTATACCAATTCGTCTTAGTCTTCGTCTTCGTTGCGCAGGTGACACCTGGGTTTGTGGCATCCGGGGACCCACCGGGTGCAAACGGATCACGGATCTTTATCGCTCTCGCGCCGCCTCCCGCGGCCGTGCTGATGTTAGGGCCGACCGAGAACGGTGTGCCTGTCTGGGCCGCGAAGGTGAGGCTCGAGGACCAACCCCCGACTATCTCATCTTCCCAACGCGATTTATTCAGAAACGCTCTGCCTCTTCCGAAGGGCAGCAGGTAGTTGCCGTTCACAGTTAACCGATTGCGGATGTCGTAGGGCGAGTTGGTGTACTCCTCCGTATAGGGAATGAGCGCCATATTGCGGTCCCCGACGGCTGTTTCGAGGCCGCCTGCATCGCTGGTATCGTCCAGAGCGTGCGCCCAGGTGTAGGTTGCAAGGAAGGTGAGACCCCTGGACATCCGCTTCTCCAACTTCGCCTGTAACGAGTTGTAATTGCTGATGCCACCATAGTGAATCACCGTTACACCGCCAATATCAGGGAACGGCTGAAACTGTTGCGTGTTCGTACCGGGTGCATAGAGACCACGTACCGTATTGGGCGCATAGGTCAACGCAAGATGACGCGAGACGTTGCCAACATAGCTCACCGTCGCCACCATATCGCTTCCGGCCTGCTGCTCGAAGGACAGGTTGTAGTTCATCGTGTACGGAGTCTTGATATTGGGATCGACACCCTGAAGGGCGGGGTCCGATACGAAGTTTTGTATGCCATTAGCGAGCTGGGATCCTAGCCCTGTCTCCAGGGTAACGCCTTCAGATGCGAGTGAAGGGCAGTTTCCGAGACTGCAATTTGGAGCCGGGAGATTGATCCCGTTAGCGAAGGGGAAATTATATCCAAGATTTGTATTTCCCTGGCTCTGCAGGCCTCCGTAGAAGAGACCGAAGCCGCTACGAACCACGGTCTTCGGTGTGGGCTGGTAAGCGAGGCCGATACGCGGAGCGAAGTTGAGATTTTGTGGAGTGGCGAGACGCTCGTTATCCACATAATGAAGGGCGATGTTGTCTTTTGCAAGAACAGCAAGGAAAGGAGCACCCAAACTCACATTCCGCGACCTTGAGGGGAGTTGATAAGCAGCAGTTCCAGTGGCGATGCCGAGAGTGTTCGGGTTGGCCACGAAGTTTGCCTGGAAGCCCGCATTCTCCTTATATGGTTGGTAGTAGTCATACCTCAGGCCCAGGTTGAGGGTCAGGTTATGCGCAATCTTCCAGTCATCCTGGAAGTACGCGGAGTCATACCACTGCACATCGTTGAAGCTTGGCGAGGTATTGATACCTGAAGTATTCATCTGATCGGCAAGAAAGTCTGCCACGCCGTAACCTGTGAAACTCACTCCCGGCGCCCCTGTGTAGACGGGATTATAGAAATACTGGCCAAGCGGATTAGATGCATACCGATCAAAGACGCGGATTGCCTGGAACGACACGCCGGCCTTCAGCGAATGGTTACCAAGTATTTTTGTAACGTTATCCAGTATCTGGTAGGTATTCTGCGCTTCATCCTGAGTGCCGACAGAACCCCACTGCTGAATGGTTCCGTTGAAGTAGCCAAGAGGTATACCTCCCAGGCCATTGGGCCCGGTAGGAACGTTGCCCAAACCAAGCGATGCTGCCAAGGTAGTGTTGTTCGCATTGGGCTGGAAGTACTGGGAGTGAAGCCAGTTATAACCAAAACGGAACTCATTATTAAGTGTCTGGGTGAAGGTATGAGTCTCACTCAGCATGAAATTCTGAGCCAGAGTTACGTCGTTCTGCCCGCCAAAGCCACTGCCATCAAGAATTGGACCTAGCGGAAGCCCGTTCGTCCTGATCTCGTGCATGTAGCTGTAGCGCGCATATGTCTGGTCCTTCTGGCTTATGTTCCAATCAAGCCGTTGATCCCATTGAACAACATTGTCCGAATTAGCCAAGTTTACGTTGTAGTTGTTGGTTATCAACCCGCCGCCAGTGTTTGGGCTCGGGTACATGTTGAGAATTTTTTGCGCAACGGCGTTGACCTGATTCGCGCAGAAAACATTCTTGGCGCCGTTGCAGGACAAAGTCTTTGTACCGCCTGAGCCCGGCTGATAGAGCTGAATCGGCTGGGCCTGGCCTGTAAGTGAAGTATTCAACAACTCCGAAAAGTTTCCCTGACGCATCAGTGCTGTCGGCACGGTAAGAACATTCGGGTTGGCGATCGAGATGCGGTTTGCCTCGACGTCTCCAAAGTAGAAGAGATGATCCTTCCAGAAAGGAAGGCCGAGGGTAGCTCCGAACTGGTTCTGGTGGTAAGGCGCGACCGACGTTGCATTCCAAGGCTGCGCATCGAGTTTGGTATTGCGAAGATACTCCCACAAACTGCCGTGAATCTGGTTGGTGCCAGACTTGATGCTGGCGACCATGACCGCGCCGGCCGAATGGCCGAACTCCGCGCTGTAGTTGCTTGTCTGAAGGTTGAACTGAGCCAGCGCATCGGGCGGAGGACGCATGACAAAGCTGGACCCATTGAGGAAGTCGACGAGGTTGGTATTGTTGTCGACACCATCCAAGATGAAGTTGTTCTGCTCGGCACGCTGCCCATTGGCCACAAAGTCGCCGGTGCCGCTGCCGCGCGTGTTGCCGAACGGCGGAGCAACGCCGGCTGTGAGTTGGGCGATGTACACCCAGTTGCGACCGTTGAGCGGCGTGTTGTTGATCGTTTCAGCGCTGATCACCTGGCCAACTTCGCTGGTTTGCGATTGAAGCAGCGGCTCTTCTGCCGAGACGGTGACCTCCTGCGATACAGCGCCGACATGCATGATGAGCGGGACGTACAGACGTTGCTGAATGTCCAGGTGCAGGTTTTCACGCACTGTGGTCTGGAAGCCTGGGGCGCTCGCAGTCAGTTTGTAACTTCCAATCTTGACGGGTGCGAAGGCGAACACACCGCTTTCATTCGCCGTGCGGTCAAGGGCGAAGTCGGTGTCGGTGGCGGTGAGGGTGACCTTTGCGCCGGGGACGATCGCACCCTGTTCATCCTGGACGAGGCCAGTGACGGCTCCCTGGTCAGTTTGCGCCCACGCCGAAGGCTCGGAGAGCACCAGCGCGCAGAGGACAAGGCTGAGCCACAAGCCGCGAATAATGGGTATTTTAATTTTCTCGACGAAATCTCTCAACATGTGTGGCCTTCCTTTGGTTCGAAACCTGGGATGAACATCTTCGACAGGGCCGATAGTGAAAACTGATTGTTTCGTAAACATTCAGTTTTTCGTCGATGTATACGTATACATACGCCGCGTCAAAATCTATATTGGAACAAATGGACGTTTGTCAACTGAAATTCTTTGGNGCTAATCCGTNAGCCGTTGGAACAATTTCCTGCCGATCAAATTCCTACTTTCATACACTGGCATCTCATACATTTCACGAATGCGCACACCACCAGGTACGATTCATTTCTTGCAAGCCTTCCCGCCCAATTCGACCGACCTTGCAATCGTTGGAACCTATTTCGCTGTGACGCTACTGGTGGGCTGGATCTTTCGCGGGAAGGCTCAGTCTTCTTCCGAGTTCTTTCACGCAGCGCGCTCCTTGCCAGTAGCCATCACGGCAATTGCCTTCGTCGCGGCCAACTGCGGTGCGCTCGAGATTGTCGGAATCGTTTCGGCGAGCGCGAAGTATGGCGCGGAAACTCTTCATTTTTACTGGATCGGCGCAATTCCCGCGATGCTGTTTCTCGCGCTTTGGATGATGCCAATCTACATGCGTAGTCGCGCGCTGACGGTGCCGGAGTTTCTAAAGATGCGCTTCGACGAATCGACGCGACTCCTGAACATAGCATCTTGTGCGACCATGATGGTCCTCGTTTCAGGAATCAGCTTGTACGCGATGTCACAAGTTCTGCGAACATTTTTGGGATGGAGTTTTACGCAGAGCACACTCTCGACGGCGGCCATTGTCTTCCTTTATGTTTCACTCGGCGGATTGACTGCGACGATCTACAACGAGGTAATACAGTTCGGTTTGATTGTTCTTGGGCTGCTACCGCTTGTCGTTCTGATCTTGCGCGACTTCCACGGTGTGGCCGGACTTGGTTCTCATCTGCAACCGGCAATGCGGCACACGTGGGTCGGTCTTCCGTTGGCAAGCCCGCATACTTCCCGCATGGATGTTCTGGGTGTCTCAATGGGCCTCGGCTTCGTTTTGAGCTTCGGGTACTGGTGCACCGATTTTGTCCTCATTCAGCGAGCGCTTGCTGCACGCACCACAGAAGGAGTGATCAACACCCCTCTCCTTGCCGCATTTGTAAAACTATTCTTCCCTGCGCTGGTAGTCCTTCCTGGTCTCGCAGCAGCTATTCTTTTTGCCTCCAAGCCCGGTTTCAACTACGACCAGGCGCTACCGGGCCTGATGATCCACTACTATCGTCATGGACTTCTCGGATTTGGAATCACCGCCGTCCTGGCCAGTCTGATGTCCGGACTTGCAGGCAACATCAATGCCCTGACGACCATTTGGACCCACGATGTTTATAGGCCTTCTCTGGTGCGCAATCGCAGCGATCGCCACTATGTGATGGTTGGGAAACTATCCACACTGGCAGCAATCCTGCTAAGCATTTTGACGGCCTACCTGGCTTTGTCTTTCAACAACATCATGGACTATCTACAATTGTTGTTCTCGCTTTTCAATGCGCCACTTCTGGCAACCTTTCTGCTTGGAATGTTCACAACCTGGGCCACGCCAAGGGCGGGTTTTTGGGGTTTGCTGTTGGGAACGCTTTCTTCCATTGCGCATAATCTCTTCTACCGGATGCACTGGATCTCATATGGAAGTGATATGAGTGCGAACTTTTACGGCGCCATTCTTGCGTTTACGAGTTGTCTTACGGTTACAGCTCTTGTGAGTACTTTCACGTCTGCAAAATCGGTTGAAGCACTTGCCGATCTGACTTATTGGACAGGAACACATCGCGGTATTCGCATTCCAATGGCTGCCCTTCTGCTGGCGTTAGTGGCAATTGGAATCTGTGTATTTTTGAGTATTGTTTTTCGGTAACCGAAGTAAAGGACGAGACTAAGGATGAATACAGGAAGCAGAGTGCTCAAAGAGCTTGTCGGCATTGTTATGTTATGGAGAGACAAGCCTACAGGGCCAAGGCGCACATTGTGTGCAGTTTCCACCGGCCGGCCACGCAGCGAAGGGCGCAATCAACTCAAGCCGAATCTCGGCCGACCCGACGTCCGCGAATATGGATTCCAGTTTCTGGATAAGTTGCTCAACGAAAATGAGATTGCCTTTCTGGACTACAACCGCAACTGGTCCGAGCCTGGCTGGCCGCGGCTGCTCCCGAGGATCAGAAGAAAGTCTATGTGGACTACATCCAGAATCTATACTCCATGCTCGCTGAACTGCGCGCTAAGCATCCCCCGCGTCGAGATTGAGAGCTGCTCTGGCGGCGGTAGCCGCGTCGATGTGGGGATCATGCGCTACGCCGACCAAGTATGGCCCTCGGATAATACCGATGCATTTAATCGTCTCCTTATTCAGGATGGCTTCACTTATGCCTATGCCCCTGGCGTGATGATGGTCTGGGTAACAGACTCTCCGACTTGGGTCAATCATCTCACCCTCTCCCTCGAATACCGTTTCCTCTCAAAGAAGCTAGGGTTGGGTGCGCGATTGGCTCCGCGGTATTCAAAAGAGATCACTCGTCGCTACAGGCTGATTTTGAGCCTCGGAATGACACCTCACGCAGCGAAAGCCGATGTTCGAAGCGGAACTATCCGGTGTGTTTGATGTCCGAGCGGCAACTCGATAGCGGTTGCGATAGGATGCATGACAGAGGAACGATCCGCCTTTCATCACCTTGCTTTGACCGATAGCGGAGCCCTTCGGGTCGTGCGATATCGACTTGGCCGAGAAGACGGTATGGAACCAGTCGGCGCACCATTCCCAAACATTGCCCGTAGCCGAGTAAATGCCGTAGCCGTTGGGCGGAAGGCGTCGACCGGGCAGCTTCCAGCGAAGCCGTCTTCGGCGGTATCGTCGACAGGAAATTGGCCCTGCCAGATGTTACAGCGATGCTTCCCCTTCGGGTGTGAGGTCGTCGCCCCATGGATAGAGCTTTTGTTCCAGGACGCCTCGTACCGCATACTCCCACTGAGCCTCAGTAGGCAGTGTCTTTGACGCCCATGCGGCGTAAGCCGCGGCATCATTCCAGGAAACGTGCACCACCGGATAGTTCAGCCGATCTTCGACGCCGGAACCTGGACCCTCAGGTTGATTCCAAGTCGCGCCCGGAACCTTGCACCACCAAGGGGTATGAGCGGCGGTGTCTTCAACAAGCGACTCAAAACGGGTTTCCGGAATGTGGGACCAGAAGACGAACGACCAGCCGAAGATCTCGGCCTCGGTACGGTACTTAGTCGCGGCGATGAAGGCGGCGAAGTCCTTGTTGGTAACTGGAAAGGTGTCGATATCGAAGGCTGAGAGCGAGACGGGACGGACAGGACCTTCACCGTCTGCTGGAAAACCTTGGGCATAGTTCGTGCCCATGAGGAAGGTCCTGCCAGGAAGTGAGACGACCGGACGATTCGAGTCCTGGATTCCATCGTGAGTTTCGGCGCTTGGAGTAGAGACGAGCGGTGTTTGCGATACGAGGACCTCCCTGTGACGATGAGGAGCACAACAAAAGCGCGGCTTGGCCGCATCGCTGCTGTGCTCCTCTTGGCTGGAATCATCGAGGTTCGATTGGACTAGATGCGCCATACAGAATCTCTCATTACGGGTATAGTTTGGCCGGCACGATCTCCGGCTCCGGCTCGCCGGCGGCGATCAGCAGTTTCTTCAGTTGCTCGCGCAACTCATCCGCTTTCACACGATACTCTTTGCGTCCCGCCAGATTGACGAGTTCATTCGGATCACCGCGCTGATCGTAGAATTGGTACTCATTGTAGGTTGTGGCGGCTACCTCCTTTCCACCGGTAATGTCAGCGACGCAATAGGTCCAATCCTGAGTGCGGATTGCCCGCCCGGTCATCGACTCGCTGATCTGGATGAGTTGCTCGTTGGGCCAGTTCTGTCTCGCCTCTGGATCGTTGAGCAGCGAAAGGACACTGCGTCCCTTCCAGGTAGATGGAACCGGAACGCCGGCCGCTTCGAGCAGGGTGGGCGCAACGTCGATGAGTCCGACGAGTTGAGGAATCTGCTGCGCGCCGCGAAAACCAGGGCCGTCGACGATGAGGGGAACGCGAATTGAGCTGTTGTGGGTGCTGCGCTTGTACTCCTGGTTGCGCGTCATGAAGTGGCAACCATGATCGCTGATAAAAACGAAGATGGTGTTGTCAGCGAGATGCTCTTCTTCGAGGATGCGGCGGACGCGACCGACCGATGCGTCGATCGCTTCGATGCAGCCATAGTAGTCGGGAAGCTGCGCCTGCCAGGTGCCGGGGAGTGCACGGAGATCATCGGGAACGGTTGAGTTGACGAAACGCGCAGCCGCGCCTTTCGGAGCAATGGGTTGACCCATGTCGTTCTGCTGATGAGGTTCGAGCTGTGAGATGAACAGGAAGAATGGTTTGTCCTGTTTCTGGCGAAGGAAGCGTTCGGCGCGATCGGTAAGGAAATCGACGCGATACTCATCCTTGTAAGTGATCGGGTTATTGTCGCGGTCCCAGATCGTTCCTTCATACGGATGCGAAGTCCCTTCAATTGCATTGGCGCCTTCCCATAGATCGAGGAAGCCACCGCGGAACTCCGCCTTCACAGCTCCGCGACCGCCGCCGAGATCAGGACTGCCGGGAGCAAGATGCCACTTGCCGATGAGGTTCGTGCTGTATCCTGCCTTGTGCAACTCGCCGGCCAGGGTTGGAAGGGATTGATCCAGGCCGAGTCCGTTGTGCCAAACGCCGGTCTCAGTGGCATACCGGCTGGTGAAGAGTACGGAACGCGCGGGAGCGCATACGGGCTGATTGGTCACTGTATGGGTGAAGTTCTTACCGCGTGCGGCCAGGGCGTCGAGGTTCGGCGTATGGGTTGAGCCGTTGCGTCCGTTGGCGCCAACGAAGTCCCAGCGGAACTGGTCTGCGAGATAAAGGATGATGTTGGGTTTCTGCTTCTGCGCCTGCGATCTCTCCTTTGCATCGCTTTTGGTCTTTACACCGTTGGG
>JGI12635J15846_10005549_pt1 | contig 10885 bp, 5 predicted proteins | sample BlaSpr_A8_OM2_M2_FD_15846 | JGI IMG/M metagenome (IMG submission 15846) | reverse complement strand
TGATCAATGACGAACTCTTTTTTGAGAGCAATGGAGAGTTGTGGGTGGTTTGGGATCGTATGCGTGCGGTGGTTCCCACCTGGCGTTCGGCCTTCAAAAATCCTCACCTTTTTTCGAACATCGAGGATGCCTGCAAGCGGCTGGAAGCCTGGCGCGAGAAGCGAGCTCCCGGTTCCAGCGCGGCAATGCGGCAGATGATGTCTCAATTGCAGGCAGCGGGAAAACATAAGGACGCCTGAAATCGCGCAGCAAGCAAGCTAACGAGAAATTTTCGATTAACGCAAGGATTGTTCCGCTTCGGTAGGAACCACGTTGCGTGCGCCCGGGGAAATGTTAAGGTTGGTGAAGCTAATGCGGTTCCGCCCCGCGGCCTTCGCTGCATACATAGCCGAGTCCACTTCGTGTAAGAGCTCTTCGACAGTTCGCAGGCCCCAATTTTCGGTCTGATGCACACCCATACTCATAGTTACTAATAGAGGCCCGATGCTGGTTTCTACCGGATTGTCCGACAAGGCCTTGCGTATTTCCTCCGCGCGGCGCGGAGTAGAAGCGGGATCGCAATTATTTAGAATGATCAGGAACTCTTCACCGCCGTATCGCCCCAGGTAATCATAAGAGCGTACCGACAAGAGCAGACGCCTCGCCGCTTCCTGCAATACTTCGTCACCAGTGAGATGGCCGTGGCTGTCGTTGATGCTCTTAAAATGATCTATATCGCAAAGCAAAATTGCTGTGGGGACGCGCTCGCGCCGCGAACGCGAAATTTCGCGGCCCAGTAGCTCCACAATCACGCCGCGGTTGAACAGCGAGGTTAAGGAGTCGTGCGTGGCTTTAAAGCGCATGTTTTCGCGGGCTTCCACGAGTCTACCTTCAAGATGAAGAATGCGTTGACCTGTTCGGAGCCTGGCTTTTAATTCACCGCTGTCAAAGGGCTTGGTCAAGTAATCGTCGGCACCGGAACCCAAACCGGTCACGATATCCGTTTTTAATCCTTTGGAGGTCAGCAAAATCATATACACGTAGCCTTGATCCTTTTTTTTGCGAACCTCGCGGCAAACCGCCGGGCCGTCCAATTCCGGCATCTCCCAGTCCAGTAGCGCCAGGCGCGGACCATCCTCCTTACACAGTTGTTCGGCGGCAGCCAAGCCATTTTGCACAGCTACGACGTCATAGCCAGCCCGCAATAGAGTTTTTTCCAGTAACCGCCGCGAAATTGCATCGTCATCGGCGATGAGAATTTTCATTGTTGAAACTCGACGGATTCCATCTGCAGCAACAGGGTTTCGCCTTCTCTCTGAAATTCAGTAAGGGCCTGTCCCATACCGGCGATTTTTCCATCGTGCCCCATGTTCTCCAGGAGCTCGGCCATGGCGGCGGCGCGCGCGGCAGATAAATTGAGCAGCATACCTTTCAAGGTGTGGCTCTCGACTTCGACTTGCCTGGGTAGTTCATTGGCAACGGCATCGCTTAAACGCTGGAGATGAGATGGAAAGACCGATTTGAATATCGAAAAAAGCTCGCTCACCAGTTCGCGGTCATTGTCCACGCGGCTGAGCAGCTCCGTTATATTGAGCACAGACGGCGTAGCGACATTCACTTGATTGCCCTCTCGCTGAATACTTTGAGCGACAAACCCGCCAATGCAGATAAAAGAACGGCATGGGGCCAGAACGATAGGTAGCGCACGCGCGGGGCCATGAAAGGCCGATGTTTAAGTCGCACAAAAGCAGTGACTTGATTATGCACTCAGCGGCGAGGCCGTAGGCACAGGTCCAAAATGACAAGGGCAGACCCAATTTGGGACACCGCCCTCAAGGCGAGTTACGCCGCGCTCTGGTTTTCTTTCTGAATTTGGAAGGTTAATGGCACCCGTTCGTGCAACAACCTTTCGGTAGCCGCAACGATCACCTCTTCGTGGAAGAGGCGCTGAAAAACCGATTCAGACAAAAGATTACTTATCGACAATAAAATCATGCCTTGATGATGAGCCATCCAACAATAAACCAGCTCAGGGGAATGCGTGTTCGCCGCAGTGGCCTCTTTAAAATCCGCTGATTCGTAAAATCCGTATGGCCCGAGCCATCCCGAAGTTTCCATCTTTCGCAAATTTTTCACCGCCGCAGCCGGATCGACGCTGAGCGCCAGAACGGCGGCGTATGGTGTTATGACCGTACGGTCTTCTACTTCCACCTTTAGCGCGAGAGGCGGAACCCCATACGCATGATAATGATAATGGCCGGCGTCATTTTTTTCGCTGCACGCGCCTTCCGAGATTCCCCAGGGAATATTCAGCGGCTCAACGAATTTTCTTTGGCACACAACTGCGCCGCGCATGCTGTTTTCCAGCAGCGTGGCCGGATACGTCCTCATCCAAAGGGTAGGCATCAGATACTCAAACATCGTGCCCGTCCAGGACAGCAAAACTCTTCGACCCGCATATTGTGTGTGGCCTCTGCCCAGGCGAAACCAACTGGTTTGCGGAATGTCACCTTTGGCAATGGCGATGAATACCGCGCTGCGCGATTCCGAAGCCAAGAGGTCATAGCAACTGGCCAGCAGCTTCTTTTTTTCAACGTCATAACCCACGGAAAGCAAATTGCGTTTAGAGTCGTAGAGCAGACGGAAGTCCATTTGCTTGGCCATTTCTTCCGCTTCACGAGCCAGCAAACGCAGTTCTTCGTGGAGGGTAGTCGCGCGAATGCTGCATTGTTGAACACCGTGTTGCAACGCTTTGATTTTCTCGTGCTTGGTGTTGTCTCCAGGATTCAAGACCAGCGATTGTTCCAACCTGGTGGATAACCTTTGCGCATAACCAGGCAACTGCTGAAGATTCAAGCTTCCGATTACTTTAGGCACGACCATGTCATCGAAATATGTTCTCAGAGAAGCAAATTCGGGGAGCAGCCAGGGAACCAAAGTCTCCAGCTGCGCGCGCACGTCCAGAAAGCGCGCACTGGCCTCTTGCAGCCACCACGATCTGGAGTTCGCGCCGTCCGGTGTAGCGGATAAAGTCTGATCGACAATGGTTTGCAGAGACTCCTGCAATTTGGGCAACGCTTCGATCCACCGCGACAGGTCGTCACGCAGAAGCATCGCTTCGGCAAGAATTTTTTCGATGGATGCGATCGATTGTTCCCGGCCGGCGCTGGCCGACAGCTCTTCCACCGCCAGCGCCAGATATTCCCGCAAACTGCGAAATAACGACTCGGACAGCAGTGGCTGCGCCACAGCGGCGAGGCAGCCCTGTTTCAGGGACACCAAGGAACACACAAGATTGCCGCTGTCCACGCTGGAAACAAAAAAAGGCGGCAACGCGGTTGAATTTCTCGTGTCATACCAGTTCACAAAGTGCCCATTAAACCTGGGCAATTCTTTTGCGTGAGCGAAAGTTCGGTTGGCTTCATCGAGGAAGCGCTGCAAGGTAATGAAGCCCAAGTCGTATGCGGCATACTGAGAATTCAGTTGCAGTCCAAGATTGGTTGGAGAAATTCGATGAGCTATCTCGTAATTCTCGCCCTGCACATTATCAGGAATGAGCCATTGATCTTCCGGGGAAGAAAATGTGCGGAAGTAGCGCCAGGTTTTTAGCGCGGCTTTGCGCAGGAAATTCTCGTCATCGGCGGTGATTTCGCTGCGTCCGGAAGCCAAGGGCCGGTCCAGCCAGCGCGCGATGGGCTTGGAGAATAGCCATAAAGCCAGTATTGGCGACGCCGCCAAAAGTGCGTGAGGACGGAAGGCCGCGAGCAATGCGCCAATAATAAAAGTAACGGCGGGAGTCCAATCGAGATACACATCGACGGGAGTTTTTCGTTTGGTCTCCATTTCGGATTGCGCGGCGGTTTCCCATTCCAGCAGATTACGCCGAGTAATGGTCAGGCGGACCACCGTGCGGAAAATGGCATCCATGGTTACCAGCGTTTGGTGCGCCAGAAAAGTAAAAAAGATGAGGACGTTGACCTGGCCGGCGATAAAGTCGCCGAAAATCTGCTTCACGTGTGCGAAGGTGTCACCAGTGTTCTCAAGCCGGAGCAGGGAGAAAATCAGTTGCGTGTATCGCGGGATCAGTACCAGCGCCACGGTTGCGGCCGTCCAATAGGAAGCGGGGCCGGGCAAAAAGAACCAGGAAGCCAGCAGCAGCACGAAGGTGGCGAACTCGGTGATGCTGCGCCGCAAATTGTCGAGAATTTTCCAGCGCGCAACGAATTTCAGCGGGTTCTTGATGAGGTTTCCCTCGGCGTCCGGAACGCGCGGTAACAACCAACGAAGGATCTGCCAGTCACCGCGAATCCAGCGATGTTTGCGGCGGCTGTGCGCGCGGAAATGCGAGGGATAATCGTCGATGATCTCCACATCCGACAGCAAGGCGGTCCGCGCATAAGAGCCTTCGATCAAGTCGTGGCTCAAAATAGCGTTGGAAGGAAAACGGTGTCCGAGTACTTTCCGGAAAACGTCCACATCGTAAATTCCTTTTCCAGTGAAAATGCCTTCGCCAAATAAATCCTGGTAAACGTCGGAAACCGCGCGGGTGTAAACATCCAAGCCGGTTTGACCGGAGTAGATGTACGCCAGCCGGGAGCGGTTCGCGGAATGCACGCTGATGCCGACGCGCGGCTGGAGCACGCCGTAGCCCTGCTGGACAGTATTGGTTGCGGGATTAATTTCCGCGCGATTCAGTGGGTGAGCCGCGGCGCCGACCAGGCGATGAGCACTGTCGCGAGGCAATTGGGTATCCGAATCGAGAGTGANGACATAGCGCACGCTGGTCAAAACCGAGAGATCGCCAATCTTCACCGGGAATTTATCGGTCTCGCCGCGCAGCAATTCATTAAAGTCGAGTAGCTTCCCGCGCTTGCGCTCCCAGCCCATCCAGGTATTTTCTACTTCGTTAAAAACGCGATGGCGGTGGAAATGGTAAAAAGGCTGCACGCCCGTGTCGCTGTACTTTTGATTGAGTTCTTGGATCAAGCGCGAGCACAAGGAGACGTGGCGGTCTTTTTCATCAAATCGTTCGCGAGAATCGGGCGGATCAGTGAGCAAGGCAAAAAACAAATGTGGGTCGCGATTGCCGACGTAGCGAATTTCAAGAGTGCGAACCAAATCGCAGATTTGTTCTTCGTTGATCAATAACGTAGGGATGGCCACCATGGTGACGCAATCGGCGGGAATGCCTTTTGAGAAATCGAGTTTGGGTAAGGCTTGAGCGGGAATCAGGAAGGTCACCAGTTGATTGATGATTTCCAGAGCCGCTTCACTGGCGGGGAACAGCAGCAGCAAAGTTGCAGCGATTAAAGGAACACCGCCGCGAATCCCACTCACTACAAAAGCCATGATGGCGATGATCAAGACTTCCAGGCTGATGAAGTACAGGAGTTCCGGCGCGTCGTGGAACGTCTCGGTTACTTGTTTAAACCCGCGAGCGCGGTACTCAATCCTCTTTTGCAAGGCCTGGCGTCCGCGGTCCACCAAGTAGTAGCCCACATGACCGCGGCGTTCGCGAGTGACGGGGATGGAGCGAAACTGCGTCCTGGCCTGCGCGGCAAGATCCACGGCCAACTGCGCGATGGTGAATTCATCGGCCTTCGAGCCGCGAACAAATTCCTGAATGGCCGCGTGATAACTTCCACGGCTATCAAGGTCCATGCAGTGATAGGCTTTGGCCGGATCACCGCGAAGGATAGCTTCGGTTTTACTAAGAGCTAGAAAAACCGCCTTGAAATCATTGTCGCTGAGGTTTCGAATGCTTTCGATTAAAGAAGAAAACTCAGCGGCGTGACGGTCCGCTTGTGGGTCCTGAGCGTTTCGCGCTCCAGTCGCTCGCGAAACCTCCGCGGTTAGCTCGGCGAAACGCTCGATCAGCACAAGCTGCAGCATCTGTTTAAGCCGCCAAATTTCCGCCACTTCGAAATAGGCGGCCTCCTGCGCAGTTTCCATGAATTCAATGAAGGAGGGCTCGTCGAAAATAAAATTCGAAGCGGTCAGGTAGGCCTTGGCAGCCAAATACCCCCTGGGAAGTTCTTCCGGATGCGCGCCACCGGTGCGAACCTGGGGAAACGTTGCCTTGGAACGTAGCGCGGAGCGTATATCCAGGGAAGTCGATCTCAGCATGCGCTGGTTATTCACGACTAATTGGCTGGCCACTGCCGGAACGCCGCGTTCGGCTGCGGCACTTTTCCTGATGCCCAACACGGTACGAGCAGCCACTTGCCGCCGGCTTTCGAGCGGAGGACTAAAGGATCTGCGCGCGCTGACTGTCCAGGTTTTGGATTGCGCTCTGGCCTCATCGTGCAAGCGCGTGACGTCAGGTTCACGTGCACCGGCGTGCTCTTGAGTATCCGACGGTTCATTCCAGGCTGGCGGAATCGCGGGGGTATCGTCGGTTTCTAATCTTCCGATTGGGTCGTCAGTCATCTTCGTACAGTCATCTTAACAACGGGCATCGTATCTGCAATTCGTTCGCTACCGGTAACTGGAGGCCTGCAGCTCAAACATTTCGGCGTACCGGCCGCCATGAGCCATCAATTGCTCGTGCCGCCCTTGCTCCGCAATGACGCCTTTCTCCAAAACAACGATGCGGTCGGCCATCTTCACCGTGGAAAAACGGTGAGAGATCAGCAGCGCCATTTTACCCTTGGTCAGCTCAGCAAACCTCTCAAACACTTCGTGCTCGGAACGCGCGTCAAGTGCGGCCGTGGGTTCATCGAGTACGAGGATTTGCGCGTCACGCAAATAAGCCCGTGCGAGGGCGACTTTCTGCCATTCGCCGCCTGACAAATCGACTCCAGTTTCAAAACGCCGCCCTAACATCTGGTCATATCCATTAGGCAATTTTTTTATCACCCCTTCGGCGAGACTCTTTCTTGCGGCCAATTCCACCTGAGCCAGGTTCTCGCGCGCGCCAATCTGGCCGACGGCGATGTTTTCCCAAGCGGTCATGTCGTAGCGCATAAAATCCTGGAAAATCACGGCGATGTTACTGGCGTAGTCGTCCAGGTCGTACTCGCGCAGATCGATGCCATCGAGAAGAATTTGGCCCGCTGTTGGATCGTAAAGGCGAGTCAGCAGCTTGACGATGGTGGTTTTGCCTTCGCCATTCTCGCCAATTAGCGCAATTCGTTCGTCAGGTTTCAGAAACAGATTTAAATTACGAAGAATGGGCCGGTCGCTGCCTGGATAAGAGAAGCTTACCTCGCGAAATTCAATTCCCTCTCTGATAGGCCGTGGAGTTTTCAAAGCGTTAGGTTTGGAATATACCGTAGGACGGACGGCAAAAAATTCCAGCAGGTCAGTCAAGAAAAGAGACTGGTCGGCGATACTTGAGAACGTAGAAAAAATCATCTGAAGGTTGGCGCTCGCTCCCGCAATCGCACCGGTCAGAAAGGTCAGCGTTCCCACGGTCATTTTTCCTTGCAAGGTTTCCAGAATGACGTAGGCATAGGCTCCGTAATAGCCGATGGTAGTCAGCAGAGAGAGCAAGGCGCTGGCGAAGAGCCGGCGTTTTGCCAGCGCGACGTTTTGCACAAAAATGTCATCTGACAGTTTTTTAAATCTATCCGTCAGATATTTGCTTAGACCGAACAACTTAAGTTCTTTCGCGCTGTCCTTGCTGGCGCCCAGGAATCTCAGGTAATCGATCTGGCGTTTTACCGGTGTCTGCCGGAATGCCTGTGCGTATCCCAGGAAGGCAAAGTGACTTTCCCCTAGAAACGCGGGAATCACGCAGGCAATCAACACCAACAAAAGCCAGGGCGAGAAAAGCAAAATGCTGGCAGCCAGGGTGGCGGTAGTGATGACCTGCTGGACCAGGCGTCCCAACTGCTGAACCATCCCCAGACGGTCGGTCGCCTGCACCCGGGCGCGCTCGAGTTTGTCGTGAAACAGCGGATCTTCGTAGGACGCCAAGTCCAGCCGGGACGCATGATGCATAATGCGCACGCTTATGTGGCGAATAAACTTGTCAGCCAGAAGGGTGTCACAATAATCCACGATGCGATTGAGAATGGAGGTCAGGCAGGCGAGCCCAAATTCGATGGCGACCAGCCACCAAAAATCGCTCCTGAGGGAGGCGGCGTGAGTGAGATGCGTAACTACCGCATCGATAATCAACTTCGCCACGGCCAGCAAAGCTAAGGGAGAAAGGGCGGCGATGGCGCGAAGGGCCAATCCCCAGGTGACGACCGCAGGACTGGAGTCCCAGATTATTTTCAAAACGGGAGGGATATTTTTCAGGGACTGGAGGCGAGTGCCCCAAGCCCGATGAAACTTCTGGCCTGTAGGGTCGGCCACTGTGGGCATTTTTAAGATACCGCCAGGATTTGTGTCGGCAATTGGTTAAAGCGACGCGGTGAGAGACTTGCCGGGACGATCATATCAGCAGGGCCGCACGGAGACAATCACGCCATCGGGGCTAATCCTATCCCGTCGGCCACGCTGCAAGCAATACCGACAAATCCTTACCTTAAGAGTCAGATTTTAGAGCGAGTGGCCAAGCCTAACGTAGCGGCGCAGGCGAAAATTGCAGTGGAGATGACGCAAAAGCTGCGAGCTACGGTGGCCATGGCATGGGTCCCAATTCCGAGGATAACTGCCGAGAGAAGAGCTGCGAGAAGCGCGATTGCCAAGAAGACTTTCACAGAGAACCTCCTACAGCATGCGTCCGGGTATAGCGGCTAAATGCAAATGGCGGTCCAAAAGGATTATTCATATGCTTCTTATACTTACGGTGCACCTGTCCTTTAGGGCATAGGAATTTTGGGAGGAAAAAAGTAAATCTTGCACAGTCAGGTCGTTAGGAGATTCCGTAATCCGAGCTTATAACCCAATGCCCTGCGTAAACCTGGCCTCTGGGACGGGCGGCCAATGGGCGAGCCGCCGCACTGCATCCCGAGTCCCTAACGTAGTTTTTTCAGGTCGAAGGTGGCTTTGATGACCTGGCCTTCCGGAGTCACCACTTCCATGGTGGTCAGCTCGGAAGTCACGTCCTTAACATCGTATTCCAGCCACACGTTTTCCCCGGTTAGCACTGCCGGCGCAGTGTTGGTGGCCGTCGAATGAATGGGCTGATTGCTGATCCCGCGAGATGGAATGGTCTTACCGTTCTGTTTCAAATTGAACTGGAAGTTTTGCCAGAAGTTCTCCGGGCGTATGGCGCTTTTTTGTGCCCCTGTGGCAGGCTCGGAAGTAGGCACTTCCCTAGAGTCGGCAGTTTTCGGGTAGGCCGAGGGCAACATCATGGCCACATTCACCTTCACCGTGTTTCCATGGGTTTTGTAGTATTCGATAGCCTGTTCTTCCGTAAATCCATCAGCCGACTTCTGGCGGGATACATCGACGATTTGAGCAAAAGGGGTGAGCAATTCGATCTCTGCGATGTGCACGTCGTTCTGTGCTTCTGTAATCTGGGTCAGATAGGGAGCGAGGAAGTCGCCCGTTGATTTGTCGTTGCGTTGCCCGAGAATGTAGGCCTCATGGATTGCGCGCGAGTCGAGTTGTTTATCGTAGGCGTTGCTTGCCGGGCTCAAGCCGACACAAAGAACAATTGCCATCGCCGTCGGGATTCTTGTTCTCATGAAGCCGCCCAAAACTGCATTCTCATTTTAGATGGTCTCCGGCGAGTGGCCGATGTATTTTTAATCGCATAAGCGCATCTAACGTGGTAAAGCAGTGTCGGGTTACAGGGAAGACCCTATGTCTTCCCCGCGCAATACCGCGTATTCTTTTTTCGCGAATTTTGAACATAGCGAGCAGGTGACCGACGGGGACCCATGGCCACCTGCTCCTCGTTTTTTTGCAGGTGCTTGCGGCAAGGCCGGCCGCAAACATTTAACCACCCGCGATTCACACTTAAACAAAGGCTTCAACTTTATGGGTAACTCGGATTCTATCCCGCCGTTAGGCGCTACTCCCCTTCCCGGACAGGGCTGGCGGTTTGTCGTCTGGGCGCCGGCCGTCAAGGAATTGAGCGTTCACATTGTCGGCGACAGCGGCCGTGTTGTGCCAATGCAAAAAAGTGATTCAGGGTATTTTGAAACTACGATTCAGAAATTGGAGCCTGGTGTCAGATATTTGTACCGGTTCGAAGACGGGCGCGAGTTTCCGGATCCCGCCTCGCGCTTTCAGCCCCAGGGCGTTCACGGACCATCGCAAGTTATAGATTTAAACGATTTCAAGTGGACGGACTCGTCCTGGCGTGGACTGGACCTGGACCGCAGCGTAATTTATGAACTGCATGTTGGCACGTACACTCCGGAAGGAACCTTTGAAGCGCTGATTCCCCACTTAGCCGCTCTGCGTGGCCTGGGAATCACAACCATTGAATTGATGCCGGTGGCGCAATTCCCCGGTAGCCGCAATTGGGGTTATGACGGCGTGCAGCCGTTTGCGGCCCAAAATTCCTACGGCGGACCGCGCGGTCTTCAGAAATTAGTGGACGCGGCGCACGCACACGGTTTGGCTGTTGCTCTGGACATCGTTTATAACCACCTGGGACCAGAAGGCAACTATTTCAACGCATACGGCCCATACTTCACGGACAAGTATCAGACCCCGTGGGGAAAGGCGATTAATTACGACGGGCCAGACAGCGATCCGGTCAGGTATTTTTTCATTGCGAACGCCCTGCACTGGCTGGAGAACTATCACATCGATGTTTTGCGGCTCGACGCCGTGCATGGGATTTTTGATTTCGGGGCCTCGCACTTTCTTGCTGAACTGCAACAAGCGGTGAAGGCGCTGGGAGAACGCTTAGGCCGGAAATTTCATTTGNTCGCGGAAAGCGATTTGAATGACTCGCGNCTGCTCAGGCCGCCGGCGCAAGGCGGCTACGGTTTACCTTCGCAATGGAGCGATGATTTTCATCATTCGCTGCATTCCCTGCTCACNGGCGAAC
>JGI12635J15846_10005547_pt1 | contig 10886 bp, 9 predicted proteins | sample BlaSpr_A8_OM2_M2_FD_15846 | JGI IMG/M metagenome (IMG submission 15846) | reverse complement strand
CAGATAGTCCGGCGCGGCGCAGACAACAAGCTGGATGTCGTCGAGCTTGCGGACAATCAGGCCTGAGTCTTCCAGCGGTCCAATGCGAAGGGCAACATCGATGCCTTCCTCGGCGAGACGTACCGGCCGATCCACCAGCATCAGATCGACCGAGACCTGGGTCTGCTCCGCCAGAAAGCCGGGCAGCATTGGCGCCAAGCGCAACCGACCGAGCAGCGACGGAGCGCTCACATGCAACCGGCCGGACGCTACTCCCGTCTGCGTCGTCAGGCCGCGTTCCGCCTCGGCGACCTCCTCTAAAATCTGCTTCGCCCGTTCGTAGTAGAGTAGACCGGCCTGTGTCAGCGAGAGACGGCGCGTCGTCCTCTCGACAAGCGTGGTGCCGAGGACCTCTTCGAGTGCGATGAGCTGGCGGCTGACGGAGGTCAAGGAAAGACCCAGCTGACGGCCTGCGGCTGACAGATTCCCCGCATCCGCAATCTTAACGAACACTCGCATCGCCGCGAACTTGTCCATGGGCGTATTATCGCGAAAAACGGAAAGATGTCTCGCCAAATCTCCAGATACTCATCAATGCCGGGAGACTCTATGTGTCCGTCGTTGGATGACAGAGGAGCGACCGTGAAGATTTGCGTATTCGGCGCCGGAGCGATCGGCGGTTACATGGCGGGGGAACTCGCATTGGCGGGCCATGAAGTGTGTGCAATTGCCCGCGGTGCGCACCTGGCGGCCATTCGGAGCCAAGGGCTCAAGTTAATCGTGGAGGGACAGACGCGCACGGTAAATTTGCCGGCAAGCGACGACCCCGCGGCGTTTGGTCCGCAGGACGTCGTGATCTGCGCGCTGAAGGCGCAGCAGGCCCACGCCAGCGCGGGCACGTTCGCTCCGCTTCTCGGTCCGCGCACCGCCGTTCTCACGGCGATGAACGGAATTCCCTGGTGGTATTTCTACAAGGAGCGCGGCCCGCTGGACGGCCATCATTTGGAAAGCGTCGATCCCGGCGCCGCGCAATGGAACGCGATTGGACCGGAGCGCGCCATCGGCTGCGTCGTCGATCCCGCCTGCGAGGTCGTGGCGCCCGGCGTGATCGAACATCGCCTGTTCAAGCGCTTCACTATCGGCGAGCCCGACGGCTCCGCCTCGGAGCGCATCGTGGCCCTGCGCGATGCCCTGGTTTCCGCCGGCTTTGATGCGCCGATCCGCGACACCATCCGCTGGAACATCTGGCTCAAGCTCTGGGGCAACGTCTGCTTCAACCCGATCAGCGCCCTTACCCTCGCGACCCTCGATCGCGTCACCTCCGAGCGCGGCCTGCGAGCCCTGTGCAAGTCCATGATGGCCGAAGCCCAGGCGATAACAGCATCGCTCGGTCTCACCATTCCGGAGCAAATGATGGAGAGGCGGCTGAACGCAGCCGGTTCCGTCGTCGGTCACAAAATTTCGATGCTGCAAGATCTCGAACGAGGCCGATCCCTGGAGATCGATGCACTCGTTACCGCCGTCCAGGAAATGGGCCGCCTCGTCAAGGTCGCAACACCGACGATCGACGCGGTGCTTGCTTTGGTGCAGGAGCGCGGCCGGCAAGCTGGACTCTACAGTAACGACATCAGCCCGGTTGATGGGAGCGACGGATGATCGGACTACAGGCTCTCGAGTGTGATTTCATTCCACCTGATGTCTGGGCCAATGCTTGAGCCCAGGGTTCCGACGACCTCGATCACGAACGCGACATAACTCTGGCGATCCACACTGCTATCCCCGATCTCATTAGATAAACCCATCGTGACGTCATACAGGCTGGCAGCGGGCGCCTCATGGCCTTAGCGAGACGGTTCGAGTGGAACTCAGCGGCGAAGCCGGCTTAGCGGGGAAGATACAAACCCAATCAACGCAGCGAGGCGCCGTTACAAATCGAAAGGCCCATTCGATGACAGATTCGATGACAGATAACGAAATTGCGACCAATTTTCACAAGTTGCCTGAAGGGCCAATGAACACTCACGACGAACACCTCCTCTGGCACGCTCTTCACCGTCTTGAGGTGGCATATTGGTACGACGTTGACTTCAACGAAGGGCGCACCGCCCATGAATTTTTCACCCCGGACGGCGTGAAGATGGTGGGTCACAACCGGTTTGAAGGGCGTGAAGAGATCCGAGCATTCTATGAGTGGCGCGCTCGTCAAAACGGCGCGAAAGCAGTGCGTCAACTAGGGATTAGCGGCGTGAAAGCGGTGCGTCACCTGGTCACCAATCTATATGTAGCGTCGAGCGGCGAACGCGGCGCGACAGTGCTGGGTATAGTCACTTTCTATGGTGGTAAATCGAAGCATCAATCAAATCCCCCTATGGTGGCAGATTTGATCAATGAGTGTGTATTGAACGAAGACAACGTGTGGCGATTCAAATCACACACACTCCGGCCGGTATTCATAAGCAGCGAGACGCCTCCGTCAATGCAGATCGATCCCAATTTCCTAAAGCACCACGTGAGCGAACCGCTGGATCATCGCGGCGACGCCAAGGGTCAAAAGCTGCCCTGACGGCCCCGAAGTCCGACTTCAGCATTACCCCAGAAAACCGACTCAACTCGGACATTGCGGCATGCCCGAAACGTGCCCACAACCGGAAATCGTAACCCTTTCAGCGACCCAGGAATTGGAATAGTTTGTTGTTGCAGGGAGGGCCGCCATGAAACTTCCTCGCCGACGCTTTCTGCATCTGGCCGCAGGCGCTGCGGGGCTCTCGGCAACCTCGCGGATCGCGTGGGCGCAGACCTATCCGACGCGGCCGGTGCGCGTTGTCGTCCCCTTCGCCGCCGGCAATGCGCCCGACATTGTCGCGCGACTAATTGCGCAATCACTTTCCACGCGATTGGGGCAGCAATTCATTGTCGAGAACCGTCCGGGCGCTGCCGGCAATATCGGCACCGAGGCTGTGGTGCGCGCTCCGCCCGATGGTTATACGCTGCTCGTGGTGACCTCGACCAACGCGACTAATGCGACGTTCTACGACAATCTTACCTTCGATCTTCTCCGCGACATCGCCCCGGTTGCAAGCACCTTCCGGTCGTCCAACGTATTGGCAGTGAACATGGCGTTTCCGGCCAAAACGCTTCCCGACTTCATCGCCTATGCCAAGGCCAATCCCGGCAAGATCAACTATGCGTCGGCTGGCACAGGGAGCGCGCCCAACGTGGCCGGCGAGCTGTTCAAGACGATGGCGGGCGTTGATATGGTTCACGTGCCATATCGCGGTAGTTTCATTCCCGATCTGGTTGGCGGGCAAGTGCAGGCCGCGTTTACTCCGATTGCTACGGCGACCGAGCAGATCAGAGCCGGCAGGCTTCGCGCGGTCGCGGTCACCGGAGCGACGCGCTCGTATGCGTTGCCGGATGTTCCTTCGGTGGGAGAATTTGTGCCGGGCTATCAAGCTTATATTTGGGACGGGATCGGTGCCCCGAGGGACACGCCGACCGAGATCATCGATAGGCTCAACCACGAGATCAACGGCGTTCTCTCCGATGCCGATATGAAGGCGCGACTTGCCGCGTTGAGCGCTGAGCCGATGCTGATGACACCGGTCGAATTCGGAAAGTTTATAGGTGCTGAAGTCGAGAAGTGGGGCAAGGTGATCCGAGCCGCTAACATGAAACCGGAGTGACCTTGGCTTTCATGACGCTCGAAGGACAGGTCCAGGGAGCTGATGCCAGGGCGCGGTTGTCTTGTTCGGCATGGCCGGNCCCGATGTCCGAAGCGGGTCGATCAGCGCCACTTTGACGGTGGGCGGCCTGCTTCCGGTCTTCGCCGGCAAGCAGACATCCCAAGCGGCGGTTGTCATGTCTCAAACGTGCCATGAGCCGTCATCGGAGCTCCTATTCGATCACCTCGTCTGCTCGCGCGAGTAGCGCGGGCGAAATCGTTAGACCGANAGCCTTGGCGGTCCTGAGATTGATCGTTATTTCGAACCTGGTGGGCTGCTGCACCGGAAGATCAGCCGGTTTGGCTCCTTTGAGGATCTTGTCCACATAAGCTGCGATTTGGAGACCCAGCTCGGCGGCGGAACCGCTGTACGAGGCCAAGCATCCAGCTTGTACGTCGGACTTCAGGATCGAGAGCGACGGCAGTCGGTATTTCAGCGCCAGATCGACCGTCAGTTTCACCGGAAGACTGGGCTGGACGACAATTGCGTCCGCATGGTCGCGGACCATTGCCGCGTATGCGCCATCGAGTTCATCGCTGCCGTGAACCACGATGGTCTGGAGTTCAAGCGGCACCGCCGGGCGGGCCTTTTGGATGGCCTCAAGGTACGGCTTCGTGAACGGATCATTTGCATTGGCCAGAATGCCCGCGCGGCGAGCACCCGGCACGATTTCCGGGATCAGCTCAAGGCTTTTGGCTGCCAGCTCGGCGCCAGCCGCCGAGATGCCAGTCAGATTTCCGCCCGGCCGCGCAAGGCTCGCGACCAGCCCCATGCCGAGGGGATCGCCGGCCGGCGCCATGACGATGGGAATGTCGCGCGTCGCGTTCTTTGCGGCTACGACTGCCGGCGTCAGCGAAGCCACAATGATATTGACCTTGCTTGCTATCAACTCCGCTACCAGTCCGGGGAGACGATCTGCGTTGCCTTCCGCAGACCGCGTTTCGAACTGAATGGTCTTGCCCTCGACATAGCCAAGATCGCGAAGCGCCTGGGCAAACGGCCCCATATGTTCCGGACCGGCGAATTGAAGGACGCCGATGCGCGGGATTGTCGTCTGCTGCGCACGCGCGGCCAGAGGAAGGACAACCACCGCGCCCCCGAGAAACCTAATCAATTCTCGTCGTCTCATGTATTCCCCGAGGCTCGGTCAAGCAATCTACGGCCTGAGGTAGCCCAGATCGGCTTCCAAGGCCAATCGAACCGCCGATGTCCGAGTTGGGTGATAAGCGACTTATGTGCGCTTGTTCACCATGTCCGTTCCACCCGCAATAACCGACGTTCGTGAAATGAACTGGCGCGTTTGGTTCGTGCCATTTCCGGACTCGCGCACTGCAGGCTCGCCGCCAACTACCGGGCCTTCATCAAGCTCGGATCACTCCGCATTCGGCTGCTTGCCAATGAGTCCGCGCCCTACGTCGCCGCCGGCTTCTTCTTCGGCTTCGATTTGGCGGTCTTGGGCTGCTCTACCGGCTCGGAGCCGCGCTCAATCGAAGTCAGGCGCCCTGCGGTGAAGGTATAGATCCCGGCGCGCTGGCCCTGCAAATAGGTGACCACCGCCACCCGGTCGCCGCGCGGATTGCTGGAGAGGTTCACGCTGGCGGGTGCGCCGATGCCGCGCACCACATCGCATTCGGTATGACCGAGCGCCACCGTCCCGGTTGTCGACGGCACTGGCCCGGCGGCGCCATCGGTCGCCGCGTTGGCGTCCGCGGGGCTACCCGGAGGCGCCATTCCCGGGCAATACCCCTCGGCTGAGACCAGATCCTCGGCCGTGACCGGCTTGTTGGGCGAGAGCGGCGGCGCTTCGATGTTCCGGATGAACAGCCGGCCCGGACGCGAGAACCATTCGGCATCTCTGGAAATCAGATCGGACGCACCTGTGCAGCCCACAACGAGGGGGGCAAGCGCCAGCAACGCCAGCAGTCGCATTCGAGAAGCGTTGGTGTCTCGCACGATCAACTAAATTCCCACCCCCATCGCAGCGTATGATCCGCCCAAACTGCAGGCGGTTTGGCGAAAAGATCATGCGCTATCTATGAATTGCATTCCAACTGCTTGTCCCAACATCACTTTGCGGCACGACCGTGGCTGCGCGCAACGGCGCGGTCCGAAACTGCAAATTATCATTAATTGCCCGATAGTGCTAATCCCGCCGCTGCCAACGGCCCCGTTCGTCGGCCTGCCAATATGTGACATCGAAACCCCGCGCCTTGCAATCGGTCCAGGCGCCCCGGGCGGCAGCCAGCGCCTCGCCGTCGTCGCCGTTGAAGACCAGAACCATCCGCTCATAGGCATCGGCGTCCGCCGGCAGCACGGCGTTGTCGATCAGAAACCTGACATTGGCGCGGTTCGGGTTGCCGTCTTCGAGCGCCAGCACGATCGGCTGGTCCTGCGCATCGCCGGCGCGCCCCGCGTCGCCAGCGCGCCCCGCGTCGCCGGCGCGCCAGGTGGCGTGCGGCAAGAAGGAATCGTCGCGATAGGTCCACAAATGCCCGTCGAGCGCGTCGATGCGCTCCTGCGACGTCGACTGCACGACCACTCGCCAGCCGCGCTCCAGCGATTTCTCGAGCAACGGCGGCAAGACGCTTTCCAGCGCCATGTTTTGCAGGTGGTAGAACAGGACTTCCGTCATCGGTGCTACTTTTTGGCTTCGTAATACTCGGCCACCAGCCGCTCGAGCAGGCGGACGCCATAACCCGAACCCCAGCTTTGATTGATGTCGGATTTCGGCGCGCCCATCGCGGTCCCCGCGATATCCAGATGCGCCCACGGCGTATCGTCGACGAAACGCTGCAGGAACTGCGCGGCGGTGATCGAGCCGCCATGGCGACCGCCGGTGTTCTTCACATCCGCGAATTGCGAGTCGATCAGCTTGTCGTATTCAGGGCCGAGCGGCATCCGCCAGACCCGTTCCCCCGTCGCCAGCCCGACCTTGGTCAGCCGCTCGGCCAACTCGTCATTGTTGGAGAACAATCCGGCATATTCGGTGCCGAGCGCCACCATGATCGCGCCGGTCAGCGTTGCCAGATCGACCATGAATTTCGGCTTGAACTTCTTCGCCACGTACCAGAGCACGTCGGCCAGCACCAAACGGCCCTCGGCGTCGGTGTTGATGATCTCGATGGTCTGGCCGGACATCGAGGTCACGATATCGCCGGGGCGTTGCGCGTTGCCGTCGGGCATGTTCTCGACCAGGCCGATGGCGCCGACCACGTTGGCCTTGGCCTTGCGCGCCGCCAGCGCGTGCATCAATCCCACCACGCANGCGGCACCTCCCATGTCGCCCTTCATGTCCTCCATGNTGGCCGCCGGCTTGATCGAAATGCCGCCGGTGTCGAAACANACNCCCTTGCCGATGAAGGCGACCGGCTGATCGCCGCGTTTGCCGCCGTTCCAGCGCATGATCACGGTGCGCCCGGGCTGGGTCGAGCCCTGGGCGACGCCGAGCAGCGCGCCCATTCCGAGTTTCGTCATCGCCTTGACGTCGAGAATCTCGACATTGACGCCGAGCTTGCGCAGCTGGCTGGCGCGGCGGGCGAATTCCACCGGGAACAGCACATTGGGCGGCTCGTTGACCAGGTCGCGCGCGGCGAGGACGCCATCGACGATGTGGGCGTTCGGCGCGAACGCCTTTCGCGCGGCGGCGACGTCGCCGACCGCGAGCGAAATGTCGGCGCGCAACGCGGCCTCCTCGCCATCCTTCTTCCTGGTCTTGTAGCGGTCGAACTTATAGGCGCGCAGCCGCACGCCGGCGGCGACCGCCGCCGCCGAATCGGGCTTCATGGCCCCATCCGGCAATTCGGCAATGATGGTGACGGCATCGCTGCCGGCGCGCAATTTGCCGGCGGCCACCCCGCCCAGCTTGAGAAAATCATTGTCCTTGAGGCCCGAGAGCTTGCCGGCGCCGACCACGATCAGGCGCGAGACCTTGAGCCCCTCCGGCGCCAGAATATCGAGCGTGGAGGCGCTCTTGCCCTTGAACTGGTTGGTCGCCGCCGCCCGGCTGACCAGACTGGCCGCGGATCCCAGCGCCTTGCGGGTCGCGGCGCCGAACTTCAACGTATCGTCGCAGAATATCACGAGAATGCCGCGCGGGGCGGTGGAAAGCGGGACAAAACCGACCTTGACGGCGTCGGGCATAGGTAAATCCTTCAAAATGGGGGCTGTCGCTGGTCGGGAACCCGCCGGGTGTGCTCGGAATGTTCTCTCCGGCGGGGATTCACGTCCGTCAAGAGCTTGGTCCGGCCACTATGACCCGTTCGCGGGCGCGCTGCCAAGGCTCGGCAGTGGCGAGAAGGCCACATGACACGTTTTATTAACCTTATCCGGAAGGTGCCATGGCGCAGCCATTTTGTTGACGGATCAAAGGGATGGTAGTGAAGAGTAACTGGCTGGAGAAATGGCAGCGCGACCAATGGGGATCCCGAATTTCGGGATTGGTCGCGGCTGCCGTTCCGGTGCGCAGGGCGGGATCGTGCGGGTGGCGATGGGGTCGATCGACAAGTATATCTTTCGCACGACGCTGGCGTCGTTTGCGCTTGTGCTGGTCAGCCTGACAGGGGTGATCTGGATTACGCAGGCGTTGCGCGGCATCGACCTGATGACCAGCCAGGGTCAGACCATCCTCACCTTTCTCGGCATCACCAGCCTCGTCATCCCGGCACTGGTCCTGATCATCTCGCCGATCGCGCTGATGATCGCGATCTCCCACACGCTGAACAAGCTGGCGACCGACTCCGAAATCATCGTGATGAATGCGGCCGGCTTCTCGCCGTTCCGGCTGTTCTACCCGTTTTTCTACGCCACCTGCGTGGTGGCGGTCATGGTCGCCTTCATCGCCGCCTATCTAGCCCCTGACGGGATGCGGCGAATCAAGCAATGGGACGCCGAAATCACCGCGGACGTGCTCACCAACATCCTGCAGCCCGGCCGCTTCGCCCAGCTCGATCAGAACCTGACGATCCGCATCCGGGAACGGCAGCCGGGCGGCCTCCTGGTCGGCATCTTCATCGATGACCGCCGCGATCCGAAGGAACGCGTCAGCATCGTCGCCGACCACGGCACGATTGTGAAAAGCGACGGCGGCTCGTTCCTGATTCTCGAGGACGGAAATCTCGAACGCTTCGAAGCCGGCAAGCGCGATCCGGCGCTGGTGGCGTTCGGCCGCTACGGCTTCGACATGTCGAAATTCTCCAATCAGGGCCGCGACGTCTCCCTCGGTATCCGCGAACGCTACCTCTGGGAGTTGCTGTCGCCGGCCGACGACGATCCGGTTTACAAGCAGCTGCCCGGTCAGTTCCGTGCCGAGCTGCACGACCGCTTCATGTCGCCGATCTATCCGTTCGCATTCGCGGCGCTCACCTTCGCCTTTCTCGGCGCGCCGCGCACGACGCGTCAGAGCCGCAATTTTTCGATCGGCGGCTCGATCCTCGCGGTGTTCGGATTGCGGATGGCGGGATTCGCCTGCTCGGTGATGGCGGTGAAATCGCCGCTGGCCGCAGTCGTGCAATATTTGATGCTGGCGGCGGCGATCGGCGCAGGCCTGTGGATCATCATCTGGGGCGTGGTGATAGAACCGCCGGCTGCGCTGATCGAAGCGATCAATCGATCGATCGCGCGCCTGCTGCGGCTGTTTGGGCGGCCCGTCACAGCATGAACATGATGACCAACACGCTCGGTCGATATTTTGCCGGTCGCTTTGTGATCGCGGCAATCGGCGTGTTCGCGTCGATCTTCGTGCTTCTGGTGCTGGTCGACTACATCGAGATGGTGCGAAAGACCTCGGGGCTGGTTTCGGTATCGGCCATCGCAGTCGCGGAGACGTCGCTGTTCCGCGTGCCGCAGTTGCTCGAAAAGATGATGCCGTTCTGCATCCTGATCGGGGCGATGACCTGCTATCTCGCGCTTTCGCGGCGGCTTGAACTCGTGGTGGCGCGGGCCGCCGGCGTCTCCGCCTGGCAGTTCATCGCGCCGGCGCTGGCAAGCGCGGTGCTGCTCGGAATTCTGGCGACGACGGCCTACAATCCGATGTCCGCCAATCTGCGCGAGCTCTCCAAGCGGATGGAGGCGGAACTGTTCGGCTCCGCGCCCGGCGGCGGCATCCAGGACGCCTCCGGCTTCTGGATCAATCAGGTGAACAGCGATGGCCAGGTCATCATCAACGCCGCGCGCAGCGAGCAACAGGGCGTGCGGCTGACCGGACTGACGCTGTTCAGGTTCGATACCAACTTCCAGTTCAAGGAGCGAATCGAGGCGCGCGAGGCAACGCTCGAGGAAGGTCGCTGGCTGTTCAGATCCGCGCGCCGATTCTCCCTCGATGGACCTCCAATTGACGAGGACACCTTCTACCTCACCACCAGCCTGACGCCTGCCCAGGTCCGCAACAGTTTTTCCACGCCGGAGACTGTGTCTTTTTGGCAACTTCCGGGCTATATCCGGTCCTCCGAGAGCTCCGGATTTGCGACCGCCGGCTACCGGCTGCAGTACCACAAGCTGATCGCGCAGCCGTTTTTGCTGGCCGCGATGGTGATGCTGGCGGCGTCGGTCTCGCTGCGGTTCTTCCGGTTCGGCGGCGTGCAGAAGATGGTTTTGAGTGGCGTGGGCGCGGGCTTTCTGCTCTATGTTTTGTCGAAAGTAACTGAGGATCTGAGCAAGGCTGAGTTGATGCATCCGATCGCTGCGGCGTGGCTGCCCGTGTTCGTGGGCGGCCTCACCGGCTTTTTGGCCTTGCTGTACCAGGAGGACGGGTAGTGGCAGTTGTCGCCGCCCGGCAAGTAGGCTCGCCTGCATTCAGGCGGCGCACCCCCGTGCGCCGTCATCGTGAGCGCTTGAGCGGTCTCGGTGCTGCCCTCTTCGCGCTGGTGTTCGGACTGGCTCTCGCCGGCGTGTTCGGTTTTGCGGCGACGACGCCGGCCGCGGCGCAAGGCTTTACCTTCAATCCGCGGCCTCCGCATCCGGTGCCACCCCGCACCGCCAACGACGGGCAGATGCTGGTCCAGGCCGTCGAGGTCGACTACGACTACAACAATTCGCGGGTCTCGGCGGTCGGCAACGTGCAGATGTTCTACAACGGCACCAGCATCGAGGCCGACAAGGTCATCTACGATCAGAAGACCAAGCGGCTGCATGCCGAAGGCAACATCCGCATGACCGATGCGGAAGGCAAGATCACCTACGCCAACATCA
>JGI12635J15846_10005546_pt1 | contig 10887 bp, 8 predicted proteins | sample BlaSpr_A8_OM2_M2_FD_15846 | JGI IMG/M metagenome (IMG submission 15846) | reverse complement strand
GGTCACCGAAGAGGCGCGCAAACTGTCGGACGCGCTGGCGGCGACCGAGCTGGTATTGGCCCGGGAACAACATCTGACGCAACTCGACGGCCTGGCGGCCGCCGCCGCGCACGAACTCGGCACGCCGCTGTCGACGATCTTCTTGATCTCGCGCGAGCTGGAGCAGGGCCTGCAGGACAACAGCCAGCTCGCCGGCGACATCAAGACCCTGCGCGAGCAGGCCCAGCGCTGCCGCGACATCCTGGCCAAGATCACGCAGCTTTCTTCGACCGGCGCGCCGTTCGACCGCATGAAGCTGTCGACGCTGATCGAGGAGATCGTGGCGCCGCATCGCGATTTCGGGGTCGCGATCAAGGTCCGGATCGCGGTCGCCGGCGTCCGCGAGCCGGTCGGCAGCCGCAACCCGGCGATCCTCTATGGGGTCGGCAACATCCTGGAAAACGCCGTCGACTTCGCGCGGTCGACGGTGGAGGTGAACGCGTGGTGGAACAGCGAGACCGTCGAGATCGTGATTTCCGACGACGGGCCGGGCTTTGCCCCCGACATCATCAAGCGGATCGGCGAGCCCTATCTGTCGCGGCGAAAGAGCGCGGACGAGGCCCAGAGCGAGCACCGCGGGCTGGGTCTCGGCGTCTTCATCGCCCGCACGCTGCTGGAGCGCACCGGCGCCAAGGTCTCCTTCTCCAACCGGATTTTTCCGGATCATGGCGCCGTGGTTCAGATCGCCTGGCCGCGGAGCCGTTTCGAGGCCAGTGAAACATCAGATGAACCAGCGTCTTAGTTCGGTACAGTCCGACGCCGGCGACGCGGTGGCCTTGGCAGCACTGCTTTGCCGCGCCATATGCTAAGGGTCCGAGAATAAGGATAGGTACATCGTGAATGCCATCGCCGAACTGTCAAGCCACCCCGACCGCTCGCTCCTGATCGTGGAGGACGACAAGCCGTTTCTGGAACGCCTCTCGCGCGCCATGGAAACCCGCGGCTTCACGGTGACCTCCTGTGACAGCGTCAGCGAAGGTCTGGCGCAGATCGGCAAGGCCGCGCCGGCGTTCGCGGTGGTCGATTTGCGGCTCGGCGACGGCAACGGCCTCGACGTGGTCTCGGCGCTGAAACGCAAGCGCCCGGATGCGCGGGCGATCGTGCTGACCGGCTATGGCAACATCGCCACCGCCGTCACCGCGGTGAAGATGGGCGCGGTGGATTACCTGTCGAAACCGGCCGACGCCGATGATGTCGTCGCCGCACTCCTGGCCAGCGGCACCGAGAAATCCGAGCCGCCAAGCAATCCGATGTCGGCGGACCGGGTGCGCTGGGAACACATCCAGCGAATCTACGAGATGTGCAACCGCAACGTCTCGGAGACGGCGCGACGGCTGAACATGCATCGTCGCACGCTGCAGCGCATCCTCGCCAAGCGCGCGCCGCGGTAAGGTTCTCAGAATTCCCCGTGGCCCTGCGGATCGATCAGCCGGTTGATCCGCTGCGCCGCGGCCAGCGCAAACCGCACCGTCATCAGCTTGCGGGTTGGCGCCGGCAACCGATGCTCCGGCGCCTCGCAATGCAGGTGCGCGCCATAGGCATCGGCCACGATCAGGCCGGTCTCGACCGGAAAAATCTCGCACGGCAGATCGGCCGTGAAGGCAAAGAACAGCCGGTCGCAATGCATCCGGTAATCTTCCCATTTGTGGTCGGCGCGCAAGTCCTCCACCGATGATTTGATCTCGACGATCCAGATCTCGCCGCGCTCGTTCAGCGCCACCAGATCGGCGCGGCGTCCCGAGGGCAGCGGCAATTCGCTGACGCAGGAAAATCCCAGCGAGCGCAGCAGCCGCGCGGTGCCGCGCGCGATCGCCAGTGCGGTCTCCGACTGGCGGCGATCCGGCGGCGGCACGAGGCTGATCTGGCGGACGGGCGATTCCATCGGATCAAACATAGAACGCAGCCGCTCAACTGGAAACCAATTTTCGCCTGCGGACCCATCGCTGCCGGGAACCTGGAAAGGCTTCGTGGCTTAGTCCAGGCCGCTGACAGTCCGAAGCCGCTCAAACATGATCGACGACCTCTGGTACAAGAACAGCGTATTTTATTGCCTGTCCGTCGGCACTTATATGGACGCCAATGGCGACGGCGTCGGCGATTTCAAGGGGCTGTTGCGCCGGCTGGATTATTTGCAGGGTCTCGGCATCACCACGATCTGGCTGATGCCGTTCCAGCCCTCGCCCGGCAAGGACGACGGCTACGACGTTTCCGACTACTATGGCGTCGACCCGCGCTACGGTACGCTCGGCGACTTCGTCGAGTTCACCCATGGCTGCCGGCAGCGCGGCATCCGCGTCATCATCGACCTCGTCGTCAACCACACCTCCGATCAGCACGCCTGGTTTCGCGAGGCGCGAAGCTCGAAGGACTCGCCATACCGCGACTGGTATGTCTGGGCCGACAGGAAGCCCGCCAACGCCGGCAAGGGCATGGTGTTTCCCGGCGTGCAGAAATCCACCTGGACCTACGACAAGCAAGCCAGGGCCTGGTACTTTCACCGTTTCTACGACTTCCAGCCCGACCTCAATACCTCGAACCCGCATGTGCAGGCCGAGATCCTCAAGATCATGGGCTTCTGGATTCAGGCCGGCGTGTCGGGTTTCCGGATGGACGCGGTCCCGTTCGTGATCGCCACCAAGGGGCCGAAGGTCCGGACCCCGGTCGAACAATACGACATGCTGCGATCGTTCCGCGAATTTCTGCAATGGCGGCAAGGCAACGCCATCATTCTAGGCGAAGCCAATGTGCTGCCCGGAACCGACATGGAATATTTCGGCAAGGACGGCGATCGCATCCACATGATGTTCAATTTTCATGTCAACCAGCATCTATTCTATGCGCTCGCCTCCGCCGATGGCCGTCCGCTGGCGAAGGCGCTGAAAGCGACAAAACCGCGACCGGCTTCCGCGCAATGGGGATTGTTCCTGCGCAACCACGATGAGCTCGACCTCGGCCGGTTGACCAAGGCGCAGCGCGACGTGGTGTTCAAGAGCTTTGGCCCCGACAAGAATATGCAGCTATACAACCGGGGAATCCGGCGCCGGCTTGCCCCGATGCTGGGCGGCGACCGGCGTCGCCTCGAGCTTGCCTACAGCCTCATGTGCACCCTGCCGGGCACGCCGCTGATCCGCTATGGCGACGAAATCGGCATGGGTGACAATCTCGATCTGCCCGAGCGAAATTGCGCCCGCACGCCGATGCAGTGGTCGACTGAGCCACATGCCGGCTTCACCGAGAGCGACAAGCCGTGTTTGCCTGTCATCGATGAAGGCCCCTATGGCTTCGAACACGTCAATGTCGCCAAGCAGCGCCGCGATCCCAACTCGATGCTGAACTGGATGGAGCGCATTATCCGGATGCGCAAGGAAGTCCCGGAGGTCGGCTGGGGCGATTTTCAGGTGATTGCGACCCGCGACCCGGCCGTGCTGGTCCTGCGCTATGACTGGCGCAACAATTCGGTGTTGTTCGTGCACAATCTCGACGACAAGCCGCGCGAGATATCGTTTTCGACGGGGCTTCCGGGCGATGCCGGAAACCTTCTGGTCAATCTGCTCGCGGAAGATCACAGCCGCGCCGACGAACGCGGCAAGCACAACCTTCTGATCGAGGCCTATGGCTACCGCTGGTACCGCGTCGGCGGTCTGGATTATCTGCTGAAGCGCAGCGACATCGATACCGATGCGGCCGGCAAGTCCGCTCATCCGGCGTGAGCTACGTGCCGATGATCACGCCTTCGTCGCCCCGCAAATCGAGAGTGTCTCCGATCTGCTCGCCCTCTCTGTCCAGAAATGTTGAAAGCAGGATCTCGCCACTGAGTCCTGCCGGCTCCGATTCGATCGAAACGGGTTCATCTCCGAGGTTGAGGGCAACCACCAGCGCGCGGCCTTCGAACTGCCGTCGATAAAGCAGCAGGTCTCCCTGCGCCGCGATCGGCGTGTAGGTGCCGGACACAAGTTGCGGCAGCTTCTTTCTCAGACCGATCAGTGCCTTGTAAAGCCTGAGGATCGACCGTTCGTCGGCGTCGAGATTGACGACATTTTCATGAACGGAATCGTCAGGCAGCGGCAACCAGGGTTGTACCGTCGAAAAGCCGGCGTAGCGGGTCGCATCCCACTGCATCGGCGTCCGGCAGCCGTCGCGACCGACGCCGATCCCCGGAACGTTCCTCTCGAAGGGATCGCGCACCTGATCAGGCGCGATCGCTACCTGATGCATGCCGATCTCGTCGCCGTAGTAGAGCGTCGGCGTTCCCCGCAGCGTCAACAGCAGCATCGCGGCTACCCGCGCCTGGGCCGGCCCCACCCGGCTCGCCACCCGGGGACGATCATGATTGCCCAGCACCCAGTTCGGCCACGCCTCCGCGGGCAATGCGGTCTCGTAATCGTGGATGATCCTCTCGATGGCTCGCGCGTTCCATGGCGCCGACAGCAGCGCAAAGTTGAACGGCAGATGCGCCTCTGCACGATCCCGACCGTAATAGGTAACGAGGCGCTCGAGTGGAAGATAGATTTCTCCGATCAGGACACGGCCATCGAATTCGTCGATCACGGCCCGCATCTCCGCAATCACGTCATGGACTTCGGGCTGATCGGTGGAATGAAGCGGCAATGTTCGCTCGTGCGGCGGCCGGCCTTCACGAAAATTCGGATTAGGCGGATTGTCACGAAACTCCGCGTCCTTGATCAGGTGCCAGATCACATCGACGCGGAAGCCATCGACGCCCTTGCGAAGCCAGAATCGCATCACGTCAAAGACGGCTTGGCGTACCGAAGGATTGCGCCAGTTCAGGTCCGGCTGTTGGGCGAGGAAGGCGTGATAATAATATTGCCGTGTCGCCGCGTCGTATTGCCAGGCGCTGCCGCCGAATTCCGACAACCAGTTGTTCGGCGGCCCGCCGTCGGCGGCCGGCTCACGCCAGAGATACCAGTCGCGCCTGGCATTATCGCGAGAGCTTCGGCTTTCGAGGAACCACGGATGCCGGTCGGAGGTATGGTTGGGCACGAGGTCGAGAATGACTTTGAGCCCGGCTGCGTGGGCCGCGCGCATGAGCGCGTCGAAGTCCGCCATGCTGCCAAACAACGGATCGATCCCGGTGTAATCCGAAATATCGTAACCGAAATCGGCCATCGGGGAGGGAAAGATCGGCGACAGCCAGATCGCGTCGACACCGAGCGCTTGCACATAAGGCAACCGGTCGATGATTCCGGCGATGTCCCCCACTCCGTCGCCATTCGAATCCAGAAACGAGCGCGGATAGATCTGATAGAAAGCCCCGTGCCGCCACCAGAATTCGTCGTTCTGCTTCATGTCGGAAAACTTCTCTCACGCCGGGTCGTGCGGGGTAACGCCGGCCGCGCTGACAAGGTTCAGGCCGCCGAATCTTCGCGGCGCGCGTCGGGCGCCAAGGCGACTGCAGCATGACAGGCGGGGCGCGCGAATACGCTCCCGAAATGACCATCCGAGACCTAGCCGCGACCCGCGATCGATCCTATCTCGACGAGAGTGTCTCAATCCTGCCCTTGGCTAACGCCCAAAAATCGGCAATGTGCTGAAATGACCGAACAAACCGAAACCAAGGCGAAGGCCGGCGCCGTCATCGTTCCGGTGACGCTGTTCGAGCAGAACTGCACCTTGCTCTGGTGCGAGGCCACCAAGAAGGCCGTCGTGATCGACCCCGGCGGCGACGTGCCGAAGATCATGGCCGCGATCAAGCAGACCAAGGTCAATGTGGAAAAGATCTGGCTGACCCACGGCCATATCGACCATGTCGGCGGCGCCGCCGAGCTGCGCGACGCGCTCAAGGTCGAGATCGAAGGCCCCCACATCGCCGACAAATTCCTGCTCGACAATGTCGTGACCAGCGGCGCGCGTTTCGGCATGACCGGCGTGCGCGATTTCGCCCCCGACCGCTGGCTCGCCGAAGGCGACCGGGTCGCGATCGGCGAGCTCAGCTTCGACATCCTGCATTGCCCCGGCCATTCGCCGGGCAGCGTGGTATTTTACAACAAGGAAATGCACTTCGCGCATGTCGGCGACGTCTTGTTCAACGGCTCGGTCGGGCGCAGCGACATTCCCGGCGGCAATCACGCGACCTTGATCAAGTCGATCAAGGAAAAGTTGCTGCCGCTCGGCGACGATGTCGGCTTCATCTGCGGCCACGGTCCCGGCTCGAGCATCGGCCAGGAGCGGATGACCAATCCGTTTCTCACCGGCGCGATGTAGGGCGCGGCGTTGCTGCGCGCCCTTTCGGCAAACGGGTCGCCGTGCGCGCGCCGGTTCGCAAAGCGCCGCCGCCCAAGATCCGACCACGCAAGGAGCCCGCCATGAAGCACTTCATGATCAAATATCAGTTCGCCAACGGCACCACGGACGCCTGGCACCAGGAAGTCGGCCGCTTCATTGCCGCGCTCAACAGCGACCCCGAGCTGAAGGGCAGGATTAGCTACCGCGTCATGAAGAACCGCGACGATGCCAGCTATTTTCATCTCGCCGCGGCCGCCGACGAGGCGGCGATCAAGGCGCTGCAGTCGCGCGATTTCTTCAAGCACTACACCGAAAAGACCCGGCAGGTCGCCGGCGGCGAGGTGACGGTGACGCCGATCGAGCTGATCGGCGAGACGGCGTAGCGCACGACGACATTTCATCTACCCCGAAATCATCGCGCGAATCCGCTGCGAGAGATTGTCGAGGTCGAACGGTTTGGTGATCATTTCCATGCCTGCGTGCAAAAAACCGTCGGAGATCGCGACGCTTTCGGCGTAGCCGGTGATAAAGAGTATTTTCAGACCGGGCCTGGTTTCCCGCGCCTGATCGGCGACCTGGCGGCCGTTGATGCCGGGCAGGCCGACGTCGGTCACCAGGAGATCGATCCGCTCGGCGGAGCGCAGGATCTTCAAGCCCGACGGGCCGTCGACGGCATGCAGCGTGCGATAGCCCTGTTCGGCGAGCATCTCGAGGATGACGCTGCGCACCACCGGCTCGTCCTCGACCACCAGCACGGTCTCGCCGGCGACGGCATGCTCCGCCGCCCTGACCGTCGAGACGTGCCCAGCCGCGCCGTCGCCATGGTGACGCGGCAGATAGAGCCTCACCGTCGTGCCCTGCCCGANCCTGCTGTCGATCGTGGCATGGCCGTCGGACTGCCGCGCGAATCCGTAGATCATCGAAAGCCCNAGGCCGGTGCCTTGACCGATCGGCTTGGTGGTGAAGAACGGATCGAAGGCGCGGGCCGCCACCTCCGCGCTCATGCCGACGCCGGTGTCGGTGACGGCGATGCAGACGTAGTCGCCGGGCGAAAGCGCCGGCGTATCGGCGGTCACGCGGTCGATCCGCACATTGGCGGTCGAGATGGTGAGCCTGCCGCCGTCCGGCATGGCGTCGCGGGCGTTGATGGCGAGATTGAGCAGCGCGCTTTCCAGCTGGTTGGGGTCGCACAGCGTCCACCACAGACCGTCCGATGCCGTGATCTCGAGATCGATGGTCTCGCCGATGGTCCGGCGCAGCAGATCCTCCAGCGATACCACGAGTTGATTGACGTCGACGCCTTTGGGGATCAGCGGCTGACGCCGCGCAAAGGCGAGGAGACGATGGGTCAGCGCCGCGGCGCGGTTGGCCGATGTCATCGCCGCGTTGATATAACGGGCGACATTGTCGGTGCGGCCCTGGTTGAGGCGGGTCTGCAGCAGGTCCAGCGAGCCGACGATGCCGGTCAGCAAATTGTTGAAGTCGTGGGCGATGCCGCCGGTCAACTGCCCGACCGCCTCCATCTTCTGCGACTGCTGCAGGGCTTCTTCGGCGGCCCGCAGCCGTTCGGCCGCCGCCTTCTCCGCGGTGACGTCGCGGGCCACGCCATAGATGTGATCGCGGTCGGCGACCCCGGTCCATGACAGCCAGCGATACGAGCCGTCCTTGTGGCGAAAGCGGCTTTCGAACCTGACGGTGGTGTCGGTGGTGCCCAGCTTCCCGACCTGCGTGCGCGTGATGCCGCCGTCGTCAGGATGCTCCAGCCATTCCGAGGTGCGATTTAACAGTTCGGCCTCGCTCCAGCCGAGCGTCCGGGTCCAGGCCGGGTTGACGGTACGCCAGATGCCGTCGCGGCCGGCAACCACCAAAAGATCCTGCGACACGTTCCAGATCCGGTCGCGCTCCCGGGTTTTTTCCTCGACGCGCTGCGCCAGCGTGGCATTCAGCTCGGCCAACTGGTCCGCCAGCCTGCGGAACCGCTCCTCGCTTTGCCGCAACGCCTGTTCCGCCGCGATCTGCTCGGTGATATCGGTGTGCGCGCCGACCAGGCGGAGCGCGTTGCCCTGCGCGTCGCGCTCGATGGTGGACTTGACCGATATCCACCGCGTCTCGCCGTCGTTGGGGCGGATGATCCGGTAGCGCACGCTGTACTCGCGCACATCGCCCGCGACGGCGTCGCGGAATTTCTTTTCGGTGGTCTCGCGATCCTCGGGATGGAGGCGCTGCACCCAGTCCTCGTGGGACTCGTTGGCTGCGTCCGGCGGCAACCCGTGAATCAGCAGATATTCCGGCGAGCGCCGATTACGGAAACCGGTGGTCAAATCGACCTCGAGGCCGCCAATCCGCCCGATTTGCTGCACACGCGCGAGTTCAGCTTCGCGCTCGCGAAGGGCTGCGGCGGCAAGATAGTCGCTGGTCACGTCGCGGCACACCACCAGCACGCCGCCGATGCCGTCGTCTTCGTCGATCGGGCTGTAGCCGTAGGTCCAGTACACCTGTTCAAGCCGGCCGTGACGCGTCACCGGAACCAGCTGGTTCTCATTCCAGGTGGCGCCGCCGCCGCTCATCACCTGCTCGATCTGGGGTCCGATGATCGGCCAGATTTCGGCCCAGCATTCCCGGCCGCGCTGGCCGAGCGCGCCGGGATGGCGCTCCGGTCCCATGGTCTGGCGATAGGCGTCGTTATAAAACTGAATGAGCTCGGGGCCCCACCAGATGAACATCGGATGGTTGGTGTTGAGCAGGATGCGCACGGCGGTGCGCAAACTTTGCGGCCAGGACTCGGGCCTGCCGAGCGGCGTTGCCGACCAGTCATGGGCCCGCGTCAACGCGCCCATCTCCCCGCCGCCGGCGAGAAAATCCGCAGAAGGTGGTCGGTTGAATTTCAACATCGGGGTTGATCGGTGGCCAAGTCCGTCCATTGCCAGCCGGAACTTACCCGCCTGTCACACCCCGGGCAAACGCGCCGGCATGCGCCCGGTTCCGAATTATTTTTCTCCGGAACGGAACGAATTTGCCGATGCCCGCGCGGCCGGGCGCCATCCTTGCGGCGGACGGCTTTATTTCATCAGGCCCGCGGCGGTCAGCGCGCGGGTGATGACGGCGCCGACGTCGATGGCGCGTCGCCCTGACTGGCGCGGCGGCCTGGGCGCGCGATTAACCGTCGCCAGCGGCCACAGCACCTGGGAAACATCCGGCATCGGCACCGACGCCGGCGGTGGCATCGGAATGACCTTCGCGGCCAGCGCGGCAGGCGGTGACGGCGGCCTTGCTGGCTGCTTGCCCGCAGCTTGCGTGTTTGCAGATTGCCTGCTCGCTGCTTCCCTGGGCTGACGAATCCATTGGGTCAGGCCGAAGAAATTGGCGATGTGATAGGACGAGGAAATTCCGGCCTCGATCAGGAACGCGCCCTGCGCGCCGTAACGCTCGTCATTGTCGGCGACCCCGAGCGGGGTGCCGTGGGCCATGTCGGTAATGGTGTAGGATTCGATGACGGTCTCGCCATCCGCGTCCCACCAGATCTGGCGCGGATAGCCGTCGACCATGCCTTCCGACATCGGCGCCTCCGGCAGACGATGCACGTCGAGCCATTGCTTGACGATCTCGTTGGCGTTGGCGGGATTGACGGTGCGATCGGCGCTGCCGTGCCACACCGAGAGTTTCGGCCACGGACCCCTGTGCTTGGAAGCGTGGCGCACCAGGTCGCCCAGTTCACGCGCAGGCCGCGAGGGCGACTGGAACATGCCGTTCAAGGCTTCCCGCACATTGCTGGCAACGCCGAACGGCAGGCCCGCGATCACCGCGCCGGCTGCGAACACCTCGGGATAGGTCGCGAGCATCACCGACGTCATCGCGCCGCCGGCGGAAAGCCCGGTAACGAAGATGCGATGCGCATCGATCCTGTGATCGGCGGCGATCCGCGCGATCATCTGCCGGATCGAACAGGCTTCGCCGCCGCCGCGCGTGGTGTCCTCCGGATTGAACCAGTTGAAGCAACCTTGCGCGTTGTTCGACGGCTGCTGCTCCGGCATCAGCAACNCAAAGCCGTAGCGNTTGGCCAGCGTCGACCAGCCGGCGCCCAGATCGTAACCGGCCGCGGTCTGGCCGCAGCCGTGCAGCACNACGACCAGGGCCCGCGGGTCCTGCAGATGGCCCGGCACATACGAAAACATTCGCAGTGCGCCCGGATTCGAGCCGAAGCCGCTTGTTTCCAACAGCGGGCTGCGGACGCCTGGCCTCAGGTTTCTCGCATAAGCCCCAAAGCCATTGATTCCATTCAGCTTTGGCAAACGGCGCAGAAAATCGACATTGTTGGCGAGGGACACCGGCAGCTCCTTGGCGAGAGACTTCTTCTAACCCCAACCAACAACAGATAATTGCTGCACTGCAAAATAAAAAGACCGTGTGCTGTCATTCCCCAGAAATTTCGTTTCTCGGCGCGGCGCGACGCATCCATGACAGAAATGCGGCAAGGTGTTGAGACCGTCAGAGGGCTGTTGAGATCGTCATGTATGGACGGCCCCCTCTCGGCAAGGACTTTTTGGTGTTTCGGCAAACGGATCGGGGAGCGGTCATGTATACGGCCTCGAGAAGCGGTCATTGACC
>JGI12635J15846_10005544_pt1 | contig 10889 bp, 10 predicted proteins | sample BlaSpr_A8_OM2_M2_FD_15846 | JGI IMG/M metagenome (IMG submission 15846) | reverse complement strand
CGCTGCCGGCGGCGATCAGCAGCATCGACGTCGCCGCGGCCAGGGCCGAGGCTTGCGCCCTTGCCTGCGCGAAGAGGTGGTCGGGTCGAGGCATCATGACGACGAAAGTAGCCTGAAGCAGTGCGGCGGCAAAGCGCGCCGCCGCGGGGTTTCAGAGCATTCGAAATGCGACGATAAAGCCGAGCACGAGCACGGCGGCGCCGAGCGCCACCCAAAGACCGAGATGTCTCTCGATCCTGACCCTGATCCATTCGCCGTAGCGGTTGAGCAGGATGGCGACCACGAAGAAACGCCCGCCGCGCGCGATGATCGAGCACAGCACGAACAGCCAGATGTTGTAGCCGGCAAAACCCGAGGTGATGGTGACGAGCTTGTAGGGGATCGGGGTCAGGCCCTTGCCGATGATGATCAACGCGCCCCATTCGGCATACGATGCGCGGAAGGCCTCGACCTTGCCGCCAAGACCGTAAAATTCGATCAGCCAGTGTCCGATCGAATCGTAGAGCAGCGCGCCGATGGCATAGCCGAGCATGCCGCCCACGACCGAGGTGGCCGTGCAGACCAGGGCGTACATCCAGGCCCGCTGCGGGCGCGCCAGCGACATCGGGATCAGCATCACGTCCGGCGGCACCGGAAAGAACGAGCTTTCGGCGAAGGCGACCGCCCCCATGATCCAGAGCGCGTATGGCTTGTGGGCGGCGTCAATGCACCAGTCGTAAATCCGTCTCAGCATGGCGCGATGAACCACCATGGGACGAATTTGTCCATGCCGGGAATTTGCGGAATTTGGGCCGGTTTCAACGGCGCTTGCGCAGGGCGCGGCCTTCGAGCGCGACAATTGGTCGCCGGGCGACCTGGGGAGCGGCAGCTTTGGGCACTTTCACGGCCGATTTCGGCATCTTCTCGGCGATTCCGAGCAAGTGCTCGCGCCGCGCCATCTCGCCCCACACGTCATCCGGACGCACCCCGGCCGAGGCCCATAAGACCATGAGATTGTAGAGCAGGTCGGCGCTCTCGCGGACCACCGCCTGGGGATTGCGGTTGACGGCGTCGATCACGACCTCGATGGCCTCTTCGGCCAGTTTCTTGGCCATCTTGGCCGGGCCGCGCTGAAACAGCCGGGCGGTTCGCGAAACCGCCGGATCGAGATCCCTGGCCGCGATCACCGCCTGATAGAGCCGGTCGAGCGAATCACTCATTCCCCGAAATTAATCCAAACCCGTGGTCAGCGTGTTAACGGCTCCCCCAGGCCCGGCAAAAATCCGCCGGCCTCGGTGACCGGCGGATTAATTTGGTCAGAACACTTGCAGCTACCAGCCGGCGAGCGGATGGCCACGGAAAGTGGGCACGCCCGACCCGCCATAGCCGCCGTAGTAGGGGTCGCCGCCATAATAGACGGGGCCACCGCCGTAATAGGCCGGGCCGCCGCCATAATAGCCGCCGCCATAGTAATCGTCATAATAGGCGCCGCGGTTCTGGGTGGCGGCGATCGCAAGACCGGTGCCGACGACCGCGGCAAAAGCGCCTGCTGCCGCTGCACCACCGCCGCCACGGTAATAGCGGCGCCGGGCGCTGATGTCGGTGGCGCCGCTGGTTGCGGTGGCGACCGACAGGCCTTTGCCCGAGGACGCCGAGCCGGCCCGCGCCAGTGACGGCTCGACCGCGGTGAGCGCCACCGCCGCGACCGTCGCCATCATGGTGGCGCGACCAATTGATGAAAACACCGCTTTTCGAATAAACATCTCGAATACCCTCCGTGGCCCGGGGCAGGCCTTTGATAGCTAACCACCGCGAACATGTTAGGTTCCCGAAGCCGAACCCAGGCTGAACAATTAGGTGGTGAACCAAGGCGCTTACCGGCCGTTCATACTTCATCGGCAGCCTGTTCTCCCAGCCGCGCCTTGACGTCATGAAACAATCATAAAACGCGCGGCAACTGGTGCCCTGATCTCGAAGTAGCTCCCGCATGCGCGTAACTCCGACAATTGCGCTTCGTTTCGTTTTGGCCGTGCTGACCGGGCTGTCGGGTCTTGCGGGTAACAGCCGGGCGCAGGGTGAAGCCCGGCCGCCGCTCGCCGTCCAGTTTTCGCTGGATCGTCCGCTGGATGCGGGTGCGGCCCCGTTCGTGCTGGCGGCAAGCCGTGGCCTGTTCGGCTCGGAGGGCCTGGCGGTCACGACCAATATCGCCATCGGTTCGCCGGACGCGATTGCGCGCGTCGCTTCCGGCAGCAGCGAGTTCGCACTCGCCGACCTCAATGAACTGATCCGTTTTCGCGGCAAAGCCGACGCGCCGGCGGTGAAGGCGGTTTTCGTGCTGTTCAACAAGTCGCCCTATGCCATCGTTGCCCGCAAGAGCCGCGGCGTTCGCGCGCTCTCCGACATCGAAGGCAAGACGCTCGGCGTCGCCGAGAGCGATCTTTCGTTCCGGCTGTGGCCGGCCCTGGCGCGGGAGAACGGCATCAAGACCGCCGGCGTCAAGCTGTACAAGATGAGCGCCGCGGTGCGTGAACCGATCCTGTCGGCAGGACAGGTCGATGCCGTGGCGGGATTTTCCTATCTATCGGCGGTCAATCTGCGCGACCGCGGCGTTCCGGCCGACGATTTGGCGGTGCTGCGATATGCCGACTATGGCTGTGAAGCCTATGGCTTCGCTGTGATCGTCAATCCGGCGTTCGCGGCCAAGCGACCCGAGGCGGTAAGAGGCTTCCTGCGCGCGGTGATTGCCGGCACGAACCTCGCCATCCGGGAGCCCGAGCGCGCGGTGGATGAGGTCGTCAGCCACATGGACAACGGATTGCGCGATCTCGAGCTGGAGCGGCTGCGCACCGTGATTTCCGACAACATCCTGACCGGCGAAGTCAGGCGCGAGGGCATCGGCGGCATTGATCCCGCCCGGCTCGACCGCTCGATCGATCAAATCGCCGAGGATTTCACGTTCGAGAAACGTCCGCAGCCGTCGGATATTTTCGACGGTTCATTCCTGCCGCCACTGGACGGCCGCCTGATCAATTGAGCAAAAGCCTGCCGCTGCCCTGTATCTCGCCTCCGATCCCTGATTAGAATGCAACTGGACGATCGGCAGCCCGCCGGTCGCAAGAGTGCTTGACCAGGCATGTCCCTGCTTCGGCTCTATACGCGCGTGCTTGGCCTGCTCGGCAAGGAGGCAGGGCTGGGCTGGATCCTGGCCGGCGCCAACCTGCTGCTGGCCGGCGCGCAATTCGCCGAGCCGGTGCTGTTCGGCCGCATCGTCGACGTGCTCTCCGCCACGCCGTCGCCCGATCCTTCGGCATCGTCGTCGGCCTGGCCGCTGCTGGCGGCCTGGGCGGCGTTCGGCCTGTTCACGATTCTGTGCAGCGCCGCGGTGGCGCTGCACGCGGACCGGCTGGCGCACCGCCAGCGGCAGGCGGTGCTGACGAATTATTTCGAGCACATCATGCAGTTGCCGCTCACCTTCCACACCGGCACCCATTCCGGCCGCCTGATGAAGGTGATGCTGAACGGCACCGACTCGCTGTGGCGGCTCTGGCTCGGGTTTTTCCGCGAGCATTTCGCCGCGATCATGTCGCTGGTGGTGCTGCTGCCGCTCTCGCTGTACATCAATTGGCGGCTGGCGATCCTGCTGTTCGCGCTGTGCGTGGTGTTCACGGTGCTGACGACGATGGTGGTGCGCAAGACCTACGGCATGCAAAACGAGGTCGAGGCGCATTACAGCGATCTGTCCGCGCGGGCTTCGGATGCGCTCGGCAATGTGGCGCTGGTGCAGAGCTTCGTGCGCATCGACGCCGAGGTGCAGGGGCTGCGCTACGTCGCCGACCAGCTGCTGGCGGTGCAGATGCCGGTCTTGTCGTGGTGGGCACTGGTCACCGTCATCACCCGCGCCTCGACGACCATCACGGTGCTGGCGATCTTCACTGTCGGCATCGCGCTGCATCAACAGGGCCTCACTTCGGTCGGCGAGATCGTGATGTTCGTGAGCTTCGCCACCATGCTGATCCAGAAGCTCGAACAGGTGGTGTCCTTCATCAACAGCGTGTTCATGGAGGCGCCGCGCCTGCAGCAATTCTTCAACGTGCTCGATGCCGTGCCCGCGGTGCGCGACCGGCCCGACGCGATCGATACCGGGCGTCTTGCGGGTCTGGTTGAATTCCACGACGTCTCGTTTTCCTATGACGGCAAGCGGCCGGCGGTCGAGGACCTCTCCTTCACCGCCCTGCCCGGCCAGACCGTCGCGCTGGTTGGCCCCACCGGGGCCGGCAAATCGACCGCGATCGCGCTGTTGCACCGCGCCTTCGATCCGCAGTCGGGTTTCATCAGGATCGACGGCATGGACGTGCGCGGCCTGACGCTGACGGCGCTGCGGCGGAATATCGGCGTGGTGTTCCAGGAAGCGCTGCTGTTCAACCGGTCGATCGCCGACAATCTGCGGGTCGGCAAGCCGGACGCGTCAGATGAGGAACTGCGGATCGCAGCCGCACGCGCCCAAGCGCTGGATTTCATCGAGCGCAGCGAACAGGGATTTCAGACCAACGCCGGTGAGCGCGGGCGCATGCTGTCCGGCGGCGAGCGGCAGCGGCTGTCGATCGCGCGCGCGCTGTTGAAGGACCCGCCGATCCTGATCCTCGATGAGGCGACCAGCGCGCTCGATGCGGTCACCGAAGCCAAGGTTAACGCCGCTCTCGACGAAGTGATGAAGGGACGCACCACGTTTGTGATCGCGCATCGGCTCTCGACCATCCGCCACGCCACGCGAATCCTGCTGTTCGATGGCGGACAAGTGATCGAAAGCGGAACCTTTGATGAACTGGTGGCGAAAGGCGGCCGTTTCGCGGAACTCGCAAAAGCCCAATTCATGGTCCAGGAGAACGCGCGGGCCAGCGTGCAAGCGCGTGACGCCGGCAGCGCCGCTGTCAAGATTTAAGTATCGCCGAAATTCGGCCTATTTCGCCCACGATTTAATCGGAGAACCTCTGTTCTGGATCGGCAAGCCGGTATAGCTTTGCAGCCGCCGTAGCCGACGGCGCCGGACACGCTTGAAACCCGAATGTCACATGTCAGGACCTCCTGTTGCAGGCGGGTCTCAAAGGACCGGAATCGGATAGTGCATTTGCTTCGCCCGCTGCTTCGCAAATCAACGTGGACCTGGATCGTTCTTGCCGCAGCGCTCGGCATCGTCGCCCCGCGCGTCGCGCATGCCGAAGCATGGCTGGTGGTCGAAGCCGATAGCGGGAAAGTGCTGGAGGCGCAGAACGCGACCTATCCCTGGTATCCCGCTTCCGTGACCAAGATGATGACGGGCTATGTCACACTCAAGGCCGTCAAGGAGGGGCGTATCACGCTCGATACGCTCTTGACGGTGTCGCCGGCCGCGGCCTCGCAGTCGCCTTCCAAAATGGGGTTCCGGCCGGGGACTCAAGTCACGGTGCAAAATGCGCTGGCGATGATGCTGGTGAAGTCGGCCAACGACATGGCCGTCGTGCTCGCCGAAGGTGTCGGCGGTTCGATCGACGGTTTCTCTGCGCTGATGAACCAGAACGCCCAGCGGCTCGGCATGACGCAGACGAGTTACGTCAATCCGAACGGCCTGCCGGCGGACGGCCAGATCACTTCGGCGCGCGATCTTGCGATTCTCGCCCGCGCGATCATTCACGATCTGCCGGAATACGAATATTTCTACCACATCCCGGCGATCCGCTTCGGCCGCAAGATCACGAACAACTTCAACCATCTGATCGGACGCTATCCCGGGGCCGACGGCTTCAAGACCGGCTTCATCTGCGCATCCGGTTACAATTTGGTGGGATCGGCGACCCACAACGGCAAGCGGCTGATCGCCGTGGTGCTCGGTTCCACCTCCGGCCACATGCGCGCCGTCCGCGCCGCACAACTGCTCGAGCGCGGCTTTGCCAACAACACGCTGTCGTGGCTGCGCCCCTCGCTCGGCATCGTCGACAACCTGGTGCCGATCGACGCCTCGCCGCCGAACCTGCGCGACGAGATGTGCGGTGGCAAGCGCCACAAGCCGGCCAGCGACGAGGATGACGACACCGTTGCCAGCAACGCCGGTGCCGCAAGCAGCAGCGAGAGCGCCGTGACCTTCTTCACCGCCGGACTGCAGCCGCCGCTCCTGAAGCCGTCGGAGCTGCTGGCGGGAGGCCCCGCGGCTGCCGAGCCGACCGTGGTTTACACCGGCCCGACCAGGACCGGCGCCGCCTTGACGGCGGCCATCGCAGCAGACTCGGAAAAGCAGACGTCGCGGCATCGCGGGAAGACACGGGTTGCGGCCAGGCCGGATGCCGCGGCTGCGCCGAAGACCGACGCCAAGCCTGAACCCAAATCCGAACCGAAATCAGCGGCCAAACCGGCCGCGGTCAGGCATGCCAATGCCAAGCCGGATGCGGCCCCGAAGGCCGCCGAAAAGCCGGTCGCCGCGGTCGCGAAGCCGGCCAAGCCCAAGGCCGTTGCCAAGCCCGCCAAGCCAAAGAGCACGACCAGCGACGCAGGGCCGGCGGATCAAAGGACCGCCGCACCGCACGGCTAGGGCCGGCTTCGGGCTCTCAAACCAGGTCTTTTAAACACCCATCCGCCGATTTCGGGCGAGCGCCTTGCCATCGGCCGCCGCATTGCTCAATACTGCCCAAAATCAACATTGCCCAAACGAGGCGTCCCGTCCCAAGCGGCGGAGAACTAACCGGAAGGGGAAATACCATGGAGCGCATCTGGCTCAAGCAATATCCGCCCGGCGTGCCCGCCGATATCGATGTCACCCAGTACACATCGCTGGTCGAGCTGCTGGAAGAAAGCTTTGCGAAGTTCTCCGACCGCAAGGCCTTCATCTGCATGGACAAGTCGATCAGCTATCGCGACCTCGACGAGTTGTCGCTGGCGCTCGCCGCCTATCTGCAGAGCAAGGGCCTGCCGAAGGGCGCCCGCGTCGCGCTGATGATGCCGAACGTGCTGCAATATCCGGTGTCGACCGCCGCGGTGCTGCGCGCCGGCTATGCGGTCGTCAACGTCAATCCGCTCTACACCCCGCGCGAACTCGAACACCAGCTCAAGGATTCCGGCGCCGAGGCGATCGTGGTGCTGGAGAATTTCGCCACCACCGTGCAGCAGGTGATCGCCAAGACCGCGGTCAAGCACGTCATCATCGGCAGCATGGGTGACCTGCTCGGCCTCAAGGGCATGATCGTCAACCTGGTGGTGCGGCGCGTGAAGAAGATGGTGCCGGCCTATTCATTGCCGGACGCCGTCTCCTTCAACGACGCGATCGCTGCCGGCCGCAGCATGAAACTCANCAAGCCCAAGCTGACGCTCGATGACGTCGCCTTCCTGCAATATACCGGCGGCACCACCGGCGTATCCAAGGGCGCAACGCTGCTTCACCGCAACATCCTCGCCAACGTGCTGCAGAACGACGCATGGCTGCAGCCGGCGCTCAAGAAGCCGCCGATCGTCGACAATATGATCATCGTCTGCGCGCTGCCGCTTTATCACGTGTTCGCGCTGACCGCGTGTTACCTGCTGGGCATGCGCGCCGGCGGCACCAATTTGTTGATCCCCAACCCGCGCGACATGGCCGGCTTCGTCAAGGAGCTGATGAAATACCAAGTCAGCTTTTTCCCGGCGGTCAACACGCTCTACAACGGCCTGTTGAACACGCCGGGGTTCGACAAGCTCGATTTCTCCAAACTGAAAATCTCTAACGGCGGCGGCATGGCCACGCAAAAGCCGGTTGCCGAGAAATGGCTGAAAACCACCGGCTGCGCATTGTCGGAAGGCTATGGGCTGTCCGAAACCTCACCGACGCTGACCTGCAACCGGGCCGACATCGAGGAGTTCTCTGGTACGATCGGTCTCCCGGTGCCCTCGACTTACCTCTCGATCCGCGACGATGACGGCAACGAACTGCCGCTCGGCGAGGCGGGCGAAATCTGCGCCAAGGGCCCGCAGGTGATGGCCGGCTACTGGAATCGGCCCGACGAGACCGCGAAGGTGATGACGTCGGACGGCTATTTCCGCACCGGCGACATCGGCGTGATGACGCCGGACGGCTATACCAAGATCGTCGACCGCAAGAAGGACATGATCCTGGTGTCGGGCTTCAACGTCTATCCCAACGAGATCGAGGAAGTGATCGCCAGCCACCCCGGCGTACTGGAATGCGCCGTGATCGGCGTTACGGACGCGCGCTCGGGCGAAGCGGTCAAGGCGTTCGTGGTTAAGAAGGACCCCAACCTCACCGCCGAGGACATCATCAAGTATTGCGGCACCCAACTGACCAACTACAAGGTGCCCAAGCAGATCGAGTTCAGGACCGACCTGCCGAAGACCAATGTCGGAAAAATCCTGCGCCGCGAACTGCGCGACGAAAAGAAGGCCGCGGCCTGAGCCGACTGCACCGCGAGCGTCGCAACGACGCTTCGCGCTGCCCGGCCGATGACAGAACAGTGAATGCACGAGCCCATTGCCGTTTCCGCAGCCCGCCATATTGTGCCGGCCGCCCGCCCGGTCTAACAAACACCCGCACATTCAAGGAGAATTGACGATGACCATCAAAGTTGGCGACAAGCTGCCGGAAGCAAAATTTCGCGTGATGACGGCGGAAGGTCCGCAGGTCAAGACCACCGACGATATCTTCAAGGGCAAGAAGGTGGCGCTGTTTGCGGTCCCCGGCGCCTATACCGGCACCTGCCACAAGATGCATCTGCCGAGCATTTTCCTCAACGCCTACGCGATCAAGGACAAGGGCGTGAACACCATCGCGATCGTCTCGGTCAACGACGTCTTCGTCATGAACGCCTGGAAGCGCGACACCGACCAGCGCGACGAAGCCGTCTTCCTCGCCGACGGCAACGCCGAATTCGCCAAGGCGATCGGCATGGAGCTCGACGCCTCCGGCAACGGACTCGGCATCCGCTCCAAGCGCTACTCGATGCTGGTCGACGACGGCGTGGTCAAGAAATTCAACCTCGAGCCGGCGCCCGGCAAGGTCGAGGTTTCCGGCGGCGACACGCTGCTGGCGCAGCTGTAAGCGACAATCACAACTGTCGTCGCCCGGTCGAGCCGGGCGATGACATCCGTTGTCGCTGCTACCGCTTCAACCGCGCCATCGCGACGCCGTCGCGGGCGAGCTGGTCGGCGCGCTCGTTTTCGTCGTGGCCGGCATGGCCCTTGACCCAGTGCCAGCGCACCTGATGCGGTTTCAGCGCGGCGTCGAGGCGCTGCCACAGTTCGGCGTTCTTGACCGGCTTCCTGTCCGCGGTGCGCCAGCCGTTTCGCTTCCAGCCATGGATCCAGCCGGTGATGCCCTGACGCACATACTGGCTGTCGGTGTAGAGATCGACCGTGCACGGCTTTTTCAGCGCTTCCAGCGCCGAGATCGCCGCCATCAGCTCCATGCGGTTGTTGGTGGTATGGGCTTCGCCGCCCTTCAATTCCTTTTCGACGTCACCGAATTTCAGGATCGCGCCCCAGCCGCCCGGCCCGGGATTGCCCGAGCAGGCGCCGTCGGTGTGAATGATGACCGGGGGCAACGAACTCACGCCACCAGCCCCGAGGCGGCGACGCCGTAGTCGCGCATGCTGGCGACACCCTGCTGGAAGCGCAGCTTGCGGGCATATTCCAGGGGATCCTTCGGCCGCACCAGCGCGCCCGGCGGCACGTTGAGGAAATCGACCAGCCGCGTCAGCAAAAACCGCAGCGCCGCGCCGCGCGCCAAGAGCGGCAGCGCGGTCTGTTCGGCCTCGGACAATTGCCGCTCGCGGCCATAGGCATTGAGAAACGCCAGCGCCTTGGTGACGTTGAACGAGCAGTCGCTCTCGAAGCACCAGGCGTTGAGGCAGATCGCGACGTCATAGGCCAGCATGTCGTTGCAGGCGAAGGTGAAGTCGATGATGCCGGACAGCTTCTCGCCGAGGAAGAACACGTTGTCGGGAAACAGGTCGGCGTGGATCACCCCCTGCGGCAGGTTCTCCGGCCAGACATTGCCTTCGAGATGATCGAGCTCGGCCGAGATGAACGCGCGCAATCCCGGCTGCACTTCGTCGGCGCGGGGGGCGGCCTGTTCGAACAGCGGACGCCAGCCCGACACCGACAGCGCATTGCCGCGCGCCATGCCGAAATCGCGGCCCGCCAGATGCATCCGCGCCAGCGCCTGGCCGACGCCGGCGCAGTGGGCGGCGTTGGGCTTGCGCGGCCAGACGCCTTCCAGAAAACTGATGATCGCGGCGGGACGGCCGGCCAGCGTGCCCAGCGCTTCGCCGCTTCGGCTCTTCACCGGCAGCGGACAGCTGAGGCCGCGCGAGGCGAGATGGGTCATCAAAGCGAGAAAGAACGGAAGGTCGCCTTTGGCGACGCGCTTTTCATACAGCGTCAGGATGAAATAGCCGGACGTGGCGTGAAGCAGGAAGTTGGAATTCTCCACGCCCTCGGCGATGCCCTTGTAGGACAATAGCTCGCCGATGTCGTAACGGGAGAGGAATTCCGCAAGCTCGTCGGCGGCGACATCGGTGTAAACCGCCATGGCAGCCTACGCCGCGTCGGGCCGCAGCGAACGCGGCAACGGAAAGAATTCGTTCTCTTCCGCGGCCGAGACCGTCTCCACTTGCAATTCGTAGCGCTCGGCGAAGGCGCCCATGATCTCCTCGACGATCACTTCCGGCGCCGAGGCGCCCGCGGTGATGCCGAGGCTCTTGATGCCGGCAAAGCGCGACCAGTCGAGATCGCCGGCGCGCTGCGCCAGCACCGCGATTTTGCAGCCCTCGCGCTCGGCGACTTCGCGCAAGCGCTGCGAGTTCGACGAGTTCGGCGCGCCGACCACGATCAAAGCGTCGACCACCGGCGCCACCTTCTTGACCGCGAGCTGGCGGTTGGTGGTGGCGTAGCAGATG
>JGI12635J15846_10005535_pt1 | contig 10901 bp, 7 predicted proteins | sample BlaSpr_A8_OM2_M2_FD_15846 | JGI IMG/M metagenome (IMG submission 15846) | reverse complement strand
GGTGAAAGAGGAAGAAGATATCGCCCGGCGCTTCGTCGTTCGCACTGCAGTACTTTTTGTTTAACCCGATGATTTGTTGCCGGGCGAGTTCCAGCAGCGGCGCGTCTTCTGCAAGCGTCTCCTGCTGCGCATCGCGAAAATCCGTCAATAGGGCAAAATGCAAATTCTGATCTCGATTCGCGAGGAATCTGACTTCCAGCGCTTCCACGAGATCCGCGATGTTCTCGGCGCCGGTGATGATGGTCGGCACGACCGCCAGGGTTCGCCACTGCGCTGGAATGCCTTGCGAAAAGTCCATTCGCGGCAGCGGCTGGGGTGACGCGAGCTGCGTCGCGAGCCAGTTCACCAGCGCTACCGCCAAATGACTCGCAGACAACAGCGCGAGAACGCTCACGACACCGATGAGCCAAGCGGCGGTTTCATGCTCATGGGCCGTGACGAGTAGCTGCGCAGTGAGTACGGCCGTAATGAGCGCAATCCCGCCGAGGTAGCTCAGCAGAGGGAACCTTCCTCCGGCCCGCCGCAGTGCCTGCGCAGGGGCGAGCCGCGCTGCGGCGCTACGTTCAAGCTCCGGCAACCCCTTGTCGACCAGATAGAATCCGACATGTGCTCTTCGGTCGCCGCGTCCGTGCGCGGCTGCGCTTTGTTCGGCGAGGGATATCGCTTTTTCTGCCACTTCACCTTCGGATGAAGGGCTATTCTTTGCGACTTTCTCTATCACGTGACGGTAACGATCGCGGGTCGCAAAATCCATCTCGCCGTAGACTCCGCAAGGGTCACGGTGTAGTGATTTTTCAATCACACTCATGGTCTCGACGAACTCGCGCCAGTCCATTGCACCGAGGAAGCGCAGGCTACCAATACTGTTGCTGATCGAGACCTGATCGGCCGCTTGCTGTTGATTGCCGGACTGGACCAGCTGCTCTATGGTCAACCCCGATTCAGCGAGGTGTTGTTCTATCCAGGTCAATGGCAGGGCCAAGGCAGAGCTCCGTCCCTGCAAGCGCCGCGCAAACTCCGAGACAAATGCGGTGGTCATCGGCGGATTCGACCGCGCCATATCGGCGATGACCAGAATCAGGTTTTTCGGGTCCTTCTCGGCGATCTCCGTCATCTGATCCGCCCAGGAGTCCGCTAGATTCCCCTCGACCCTGCCAGCGGCAATTCGCGCGGCGACGCGTCGAAGGTTCTCGATCAGCGCCAGACGCAACATGATGGGGATTGCCCAAAGCTCACCGACCTTGAGCGGGATGACCATCTGGTAGGCACCCACGAAGCGGCTGAGGCTTTCGGTATCCACCCGTCCATCGCCGTGGGAAATTGTCTCCAGGGCGATGTCGTATACCCGCGGAAGCCCGGCTGACGGGCCTCTGGCTAAGCGCGGCAGCTCACGGCTGTAGCCTTTTGGAAAGTGTCGTTTGGCGGTGCGAATCTGCTCTTCGATGAGGTAGAAATTGTCAAGCAACCATTCTCCGGCCGGGGTGATCCGCCGGTTGGCCGTGATCGCCGCCGTCTGCAGGTTGCAGACTCCAATCAAGACTTCTTCGTTCGCAGCGAGTCGCGTCAGAAGCTGATCGGGAGCGCGTCCGGAGGCCAACTTGTGGATAGCGGCGAGGCTCCTGCCGTGCTGTTCCATTTGATCAGCACTGAACAATTCCGCTCGCAACGGGGGTTCTTCGTTGAGATAGGTTGGCGCAACCGTTTTTTCCCGAAAGCGCATTCCAATATCAAACAGGTACCTGGACATGGTGGTATGGCTCGCCTTCAATTCTGAAATACCTCCGTGGCAAGATTGCAGCCAAAGCCGTGCTGCAAGTTGGCAGCGGGATTCAATGGACTACGGACTGCTCGTGCATATGCGATTATCCCGACGGTTGCGGCTTCGTCTCCCGCTCGGCGCGCCGAATCGCCACTCATTCGCCGGGCACCTTGCCAGGATGCCGTTGCGCCTTCTGCTGAGATGCTCGTTGTACGCTGACTATTACTGGAATATTCGATAGACCTTCCGAGATACTCGGGGTCAACCCGGAGGGAGATAAAGATGGAAGCTGGCGTTCATTCTAGCAATTCTTCCGGTCATCGGCGTACCGTCCGACCCCGCGACCGAATCGCGCGGGGTCACTTTTGCCTGGTTGCGGCGAAACTCGAGCGTCGTCCGGGCATGAGATGCCGCCACCGCGCGATTCATCCAAAAAGGTACAACCCATCGCGTGGGTTCGGCAGATTTTAGCGCCGCTCGCGGTCTCCCGCGATGCCATAGTGTACCGGATGACTTCTCAGGTCGTTCTACGCGAGCCACCTTTGCGTCCGCCATCATGCACCCGATCGAGTCCCGGCGGCGGATAATTCTTGCTCCGGCCGAGCGCTCAATCGGTGCAGCCGCTCCCATGAAGACGCTCGAGTTCCTTGGACACCGCGGGCTCATTCGGGGGAACCCGGCGGCGCAGCCATGCGGCATGGGCTGCCCGGCCGGCGCGCCCGCTACCTGACACGCCGGGCTTTTCTCTTGCTGTAAAGGTTCATCAAGGGAGTCACAGAGATCCCGTGAACAACGATCGAGACCACCACCGTGGCGAGCGTCAAGGCGATCGTTTGTTCCGCGAGCGGGCGAGGCAAGCCGTGATGTATCGCGTACATCAAGTAGTAGATCGAACCGATGCCACGAATGCCGAACCATGAAATGAGGATGTGCTGGTCGCGTGAGACATGCGCGCCGATGAGCCCCAGCCATATCGAAATAGGGCGTATCACAACAAACAAAAGCGGGATAAACCATGCGGCACTGGCCGGAATCGCGGTGAACGGAAGCATTGCNCCAACCACGAGGACGACGGTCAACTCACCGATTCGTTCCAATTGTGCGTTGAAGCCACGGACCGCGTGCATCATGTACGCGCTCGCGTGTTCCGGGTCGGTGGCGAGCGCTTCCAGAGCTTTCTTGTTGTCCATCGGATGAGGAAGGACGGCCGGGAGGCTATTTTCTTCGGGCTGCCCCTTCACGCGCTGCAGAGCGAGGCCGGCGGCAAATACCGCCAGAAAGCCGTACGCGTGACTCAGCAGGGCAACGCCATAAGCGAGAGCAATAAGACCCAGCGCGAGAAACTCGTCCAGTCCTACGGCTTCCTTGTGGTGAATGCGCAAATAGACCACCAACTTGCCGATCAGGGTGCCCAGGCCACCGCCAACCGATAGACCTCCGGCGATCCCCCACAACACGTCAACGGCGATCCAGTGCCAGCCGTTCGTGCCCAGGTCGTGTAAACCAAGCAGGCCCAGGCCCAACAGCGCAAAGGGAAACGCCGTGCCGTCGTTGAGGCTCCCCTCTCCCGTAAGACCGAAGCGCAACCGATCCCGATCGCTCGCCTCTTCCACTTGAACATCCGAGGCGAGAACCGGATCAGTGGGTGCCAGGATCGCGCCCAGTAACACGGCTGCGCCGAAAGATAGGCCGAGCCCCAGCACGCCGATGATCGCAATGAAAGTGACCGTGAGCGCCATCGATACGAAGGCGAGCCGTATCGGTAAGTGCCAACGCCTGTCGGACAACGGAACACCCAGTTTCAGGCCGGCGGCGAATAGTGATATCAGTACCGCGACCTCGGACATCCTTTCCAGGATGACGGGTTGCGATAGCGGGTCGGGTGCCATGAGCCCCCATCCGGCCGGGCCGAGGCCATAGCCTGCTGCCAAGTACAGCATGGCGGTGCTGAGCGGAAGGCGTTTCAGCAACGAACCGGATAAGGCTACCGTTATCAGCAATGCGCCGATAACTAGCGCCCAGACGGCGAACGACATCGAATACGGACCGTCAACTATTACGGAGGGAAACGAGAAGGAATGCAAGCGCTCGCGGGCTTCAGGACCTGGGGCGCCTAGGATTTCGCGCCGGATAGCGCTTCGGGCGGCTTGTACAAGGATTGCAATTTCTGGGTAATTGAGCGAAGGACACCTTCTCCGTCCAGGCCGCAGCCCGCAAGCATTTGCGCGGGATCACCTTGGTCGATGAAGCGGTCGGGGAGACCCAAGACCAAAGTCGGCACGCTCTCCGACTGCGCTGAAAGATATTCCAGGACCGCTGCTCCTGCGCCGCCATGCACGGTGTTTTCTTCGATCGTGACGATCAAGTCGTGAGTGGTCGCGAGCCGGAAAATCAATTCCTCATCCAGTGGTTTGACGAAACGCATGTCGGCCACGCTGGCATTGAGGGATTCCCCGGCTTCGAGCGCCGCTTTCAACATGCTCCCGAAGGCGAGGATGGCGACTCGTTTGCCCTCCCGGCGCACTACGCCGCGGCCGACCGGCAGTGCTTTCATCTCGCGTTCAATGGCCGCGCCGGGTCCGCTGCCGCGCGGATAACGAACGGCACTCGGTGTAGCGAGGGTAAAGGCCGTATAAAGCATCTGCCGGCACTCGTTCTCGTCGGACGGCGCCATGACGGTGGTGTTGGGCAAGCTGCGCAGGTAGCTCAAGTCGAAGCTGCCGGCATGAGTCGGCCCGTCGGCACCCACCAGGCCGGCGCGGTCGATCGCGAGCATGACCGGCAGGTTTTGCAGCACGACGTCATGGATCCATTGATCGTAGGCGCGTTGGAGGAAGGTGGAGTAGATCGCCACGACCGGCTTCAGTCCCTCACAAGCGAGGCCCGCCGCAAAGGTTAGCGCGTGCTGTTCCGCAATACCGACATCGAAATAGCGGTCCGGAAATTCCTCGGAAAAACGCACCATGCCTGACCCCTCGCGCATCGCCGGAGTGATGCCGATGAGGCGCTGATCGAGCCGCGCCATATCGCATAGCCAGTCGCCGAAAACCTGCGAATAGGTCGCCTTGCCCGCCGCCTTAACGACAATGCCGATGTCAGGATCGAACTTGCCTGGCCCGTGGTAGAGGATCGGATCAGCCTCCGCGGGCGCATAGCCCTTGCCTTTGCGCGTGACTACGTGCAGCAGCTGCAGGCCCGTCAGTTTGCGAATGTTGCTGAGCGTCGCGACCAGCAAATCCAAGTCGTGTCCGTCGATCGGGCCGATGTAGTTGAAACCCAATTCCTCGAACAGCGTACCGGGAGTCACCATGCCCTTCGCGTGTTCCTCGGCGCGCCTGGCGAACTCATGCAGCGGTGGTGCTGCGCGCAACAAGCGCTCGCTGGTTTCGCGCAGCGTCGAATAGAATTTGCCCGACATCAGCTTGGCGAGGTAATTGTTGAGCGCGCCCACGGGGGGCGAGATGGACATGTCGTTGTCGTTGAGGATAACGAGCAGATCGGCGCCCGTGGACTCGGCATTGTTCATCGCTTCGAAGGCCATGCCAGCCGTCATTGCGCCGTCGCCGATGATGGCCACGACCTTGCGTCCCAGCTTCTCGATTTTTGCTGCCACGGCCATGCCCAGAGCGGCGGAAATCGAGGTACTCGAATGAGCCACGCCGAATGTGTCGTACTCGCTTTCTTCGCGCCGCGGGAATCCCGCCACGCCGCCTTTTTGTCGCAGCGTCGCCATGCCAGCACGGCGCCCGGTAAGTATCTTGTGGGCATAGGTCTGGTGACCGACGTCCCACACCAGCCGATCGAACGGCGTGTTGAAGACGTAGTGCAATGCAACGGTGAGCTCGACGGTACCCAGGTTGGAAGAGAAATGCCCTCCGGTGGATGCCACGGAGCGAATGATGAAGTCGCGCAGCTCCTGCGCCAGTTGGGGCAAGTCACGGCGTTCCAACGCACGCAACTGCTGCGGGGTTTCTATGCCGTCAAGAAGGTTACTCTTTTGCATAATCATCAGCGGAGAGCGGCGATGCCACTGTCCGGCAGCCTTGATCCCTAGTATTGTCTCTTCACGATGTATCCGGCCAAGTCGCGCAACCGGTCGGCCGACGCTCCGAAGCCCTCGAGCGAGCGCAGCGCGTCCTGATAAAGCTCCTCGGCAAATTGCCGGGCGCCCATGACACCCAGCACACTCACGTAGGTAGGCTTGTCGTCCTTGGCATCCTTGCCGGCGGTTTTTCCCAATGTGGCGGTATCGGCCTCGGCGTCCAGTGCATCGTCCACTACTTGAAAAGCCAAGCCAGCATACTTGGCGTAGCGGTCGAGCTTTTGCCGCTCTTGCTTGGAGATTTCGCGGCCACAGTCAGCCCCGAGCAGGACAGAGGCCCGGATCAACGCCCCCGTTTTGTGGATGTGCATGGATTCCAGTTCCGGCAGGCTGAGTGCTTTGCCCACACTGCTTAGATCCATCGCCTGCCCGCCGGCCATCCCCCGAGAGCCGACGGCGATCGCCAGGCTGCGAATCATGGTCAACTGCCGCTCCGCATTATCCGCCAAGGCGGATTCGGACACCAGTTGAAAGGCCAGGCCTTGCAGGCTGTCACCAACCAGCAGCGCGGTTGCTTCGTCAAACTCCACGTGGCAGGTGGGTTTGCCTCGCCGCAGTACGTCGTCGTCCATGCACGGCAGGTCGTCGTGCACCAACGAATAGCAGTGGATCAATTCCAGCGCCGCACCGAGCAGGCGCAAGCGCTGCGGATCGGCCTCGGTAAGCTCGCCAGCGGCGAATGCCAACAGGGGCCGCACGCGTTTCCCGCCATTCAATACGGCGTAGCGCATCGCCTCGTGCAGTCGTTGTGGGGTGATATTTGGCTGAGGCAGAACCTCGCTGAGACACGACTCGATCGAAATCTGGACCCCGCGCACCCATGCGGCGAAATCAGGACTCACCCGAAGGCTCCTGCTGCGAGTTGTTGAGCGGTCGAAGCATCCCTTCTTCCAGGAGTTGCACTTGCTGCTGCGCGCTGACCAATTGGGCTTGGCAAAACTTGATCAATTCGCTGCCGCGCTTGTAATCCTCCAACGACCGTTCGAGCAGCAACTCGCCGCTCTCCATGCGGGTAACGATAGCTTCCAATTCGGCGATCGCCGATTCGAAGGTCGGTTCTTGGGCAGTAGGACCGGGAGTGGACATGATGAGGAATGGCCAAAAACCGAAAGTCTAGCTGAGACGGCGAGCCTCGGCCATCCGGTGGACGGGAGCGCAGGCAAAAATGAGATCAATCGGCTCTCTCTGCGGAATTGCCGGCGCGTTATTGCGCTGTGCATGATTTTTTGGCATGATCCCTGCATTCCTTGTAAGCGCGGTCTTTCTATACCGCGGCCCGGAAATCTAGGCCGCTGGCAGTCTTCGACGCGGGAGTCTCTACCACAAGCGACGAGTGGCGCAGCACGACTGTTGTTTTTCACTTCTTTGACTCTTGGAGGGGTGGGATATGACCAATTTAGCCAGTGTTGAACGCCTCGTCGCCGCGACTCCTCAGTTGCCGGTCGCTTGGTACTTGGACCCGGAAATTCACGAGCTGGAACAGCGCGCGTTTTTCGAGAAGGGGCCGGGCTACATCGGACATGAACTCATGGTACCCAATGCGGGAGATTATTACGCTCTCGATTGGCTTAACGACGCGTGGGCGCTCATCCACACGAAGTCGGGTGTCGAGTTGATTTCGAACATCTGCCGTCACCGCCAGGCGACGATCCTGAAGGGCAAGGGCGCGATCCCCAGTGGCACCATCGTGTGTCCATTGCACCGCTGGACCTATGATCTTAGCGGCAGGCTCCTCGGTGCGCCGCATTTCCCGAGCAACCCCGGTCTTGATCTGCCCAGGCAATCATTGCAGAGATGGAACGGTATGCTTTTCAGGGGCAAACGCGACGTGGCGCGCGATTTTGCCAAGCTCGGTGTCGCGAAAGACCTGGATTTCTCAGGTTACGTACTCGACCGCGTCGAAAGCAGGCCTTATCACTGCAACTGGAAGACCTTCATCGAGGTTTATCTGGAGGACTACCATGTTGCGCCCTCTCATCCGGGTCTGGGCAGCTTCGTGGACTGCACCGTGCTCGACTGGGAATTCGGTGACTGGCATAGCGTGCAGGTGGTCGGGGTCAATCGCGGCCTGCAGCGTCCCGGCAGCGAAACCTACAAAAAGTGGCATGAAAGCGTGCTCGACTACCGTGGCGGCGAGGAGCCTCCCCACGGTGCGATATGGCTCACCTACTACCCGAACGTTATGCTCGAGTGGTATCCCCACGTGCTGATCATCAGCACGCTTACTCCCCATGGTCCGGAGAAGTGCACCAACGTCGTGGAATTTTATTACCCCGAAGATATCGCCCTGTTCGAAAGGGGCTTCGTCGAGGCGCAACAGCGTGCCTACCATGAGACGGCACTCGAGGACGAAGAAATCTGTCTGCGCATGAGCGGCGGTCGACGCGCTTTGTGGCTGGAGGGCCGCGATGAACAGGGACCTTACCAGTCGCCCATGGAGGACGGGATGGCCCATTTCCACGAGTTTGTCCGTCGCGAACTCACGCCGCATCTGAAGAAGTGAGCACTGCAGCGCGCCGCCGCGGGCCGGTCGTCCCGCGTCATGATGAAGCGCTTCTTCCCGGTGGCCTTGGCCTCGTAGACAGCTTGTCGGCGCGTGCTCCAGTGCTTCGGCGGGGCCGAGATGCCGGTCGATCTCCGCTACTGCCGTAGAAGAACGGGATGAACCGGCGCTCAGTCGTTGTTCAGAGAAACGCTCGGTCAGGCCGCGTCGGATACGTGGGGTCACACGGCCGGCGGCCGGCCGTTCCATGTCGGGGAAGAGAATGACAAATTCCTCGCCGCCATAGCGGCCGATCGCAGCGGTGGGGCGCCTCATCTCCTTGAGCACCGCCACCAAAGTGCCGTAGCGCACGTCGCCCGCTGCATGGTCATTCGCGTTTTTAATCGGCAAATCTCCGGGCCTGGACGGGTGCCGCCGCTCGCCCTCAGGTGCTCTCGCCGCATGTCATGCTGCCAATAGGCTCGCGTTGGCGTGCAGCGCACGGGTCCGGGTAAACTCAAGCGATGAAATCCTCCTGGATGCTGGTCGCGGGCTTCTTTTTTGCCGTCATGGGCATTTGCGTGAAGCTTGGCAGCATTGAGTTTTCCGCGCTGGAGCTGGTGTTTTACCGCTCGCTGTTCGGGTTGGTATTCATCGCGGGAATTATCAAAGTGCGCGGCGGAACGCTCGCCACAAAACATGGCCGCATGCACATATCGCGGGGTCTGTCCGGACTCGCTTCGCTTTCATTCTACTTTTATTCCATCACCCAGTTACCCGTGGCGACGGCGGTCACGCTCAACTACACCTCACCGATGTTTCTGGCCTTGGTCACCGTGCTGTGGTATCGCGAACGCGTGCAGCCGCAGATATTTATTGCCATCCTGCTCGGTTTCCTCGGCGTGATTCTTGTGCTACGCCCTGCCATCAGCGAAAGCCAATTGCCTGCGGGGCTGCTCGGCCTCACTTCAGGTTTTCTCGCCTCCATTGCCTATCTGAACTTGAAGCAGCTGTCCGCCACGGGCGAACCGGATTGGCGTGTGGTGTTCTATTTCTGCTTGATCTGCACGGTGATCTCCGGAGTGCTCCTGCTCTTTTATGAATTCCACGCCGTCAGCCCTCGGGGCGCCGCTATTCTGCTCGCGATCGGCGCTTGCGCTACCATTGCACAGCTTGCGCTGACCCGCGCTTATCGCGTCGGCAAGACCCTCGTGGTGGGCAGCCTTGGCTACAGTACCGTTGTGTTCGCTTCGGTGCTTGGTCTCATCCTGCTCGAGGAAGTCTTGCCTTGGTCAAGCTGGCTGGGCATCCTGATCATCATTGCCGCCGGGTTGTTTGCAGCACGCGAATCCGGCGGCACGAGCGACTAGTACCGATCGGCCACCATGTGTATGCTGTCCTATCATGCCTCGTATATCCCGATGACGAACCATGATCACCGTTAACCCGGAACCGCATTTGGTCACTGTCACCGTCTTTGGTGACTTCACGCTGGTCGACTACCAGGAGTTTGAAGCGTCGGCACTCAAGGCGCTGGATACTGATCACCGGATCAATCTGTTCTTCGATTTGCGTGACATGACCGGCTACACCTTGGACTTGGCCTGGGAGGAAGTTCGCTTTACGCGTCAGCACCTTCGAGATTTCGACAGGATCGCTGTGGTTACGACGGATCAGTGGACCATCTGGAGCGTGTGGCTGTCGCAACTCTTCGTAGAAGCCGATATTCAGGTGTTCGAAGAACCCGCCGCTGGGCTGGCGTGGTTGAAAGAGGAACCCGGCTAAGTGGTTTTCAGTACCCTCGTTTCCACCGCGGATCTGGCTCATCACCTGGCCGAGGCGAACTGGGTGATCTGCGATTGCCGGCACGATCTTCTGGAGCCGGACACGGGCCGCAGCGCCCACGCCAGGGCCCACATCCCCGGTGCCCATTTTCTGCACATCGATGAGGACCTTTCCGGACCAAAGCTGGGTAAGAATGGCCGGCACCCGTTACCGCAAGCGGACAAGCTTACCGCGCGGCTGGGCGGAATCGGTGTCGACCGAGACAGCCAGGTGATTGCCTACGACGCACACGGCGGCATGTTCGCGGCTCGGCTGTGGTGGCTTTTGCGCTGGCTTGGGCACGAAGCGGTTGCCGTGCTCGACGGCGGTATCCCCAAATGGATCGCTGAGGGGCGTCCGATCACGGCAGATTCAGCGCCAGCGCGACCGAGGACCTTTGAGCGCAGCCCCGGCATCCTGCCGGTCAACGCCACTTTTGTTTTAACCCATCTTGATGGTCATGGTATGCGCCTGCTCGACGCTCGGGCAGCGGAACGCTTTGCAGGTCAGAACGAGACTCTCGATCCGGTGGCCGGACATATTCCCGGCGCTTTGAATCGGTACTTCAAGCTCAATCTTGATGAGCGCGGCGGCTTCAAGCCGGCGGACCTATTGCGCAAGGAGTTCAAGGCGCTGTTGCTCGAGACGAGCTCACGGGAGCTCGTGCACTACTGTGGCTCCGGGGTGACGGCTTGTCACAATCTTCTTGCCATGGAGCACGCCGGCTTGAGCGG
>JGI12635J15846_10005533_pt1 | contig 10902 bp, 5 predicted proteins | sample BlaSpr_A8_OM2_M2_FD_15846 | JGI IMG/M metagenome (IMG submission 15846) | reverse complement strand
AAGGATTGCTGCCTCAATTGGGAGCGGCGGACGGCTTTATCGAAGCGGGTACAAAGCCCAAGAACCAGGACGCTTACGATCTATATATGCGAAGCCTGGCCATTTCTCATGACGCGGGTCCCAATAAGTCCGCAATCGGCATTTTGGAGGAGGCCGTGAACATGGATTCAAGTTATGCGCCGGCTTGGGAGGCGCTGGGCTTGCGCTACTACTATTACGCCGCTTATTCCAGCGGCGGCAATGCCATGTTCCAGCGATCGGATGAAGCGTACCGCCACGCTCTTACTCTTGACCCAAACCTCAATTCTGCTTCTGCCCACCTCATTCTTCATATGGCGGAACGAGGCGAGGTGGGAGCGGCTTACGCAGGGGCAAAGGACCTCGTGAGACGTCGCCCCGGGTGGGCTGAAGCTCATTTCACGTTGTCTTATGTGTTCCGCTATGCGGGGATGTTGCCCCAAGCCACCCACGAGTGCGATGTCGCATTGGCACTCGACGGCGGCAATTACGAATTCCGGTCTTGCGCTTGGGCGTTCCTGGAATTGGGAAGAACCCAACGAGCCATGGACTTTGCCCGTCTCGATGCCGGTTCGGAATGGGCAGCTTACATTACGTTTTCTAGTTTGCTTCGTGAGGGAAAGATCGAACAGGCGCGCGCGGCAGTAAAAAATATTTCTGCCAATCCTTTCGACCGTCGCGATTTTCTGGAAGCTTGTATGCAGCCGAAGACGCCCGTTGATTTCGAAGCTATCGCCAGGAAAACTGAGACGGCGGTGCTGACGGAAGCGGATCCTGAGACGCGCTACTATCAAGGCGCTGCGATGGCATATTGCGGAGAGACAGACGAAGCGATAAGGCTCATCAACAGCGCCATTTGGCAAAACTATTGCGCCGTCTCCGCGTTGCAGTCCGATCCCCTGTTGGCAACGTTGCGAAGAACGGCGGCATTCCCCCAGTTACTAACAGCAGCTCAGCAATGCCAGACGAAGGTATTGGAATCGGTAAAGCAGCCGGTCACGCAGTGACGGCTGGGGAATTTTTTCGTGGCAGAGGGACGTGCGGGTGATGGCACCTACTTTGCCGGTCTGTCGCCTGAGTTCCCTTTGGAACAGGTTAACGCTCCTACCTTACGCCGACTCTCGAGATCGAATATCGCTATTTCTGTTCCCGCTCCGGGAGAGAGGATCAACTTGCCATCTGGAGTCATCGCTGTATCACCAAGACTAAACTCATTCTTGATTCGTGACCGCTTGCGAGTTGACGGATTCCACCTGACGATCTGATCGTTGTTATTCCCCCACACAACCCATTGTCCATCCGGGCTGAACCGTAAGCTCTCAACCTCACCACCGCTGCTAGTCGAGGAAACCTCTTGTCCCGTCTTCCAATCCCAAAGCTGCACCGCCGAGCCACTACCAGTCGCCAGAAGTTTGCCATTAGGATTGAATGCCACCTGCCACGCCATTCGCCAAAGTTGTGCATCTCGTTCGCCCGCGTCGGCGAAGACCTTCGGCGACTGTCCCGGCCGCACTTGGAAACTCCTGATCTCCTCCCCAGTTGCTACGTTCCAGAGACGAACCTTCTCGAAAGTGGCGGCAGCCAGCATTGATCCATCAGGACTAAATGCGATGCCCTCGGTCATATCAGAATTGTCGATGTGCTTCACTTCGCACCAAGTCTTCGTGTCAAACAGCCGAATAATGCCGTCGTCTGAGGCTGAAGCCAGCATTGCTCCATTGGGACTGAATTCCGATGAGTCGACGCCCCTTCCGATGATAAGAAAGTGAAGACGCTTCCCAGTGGCACCGTCGAATACCTTTAAAGCTCCATTCGATGTCCCTATTGCAACCATTCGACCGTCGGGGCTGAACACCGCGGTTTCCTCGTCCTCATCTCTTACATTGGGAACTGCCCATATCTGCCTACGAGTAGGAATGTCCCACCCCCGGACCCACGGATCGTAGCTCTTGCCTGCGGAAACAGCGGTCTTCCCGTCAGGGCTCACGGCTATGCCTTCCACGGAGCAGGGATAGTTGTCGCCCCTTTCGGAAAGTTCGGGAGCCAGAAAAGAAGACGGGGCGGTTTGAAAAGCATCGCGGTTTTCATTCCACCACTCTTTCCAAGGTCGGGTTGCCCTATGGCCTACAAGAAACAGATCGCGTTCTTTTTCCAATCGTTTACCTGTGAGCCGCTCTAGAGCTCCCACGGCTTCATCGGATAGAGATACCTCTGTGCTTTCTTCCCTCTCATTGCCTCCAGTGCTGAAACGAACCATGTTTCCGCAACTTCGCTTGTCGTCCAGCAGTGCTACGAAGTTCGGTATCAGTTGCGGGTCCCGGTACTGTTGAAGGGGGCTGATAGCAGCGCAGATCGTCTTGGGGTCGTGCAGCATCGCCATCAGCAGCCTCTCTCCAGCATCGGAGCGATGTTCTCCAAGAAGCTGGATCGCTTGCCCCCTTCGCTTGGAAGGTTGGGTCGAATCGCCCGCGATTTGGACAAGGATGCTCTTACCTTCTTTGCCGTAATCGTCCAGCACATCTCGGAGAAGTATTGTGTTCGTGGTCCGGTCTAGGGCAGCCTCAATCTGATTTTGCGCGGTTTCCTGGCACTCTTGGGCCTGCACCGAGAGCACTGGCAGCAGCAGGAATCCGAGTACCACAACAGCGATTATGCGTTTGAGGGGGAACGACGACATAGTGATGAGCACCCTCTATGGTGAGGCTTGAACACGGCAACTCCTATAGTTCCAGAAGAGCGAGTCCTAAAAACCTGCCGGTTTGTAAACGCGAACGTAATCAACGAGCATTTGCTGCGGGAAAACCGTCGATGCATCAGGAGAGCCCGGCCATTTCCCTCCTACCGCCAGATTCAGAAGAATAAAAAAGGGATGATCGTAGACCCACTTTGTTCCAGCTGGTAAGTCCGCTGGAGTGCGCGTGGCGTAGAGATTGTTGTCCACGAAGAACTTGATTTGCTTGGGCGACCACTCGACCGCATAAACATGGAAGTCATCCGCGAATTTGCGGCTGTCGGAAAATGAAAAAGGGGAACCGATTCCTTTACCTCCCGAATATCCGGGACCGTGAATCGTTCCGTGAACAATGGACGGTTCGCGGCCAATGTTTTCCATGATGTCGATTTCGCCGCATGTCGGCCAGGCTTTGGTGGAGAGATCATTTCCCAGCAGCCAGAATGCCGGCCACATGCCTTGCCCGTAGGGAATCTTTATGCTGGCCTCAAAACGTCCGTACGCCTGCTGAAATTTATTCGATGTGTTCAGCCGCGCGGAAGTGTAGTCGTGCGAGACCATATCTGCGCCGGTGTAGCTTTCTTTGAGTGCGGTGATGACAAGGTTGCCGTTCTGGATTTCCGCGTTTTGCGGCCTGTTTGTGTAGGACTCGAGTTCTGCATTTCCGAAGCCATTACCACCAGTCACAAGATTCCACTTGCTGGCATCTGGAGAGGAGCCATCAGGGAGATTAAATTCGTCACTCCAGACCAGCGTCCATCCGGGGAGTGTTTGAGATGGCGGCGGCGTCACCGCGGTCTTGACTGCGTGACCGCAGCTTGCGAGCAAGATCGCGCCAACGATCGTGAACAGCATAAAATTTCCGCGAATTCTATCCCTGCAAACCAAACGATTCCTCCCGCCTACTTCGGAGGCGATGTCATCTCCATTGCCCAAATCGCCGCAGGGCGCATGTACATAGAAGCCCGGTAATATCCGGTATTTTCCCAAGCTTCAGGAGTTCGGAACCAGTAGCCTTTCGTTTCATACGTCGTGTGAAAGACGCCCCATGCCGTCCGGTATCCCTCGTCTTTCATGCCATCGCTTAACATTAGCGCAGCCACGCCGAATGTGGTGCCGGTCCAAACTTCCTGCACCTGTTCGTTGGTGGTGATGATGCTGCCGTCGGCGCCCATGCCATTTACCGCGCCCATTTCCCCTTTGGCAAATTTCATCACGTTGAAGTCGTAAATTTTCTTCAGCGCCTTCAACTGCATTTCGCGGGGAACCAGGTCGCCCAGTCCGGTCATATTCGCGTACCACTGCCCGGCTAGCTGGTCGGCTTGCACGTTGTCCCGATATTCGCTCATGGTGTCATAGCGGAAGTATTCTCCATTCCAGAGCTTTTTCACGTAAGTATCTTGGCCCTTGAGGAACATCGCGTGGTATTTGGTTGCCGAAGTCCTATCACCCAACACTTGCGCAATTTCTTCCGCGGCGCGCAGTGCGGCCAGCCATAATCCGCCGCAGTAAGCGCTCTCGCCATGCACGATCCATACATCGTATGTCTGGTCGGGATAATCGTCGTTCTGGGGAATACCATCGCCAGTGCGGTCGTATTGCTGAAGATGTTGAAGCGCTTCCTGCACCGAAGGCCATGTGTACCGCAGAAATTCAGTGTCTTTCTTGCCAGTAAAAACGTAGTCGCGGTAAATCATGAGCACGAACTTACTGTTCAGATCCTTCCAATCGTTGGTATTTTGCCAGCTGAAGGAATTCACTTGGGCGAAAGGATCTTCTTGCGGGACTCCAAGATCATGCGGTACCGCGCCTTTGGCTTTACGAATTCTGAAGTTGAGGGAACCTGTCTGTTGAGACTTCCATTGCCACAAGTATTTATCAGTCAAATCCTGTGAAACTGTATCGGAAAATTGACGCAGTACTTGCTTATCGATGTGAGGCCAGAACTTCACCAGCGGCATGGAACCGTAGAAACGAACATCCAGCGTGGCATAGAAGGGATAGTCAAAGCATTCGAGGAAGCCAAATGTATCGGCAGCCTTCTTGTCGGCAGGCTGAGTAGCTGACCCAACCGGATGTCCCCAGAAGGAACCTCCATCCGCGAGAATGTACATTTCGTTGAACAGCATTCCGCGATACCACAGCGGTTTACTCTCATCGTTAATGTATGGAGCCTGCCAGGCATCGATCTGATCGCTCCATCGCGAGGCATTTGCCAATCCATCGCGTGCGATCTCCCAGGAATTCGTTCCGGACGTCCCGTAGAAGTTCGTATAGTGGCGATACCATTTGCGTCCGGAACCGAAAGTCACAATCGGAAGATCCCACGCGATCACCATGGGAATCACGCGCTTCTCTCCCGGCTTCAACGTGAAACGAACCGCGATCGCTCCCGAGAGATGTTCCGCGCTGCTCACCCATGATCGATCGCTGTTCGAAAGGCGGCCATCCGCCGCGAACGGTTTCCAGATCTCGTCACTGGTTTCTGGCACGAACGTGGTTTGATAGGTGACTTCGACGCCGGGCGATTCAAGCGTGGCGATAGTCATCTGACCATCCCAATCATCTTTTACCCCGTTAACATGGATGCGATCGAAGACGATTCCCTTCATTTGGCCGCTACCGTCCCCATCTTTCTGCTCAAAATGGTTGCGATTCCCAATGTCGAGAGCGCCGTGCATGTTTGGCGAAAAGTCTCGGAACCAACCGAGCATATTGGTCCAAGAGAGCAGAACAGAAACGGTGACAGGCTTGTCGGTTGGATTTTCGGCGTGCCAGCGATAGACAGCAAGGGGATAACTGCTTTCGCGATAATTGTTAGGCAACACGGGAGAAAATTGCTCTAGTGTCACGTGGGCAGGAAATTTTTCCCACCGATAGTCGTACCAGGATTTGGGATAGAGAGAATAGTAATCGCCGGCACCAACGGGATAATCCCACTTCCAACTTCTTAATTCGCCGTTTTCGGGATGTGCCGCCGTCAGGACTTGCGCGATGCCTTCTGTTGCGCCTTCGGACTTTTGATACATGGCAAATTGATTGGTCCAAACTGTTTGATACTTGTGGACTCCGCCCTTCATGTGCCAGCGGGCGAAGTCTCCGCGGTAGGTACGCGAAAAAGTTCCCGCTCCAAAACCGCCAACCGGAGCACCCTGCCAGTAGCCATCGTCAATCATGCCAGTCGAGGCCAGAGCCGGTTTTCTGCCACCTGCATTTTCGAGGGGAAGACCGATTGGACGCTTCCATGCTGCTTTAGGAATCGCGTCTCCGGCAAAAAGATACGATGCCGAATAAAAGGAAATAAGCAGCAAACAGTTCCAGGTCCGCCCAAAATTCATAGAAATCCTCTCCAACCAATTGCGCCAGCATTCTTGGAATCATTACATAGACGTGAGGGTCGGTATTTTATAGAGGCTTGACCGGAATAGGAAGCGGTATCTAAAAGAATTCGGCCATTGATGGCGCGGTGCTGGCGGCGCCCGGATAATTTGTCACGTTTGGTACTCCCAGGCCTTCGAGAATGAGCCGGAGCATACTTTGATGCTGATACAGCGTGGTCGACTGAAAGCCTTGTTTGGCATCCGGGCTGATTATTACGGCGGCAACGTGGCCACCGCCGTTTGCTGAATCGCTGGCATCTCCCTCGTCGAACACGATAATCAGCAACCCATCCTTCTGAAATGCAGAACTTGAAATCACCGGCGCAATGTAGGTCTGCAACCACTGATCTGCGAGTTGCAATGTGCCGTCGTGAGCATCGTCCAGCAAATTCGGCACAAGGAAAGAGAAGTTTGGAAGCTGTCCATTTGCCAGGTCCTGATTGAATTGCGTTAAGGATTGGAGATTATTCACTTGCGTGCTGCTATTCACCACGTCAGTAATGTAAGCGAACGGATTGTGGCGCTTGGCATATGGATAAGAATCGCCGCCCGTGTATCCCGGGGAAGGAATGCTTTCAGCGTACGACTTCCAGGTTTTTCCCGCAGCGAGCAGTTGGCGGACGATGTTGTCGACGTTGACTGTTCCGCTGAATGAATCGTCGTTCGAGATCAGCTGTCCCGTGGTCAACATGAAGTAATTGCCAATTGACGGATGCGTGTTGGCGTAATACTGAGTCGCCAATCCATATTGAGTAGCGAGGCTGTTGAGATATGGCATGGAAGAATTCCCGATGACCTCCGAGTAGCTGTGATTCTCCTCGAGGACCAGCAGGACATGACCAAAGGCCGGCACACTGCCAGTCGATGGAGGAGGATCATTCGAAGGCCGCGGGCTGCTGGGGGAAGACGATCCGCACCCCAGGGAGGCAATGAGGAAGAAGCTTATGACGATGAACGAAAGCGTTCGAACTACAGACGGAAAAGAGGATGATGAGAATTTCATGGGTTTTTGATGCCAGAAGCGGAGCGTGCGTCTACAGAAGCGGCGTCTCAAAGATCGGTTCTTTGCAGGATGTTACGCAGAGATGACTGAAACTTACCGTCCCTGAAAGTGCAAAATGAAGTCAACCTCGTGAGCGTCGGGATGACCGTCGCACATTGCCGATTGCGGCGGCTAGAAGACTGGGCATGTTCTGACCGGTTCAGTATAGAAGCCACTATGATGAGTTAGGCCGTTGGAAAGTGTTTGTCCCTCATCGGTTAAGGCTTACCCCCGGGGGTTCCCGACTCTTGATCGACATCCGCAACGTCAAATATATAAGCTGTTTGGTCTCTTGTAAGAACGAAAAGACGCTTGCCGTCCGGCGAGAACCGTTTGTAGGCGATAGGCGCGGAGAAGGCCATCTGTCTTCGCAATCTTGTATCCGCAAGCTGGTACACGCTTACCTCGCTGGTAGTTGAGGAAACAGCAAAGAGGCCGGAAGCAGCCGACAGCACCGCGTTGGTGCCGAAGATATGCCCAGTCTCTTTACCCGATGAAATGCGGTAGCTGACCACCCGTCCGCCAGAAACTTCTGTTACTATCCACTCATTTTCCGCGACTGCATCATTGAGAGTGAAAGAGAATTTGTTGGTTTTGATTACCAACTTGCCGGCCACAACGTTCTTGCGCACATCGAGCAGTTCCAGAAAATAGCCGTCCTTGTCGGCCTTCTTTAAATCAGGAAATTGTTTCAGCTCTTCCTGAACCGCGTCGGAATATACAGGACCACCTACTAGCACAGTGCCGGCGGTTGTATCCCACTTCATGATTGGGAAGCCTGCCGGGAAACGGCGGGACCACACAGCGCTGTCGTTTATGTAGTCGTGCACATCGATAGTCCAGGCTCGGGTCTTGGCCTTTTCATCTCCGGCAAGATTCCACGCGATGAAGTAGGGGCCGTCCTGGTGACCTTGCTTTTCGCCGATCGTATATACAATGCTTCCGCCACTGCTTGAACTGAGCCGGCCAATGGCGCGCTCCTGCGGTCCATTTTTGGGAAAATCGGCGTAGAGAGAGTGGTCCGGACCAAACCAGGCGCCATTGAAACCGCGAACATAGTTGACCTGCGTGTTATGTGGAAGGTCCCATACGGCACCCCGTGCACGCGTAGAAACCGCGAGGCGCTCGAAATCATCCGAAACAGCTATCGCGCTGATACCACCGAGCCGTGTTTGTTTTAACTGAATACTCGCAAGCGTTTTTTGGCTTGTTAAATCGCTCAGAGCAATTTGTCCATCATTCAGTTCGTGCAGCACAATTCCATCATAAACATCGAGGGTGTCACGCTTGAAGGATAGGATTCGAGATGTGCGAATTTCCATAACACCGAGGGGATTCTCCTTCAGCGGGCCAATCATGAAATAGTCGCCATGGGTGGTTGGCCCGACGTGAACGGAGTGGGACAACGCAAACTGCTGCAAACGTTCTCCAGTCGGAAAGCGCAACATGGGCGACCTCTCCGGGGAGTTGATGTCGATCCCTACGATCCGGTCTGGACCCACAAACGTGAAGTCGCCGCGCACCAGGTTACGGATCGAAGACGGCAGGGGTACTTCACGTTTTTGCAACAGGTCGAAAGCAAAAGCGCCTGTGATAGACCCCGCCAGCAGATACCGGCCATCTGGCGAGAAGCAAAGATTCGCAGCCGATATCGCGAGAAAAAAGCTGCCCGGGAAATCAAAAGGAGCCTCGAAGAATGCTCTCTTGGTGCCGATCGCGTCCCCAGAGGCCACATCGAACACCGAGAATGTAGTACTAACAGCGAGGCAGGCAAGAAAACTGCCATCGGGAGAAAGAGCGCTCTTAGCGCATGGCTCATGGAATGCCATTTCATGCACCGAGGTGCGATGTCGGTTGGCAATGTCCCAGACCTCCACACGAAAAGATGGAGTGTAGAATGCGACCGATTTCGAATCGGGTGAAAAGGATGCAGCATAAGCGTCGGGCGCATCAATGAAGAACAGGAACGCCAGGGGATCACGAGATAAGATATGGATACCGCCGGCATCCTGTGCCAGAACGAACTTGCCGTCTGGGCTGAATCGCAAGTTCTTAACCTCGGGCCGGAGCGGTAGCGCCAGTGATTGCTTGAACACCAGTCCGGGCAACGATTCGTGATGAGAATGGATGTCGTAAGCAATCACCGCTGCTTGCCATTGTTGAAAGTCCGATAAACGCGACGGAGGAACGACATCCACGCATCCGGGCGGCAGAGAAGACAAGGATTTTAGAACTTTTCGCAGCCGCACCTGCTCTGGCTTCGGGTCTTCTAACAGGTCAGAGAGCCAACTGCCAGTCTTACCCCGAGTTTGCTGCAGACGATCCAAAACATCAACGTAAGCCTTGGGTGCGTACCCGGCCCGCATTACCGCGAAGAGGGCAACACTGTCGGCAACGTATTGCTCCTCCTCTTCGTGCTCAAATGACCCCTTGACCGGCTTGGTCCTCCAGGTCTCGAGGAAGCGGTGGAATTTGTCGGCAATATCAGCACGATCTCCAACCTCAGTGACGTGCAAGACCTCACGGAATAGGCGCGTCATATCCGCTGCCCCCTGATGAGTGACAATGTGGCCTAACTCGTGTGCAAGTATGCCCGCCAACTCGTCGTCACTCCGTGCCATTGCCACTAACTTGCGAGAGACATAAACCCGTCCTCCCGGAAGACTGAAAGCGTTCGCTTCCGGTAATTCCACCAGGAAGAAACGGATACGGAAGCCGCTTACGGGCAAATATAGAGCAAGCCGACCACCAACCTGTCGTAGATGATCTTGAAGGGAGTCGTCTTCGAACATTGGGATGGACGCCGCCAGGCTTTCGGCTTCGATATCACCTAAATCGGATTCCTGCTGACCGGAGAAGATGTTTTTCCCGGGCGGAAGTGGCTTCAGTAGCACCGGCAAGGCACACTGTTGCTGGGCGACTGTAGCAGACACAATAAGAAGGAAAAGAAATATCAGCAATAGGTGCTGAGCACGCGGCATCACGGGCATCAGGGTAATTCTGTTTCAGCGCCAACGCAATGATAGCCTCGCCCCCGAGGACAGCGACAAAAGAAGGCTGGGTTGGAACGGCGCATTTACGATCTCAGGGCAACGCTCGCAAGTCGTGCAAATGCGTGCCATTCAACCGGGTTAACTGTCGTCCATCTAAATTATGAAAACAATTGGCGGAAGCGAATGGGAGTCGAACCCACCGACGACGGTGTGACCCGCCGTCCACCGGTTTTGAAGACCGGGACGATCACCGGAACGCATGCGCTTCCATAAGGTAGTTGTCATCTTGAGCGAAGCGAAAGACCTATGCACGGCGAGTCTCAGTACATAGGTCCTTCGCTTTGCTCAGGATGACAATATGTATTTTTCACGAACTGATTTTTGCGACAGACATAGGAATCTCAACTCCTACGTCCACCGAAACCACTTCAACGCTAGCACGAATGAGACTCCTCCCCACAACGCCAGGATCAGAATTCTTCCCGCTTGCGAAGTTAGAGTTGCTCCTTGCAGGATGGTCGTCCGCAGGGCGTCGTTGAGTGCGGTCAGCGGAAGAATCTTGACGAACGGCAATATTCTGGCTGGGAAATGTTCGTACGAGAAGAAGACTCCGGAAAAAATCCACATCGGCATCATGACAAGATTGATGAGTCCGCTTACGGTTTCGATTTTCTGCGCGCGGCTTGCCGCTAGCAAGCCTAGCCCGCCGAATGCGACGGATCCCAATCCCGCCAGAAG
>JGI12635J15846_10005532_pt1 | contig 10902 bp, 6 predicted proteins | sample BlaSpr_A8_OM2_M2_FD_15846 | JGI IMG/M metagenome (IMG submission 15846) | reverse complement strand
GATGATTGGTCGGAGCACGGGCCGCGGACGAACCGTCCAGCGTCGTGCCGTTGACGATGAAAATGTCGGGCCAGCCGTCGTTGTCGTAGTCAAAGATTGCCACACCGGTGCCGGTGGTTTCGATGATGTATTTTTTTGTGTTCACGCCGCCGAAGGTGTTGGTCATGGTGAGGCCGGCATGCTTGGCGATGTCGGTGAAATAGGCAAGCGGCTTCGGAGTTGTGTTTTGAGGATTGTCGACAGCTGGAAGCAGGGAGAATGAGAGAACGACTACAAAAATAATCTGGAGGGCTAAAGAAATCGCGCGACGCTGACGAGAAGTCGTGAAAACCATGCCTTCAACGGATAGTAGGGTGTGGGCGAGGGCCGGTCAAGGCGTGGCGCTGCCGTCGGGCGTGACGCAGATCTGGCGCTTCAACGACCACGGCGCTTTTTGGTTCTTCCGGCGTGTTAGGATTTTGATGTGAGCGGTCCAATTCGTTTGAAGGATTTTCGCAGCTTAGGGCGGGGCGTCTTGATCTGGTGCCTGCTGTCGCCGATTGCCTTGCGCGCCCAGGATGCGACGGCTCCCCCCGTGGGGCGTGCCGCGCAGGCCGATGCGAGCTACCGGCAGGGAATTGCGGCCTTGCAGCAGGGGGATTTGGCGTCGGCGCGAACGGACTTTGAGAAGGCTGTGCAGTTGCAGCCGCGGAGCCCCGAGGCGCACAACTCATTGGGATGGGTTTTGCTGGCGCAGAACCAGGTGGAGCCTGCCATCGACCAGTTTCAGACCGCTTTGGACCTGCGACCCGATTTTTTCCAGGCGCACATGAATCTGTCGCGCGCATTCCTGGTAAAAGGTGACCCGAAACGCGCGGCACGCGCGGGACGCGAAGCGGTGAGGTTTGCTCCAACGGAGTCGGAAGCGTACCGCACGCTGTCGCATGCGTTGGATGCCTCCGGCGATGTGCCCGGGGCCATCAAGCAAATGCGGCACGGGCTGGAACTGGACCCCGGCCGGCCGGACCTCCACGACGAGCTGGGGACACTTCTGGTGCGGCAGGCGGCGATGAACGCGGCGAGTCCTACAGCGAATGGCGATGCCGCACAAAGTGCCGCGAACGCCGGCAAAGATCCGGCGGGTTCCCCATCCGGTGGAGCAAGCGGGCTCTCCCCGACACAAGAAGCCGAAAAGGAATATGCCGAGGCATTGCGGTTGCAACCGGAATTCGCCGCCGCGCACTTGCACCTGGGCGTCCTAGAATTACAGGAAAAATCTCCGCAAGAAGCGATTCATCACCTGGAAGAGGCGGCCCGTTTGGATCCGCAGAATCCACTCGCCCATTTGTATATGGCACAGGCGCAGTTGGCGGTTGGCGACCCAGACCGAGCCCGAAACCAAGCTTCGATGGCGCTAAGACTTCAGCCCGGGCTTGTTGAAGCGCAGAATTTTCTGGGCCTGGCGCAGCAACGGCTAGGCAATGCCGATGAAGCCGTGGAGGCTTTTCGCGACGTGCTCAAGGTGCAACCCGAAAATGCCGATGCGCACAACAATCTGGGCCTGGCGGTTTTGCAAATCGGAGATGCCAATACGGCCATCCGCGAGTTCCAGGCGGCGTTGCGTTTAAGGCCGCAAGATGTGGGATTCCAAGCGAATCTGGGTATTGCGTACCTGCAAAAGACGGACTTCGATTCCGCTGTCGCTCAGTTGGAGTCGGCGCTAAAAACGTCTCCACAAGACGCCACGCTGCACTACGATTTGGGGCTCGCGCTCAAACTGAAAGACAAGCTGCCGGAGGCCATCGCGGAGTTCCGGAGAGCAGAAGAGCTCGACCCGCAGGAAACGGACGTGCACTACACGCTCGGGGTGACCTTGTGGCAGCAAGGGGATTTTCCGGCAGCAGCAGAGGAACTGCGCGCAGCCATCCATGCAAAACCCGACTATGCGGAGGCTTACTACACCCTGGGTTCCGTGCTGAAGCAGAAAGGCGACTTGCAGTCGGCGGCCGCAGCACTGCGTGAAGCCATTCGTTTGCAGCCGGATTTTCCCGGAGCGCACACCAATCTGGGAGCTGTTCTTCGTCAACTCGGGGACGAAGACGGAGCCGCGGCCGAAAGCCGCGCGGGCATGGAAATTTTGAAGGAAAAGTCGAGCGAGCAGGCGGCTACGTTCACGACCAACTCAGGCCGCCGGCTTTTGAATGCCGGGGATTTGGATGGCGCGATCTCTCAATTCCGATCGGCGATACTCACGGCGCCGAACTACGCACGCGCACACTTTCAACTGGGATTGGCACTGCAGCAGAAGGGTGAAAAGGACGAAGCCGCGAGAGAGTTTCAGAAAGCCGCACAACTCGATCCCCGGCTAGCTGCGCCTTCACAGTAAAAGCCCGCGAGTTCGAGTGCGGAATCGGTCTCCCGTTAGCTGCCGTTACGGAGCGCGANCAACTCCGTCGAAACCGGCACACCACGCGTCACTTTCACCCGAATCACAGCCTCAAACGGTTTCAGCTCGCCGCTCTGCGAAACCGAGAGGCGCAAAAGCAGTTCCTCTACGGAATTCTTGCGACACACGTACTCCACGGCCGCTTGCGTTCCCATGGTTGTGTTTCCCGCCAAAATCAGCACGGCCTGGCCTGGATTCAGTCCTCTCACCAGCCCGATAAGGCCATAGTCTTCTACCAAGGGCTGATCTCCGGGCGTTCCCAGGAATTCCTTAAGCTCGCCAGGTCGCGGGTGCATGTTGATAATCTCTGGGTCGCCCTTGCGCGGACCAGACTCCACGCGGTGGAAAACAAATTCCTGCGTTCCCGGTATTTCGAGCAGGGTCAGATTCTCCAACGGGGATCCCACGAAAATCAGGTTATTGTTTTTGGCGTCGTCGAGTGAAAACAAGCTGCCGCGCTTGACGCGTATCTGGCGGTGGAGTGTCGCGAACAAGTAATCCAGTTCGTGTACCGCCAGCACCTCACCGACGCCGGTGTAGTGGTCGAATATCGGGGCGTTCCGGTTGTCTTTGCTGGCGTCGAAGTAGCGCAGGCCCACTTCTGGTCGTCCCACGAACTTGGCATTGCTGAAGATGACCCACGGTTCTTCCTGGCCCGAGATGAAGCTACCCCAGAAGACCCGGAACGCCCCGGATACTCCGTCGGAGTCCCGAGCAATTCCGGCTTGCGCAGGGTTGCGATTGGAAACCATACTCAGCATGGCGATTAGAGATATCACCAACAACGCCGCCAGCAAGCTTGTGGCGATGATCCAGTTGCGTCGTGGCGCTGCCCCACCCGCTTCATTCTGGTTCGTTCGCGGCAGGTGCGCTCTCGCTGAGCCAGCTGCACGATGGTGGAACGACAGGACATACGTACCTTTGGGGAGTTCCACGACGACGGGATCCTCGGTACCGTCCGAGCCGTAGTATTCCGCAAGCTTGACCCGCAAGCGCCCGGCCTGAACCCGAACCATGGAGTCCAACTGGGGGTCGAAGTCCGCCGAGCGGCCAAAAACCTCCGTCGCAATTTGATATTCCTTGATGGGTAACCCGGGATGATCCAAGACGTGCTTGGCTAAGTAGCGGAGCAGCTTACACAGAGACTCGGACCCGTGCAAAATATGACTGTTGACCAGCTTGTCGATCTCGCCAAGATATTGCTCACGTTCCGTCAAGAGGGACCTCGTGACAAATCGGTTACAGGGAGTGTAACAATGCGCCCATCTGCTTGCAAGACTGGGATTTATGAGGTGTAACGGTATCAGACGCCCTGAGACTTCAATCTAACACAGGAAAAAAACTAATAGAAGACATCGCAATTTCAGTTCGGCCTGTCGAGGGCCCGGACCTGCTGTTGTAGTGTTCTTCCTAGGTGGCAGTCCACGGAAGACGTGTCTTGGGGTGCTTTTTCACGTCGAGGGTAGTTGTCGTCTGGAGGGGTGTGCGTTCATGACCAGACCGGCTCTTGCTGGCGTGTTCTTGCCGAACCTGTGTCCTCCCATACGTTCAACTTTTCTAATCTTTCGAAAATGACCAGAGCTATTGATTGGCGCCTTCCGTATGGCGCTTGGCAAAGTTCGAATCGACGGTCTGAAGTCCGCAGGTTTCGGTTCTGTTCCGAAGGAGGGGTGAGATGCTGAGGCGATCAGTTTGGGTGGGGTTTATCGTTCTTTGTTTAACGTTGGGGCTTAAGGGGCCAGTGGCGCTAAGCCAAGCGGTATTCGGAAGCATCTTTGGTACGGTGACCGACCAGCAGGGCGCGGGAGTGGTCGGAGCGAAGGTAACGATCACTTCGCAAGCCAAGGGTACGATATTCGAGACAACAACGAACGAGAGTGGGAACTACACGGTGACCCACTTGATCCCGGACGTGTACAGCGTAAAAATCGAGGGCACCGGCTTTAAGGCGTTCGATGTCAAAGACATTCAAGTACAGGCCGACGCGGCCGTTCACCAAGATGCGCAGCTGACTGTTGGTGATGTGACCCAGACGGTAGAGGTCAGTGGCGACGTCGAGCAGCTTAAGACCGACCGCTCGGACGTCTCCACCGAGTTCAACGAAAAGTACGTCGACAGCCTTCCCATTCTCAACCGCAATTTCACGAACCTCGAGCTACTGGCCCCCGGTGCCCAAAAGCTGGTCGGCTGGAGCCACGCCGCGACGGAAAATCCACAGGGCGGGCAGCAAATTTTCGTGGATGGCCAGCACTTTAGCGGGACTTCGTTCATGTTGGACGGGACCGATAACCAAGACGCCATCCTTGGAATCATCGTGGTCAACCCAAACATTGACGCGATTCAGGAAACTAAAATTACCCTGCAGAACTATGACGCCGAGTTCGGCAAAGCCACGGCGGGCGTGATTACCGTCCAGACCAAGTCGGGAACAAACGATTTTCACGGCGGCGGCTTCTTCGACTATTACGGCAGCGATCAAAACGCGCGCGACCCGTTCACGAATGCGCCGGGCGTCGCGCTTCCGAACGCCAGTTATAAGGATTTCGGCGCGCAAATCGGCGGCCCCATCAAGAAAGACAAGCTGTTTTTCTTCGGCGATTATCAAGGCGTTCGCGAGACCAGCGGTCTATCGAACCTGTTGACAACTCCAACCGCCGAGGCCATCAGCACATGCAATCCAGCGACGAACGGGACCAGCGCTACGCCGGGCTTCTGCGACTTGAGTCAGTACACCGGCCAGATTTCCTCGGGCGGCGGTCTGATCTACAACCCCAACACACCAGGGAGCAATCCGCTGACCGGAGCAGGGCGCACGCCGTTTTGCGGACCGGCGGGTTGCGCGACCCAACCAAACTGGATTCCGATTGGCGACATTTCCGCTCAGGCCGGCAAGGTGTTGGCTGAATTTCCTGCTCCGACCAACAACGGGGTCACAAACAACTTCGTAGGAAATGGTTCTGGAACCTACCAGCAAAACGCATTCGACACGCGTATCGACTACAGCGCGCCGCATGGATACCAAGTTTTTGGGCGCTTCAGCCTGGATTATTTCCATCTTGCCGGAGACGGATCGCTTGGAGCGCTGGGCGGAGTAGGATTTGGCCCTGGGGGACTCAATGGCGAATCCACCACTCACAATTACAGTCTCGCGGCAGGTTTCGACAAGACGATCGGAACAACGCTGCTCACCGATTTCCGGTTTGGCTACTTCAAATACAATCCGCTGACCGAATACTCTGACGCCAGTACCAACCCGATGACCGCATTCGGTATCCCGGGACTAAACTTGGGAACGACCGAAACAGGCGGCTTGTCATCATTTTTCCTGAATGACAACGGCAACCAACAGATGTCGCCCTACGGCGACGGGCTTAACGTGGGACGGTGCAATTGCCCGCTGATTGAAAGCGAGCAACAATTTCAATTCGTAAACAACTGGACGAAGATCAAGGGCAACCACCAGTTCAAGTTTGGTGCGGATATTCGCTTCGCTGAGAATTTGCGCATCCCAAGCGATTCCAGCCGCACCGGCGTGCTCAACTTTGATTCGCTGGGCACATCTCTGGCAGGGGCCGGCGGCTACAGTTTGGCTACCATGCTGCTTGGCGATGTTACGTCGTTCCAGCGCTTCCAAAGCACCAGCATTACGGCCGCTGGGCGGCAGTGGCGCGAGTTCTTCTACGCCCAAGATACCTGGCGCGTAACGCCCAAGTTCACGTTCAACTATGGCGTGCGCTGGGAAATCTACAACCCGGAGTACGTCAACGGCACAGACAACGGCGGGTTCGGCAACCTCGAGCAGGGCGTCATTCGCGTGGCAGGCGAAGGCGGCATCGGGTTGAACGGCAACGTCTCAAATACGTTTAAAGCGTTTGGGCCACGCCTCGGCATCGCCTATCAGATTGACCCGAAGACGGTGGTCCGCTTGGGTTACGGCCGCGGCTTCGACATCGGCGTGTTTGGATCAAATTTTGGCCACGCCGTAAACCAGAATTTGCCGGTATTGGCCGCGCAAAGCCTGTCGGACTCAAACTACAACGCGGGAGCGAGCAACAATATCAGCCCAGTCTTTAACTTGGCTCAAGGACCGCCCGCGTATCCTTTCGCTGCGGTGCTTGCGGATATCGGGAAAGATGGTATTCCCGGTACCTTGCCACTTTTGGGCCCAGACGGCACAGCGAGTACCTACATTCGACCGACAATCCAGCGGTTGCCCACCTTGGACGCATGGAACGCAACGGTTCAAAGGCAGGTGACATCGACGATTACCGCCGAAGTAGCCTACGTCGGAAACAAGGGCACGCACGTGCTCTTTCCAGCTGGACCAAGTTACAACGCCAACCCTCCAGCCGTAGGGAACGGGACCGACCTTGTTGCCTGTCCAACGCCAGCCACCTGCAGTCTGACCTCGTTCGTGCCCTTCGTGGCGCAGGCTAACCGACGGCCGCTGTACCTGAACGGTGTGCCGGCATTCACTTATCCTGGGTCCACGTACACGACTCCCACGGGTGCAGTGCTTCCCACGCCCCCCTGTTGCACGACCGACGTTGGCAACTACTTTGGCAACGATTCGAGCAGCCACTACGAATCGTTGGAGGCCAAGATCAACCAGCGCTTCTCCAATGGCTTGCAGTTCCAAGCTTTCTATACCTTCTCGCACTCGAATACGTTCGACAGCAGCGATGACGGTTACTACACCATATCCCCAAAACTTGAATATGGACCTGACCCCTATAACCGCAACCATGTATTTGTGTTCACAAGCGTCTATGAATTGCCGTTTGGCAGAGGAAAGCGATTCATGGGCGGTATCGGCCGGGCCATGGACTTCGTGGTGGGCGGCTGGCAATTGAGCAATACTCTGAACTGGAGCAGCGGATTGCCATGGACAGCGAGCATCGGTGAATGCGGCGAGATCGCGGACACTGGGCCCTGCCGCCCGAATCTGGTGCCGGGCCAGTCACCNGGGATTCAGGAAGGTCCGCACACGGTGACCTCCGGCTGTGCCACAGGCGGGGAGTGCGGTTTGTACTACTTCACTCCGGTCGCGGCGCTGGCATACCCTCTCACCGCCGCCGATAACGGTCTGGATTCTTGCACCTTTGCACGGCCCGTTTCGGGAGGGTTTTCACTCCCGGCTTGCGGAACGATAGGTAATGCTGGACACAACACGTTCGTCGGACCCAGGGCGTTCTTCTCCGATCTCTCGCTGTCGAAGAACTTCAAGATTACGGAGCGACTCAGCGCGCAATTCCGGTTCGACGCGTACAACGTCTTCAACCACCCTGTGTTAGCTTTTAACTCCAACCAGGGCAACCTCTGCGTCGACTGCAGCACCAACTCCGATGCGGGCAGAATTGACAACATTGAAGGTGACTCCTCACCCGGCTCGCCGATCGGCATGCGGCAACTGGAGTTTGGACTCAGGGTCAGGTTTTAAACCAAAGCAAAAAACAAATAACACCCCAAACAAACGGGGAGTCCTCACGGGCTCCCCGTTTTTTATGCTTTAATCCTTCTTTAGGCTATCTTGGGACTTTCGGATGCAAAAGCTCAATCGGGTCTCGACGATGTTCGCGGTTATACTGGCCCTGAGCGGCGGCTCAAGGTCGCTCGCACAGTCGGCACAGCCAAGCCAGCCACAGGGATCGGTTGAACCATCGACGACAGCGTCGCCCGAAGCAACGCCGAAGGCGTCCAGCTCCGATTTCGAGGAACCGCGGAAGCTGTTGCAACAGGGAAAGTATGATGAAGCGCTCGCAGCGTTGAACGACCTTCAGGAAAAACATCCGGCGTTGCCCGGGCTGTCCCACGAACTAGGGCTTGCGTATTACAAGAAGGGCGATTTTCTGAAGGCGGTGGCGGCTCTAAAAAAAGCTGAGCAAGAAAATGGAGACGACCGCGAAGCGGTTCAATTGCTCGGGCTCTCCTACTACCTGGCCGGCCGACCTGCCGAGGCCATCCCTGCTCTGGAAAAAGTGCAGAGTTGGTTTCCCAGCGCCAACGTCGATGCCGCCTACATTTTGGGTATTTGTTACATACAAACCAAGGATTACCCGCACGCGCGCACGGCTTTCGCGAAAATGTTCGGCGTACCGGACGAATCGGCGGCCAGCTATCTGTTTACAGCTCGCATGCTGCTGCGCCAGGATTACGCTCCGGTGGCCGAAGAGTACGCGCAAAAAGCCGTTACCCTAGATCCAAAGCTGCCGTTGGCCCATTTTCTTTTGGGGGAGCTGAACCTTTTTCATTCCAAGATTCCCGAGGCGATCGGGGAGTTTCAGAAGGAGCTAGCGCTCAATCCGGGTTACCCGGCGGCTTACTACAAACTCGCCGACGCTTATTCCCGTGTGCAGAACTTCGACGAAGCCGAAAAACTCTTGCAACGCTCGATCTGGCTGGATGCCACGTCCACGGGTCCTTATATTCTGATGGGCAAAGTCCTCGAGAAGAAGGGCGAGACCGCGTTGGCCGTGCGCGCTTTGCAACGGGCTCTCACGATGGATCCGAACAATCCGATGCCTCATCACCTGCTTGGACAAGCTTATCGCGACATGGGTCGAAACGAAGACGCCGAGCGTGAACTCAATGTTGCGGGTCAATTAGAGGAACGCCAAAACTCGAAGCCATGACTGCTTGCCTGAAGCTTACGTTTCGTTTTGCCCAGGCGCCCGCCATTTCAGGCGCGTTCTTGCATCCTTATGCCGGATAAACCCTACAACGTCGTCGGATTGGGCGAGCTGCTTTGGGACGTGTTCCCCAAGGGCAAGGAACTCGGCGGCGCCCCCGCGAATTTCGCATATATGACCAGCCTGCTGGGCGATCACGGCATCGTCGCCAGCCGCGTCGGCAGCGACGCGTTGGGTCGCACGGCCGGTCGCAGGTTGGAGCGCATCGGTCTCCGCAGCNGATACCTGCAGATTGACACGAAGCATCCGACGGGAACCGTGAAGGTGGAAGTGGATCCCGCCGGCCAACCTACGTTCGAGATTGCGGAATCTGTCGCCTGGGATTTTTTTGAATGGACGCCAGAGTGGGAGCGCCTCGCGGCTTCGGCGGACGCCGTTTGCTTTGGAACTCTCGCGCAACGTTCCTCCCAATCGCGCGCCACGATACGCGCGTTCCTGAAAGAGGTGCGTCGCGGTACGACGCGAGTATTCGACGTAAATCTTCGTCAGGCTTTTTATTCGGCGGAGACGCTGAGCGAGTCCATGAAGCTCGCCGATATCGTGAAGCTGAATCAAGAAGAGTTGCCAATCGTCGTAAAACTTCTGGGGCATTCGTTCCAGGATGACGAGCGAGCGGCGCGTTGGCTGCGGGATTCGTACAGCTTGCAACTGGTCTGTGTCACGCGCGGCGCCAAAGGCAGTTTGCTGGTCAGCGGAAGTGAGACCAGCCAGCATTCCGGCTGCCGTGTTGTAGTGGCCGACACCGTCGGTTCGGGCGACGCGTTTACCGCAGCACTCGTTTATCACTATCTGCGCCGCGGATCGCTCGCTACTCTGAATGAGGCCGCCAACCGTATGGGCGCTTGGGTGGCCAGCCAAACCGGGGCAACTCCGCCCCGCGACGACTACTACCTGCAACAGATTCGTTCCGCGGTGAGTGGCGAGGAATAGCTCTCTGCGAGTGGATCGATGAATGGCCTGCGGGTCCCGATTGGCGTGGGCCTCGAGACGCAGAGAAAAAGCGCGAAGGTTTCCGTCGAGAGCGGACACACACACGAATAAAGGTTAGTGCGCCCCGCCCCCGGGCGCAGCATTCTGCTCCTGCGCCAGACGAGCCACCGATTCCTGCGGAAGTTCCTTCAACAGCGCCAGGAAAACTCCGTTTGTCCAACCGAAGCCGACGATGTTCATGTGATAGCCGGCGGTCACTTGCGTCTCCGACGATCGTGTGACCGCGTTGTATTTTTCCCGTATCGTGCCGTCGCGCCGGAAATTTTCCGCCACGGTCGAGAGAAACTCATACGAAATCCGATCCGCGTCGTCCTTGAATCCATAGCGCCGAACGCCTTCGTCGGCGAGCAATTGGTTGGGGGCCCAAGCGTACGGGAAATCCCATTGTCCGCCCGTTTCGTGCGGGCTCATGACCAACCCGCCGGGTTTCTCGAACACTCCGATATTGCGCATGATGGCAGCCGCTTGTTCAGGCGTCGCGATACCGACCCACATGGGCAGAAACGTCGTTACGTATTCGTAGGACGATTGCAGTTGCTTTTCGAAATCGTAGTCGAAATACAAACCGCGCTTGGCGTCCCACAGATACGTTTGAATGAGGGCCTTGCGCTCGTCGGCGCGTTTTCGCCAGTCCACCGCTTCTTTCTTGCGGCCCAGCATATCGCTCATCAACGCCAGGTCTTCTTCGGTCTTGTAGAGCAAGCTATTCAGGCAGACCGGAGCGTAGTGGTGGGTGGCCGCACCGAACGGCCCGAAGCGAAACGAAATGTCATAGCCCGATTCGCGCATGGCGCGGTC
>JGI12635J15846_10005527_pt1 | contig 10907 bp, 7 predicted proteins | sample BlaSpr_A8_OM2_M2_FD_15846 | JGI IMG/M metagenome (IMG submission 15846) | reverse complement strand
CTATGAGGATGCTAGAGCCGATGGCGAGAGAGCGGCGACCCTGCGCGACACGAGAGGCGTAATTCTTGACCTGCAGATTTACGCCTTGCTAGAGCAAATTTACGGTAGACTCGGCAACAAGGAATTGGCGAGCAAATATGCTGCTTTGAGCCGCGTAACGCCCGTGCCCATCAAAGAAACCCGCTAAGTGATAACCTCGGTTCCCCAATCGAATCGGTTCAATCTCAATTGAGAAGGCTCTGGAATCAAGTTTGTTGCGCGATACCGCATGATCGATCAATTTCTCGATGGTACGGCGTCCGTAGTCTGCCACGGTGATGCCAGAAACTATCGCAACAACTTTGTTGTTTTCGCCTGCGCGGGAATCGCGCCGCGCATCAGGGAGCGAAAGCGGTCACCTGATAGGCCTTGATCACGTTGGAACCCACATTTTGCGGGAATCTCGGATCAAACTTGGCGGCGTACTTCGACATTAGATAGTCGGACACGCGCTTTTTAGCTTGGTCCAGGGTGGCACCATCGCCAATCTGCGAAGAGCTAGTCCAAATCATTTCAGTGGGTATAGCTCTCATAAGCGTGACACTGGGGTGACAGCACTACACCAAACCATCCAGATCAGCCGAATAGGGCTACCCGGTTTCGGCTTTCAACAGAATGCTTGGGAGTAATCACACCAGGTGGTTTTCCAAACCGCCGCCGAGCAAAACGGTTCTCACGGATGAAATCTCGGTTCGACAAGCCCCTGTACCAAGGACGATCACCGCGCGGCCACCCTGGGCGTTGAGGAGAAAAAACTGCAAGTTCAGTTTGCGTTGTTTTTGCGTTCTAGGATCGGAAATGATGGGCAGTGATGGGTTGTGAAGGGGAGCTAAACTTTTGACTTTTCAGCTATCTCGTTTGCTTGACGTGCCCGACCTCAGTTTATGAGTCCGCTGCTCTAACCGCTGAGCTACGGGCACCACGGGAGGTAACGTCTTGATTTTATATTGGTTTGGGAGAATTGGGTGGAAGATTTGAAAAGGCCCCGAGCACCGATTGTAGTAAAATTGTAGTAGTTTCCTGCCCTCAGGGCACCCCCCAAATTCCACTTGATGTCCGGTTGATAGCGCGTTAATCACTGAGAAATTCTGTCGGTGGCTTCGCCGATACCACCAATACATCATAGTCACAAAGTAAAAGGAGATCAACACGGTCGTGAACGCTCTTAATTCCGCCTCCGTGAGCGCTAGATACTCTGCCTGCGTAAGCACTCTGAGGATTCGCCCACGACTATCGAGAACGTATCGCCCATTTACGATTTCTGGTACTCCCGGGCCATTCTGCACGGCCAACCAAACAAGGTGCGCAAGGGCAATCAGCGAGAGTAACCAGGAACAGGGAGCGACCCAACTCGGCATGCCTCGGGCGAATCCCCTCCAGCAGAAGCTCGGTGCTCTCGACAGGGGATACTCAAGAACGTACATCGGCACAAGGAGCGCCATCCATCCAGGGATATTACGCGGATCTTAAACAGGCCGTCGTGCAAGATCGCCTACCTCCTCTTGAATTCCCGGTCAGCAGAGATGCAGATAAAGGGAATTTCTTGGACGTAATTGCGCAAGGAATTTGGATGAGGCCGGTTAGCACGATCTCGCCTATTTTATTAGCAGTCTGTAATCAAAGACTTACCAAGGTCGGGCGAAGCTGAAGTTTTGGCCAGAAACTTGCCACAACTTCTCCGGTTGAATTCCTGAAGAGACTCGTCGGGGTCCTGTCCCTTCCCGTTCCCGAGCTTCTAGCCGGGGTTCCCGCTGCAGACCGGGCTAGAAGTCATAGGTTTCTGGTGTCCTCATCAAGGGCAAAGTACGGGCCCAGTTCGAGTAAGGGGGAAATATGAGATTGCGCACCTTTTTCGTGTTGGTTCTAGTCTTCGTTCTACCGTTGTTGGCAGTCAGTGCCTATGCCGATACCGCCGTTCTCGGATCTGCAAGTAGTTTTGCTGTCCTCGGTGCCACGCCGAATGTGACCAATACCGGTGCGACCACTCTCAACGGGAGTCTGGGTGTTTCTCCAGCTGCTTCGATCACTGGCTTGAGTAGCATCACCGTCAATGGGGCGCCAGCGACAGGCAACGCGGCGACGCACATAAATGATGCGCTCGCGGCTGCAGCTCAAAGTTCTCTCACCGCAGCAATCACTGGTCTACAGGGCCTGTCGAGCCTTCTCTTGCCCTCAGCCGGTCTCTCCGGGGTCCTAACAGTCAACCCGGGCGTCTATTCTAGTGCGTCGACCTTTAACCTGAACGGAACACTCACTCTCAACGCCCTGGGCCAAAGCAATGTGGCCTTCGTTTTCCTGGTAGGGAGCTCGCTCACGGCCCAAGCCGGCTCGGTTGTTAACCTAATAAATGCCGGTTCAAACGTCGGCGTATATTGGGTGACAACAGCTTCGGCGAGTGTTTTAGCAGGCGCCAACTTCGTAGGAAATATTCTCGCTACTACGAGCATCACGCTGGGTCAGGGCGCAACGATAACCTGCGGTAGCGCCTTGGCGAATACTGGTACAGTGACAATGATTAACAACACCATCACTAACGGCTGCCAAGGCAGCATTATGATTACCCCAGGCGGTACAGTGGTCGGTGGGCCCGGTGGGGGCGGTGTCCCCGGACCTGGGACCCCGCCCACGTCCGTCCCAGAACCCGGAATATTTGCGTTGCTCTCAGCCGGACTCGCAATTGGCCTTCTGAGTTGCGCTAAGTCCGCTAAACTGATGGACGGGAGAGAAGTCACCCTTCCCCAAGGAGAGTGATTTCGTTCTCCCACCCAGGAATTACACGGGCCGCAAACACATAGAGTATAAGGATCAGCCTTGTCGCATCAGGGTTGCATTCCATTTAATGTACACGGAGAACGGCAACGCTACCAGGCACGGAGAGAGGGACGGAGTCAGAAACTTTCCCTTTTCACGCAACATTGCAGCCAGCTGCAACATCGCACGCCCCAAACACAAAGACAAGATAGCGCCAGAGCATAGTCTGGCCTCCTGCACGGACATATCCTCAATCGAAAACGGCGCCAGCAATCGCCACCAGCAGGATAACTCGCGAGCCGGGACTGGCTTGATTCCCACCCGCAGCGGCTACGAGTCTGAAAACGTGTTTCACTTCGCACGAAAAGTTATATTTGTGAGGATATTGATCGCTTAGAGGCCAGAATTAGGAGAAGCATGGCAGCCGCCTTCAGCAAACTTGCGTTGTTGCTTCTCGTTTTTGCTCTTTTTGTCAGCGAGGGCTGTTCCGGGGACCCGAACACCCGGAAGCAAAAGTATTTTGAGAGTGGCAATCATTATTTACAACAAGGCAAGTATCCAGAAGCTGCAATTCAATTTCAAAACGCGATTAAAATAGACCCCAATTTTGCGCCTGCTCACTCCCAGCTTGCTAAGACCTATGTTGAGCAGAAACTCTGGCCGCTTGCGTTTAGCGAGCTCTCGACTAGGGTGCTGTTGGACCCCAAGAATTTGCAAGCGCAACTCGACCTGGCTAACTTTCTTTTTGTAGCAAGAGAGTTTCAAGAGGCCCGAGTTCGGGCGGCGAATATCCTGCGGGACAATCCCGATAACGTCGATGCGCAACTGGTATTGGCAACCAGCGACGGTGAACTTGGTAACCTGGATGCCGCAATCGAAGAGGCACAACAGGCCGTCAGGATGGCGGAGGGTAAAGCGGTGCCTTATCTAGCTCTCGGCCTTCTGCAGGAAAAGGCGGGGAAGCTTCCAGCAGCCGAGCAGAATTTGCAAAAGGCCATCTCCCTGGATCCAAAGATCTGAATCTTTTGGAGGATAGCGCCTCCGAGTGGATCAAGTACGCACCATCCGCTCCGCAAGCCTATCTCCTGCGTGGCGTAGCACGCATGCAGACGGGGCACGCCGCCGGTGCGGAGCAGGACCTCCGCAAGGCGATTGAACTCGATCCCCGAAATACCGATGCGGAGGGTAAAGCGGTGCCTTATCTAGCTCTCGGCCTTCTGCAGGAAAAGGCGGGGAAGCTTCCAGCAGCCGAGCAGAATTTGCAAAAGGCCATCTCCCTGGATCCAAAGTTCTTGTCTGCTCGCCTGGGTCTCGCTCTCTTCTACCAGAGACGGCAGCAGTGGCAAGCGAGCGAAGCCCAATACCGCGCTGCGATTGAGTCGGAACCCAACAGTCTGATCTCGCGGACTTCTCTCGCCTCGCTTTATTTCGCCTGGGAAAAGAAGGACTTGGCGGAACGTACTCTACAAGAAGCCCAGAGGGCGCTGCCGAATGAACCTGCAGCAGCTTTTCTCCTCGGCGACTACTACCTGAACAATGGCGAGTCGCAGAAAGCATCCACGGAATTCGCTGCGCTTTACAACCAGCATTCCAAGGATCTCGCCGTAAAGAAACGCTATGTTCAGGCCCTACTCCGAAATAAGCAGTTTGACCAGGCCATGAAGCTGAGCGAGGAAATCCTGAAGCAATACCCCGCAGACCCCGAAGGTCTTTTATCCAAAGGCCAAGCTCTCATTATGTTGGAGAAACCCGGGGAAGCTATTCCTATCCTCGAAGCGGCAGTACATGCCAACCCCGAAGACCCGGTTGCACACTTTCATCTGGGCCTCGCCGATTACAAGACCGGAAATTTGGCTGGAGCAGAGACAGAGTGGCGCGAAACGGTTAGACGCAAACCTTCCATGATCGAAGCGCAGGAGAATCTGTCAAAACTTGCTACTCAAAAAGGAGATCTGAATCTTTTGGAGGATAGCGCCTCCGAGTGGATCAAGTACGCACCATCCGCTCCGCAAGCCTATCTCCTGCGTGGCGTAGCACGCATGCAGACGGGGCACGCCGCCCGTGCGGAGCAGGACCTCCGCAAGGCGATTGAACTCGATCCCCGAAATGCCGATGCGTACAGCAGGCTGGGCGCCCTGCGCCAGTCGCAGAAACGTCTCGCCGAGGCCGAAAATTTGTACGAACGGGCCCTTACGCTCAATTCCGGGACGCGAGACGCGATACAAGGCATCGTCATGCTATTCCTTTCCCAAAATCAGCCCGAGAAGGCCCTCCACCGAATAGAAGCGCAAGTGACGAAGGTTCCCATGAGCAGTGATTTGCAACTCCTGCTCGGGGAGACGCTCATCGCCAACCACAGAACCGCGGAAGCACAGCAAGCGCTAGAGAAGGCCGTCGAACTGGACAAGTCCAACGTGCAGGCTTTCCTTCTTCTGGCCGAGCTCTCAGAGGCAGCCGGTCGCCCTGATGACGCGATTTCTATCCTGGAGCGTACCATTCACGATAACCCGCAGGATGTCCGGCCCTATCTAAATCTCGGCGCGTATGAAGAGCGACGCGGGAATTGGCAGAAAGCACAGGATCTTTATAAGAAAGTTCTTCAAATTCAGCCCAACCAACCAACCGCTGCCAACAATCTTAGTTATCTGCTTCTCGAGCACGGCGGAGACTTAGGATACGCGGTTTCGCTGGCCCAAACCGCCCTGGCCGCAATGCCAGATTCGGCGAACGCGGCGGATACGCTCGGCTGGGCCCACTACAAATTGGGAACCTACGATTCAGCTATCGGGCTGTTGCAGGAAGCGACCACAAAAACTCCTCAGAATGCGACCTATCAATATCATCTTGGTCTTGCATACGCGAAAGCTAATAAAGTCGAGCTCGCTCGCGCGAGTTTCCAGCGTGCTCTTAAGTTGGATCCCAATTCTTCGCGAGTAAATGAAATTCGCCAAGCTTTGGCCACATTGGGCGCGGCTCCCTAGTCACAGCTTTGATTGTCGTGCCTTCGGTTAGGAATGTAATTACGGTTTAGAAGGCGTACTCAAAGCAAATCCCCTTTCGGTTCGCTTCAGGATGACAAGGCGCTTCAGGGCGTCAACACTCCCCTTTTCACTTTTTCCAGCGAAGCGTCGCATTCTGAGAAAGTTAGTGGGAATCCTTGTTCCCAACAGATATTTGAAATGAATCCACTTGATGTCCGGTTTGCGCTAACGTTAATCATTGAGTTCAATAAATGGATGGGAGAAAGTACCTGGGCTCACTACCAGAGCACAGATGTGAAACACTTGCACTGGGATTCACCATGCAACTGAGCTCAACCTTCTTTCTGAACTTGCTCAGAAGCGTCGGTGTTAGTTCTGGTGTCAGTTGAACTCGTTGAAACCGTCCCCGCGAGAAGCTCTACGGCTGCTAGCGTATGTTTCGGCGCGAGGTAAGCGTAGGCGTTTCTCTTTCTTGTCGTATCGTTGCTTTGCTAGGAGCAAGAGCCTTGTTGCGGACAAAACGGCATGCTCCAGCAAAACTCCGAAGTTTGTGAAGTTGTTTGCTGTCAAGCCTCGTTTCGAATTTGAAGCCTTGCCACCTCAGCACGCCGGATTTTGTTCCTTCCGTCGGTGCCTCTGTTACTCACGACACTACAACACCGCAATTGAAGGCGGCATAGGAGCCGCTTCGATCTGAACCAATGACGTTTCCACTTTTCCACGGATCGGTTGGGCAAGGTCTACATTCTTACCCTTGGCATAGATTTCGTGGCGAAGATGGCTTCTGTACCACTCCGCTAGCGTAGTCGTGCGATTCATATGCTCGATAACTTTCCGCCAGCCGCCGCCGTTGTAAGCGCAAAAGCTAATTTCTCCTTGTCGGGTTGCTACAGGGATGCTGGAATTAGAGATGGCGGAGAAATCGTAGTTGAAAGCGTCTTGGAACCACAGCCCGTTAACAATCATGACCTTCCAACGCCCTTGGTATGAGTATGCTTTCTGGGACCAATCATCGCTGCTACCAGCAACACGATAGAAACAATCTTTGAGCAAACCCCTAAGCTGCGCGAGACCGAAGCCTACAGGAGCTTTCTGTTGATTGAAATTGCGCAGTAGGGACAACGAGACGAGAGCCCTTGTGGAGGCCGGCCCTCTCCCACGATCCGTTATTTCCAGAATATCTCGCATGAATTGTTCCAAATTGAAGAAGGATGGAATCGGAACTGCTGCCTTCTGGTCCGCATCTATGAGCAAGAGGCTGAACATCCCGTGATTTGGGTGTGTGTCCGGGAAAAGGCTTCCTAACTCTGCATGCGGAGTTAGGACGTCGCACAAATGCGCGAATATTCCATAGTCTGAGACCGGGAACCAATCGCGCATTGGCCGCCAGGTGGTCGAACCCTGCTCTTGCAGATCATAGGCGAGTTGCGAGAGGGGATAACGTTTCGCGTAGCGGTCGTCGCTGGTTATTTGTTCATCTCTGCCGGTAAACATGACCGGCTGAAAAAGCACACCGTGAATTTTGTCTATGTTCTCAATTGCGAAACGGACAATGTCACCAAGCCCGTCGTTGTTGAGGCCGTTGACTACAGTAACTTGGAGCGTGGTTCGCATTCCAGCCGCAGCGATGTTTTCTAACGCTTGCCGCTTCACTTCCATATAGTTTCCTAGCCCGCGATGTTTGTTCTTTTCTTCCGAAACGCCGTCGAACTGAAGATATGCGGCATGTAATCCAGCCTCCTTCGCTCGGAGAGCAAAGTCTCTGCTCTCGGCAAGGCGTACACCGTTCGTCGCGACGTGAAGCCGGTGGAAGCCCATGCTTTTCGCGTACCGGATGGCCTCAAGAAAAATCGGTGAAAGTGTGGGCTCTCCTCCGGAAAACAGAACGTTGACCTCTCGTTGAGGCTTAAAAGACACTGCATTGTCGAAGAGGGTTTTGATATCTTCCATGTCCAATTCGTGGACATAGCCGGCGGTGTTCGCGTCCATGAAGCACGGCGAACACATCATGTTGCATCGGTTGGTCAGATCAACGATCAAATTAGCTCCCCGGCCAGATCTGATGCTGTTGGGACCGTGATTGTGCAGTTCATGGTCGTGGGCGCATTCAAAATCTCGACCAAAAGCCAGACGCTCCATCCTTCGGAAAAAATCCGGGTGATTGGATAGTACGTCTTCATACGGGCCATGCCTGTCGCACACTTTGCGCATGAGGATGCGCCCGCCCTCCTCCAATATTTCCGAATCGATGATTCCTGGTTGTTCTCTAAAATCGGCGACCTCATTCTCGCCCCTCAAAACCGCCTCTGCTGCTTCGCAGTTGCAATCAGGACACAGTGAAGACGTTTTCCTGGGCACACCCAGTTCCATCGGTCTTCGTTGTGCCCCCCTGAGCAGCGGTCCAGGAGCCCACTTTGGTGTGGGCAACACTCCCGCTCGTAATACTTTGTTAATCGGCTGAAGAAATTTCCAGCCTACATTTGCGATGGCACAAGAGGCGTCAGCCTTTGACGTAAACATTGAACTACCTCCTTGACGGTATGCTCACAAGGCAGTAGAAACGTACTGCGAAACAGACTGGACACAAGACCAATACGCGCATGGCTCGGCCCCTGTCAAGTGAAAATGTGGTTAGCAAGAATCCGTCGGCGACAATCTCCTTAATTCTGTATCAGGACGGGGATTGCCCCTGAGACCCCCCTCCCTGTCCGCCACTTTGCCCATGCGCCTGTCCCTGCCCACTTGTTCCCCTTGGGACACGTTTGACGCGCTCGGTTGTTTCACGGCGAATTGCGGGCCCTGCACGTGGATGCGACTCATCTCGACATCTAGCGCGGCGTGTTTCGAAACATCCCTGCTTAAAGTCTCACTAAGATTTGCTACGTCGTTGGTGTAGAGCCGAGCGTCGTAGCGGCCCCGGGAAACCGCCACATATGCCAGCCGCCGATTCACGAGTTTCTCGCTGGCCTGCTCAGTATCTGGATGAACGAGCACGCGGTCAACCGTTTGCCCTGCTGCTATGGCTCGTCACTGCGTATCCGTAATCAAGATGCCGATTTTCCGTAATATTGAACGCGACGGTCCGCCCTGAGTCGAGTCGTAAATTAGCCCGACAGGGAACCTCATCTCGTTAAATTCCTTCGGCAATCCTTCAAGGGCATAAATCGCAAAATGAAGAACGCGCGCAGCGCAAACAGCGAGGATGCGCTCACGTGGTCGTGCTTCGATACAGGTTGCGAACGTGAGTCAGAGAGACCGCAATAAATCCTCCACAATTTATTCTGAATTGAGCCGATTCACGGGCCCTGCCGCTTGTGTCCTTGCTCACTCCTCTGGGTGAAGGGCGTCTATGGCTATTGGGGTATAAGGCCGGCGGGGTCCGGCAGGAGTGCTGTGAGTTCCAGCTTGAGAGGAGATGGAGTGATCATGCGCAACATGTGGAAGTGTGCTGTGGGTCTGATTGCGGGGCTCGGCGTTTTAGCGGGGAATGCCGGCGCGCAATTCAAAAATGGAAGCCAGCCGACGGAGCTGAATATCCCGCGCGTCAGCCAGCGGGGAACTGTGTCGCAGCGACTTGGGCTGACGGACATCACCATTACGTATCACCGGCCGGAAGTGGGTGGGAGAGAGATTTGGGGCAAAACGGTGCCTTATGGGAAGGTGTGGCGAGCCGGGGCGAACGAGAATACGACCATTACCTTTTCCGACGATGTCTCGGTAGAAGGGAAACCGCTTGCGGCGGGCACGTATGGGCTGCACACCTTCCCTGACAAGGATCAGTGGACGATCATTTTTTCGAAGAATTCGACTTCGTGGGGCAGCTTCAGCTATGACGAGAAGGAGGACGCTCTCCGTGTAACGGTCAAGCCGCACCCGGCGGAGGCGTTTGAAGTGCTGACGTATGTTTTCGATGACGTCAAACCGGATTCGACGGCTGCGACGCTTAGGTGGGAGAAGCTGGCGGTTCCTTTCCGCGTTTCCGTGGACGTGAAAGCGGTGGTGCTGAAGAGCGTCAAGAACGAGCTGAGGAACGTCGGCGGATTTACATGGGGCGGCTTCGACGAGGCGGCGCAATGGTGCCTGGACAACAATTACAATCTGGAAGAAGCCCTCAAGTGGGAAGACACTTCGATCCAGAATGAAGAGCGGTTTGAAAATTTGGAAACCAAATCCCGCATCCTCGACGCGCTGGGACGAAAAGAAGAATCCGCCAAAGCATTTTCCAAGGCGTTCGATAAAGCCAGCGCGATTCAACTGTACTCCTACGCCCGCGGCCTGCAACGATCGGGGAACGCCAAGCGCGCGTTCGAGCTTTATCCGCAAGTTCCCAAGAAGGATGCGAATCATTGGATCAGCCACCTGGCGCTGGCGCGAATCTCGTCGAACACAGGTGATTTCCCGGCAGCCGCCAAAGAAATGACGATGGCGATCAGCGGTGCGCCCGATGCGACGAAACCATTTCTCCAGCCATTGCTGAAACGCCTGGAAGCGAAAGACGACATCAACAAGTAGTCGGGTTCCCTTCTCCGGCTCGGAGCTGGGGAGTACTGGCCCTCCGTGAAGATGGATCGTTTTCAAAGCAACAGAGTTGTGCGAAGAGCATTTTGTAAGTGGCTGAGCAGAAAGTTGATGGGCGACGGGAAATTTCGTAACTGGTGACTCGGGGAATGAGAGACGTTTGCGGGTCCCATAACCCCGTCCGGGATGATGGGCACGAATTAGAAAGTCTGAGCACCGGACGTGCCAGACTCCGGCGGTGGTCTACGCGTGGGAAAGCACGGCCGGCTTGCGCTCCGCGACAGAGGCTAGCGCAGCTTCGATCACGGAGAATCCTTCGTCGAGCTGCTCGTCGGTCACGACGAGCGGAACGAGGATGCGAATCACATTGTTGAAAGTGCCGGCCGAAATGGTGATGAGGCCGTGCTCGTAGCAATACTTTGCCATTTCCTTTGTCTCGGAGTCCGCAGGCTCGCGCGTCTGCACGTTGCGCACCAATTCTATGGCGCACATGGCGCCCAAGCCGCGAACGTCGCCAACCAAAGGCCATTTCTTCTGCCAGCCGCGAGCGCGTTCTACAAAATGCTTGCCGATAGCGGTGGAACGCGCGAGCAAGCCGTCTTTCTCGATAGTCTCAAT
>JGI12635J15846_10005526_pt1 | contig 10907 bp, 8 predicted proteins | sample BlaSpr_A8_OM2_M2_FD_15846 | JGI IMG/M metagenome (IMG submission 15846) | reverse complement strand
TTCTTCGTCGGTCATCGAGCCCGTGTGGTACAGAACGACTTCGAACCGCCGCCGATCCAGATGAGCCACGATTCCCCGCAACACTGCGTCCCACACCGGGTGTTGCCGCACCTGGCCGCTCACCACAACGATGCGAACGCGCTCTCGCGGCGGCCGAACGCTCCCACCCTCGGCAATTCGAGGTTGCCAATGAACCGCCGCCCCAGCGCAGATCAAGTCACCGTAGCGCGATAGCAAGGCCGTTACATCGGCAGGTCTGTAGGCCAAATAAAACGGCTGGCTGCCGCCCACCGACTTTCCCAGCTTTCCCGGATTGGCGCCGCTCCAAGCGGTCAGCTCCTCCAGGGAGCGTGCGAATTTTTCAGTGGCCGCGATGCCGTCGGCGACCGTGTCGGCAAACACGGGGATCATCGCAGTGGCCAGGCCCAATCTTGCTTCCGCATTGTCCCGATCGAGAACGAGTGCCCGCTGGTAGGAGGCTGCCGCTTCGGCCGGCTGGCCTTGTTCCCTGAGTGCATTCCCGAGGTTGATGTGCGCCTCGGCGTTATCCGGCTTGTGGACCAACGCCCGTCCATGGGAAGCCACCGCCTCCGCATACTTGCCCTGAGCCTTCAGCACATTGCCTAAATTGCTGTGCACCTCGGCGTAGGCCGGCCGGTAGCGGAGTGCCCGTCCGTAGCAGGCCACCGCTTCCTCCAGCCTACCCTGCGCCTGCAGGGTATTGCCGAGGTTGCCGTGCGCCTCGACGTGATCCGGCTTATGACTCAATGCCCGCCGGTAAGAGGCCGCCGCCTCCTCCAAGTGTCCCTGCATCTGCAGTACCAGCCCCAAATTGAAAAGCGCCCCGACGTGATCCGGCTTATGAGACAACGCCTCCGAGTAGGAAGCGGCCGCCTCCTGCAGCTTGCCCTGCGCCTTGAGCGCATTGCCTAGGTTATTGTGGAAGGCCGGAACTCTGCCGTTCTGTGCTATGGCCCTGCCGATCAGATCCACCGCCATGTCATGGCGGCCGATCTGATGGGCGAGTACGCCGAGAAAATGCAGAGCATCTGCATGGTGCGGATCAGCCTGGAGAATCTGCTGGTAAAGCCGCTCCGCTTCATTCAGCCGCCCGGCCTGATGATGCCCCAGGGCGGCGGTGAACACCTCTTGAATACGCGGCGATGCCTCCTGCCCCAAGTCTTCTCCCCGATCAACCGCCCGTTGGGCCGCGCCGCTGATTACGATGGATCTCGGCCACCAGGAGCGCATATTAGCAAGCAGCTGTGGATGATCGAGCGCTTAATGCGATGGTCGGCTGTATCCTGTATTTACCCATGAAGAAACTTTTCGCGCTTGGCATTTCCATTTTGCTACTCGTCGGGCTAGAGAGCTGTTCTGCAAAGCAAAAAGAGATCATTCGCCAAAGTTCGCCCGATCAAAAGTTAGTTGCCGTTTTAATGGAGTCCACGCTCAACGACGCGGCGGGTACTGTTCGCGAGGATATCTACGTCAACGATCGAAGTTTGCCGCTGAATCCGGATAAACCGGTCTTCAGCGCTGTCGGTTGCGATCGGGTGTCCTTTGGCTGGGTAAATGACTACACGCTGCAGATTCGTTATGAGACGGTGTGCGTCATTAATCAGTTCACGAATCGTTGGTACCGGCCTTCGGATGTGGCGGTCGGGCGACCAAATCCAATCGAGATTATTTTGACCCGGGGTTAGCGTTCTTCGGCACTGCTAACATCGGCACCCAATCCAGCTCGCTTATTCAACAGTCAGAGCATCACATGCAATCATCAAAGCTGCGGATCAAGGTTGCACTCGCGATTGTGCTTGCGGCTTTGGTTACCGCTTGTGCGACACCGACCGCTACCGTACCGGAGAAAGAAGCCGATCTATCGTGCCCCGAGTGGACGAGCGGGCAGCTTGGGCTCACTGTCTCGTTGGCGCCAATTGCAGTTCCACCTGCACTGACTGTCAGCGAAGGCGCGGTACCGGGCTACGGGATTCAAGCGCGTCGAATCACGATTGCCGTGAAGCCGCCCCAAGCAGCCTCTAGCATGCGTTTGTCCGCAAGTACTTTGTCGATCTATATTTTCGGTGGAATCTTTAGGGGTTGGGCGACACCGGATGGTCAATTTGAGGACGCAAGTATTGGTTCAAAGGCTGCATTCGCGAAGCCCCAATCAAGAATCGTCTCGTCGACCCAGGCCCTAGAGGCCATACCCGGACGAGTTAGCGTCGCGCCGTTTCTGAGCGGCAAGAATTTGCATGCTCAGACTCAGTCCATTGATGTCGCAATTTTGCCAGGCGGTGTGGCCGTCGATCAGCCCGTCGTCTCGGCGATTTCGTTTTGGGACAAAGACGAGCGGCCGATCGCGCCCGCCCAGCTGGATGTCAAACTGTCGCCGCTTCGACTCTCTTCTGTCTATAGAACGGTCGAAGCCAAGGTTAAACTGGATTACGAAATATCAAATTCGAGTGGGTCAGAACGATTCTCTTGTAGCGCCACCCGACAAGCGGTCTTGGTGGATCGAGATGCCATACGGCCCGCGTTGTGGGACGTCGGCGTACCAACCCAATATGGCGCTCGAAAAACATGGTTGGCGCTTTACAGCCCAGCGACTGGTCCCGTGCGCGCAGTATTTACGACACTGGAAGCCGCCATTGCTTTCACGAGGTGGGCGCAGCAAGTTAGCGCGGTCACCGCGGGCAACTATCGCCTGGGTCTGTTCACGCCTGCTGATCGAAATGAGGAGGAACCCGTTCTGCCGGCCGATGCATCGATCATGGAGACGTTTCATCCGATCACTGCTGAGGAGCTTGTGAATCTCAGAGTGGGTGAAATCGACAAGCCGTGACCATATCGTGAAACCGGCAGCAGTGACGCCGCTCAATCATGCAAATGCTCGAAGAGATCGCCATTCACGGGATGCTTGCCGATTCCGCATCCCACTAACGGCAGCGGCAATAGAAGGAGCACGCAGTTATCGCCGAGGTGGATCAGCATGCCGCCCTGGGGAAGTGCTTCGATCCGATGGGTGGCGGCGTAATTCCAGGCAAACTGCGGCGGTTTGGTGGGCGTCGTCGGGTATGCGTGAGCAAAATCCATTTCATGGCGCTTTTGCGCCAATTCTTGGGCCACAGCATTTTTCGCAGCTAATCGAAGTTCCTCGGCCCAGTCGGGCGCTGGATGGATGGCGTTGTTTTCTTCATTGGTTGGTGGGGCAACCGAGGGGGCTGCGGAGATCCGATCATTGCGGCGCCGCGGAGCAGGATTCCTCGCCCTCCCCGTCGATGTTCCGCCTTCTGGGGGCGCACTAAGTAAAACCGGCGGCGGAATCCATACCAATTGAAGACTTCCGGACTTCGTTTTCACTGAGAATATTGGGGAGGATAGAAGAAGCCAAACTACTGCGAGGTGTGCGGCCAGCACCACCGATAGGGTCAATAGTAACCGGGCTTCGCGGCGCGTAGTCACAACTGTGGAATATCAGTTCATTATGATTCTGAACATGAATCGTTTTGCTCCCTTCAGTAATAATGTGAACCCCGGGATTTCGGAAAGTTCCGGGGAGTCGCTGGGCGGCCAACAGAGGACAAGAGCCGAGCCGATTCTCGTCAGTTACTGAGCAAGTGAGCGTCGTAGATCATCTTGCCCCCAACGATGGTCATGACAGAGACCGTTTCGGGCAAATTGTCCGAAGGCACCGTAAAGATATCCTGCGATAACACGGCCAGATCAGCCAGCTTCCCGGGCGCTAAGCTCCCCTTTTCTTTTTCCGCGAATTCCGCATATGCCGCCGTCCGCGTGTATGCAATTACGGCCTCCTCCCGGCTGATGGCTTCCGACGGATGGTTCGGATGCTTTGTTGCGAGCAGGATCTCAAGGAAAGGATTCGAAGGTCCGTCCTCATCAGAACTGAGCACAAGCGGTATTCCCGCCGCTAGTAGCGATCGCATCGGCTGCGACTTCTCCGCTTCGATGCTGGGCATCAGTTCCGGTGCGATTTCGCTCATATCAAGATGCGTGCCCTGCTCAACGACAATTACCCCCAAGCGTTTGACTCGAGGGATCAAGTCCGGGAAGAGCGCATCGCCATGTTCAAAGCGCACGCGGCGCGGCGCCCATTCTTGCTCTGCGCCCGAATTTTGCATCGCCTCGAGCATCGCCGCGGAGGCTGAGTAACCGGTAACGTGAACCAGGAGCTGATCGCCGGACTGAACGGTCTCTCGAAGCATTGCGTCCAATTCTCGCGGAGGTAGACTCATCTGCAGATCTCCAAATAACCGCAGGCCTGGCTTGGTCGATCGGGGAGCAAACGTGCCTTCCACCGGAACACCATCCAACAGCCACTTCGTGCCGCTGACGGTGATCAACGGCGACGGCTTGCTTGGAATCGACCGACCCTCGCTGGTGTCGCGGCCGCTGGTGCTTGTCATCGGCATTCGCATAATGCGAAGCCGGATCGAATTGGGCACTTGCTTCAATAAGTCTACGTACCGGCCCGGAGGCATCTTCTCCGACATAATTTGCAGCGTGGTAATGCCATGCTCGGCGGAGTCCGCGAGGGTTGCGCGCAGCTCGGCGATGGCATCCTTATCGCTGGTCATGTCCCCAATACGGCGGCTGAGCCTGACCGTCGCATATTCGCGCAGCACGCCACTCAGCTTCCCATCACTGGTTCGTTCGTAGCGACCTCCCAACGGGTCTGCTTCATTTTCGCCGATGCCAAGCTTGGTGAGCGCCGCACTGTTCAAGATTGCAGCGTGCCCCGTAAATGTCGTCAGGATGACCGGATGACGAGGTGCCGCTCCGTCCAGGCGGGCACGATCAACCGTAGTGTCTCGAAAGACAGCCGTGCCTATCGTTGCCGCAAGGAAGGTACCGGCAGGATACTTATGGGAGGCTTGGCGGATTGCCTGCATCAACTCCGACCGCTTCGGAAGCAGACCTGTAAATTGCAGATCGACCCAATTGGCCGGCCGAATGCGCATGTGATTATGCGCATCATTGAAACCCGGAATGACGGCGCGCCCGCGCAGATCGATTAGTTTTGTTAGGGAACCCGCCATTTTGCGAATCTGCTCCGAATCGCCAACTGCCGCGATACGGTCTCCTTGGATTGCAAGCGCCTGGACAAACTGTTCCCGCTCGGCAGTAAATATCTTGCCGTTGAACAAGATCGTGTCGGGCGCGGGTGTAGTGGCCAGAGTCATTGATGCGGGCAATGCGACGCAGATCCATACCAGAGCCGTCAGTATCATCCCGCGCATCGGTTACTCCCAAGAGGCTGCCGTTCATTGTGGTGCTCCAAGATCACTAATAGATAACCACGAAACCACTTGGATCCCGCCATGAGCCGGCGCCCGGAGGAATTAAATCAATGCCCTTTGCGGACGCTGCCGGGTCCCAGCCGACGAAGAACTCAGTCCTTGGAATAGTGGAATACACCTTCGAGCGGCGTGTCGAAGGCCGCGGCAATTCTAAATGCGGCTTCCAGCGACGGAGAGTATTTTCCCTGCTCGATTGCGTTGACCGTTTGGCGCGTGACGCCGATCTTGTCGGCCAGATCTTGTTGCGTCATTTCGCCATGCTCGAAGCGTAGTCGTCTAATTTCGTTTCGGATGGCCACTCGCGTCACGCGCCGCGTCGGTATTGGATGATTTGACAGCTCGTGCGCATCAATTCGGCGGTCACCAGCACGAAGAGCAAGGCGTTTGTGTTAAACACGATCGGTGGATCGAGTGCTCCGAAAAGGCAGGCGCACGCAATGGCGGTCGCGAGGCCCGAGTAAGCAATTCGAGTGGCTTTGAGTTCGATTAGTTTGTCGCGCTCATCTCGAGGCGCTTTTGCTTCCTTAGGCGCGGTGATCGCAACCACAATGTGAAGCACGACCTGCGCAACGATGAGCGCGATAACCGTGGCCAATAGGCTGCCGAAGTGGAAACCGGCATGTGGCCCAGCATGAACGACTGACCAGAAGTAGACGCCATAGATAAAGGAAATCGATAGCAGTGATATCCAGGCACTTTTTTCGCGAAATGGCATGAAACCGCTCCGATGTGTATATATTTCGCGACATAGAGTACGTTTTACTATACTTGGTGTCAAGTATTGTATACATATTAGGTGACGAGACTACGCTTCGGCGCCGCATTTCCCCAAGATTCAGTCGCAAGAAAATGCCATTTCGCTGTCACCCCTGTTTTTCCATTGCGTCAAAAAAATTGGCAGAGGCCCCGTTGCGGCGGATGAATGCGCGGTCGCGTTTGCAGGTGTTCGTTCGGTTTGTAGTGCACTGACTGCAAAAGGGGTAATCAAGAAACCGGCGGCCGCCGCGAATAGGCGCCGACGCCCTCCTCGCCGAAGAATATTTTTAGGCCGACGGCCACGCGGCGCCAATCATTTTTGACAACAATTTTATTCGTTCCCCGCCATTCTGAGTGAGGTGAGATCACCAGGAAGACAGCGTGATCGCGAATCATGCCTTGGTGCTGATTTGACAGGTGTGAAGAAGTTGCGCCGGCAAGCAAACTCCCCCGTCGGTGCAATGCCTGACGGTCGGGGCCCCTCCAAAAGGTCCCGCCGTTTTTTCCCAAACGCAGCTACATGAGCAGGTTACAACCGCCCTAGCGGCCACCTCTACCGTCACAGGTGGCCGTTTTCGTGATGTTCGTCATGACAGAGCGCCGCGATTCAAGCGCAAAATCTTGAATTCGGCGCAAATGTATTCATGTTACTTTGAGCCGGATCCTCTTAAGTGGGAGAGAAAATATGACCTTCCGCCCGGCCCTTCCTTTATTCCTCATCGCCGCGCTATTGGCCAGTTGCAATAACTCGTCCTCGGAGTGCACTACGTGTGCACCCAAACAGGTCAATTTGCAGGGCAGCGTCAGTGGCTTGGTTGGCTTCAGGCTGTCGCTGCAAAACGGTTCGACAGTTTTGAGCATACCGCTCAACGGGCCCGACGCGAACGGCAATCAGACTTTCGGCACGGCGGCTCCGAATACGGCCTACAACATCACCGTCATGACCCAACCCACCGGTCCGTCGCAAACCTGCGTAGTGGCGAACGGCATGGGGACGACGGGCACCGGCGATGTGACCAATATCGCTGTGACCTGCACGACGAACCCGCCGCGCTTTCTGTATGTCGTCAATCGCGGCTCGGGCGACGTTTCAGGTTATACCATCGATCCGGCAGCCGGCGCCTTGACGCCGATCGCCGGCTCGCCGTTCTCGGCCGGCGGCAACCCCGTGGCCATCGCTGTGGATCCGACCGGCGCCTATGCCTACGTCGTCAATCAGCTGAGCGCGAATATTTCCGCCTTCACGATCAATCGTACGACCGGCGCCCTCACCGCCGCCGGCGCCGCGCCGATCGGCACCGGATCGAGTCCAACCTCGGTGGCCATCGATCCATCGAGTTCTTACGTGTACGTAACCGGCGGCGGCAGCGGCGGCACCGTCTCGGCTTACGTCATCACCGCGGGAACCGGTGTGCTTACTGCGGTGACAGGATCGCTCACCGCGGCCGGCCGATTACCCTTCGCCGCCACCGTGGATCCACTGGGCGAGAATCTCTATGTTACCAATGCAACGGACGGCACCTTTTCGGCTTTTGCGATTTCCTCTGCAAACGGCACGCTGACTGCCGAAGCCAATTCGCCTTTCCCCTGCGGAGCAAGCCCAAAAGCGCTGGCGATGGATCCCACGGGCAACAATCTCTACGTCGCGAATTCCGCGGCCAATACGCTGACCGCGATCAACGGTCTGCCTGTCACCGCGAGTGCGCCGCCGGGCGCGATCAGCGGCTCACCGTACTCCACGGGAATCACGCCTATTTCAATCGCGGTCGATCCGATTGTGAACACCGTGTATGTCGCCGATCAGGGCGCGAATACCATATCGGGGTTCAACATCGGCGGCGCCGCCGGCACGCTCACTCCAATTCCCGGATCGCCGTTTGCCGCCGGCGCGCAGCCCGCAGCGGTGGTGGTCGATCCCACCAGTCTCTTTGCCTATGCCGCGAATTCGAACGACAACACCGTGATCGCGTACACAATCGATCCGAAATCCGGCGCGCTTGCGCCGTTGAGCGGCTCGCCCTTCGCAACAGGACTGATCCCCGTGGCGATGGCCATCAGCGACTGAGCTTAAACTGAAAAATAACTTGCCCTGAGCGGGGGAGTGCGCCGTACTTTGCAATCCAAAGTATGCGCACCTAAAAACAGCTTACCGTGAGTCGGCAATTGCAGGGACGCTGCTGCGACAGCTTTCCCAGCGGCGAGGTGACCCTGCAGGCAAGCTTCGTCACGCCGTTCATTGCGAATTACGCGCGCGACTATCCTTGGGTGTGGGCGTTGGAGGCGCTGCCCGCCTACGACGCGCTGGCACGGTTGAAGACTCAGGAGCACTGGCAAACCGACGTCATTGCCGGACGAATCTCACCCGACAACGACACGTTGGCCGCTGACAGGAACCGACGCAGAAGCGCAGCATCTAAACGTTGGAGAGCCATTTGCCTTCGACTCAACGGAGCCCGCCGTGAATATCCCCTTCAAAAACCACGCTGCGACCATTTGCGCCTGTCTGGGAATTGCGCTTTGCTGCAGTGCCGCAACCGTAGCGGCGCCCGTTGCGTATGCAGTCCCGGACGCCGAGGTGCGGGAGCGCGTGCAGCTCGCGCTCCATGACGATCCTTATTTCTATGATGGCCACGTCGAAGTCTCGGTCGATGACGGCGTGGTGCATTTGCATGGTTTCGTGTTCAGCGATTGGGACCTGCGCGATGCGATGCGCATCGCCGGCAAAGCGGCGGGCGATCGACGCGTCATCGACAACCTGACCCTGATCCAAGGGGGTAGACGCTAAACCCGGAATTGGGGGTGCGCGAGAACCGCCTCGCGCCAGGAGTCATCCTTCTCCGTGCTGCCGAAGGGAACTTGCGCGTCGCTCCGACCCCACCTCGCCAGCCATTCCTGTCCCAACAACTCGCGGCCATGCGCGGAGGCCGCGGCGCGCGCCGACAGACCGATGGTCGTCTCGCCTTTCGGTCCGGTGGCGCGCCCTTTGGCAACGTAGAAGCCGGCCGCCAGCATCGCGGCGCGAACGCTGGTGGAATAGGTGTAGGTATAGAGTTCCGTGGGTTTGTCTCTACAGGTCCCCACCAGTTCGCGAAAAGCATTCAAGCTCCATAGCGCACTGTCCGTCTTGAATGAGAACGGGTCGAAGAAAATGATGTCGGGCGGCGGCGCCTCGAACTTACGCACCGCGAAGTCGCCGTGCAGCAGCAGCCATTCGATCGGCGAAGTACCGCTGTTCCAACGGCTGTCGCGCAGCAGCGCCCGCGGAGCGGCGTGGCGCAGATGCCTGAACCATCCGGGGTGGTCCAAGGCGAGTTTCAGTGAATCCAAGTCATTTTCGAAGCTCACCAGCTGCAGCGGCCGCACTACCGCAGCTCCCAAATTCTCAACCGCAAGGATGGCTGCCATCGCATTGGCGGCGGCGCCCAGCCCGACATCCCACACTACCAAGGGCGCTTGCGAGCCACCTTCAAGAGACGTACCTGTACGCGAGGTACCTACAAGCGCGCTACCCGCAAATGCGCCAAGCCGCTCGAGCAAACGTGACTGCTCCACATACAGGGACTGCGCCTCCTGCGCGGGATCGCCGCCGGGATGCATGACCTCGCCGGAAATGGTGTCGCGGATGTAGCCGACGTCTTCTTTCACGACCACTTCGTAGCGGCCGCGCTTGCGCTTGCGTTCGCGCAGCATGGCCTTGGTCACGTGACGCGCCGCTTTGCCATAGCTGTCGCGTGCGTCGAGCACATCGCGCTGCGCGCGGTAGAACTTGAGCCACGTGCCCGCGAGGATATGCTCGCGCATGGTGCGCATCAAACGCAGATAGAAATGCGTATTGTGCAGACCCAGGAGTTGCCATCCGGTGGTCTCGTGCACGCGCTGCAAGTGAAACAGGTAGGCAATCGAGTAGGTCTTGCAGGTGTAGCAATGGCAGGTGGGGTCGATCGGTCCTTCCATACCGCGATACGCGGCGCGGCGCAGATCGCGCCTGCCCAAACTCGTGAATGCCACACCCTGCTTGGCGAGCGAGGTCGGCAGAATACAGTCGAACATGTCGACGCCGCGATGCACGGCTTCGAGCAGGTCGCGCGTCGTCCCTACACCCATGAGGTAGCGCGGACTGTGCCGAGGCAACAGTTCGGTGACCATGGCGGTGCAGTCTTCGCGCTGCGCACTGCTCTCGCCCACTGCGAGGCCGCCGATGGCGTAGCCGTCGAACGGCATTTGCGCGATGGTCTGCGCGCTTTCGATGCGCAGGTCCGCGTAGCTCGCTCCCTGCACGATGCCAAAGAGTGCCTGGGGCGAATCGCCTCGGGCCGCCAGGCTGCGCTGCGCCCATCGATGCGTCACCTGCATCGCGTCGAGGGCTGCGCCGTGCTCCACGGTCGAGGGCACGCATTGATCGAGAGCCATCATGATGTCGGCGCCGATGATTTTCTGCGCCTCGATGCTGCGCTCCGGACTCAAACGAATCAGCGTCTTGTCGACATAGCTCGTGAACTCGGCATAGTCCTCGCACAGCGTGCGACTTCCGGGCAGCGAGAAGATTTGATAGCCACCCGAATCGGTCAGCACCGCTCGCGGCCAGTTCATGAACCCATGAATACCACCGAATTTCTCGAAGATCTCAAGGCCGGGCCGCAACAGAAGATGGTAGGTGTTGGCCAGCAGGACTTGCGCGCCGCTCTCGAGGAGATCTTCCCGGCGTTGCGAGCGGACCGCGGCATGCGTCCCCACGGGCATGAAAGTGGGTGTCAGCACCTCGTGGTGTTGTGTGGTGAAGCGCGCGGCACGGGCGCTCGAATCTTCGGCGGTGGCTTCGAGCGTGAAATG